>Ga0065720_1001629_pt1 | contig 11810 bp, 7 predicted proteins | sample Thericmetagenome_FD_59107 | JGI IMG/M metagenome (GOLD analysis project Ga0065720, IMG submission 59107) | Thermophilic microbial communities from the Joint Bioenergy Institute, California, USA of rice/straw/compost enrichment - eDNA_2 v2... | ecosystem: Engineered > Solid waste > Grass >... | reverse complement strand
GAACTCGCTCGCCTTGGTGAAGTACTCCTGCTGGATCTCCAGCGCGCTGCACTCCTTGCCGCTGACCAGGCGCACCTTGCGCCGGCCGGTGATGTCGTGGGACACCTCGCGGATGGCGCGGATGGGGTTCTCCAGCGTCAGGTCCCGCATGGTCACCCCGGCCTCGATCATGCGCAGCACGATGTCGGCGCTGCCGATCTTGAGCAGGGTGGTGACCTCGTTCATGTTCGAGTCGCCCACGATCACGTGCAGACGGCGGTACCGCTCGGCGTCGGCGTGGGGCTCGTCCCGGGTGTTGATGATCGGGCGCGACCGGGTGGTCGCCGAGGAGACACCCTCCCAGATGTGCTCGGCCCGCTGCGACAGGCAGTAGACCGCGCCGCGCGGGGTCTGAAGCACCTTGCCCGCGCCGCAGATGAGCTGCCGGGTGACCAGGAACGGGATCAGGATGTCGGCCAGGCGGCCGAACTCGCCGTGCCGCGAGACCAGGTAGTTCTCGTGGCACCCGTACGAGTTACCGGCCGAGTCAGTGTTGTTCTTGAATAAATATATATCTCCCGCGATGCCTTCGTCGTGCAGGCGCTTCTCGGCGTCGACCAGCAGGCCCTCCAGGATGCGCTCCCCGGCCCGGTCGTGGATGACGACGTCGGTGACCGAGTCGCACTCCGGCGTGGCGTACTCCGGATGCGAGCCCACGTCGAGGTAGAGGCGGGCGCCGTTGCGGAGGAAGACGTTGCTGGACCGCCCCCAGGATACGACCCGGCGGAACAGGTAACGGGCTACCTCGTCGGGCGACAACCGTCGCTGGCCGCGGTAGGTACAGGTCACCCCGTACTCGGTCTCAAGGCCGAAGATGCGCCGGTCCATGGACAAACAGTAGCCCCCGGGACGATCACACGGCAGGAGCCAACCGTCATTTCGCCCCGGCTCGCCGCGCGACGGTGGCCCGGGCTAGCCGGAGAGACCCGACGCCCCCAGGGACTGGGTGAACTCGCGGCACACCTGGTAGTCCGGCAGCAGCCCCTGCTCGGCCGCCTGCGCGAGGGTCGGCGCGGCGGCGTCCTTCTCGGAAAGCACGGGCTCCCGCGTGGGCCAGTCGATCCCGAGCGCCGGGTCGAGCGGGTGCACGCCGTGCTCGCCGGTCGGGTTGTACGTCTCCGAGCACAGGTAGGTCAGCGTGGCGTCGTCGGTCAGGGCGCAGAAGCCGTGCCCGAGGCCCTCGGCGATGTAGACGCACCGGCGGTCGACGTCGTCCAGGCGCACCGCCTCCCACCGGCCGAAGGTCGGCGAGCCGACCCGGATGTCGACGATGACGTCGAGCACGGCACCGCGCGTGCAGGTCACGTACTTCGCCTGTCCGGGCGGGACGTCGGCGAAATGGATGCCCCGCACGACCCCGGCCGCCGAGACGGACAGGTTGGCCTGGGCCAGCCGCAACGGGTGACCGACCGCGGCGGCGAGGTGGTCGAAGCGGTACCACTCCAGGAACACCCCGCGCCGGTCGCCGCGCAGCAGCGGGCTTATCTCGTACGCACCCTCGATGGACAACGGTCGGATCTTCACGCGGCGATCGTAGCCGGCGCCCGGGTCGGCCGCGCCGCTGCATAGAATGCCGGGCGCACCATTCGTCTGGCTGAACATCAGCACCAGGTATCAGCGGCATCACGGGGGACGCACGTCGACGACATCACAGAAGACGCACTAACGGGGAGCGCAATGGCGCAGATCAGCCAACAGCAGGCTTCGCGGTGGCTCACGTGGCGTCCGGACAAGACTTCGCGCCGCCTCGCGTTGGTCGCGGCACCGGTGTTCATCCTCGAACTCGTGCTCGCCTGGACCACCAAGGGCACCTTCGACGTCGAGATCTGGCAGTCGTTCGCGGACTCGGTGCGCCGGGTCGGCCCCATCGACATCTACAACCTGCCGCTCGAAGAGGCCGGCCCCATGGTCTACAACCATGCCCCCTTGACCGGCTGGTGGTTGGTGATCGTCAACGGGCTGGCCAGCATCGGGGTGCCGGTCGGGGCGACGGTCCGGACCGCCACCACGGTGGCGCACCTGCTCACCTCGTTCCTGATCCTCGCGATACTGCGGCCCCGGGTCGGTGAGACCTGGGCGCTGCGCTCGGCCATCGCGGTCGCGCTCAGCCCGGTCCTGGTGATCATCTCGGGCTTCCACGGCAACAACGACCCGAGCGTCGCGCTGCTCACGATCGCCAGCGTCTGGCTCCTGGTCGACCGGCGCGCCCCGTTCCTGGCCGGGCTGGCGTTCGCCGCCGCGGTCAGCGTCAAGCTCATCCCGGTCATCGCGCTGCCGCTGCTGCTCGTCGCCGCGTGGGGCGTGGGCCGCGCCCGGACCCTGCTGCGCCTGGTCCTCGGCGGGCTGACGGTCGTCGTCCTGTTCTGGGTGCCCGTGCTGATCTGGGCGCGGGACGGCTTCGTCACGAACGTGCTCGGCTACGACGGCAGCGGCTTCCCCCGGCAGTGGGGCTTCTACCAGCTCGGGGTCTCGCTGGAGGTGCCGCAGCGTCTGCTGTGGATCTACGAGGGCAAGGGGACCTATCTGGTGCTGGCGCTGTGCGCGCTGGTGCCCGCCTGGGCGATCCGGCGTCAGCCCGAGCGCGCGCCCGCGGCGCTGGGCCTGTCGATGGCGATGTTCCTGTTCCTCACGCCGGCCTGGGCCACGCAGTACGGCTCCTACCCGGCCGCCACGATCTTCCTCGTGGAGTTCTGGCCCGCCCTCATCACCACCGTCGTCACGGGCCTGATCTACGTCACGCTCTACATCTGGTGGGGCGGGGACGTGCGCACCCTCACACCCCCGCAGTACAAGCTGCTGTTCTTCGCGTGGGCATCGTTGGTGCCCGTCGTGGTGGCGGGCCTGCGCTCGTTCCTGTGGCCTCGGCTCCCGTGGCCCCGGTGGCTACAGATCGATATCGGCGAATCGTCGGGCACCAGCGGTTCAACCGAATCCGGTGCACGTACGAGCGGGTCCGGCGCCGATCCCAGCGGGTCCGGCGCCCGCGCGGTGCGCGCCAAGGGCACTGAGGACACCGCCCGCTGAGGGCACCGACGACACCGCCCGCCGAGGGCACCGCGAACGGCGAGCACGCCGCGCCGTGCGTACACACCCCCGGAACAGTCGGCACGCCGACAGCGGGGGCGCGGCGAGCCGGCCGGACCGGCGTGGGAGCCAACCCATGGCACCCAGCCAACCCACCGCACCAGCCAACCCTCCGCACCGACACTCGACCTTCGGGTGGCTGGGTGGGGCGGTGGGCACCGAGTGCAATCAGAGCGGTGGGTCCGGAGGGCAATCAGAGCAGAACGGAGGGCAATCAGAGCAGGTCGTTGCGGACCAGCAGGGTCAGGTTGATCCCGCGCAGCGGACCCTGCTCCCAGCGCTCCACGACCGTGTAGTCGTCCCGCAGCACGGCGACCTTCTCCGGCTCCAGGCGATCCCACGGGGAATCCTCGCCCTCGATGTCGACGCTGACGATCCAGATCCGCTCTTCGTTGCGCAGGCAGGCGGCCAGATCGTCGCACTCCTTGACCCAGAAGTCGCCGACCTCGACCGCGGTCTGCTCGAGGAAGACGTCGCGGGGCATCGGCTTGCCCCGCATGTGGTACGCGAGGCCGATGTCGTTGAGCCAGACCTGCCACCGCTCCGAGTACACGATCCCGTCCCCGGGCCGCATGTGCTGCTCCAGCGTCCGGGCGGCGAGCCCGTACTGGATGTGGTCCGGGACCAGGTCCGGGTACAGCCACTGGTCGTGCGCCCCGGCGTTGCGGACCACGCGTTGGTCGGGGACTCCCAGGCCAAACGCGATCACGACCCCGGCGATCAGCAGCGGCAGGCGCAACGCGGCGAGGACCGAAGCGGCCAGGATGACGAAGCCGGGCAGGGTGGGCAGCATGTACCGGGTCATCCAGTACGAGCTGCCGCTGTGCGAGACCAACCAGACGATGCCAATGGGCAGCACCGCCCACGCGCCAGCGAAGACAGCGGGCCGCCACGGGCCGGCGAACGCCAGCAGCGCCAGCACGATGATCGCACCGGCGAGCATGCCCGAGGCGAACAGGCGCGGGGGCAGCTTGGTCAGTTCGGTCAGCGTGGGGTCAGGCAGCGCGCCCACCTGGTGGCCGTACTGAGTGGCGCTGATGTAGAGGACCGGAGCGGCCAGCACGAGGCCGCCCAGGGCGGCGGCGCCGGCGCGGACCTGTAGGGCGCGGTCGCGCCACCCCCAGATCAGCACGCCGACGGCGTGCACGAACAGCAGCGGCAGTGCCACCGGCTGCAGCAGCGCCAGCACCGCGATGGACAGCCCGTAGAGCACGAACCGTCCCCAGGTCCGCTTCTCGATCGCTCGCAGCAGCAGCAGAGTCGACCCGACCGCGACCAGCATGGTCAGCGCGTAGGGCCGGGCCTCCTGGGCGAACCGCGTGGTGCTCGGAATGACGGCGAACAGAAGGCCCGCGATCAGGCCCACCTTGGCGTTGTAGAGGCGCTTGCCGACGAGCGTGACCAGCCCGGCGGCCGCGGACATGGCGAGCACCGAGGGCATGCGCATCGCGACGGCCGAGTCGCCGAAGAGCGCGATCCAGTAGTGCAGGAACAGGTAATAGAGCGCCACGGCGGCGTCAGTGACGCCGAGCATGTGGAACATCTCGGGCAGGCTGCGGGTCGTCGCGCTCCAGGTCCGCAGCTCGTCGCGCCACAGCTCGGGCTGGTTGAGGTTGTGCTGCCCGAGGGCGAACATCAGCAGGGTCGGCCAGAACCAGATCCGGGTGGCCAGCCAGGTCGCGGCGGCGCGCACCGACCGGCGCCGCGCCGCCTCACCCGCGGCGCCGATCTCGCCGTCGGCGGCGACCGCGGCAGCGTCGCCGTGCTCCGCTGGGGCCTTGTCGGCGCCCGCCGGGCGAGCCGAGGCGACGTCTGCGATATCGCTCACCTGAGCACCTCACGTCTGAGTTCATCGGCACCGCTGGCCGTCATCGTCCGGCCTGCGATCCTACCGAGTCAGAACGGTGCCGCGGCCCGAGTCGGCCGACGTAGGCCCCCCGATGGGCCCCGAATGGCGCCTATATACTGCACGACCTGCGCCCGCCTCCTACTTACGGGGACAAGCGATGGTTTCTGCTCGACCTGCCCGCCTCCGGTGCGGGTTGGCTCCAGGGACACGTCGGTGAACGTCGCCGCGTGGGTTCGCGCCGTTCGCGCGGGGTTCGAGCCCTTCCGGCCTGAGCCGGGTGATGCGTCGGCCGCGAACCCCACCGGGGACGAGCCGTCACCGGGCAGCGCGGCGCGGGCCCCGCGGCGCACTCTCGGGAGTGTGCGAATCCCCTCTGCGGTGGGGATCGCCCTCGGTGGCTGTGCCGCCGCGTTCGCCCTGCTGCTGTACCTCGGTCGGGATCACGACTTCTACTTCGATGAGTGGGACTTCGTGATCCACGCCCCGGACTGGACGCTGCGCGACTACTTCGTGCCGCACAACGAGCACTGGTCGACGTTGCCGATGCTCAGCTACCGGGTCCTGATCGGGATCTTCGGTATGGGCAGCTACACCCCGTTCCGGATCGCGGTCCTGCTGCTGCACGTGACGGCGGCCTTCGTCCTGTTCCTCATCGTGCGCCGCAAGGCCGGGGACCTGCTGGGCATCGCCGCCGCCGCCCTGCTGCTGGTCGCCTCGCAGGGGGCCGAGAACATCTTCTGGGCGTTCCAGGTCGGCTTCGTCGGCTCGATCCTGTTCGGTCTGGTCGCGATCTACCTGCTGCTCGATCCGCCACGCAATCGCCTGCGGCCGGCCGTCGCCTCGGGCGCGCTGGTCGCGTCGCTGGCCTGCTCCGGGGTGGGCATCTTCTTCCTGCCGACCGTGGCGGTCGACCTGGTACTGGACCGGGCCCGCCGGCGCCTGCTGTGGGTGCTCGGCGCGCCGGTCGTGGCGTACGGCGTGTACTTCCTTACCTTCGGCCGCCGGAACGCGACGGTGCACCGCTCGCCCCTCGAGGCCGACCTGCTGCGCGAACTCGCCACCTACGTCCCCGTGGGCGTCGGGCGCGGTCTGGCCGGGATGCTGTCGCTGGGCGCCCACTTCAGCATGGTCGCCCTCGCCGCGGGCGCCGCCGGGTTCGCGCTGCTGCTGGCCCGAGTACGTCCGCTCCCGACCCTCGCGATCGGTGCCGCGGTCGGACTGGTCGCCCAGTACACCGTCATCGGAATGGTGCGGGCCCAGTTCGGCGACCAGCAGGCGATGGCCTCGCGATATATCTACATCGCGACAGTTCTGGGCCTGCTGATCTTCACGGCCGCGCTCGCCCAGCTGCCCTTCACCGGGCTGTGGCGTCCGGCGACGGCGGTGGTGCTCGTCGGGCTGCTCGTGCATGACGTGGTGCTCCTCGCCCGGGAGGCGGAGGAACGCGCCACCCTCATGGCCGGTCAGGAGGTCCGGCTGCAGACGGCCTGGTTGCTGCGCGACGCGCCGGGCTTCGACCCCACAGGCGTGCCCGACCAGGTCCGCGCGCCGACCCTGACGGCGGGCGCCTACGTGCAGGCGCGCACCGAGCTGGGGACCCAGTACCCCGAAAGGACGATCGCGGACGTGGCGAGCTGGCCGGGACCGGAGGTGGACGCCGCGGTACGAGCCGTGCTGCCACCCGAGGTCATCGTCACCGCGACGCCCCCGGCGCAGGGTGAGTGCGCGGAACTCGACCCGGCCGCGCCCTCCCGGGAGGTGGAGGTCACCGACGGCACCCGGGTATGGTTCACATCGACCTCGACCTTCCCCGTGTCACTGGAGATCCGCGACTGGATGCTGGGCGGGCCAACCGAAGTCGCCCAGGAACTCCAGACCGTCGAGCCGGGCCAGACAGTGATCATCACTATCCCCGACAGCGGCCGGGACCTTGTCCGCCGCCTCCAGGTGACGAGCCCCGTGGGCACGGCCGGTATGGTCTGCTGGTCGCCGACATCATAGGTTGTTCGCCAGCACAGATCGATTTTTCGCAGGCGAGACGAGGTTGCGTAATGGCTGAGCAGTTCCCCAACGACGTCGTGGTGATCGGCGGCTGTGGCCACGTGGGCCTGCCCCTCGCCATCGCGTTCGCTGACCGGGGCGCGTCGGTCGCCGTGTACGACGTGAGCGCGGAGGCGGTGGCTACGGTCAATGCCGGCCGCCTGCCGTTCGACGAGCCCGGCGCCGGTCCGGTGCTGGAGCGGGTCGTGGCCGAAGGCCGGCTCACCGCCTCCACCGACCCCGCGACGGTCGGGACCGCCGAGCACGTCATCGTGGTCATCGGCACGCCCGTCGACGAGCACCTCAACCCGGACCAGACCGCGATCCCGCGAGCGCTGGACGTCTGCTCGTCCTACCTGCGGGATGGCCAGATCCTGATCCTGCGCTCGACGGTCTACCCCGGCGTCACCGCGCTCGTCGAGAAGATGATCAAGCGGCTCGGCGTGGACGTGGACGTGTCCTTCTGCCCGGAGCGGATCGCCGAGGGCAAGGCGATGACCGAGCTGTTCGAGCTGCCCCAGATCGTCTCCGGCTGCACGCCGCGGGCGGAGGAGCGGGCGGCGGCCCTGTTCCGCCGGCTGACGAACAAGACCGTCTCCCTCACGCCGGAGGAGGCGGAGCTGGCGAAGCTGTTCACCAACGTATGGCGCTACATCAAGTTCGCCACGGTGAATCAGTTCTACATCATGGCCAATGACCGCGGGCTGGACTTCGAGCGGATCCGGGCCGGGCTGACCGAGGACTACCCGCGGGCGGCCGACATGCCCGGAGCCGGCTTCGCCGCCGGGCCGTGCCTGTTCAAGGACACGATGCAGCTGGCCGCGTTCCACAACAACAACTTCGCCCTCGGCCACACGGCCATGACGATCAACGAGGGCATGCCGCTGTACATCGCGAGCCGGCTGGAGGCCAAGTACGACCTGGCCAACATGACGGTTGGCATCCTCGGCATGTCGTTCAAGGGTGGCTCCGACGACATCCGGTCGAGCCTGTCGTACAAGCTGAAGCGGATTCTGACTTTCAAGGCCGGCGCCGTGCTGTGCACCGACCCGTACGTGACGGTCGATCCCACCCTGGTCAGCCTGGACACCGTGCTGCAGAAGGCCGACCTGCTCGTCGTCGCGACCCCCCACCCCGAGTACCGGAACCTGCAGACGACCCTGCCGGTTGCCGACATCTGGAATGTGCTGGGGCGGGGCGTGCTCATATGATTCAGTGGCGTAGCGTGCAGGACGAGTCGTCCGGCGCCGATCTGCCGGAGCCGCTTACCTCAGTTGTCGGAGATCAACGTGCGGCGGGTCTGGACAGCACCCAGCCGCCCGTAAGCGAACTGCGGGATGCCCCACCCCGACAGGTCTCGCGCGGGGGTAACGACGAGTTGACCGAACGACCACCGGCCCGGGTGTCGATCGTCATCCCCGCGTACAACGAGGGCGAGGCGATCGTGCCGGTGCTGACCCGCATCTTCGAGGGCGTCACGCTGCCCTGCGAGGTGCTGGTCGTCGTCGACATGGCCGAGGACACCACGGTCCCGGTGGTGACGAAGTACGCGGAGACCGAGCCCCGCCTGCGCTACGTCGTCAACACCTACGGCCGCGGGCCGGCCAACGCGATCCGCTACGGCATCGACCAGGTCACCACGCCGGTCGTCGTCGTGACGATGGCCGACGGCAGCGACGATCCGCGTCAGATCGACGCGCTGACCCTGCTCGTGGAGCGGGGCGTCGCGGTGGCCGCCGCCTCCCGCTACATGCCCGGCGGCCAGCAGATCGGCGGGCCCTTGATCAAGGGCATGCTGTCCCGGTTGGCCGGACGGTCGCTACGCTTGTTCACCCGGCTCGGCACCCGGGACGCCACCAACTCGTTCAAGGCGTACTCGACCGAGTTCGTCCGAGCCGTCGGCATCGACAGCCGGCACGGCTTTGAGATCGGCTTGGAGTTGACCGCCAAGGCGCGCCGCCTGCGCCGGCCGGTCGCGGAGATCCCCACGATCTGGCTGGAGCGCGACACCGGGTTGTCGAACTTCAGGCTGATGCAGTGGATCCCCAAGTACCTGCGCTGGTACCGGTTCGCGTTCGGGCGGCCGCTGACGGTCGAGGAGATCCGGGCACGTACGGCCAAGATGATGAAGAAGGAAGCGAAGACGAAGGGTAAGGCGGGCTGATGCCGCAGAGGGTGCTCATCACTGGGTCGGCCGGGTTCATCGGCGGCTACGTCGTCGAGGAACTGCTCCGCAAGGGGTACGAGGTTGTCGGGCTGGACAACTTCTCCAAGTACGGCCGGGTGGCCAAGTCCTACGACAACCATCCCAACTACCGGCTCATCGAGGGCGACGCCCGCGACGTCGAGCTGATGACCAACCTGCTCAAGGACTGCGACCACTTCATCGCTGGCGCGGCGCTGATCGGTGGCATTTCATATTTCCACACGTACGCCTACGACCTGCTCGCCACCAACGAGCGGATCATCGCCGCGTCGTGCGACGCCGCCATCGCCGCGCGCAAGGAGACGGGGCGGCTGCAGAAGGTCACCTACATGTCGTCGTCGATGGTCTTCGAATCGACGAACGTGTGGCCGTCCGTCGAGGGCAGCGAGCGCACCATTCCCCCGCCGCTGTCGTCGTACGGTTTCCAGAAGCTCGCCGTGGAGTACTTCGCCCGCGCCGCGTGGGACCAGTACAAGCTGCCGTACACGATCGTGCGGCCGTTCAACTGCGTGGGCATCGGCGAGTCGCGGGCGCTGGGCGACGAGGAGATCTACTCCGGCAACATCAAGCTGGCGATGAGCCACGTCGTGCCGGACCTGGTGCAGAAGGTCCTCAAGGGACAGGACCCGCTGCACATCCTCGGCTCCGGCAACCAGATCCGCCACTACACCTACGGCGGTGACTTGGCCCGCGGCATCGTCCTGGCCATGGAGAGCCCGGCCGCGCTCAACGAGGACTTCAACCTCTCGACGCCGGTGGGGCACACCGTCATCGAGCTCGCGAACGTGATCTGGCGCAAGATCAAGGGACCGGACGTGCCGCTGCGGATCGTCCACGACGAGCCGTTCGAGCACGACGTCCAGCGCCGCATCCCCTCGACGGAGAAGGCCAAGCGGCTGCTCGGCTTCGAGGCGACCACCACGCTGGAGGAGATGCTCGACGAGGTCATCCCGTGGATCGAGCAGGCGATCAAGAACGGGACGATCTAGCCGTCGGCCGAGAGCACGGCTTCGGCGGGGGCGGCCGGAGCTGACTGCGGATCCGCGACGCCGCGCTGGCGCCCCACGATCGCCAGCGCGGCCCCTACCCCAGCCAGGCCGGTCGTGGCCCAGACCAACCAGACCGGCTTCACCGGGCCGAGGGTGAGCGGGTCGATCAGCCACACCCACAGGAAGTACCCCGCTTGGAGGCTGAGCACGGTCGCCACGACCAGCCTCGGCTGCGTGACCACCACGGTGGCCAGGCCGACGAAAAGCATGATCATGGTCAGGTACGAGCCCTGATGGATCACGGTGCTGCCGCCGTCGAACATCATCAGGATCCAGACCAGCAGCCCCAGCGCCGCGCCCCCGAGAAGTAGCCGGAGCAGGGTCACGTCCACCCCGGCCTCGCGCACCCGAGCGCGGGCGCGAGGCCACAGCAGCAACAGCCCGCCGATCGCCACAAAGCCGAGGGCGAGCAGCGTGGACCGGAACTCGACGGCCCGCAGGGTCGTCGCTCCCGGGAAGTCGGCGAAGAAGCCGTCGGTGAGGGGATTCGGGCGCTCCCACGGGGGCCCGGCCAGCACGATGCGAAGGCTCTCGATCCGGTTGGCGAGCAGGGTCGCCACGGGCGTCTGCGAGTACTGGTCCCACAGCGCCTGCCCGAAGCTGCGCTCATCGATCTCGATGACTCCAGCCAGATGCCATTTCACCAGCCGGTTGCCCGGCGGGTCGATCAGGTTCTGGTAGAGCATCCACGGCCCCAGCAGCGCCAGGCCGACCAGCGCCGCCACGGGTAGCACGCGCAGCGGTGGCCGGTACCGTCGCCGCGCGAACAGCAGCACCGCCAGCGGGATCAGCGGGAACACCACGCCGGTGTGGGCGAGCAGCGCCGCGGCGAGGAAGGCCGCCGCGAGTGCCCAGGTCACCCGGCTGGCCGGCTCAGCGAACAGCAGCAGGACCCCGACCATCGCCAGGGCACCGGCCAGCAGCTTCGGCCAGACATAGAAACTGTTGAGGTAGAAGAACCCGCTGGTCACGCACAGCGCGAGCACCACCGCGATCCGCGCCCGCGACAGCGCCAACCGCCGGCCCGCGACCCACACGGCCACCACCCACAGGCACTGCAGCAGGCAGCCGAGAACCTGGTACGCCAGCTCGCGAATAGGTCCGTCCAGGGTCAGCAGGGCGTGCGCCAACACCACCCCGGACTGCAGCGGTGGCCGGTCGCTGCCGTGCCAGTCTCCCATCAGGGTCAGGGGCGCTCCGGCGGCGACGTTGTCGGCGAACCACAGCGGCAGAACGTTGTCCGGCGGATACCCGTACGTTAGACAGGAAAATCCGTCGATCTGGCAGGCCCGCGAGGCGCCGAGGTAGAACAGGGCCACGGCGGCCAGCAGCGCCGGCGGGAACCACACGTCGAGCGCGCGGAGCAGGCGCCGCCAGGCTGGCACGGCCGCCAGCGCGACCACCGCAGCGATCTCGCCGAGCAGAACCACCGCGCTCGCGACCCGCCCCAGAGCGGGGTTGAGCAGGTACACGCCGACGGTGGCGTACCCGACCAGACACGCCACCAGCGCCGCGACAGGCACGACGTACGTCGGCCGCAACT
>Ga0065720_1021019_pt1 | contig 11814 bp, 16 predicted proteins | sample Thericmetagenome_FD_59107 | JGI IMG/M metagenome (GOLD analysis project Ga0065720, IMG submission 59107) | Thermophilic microbial communities from the Joint Bioenergy Institute, California, USA of rice/straw/compost enrichment - eDNA_2 v2... | ecosystem: Engineered > Solid waste > Grass >... | reverse complement strand
CTTCATCTCGGCCATTTCCGATTCTGTAAGTTTTAGCTTGTCTTGCAGGGCTTTCATGGCTCCAGCAATGGCTATAATGTTTATAGAACATATATTCAAAATTTACCAGCTGAACTGGCCTCGCTTCTGGCTCTGGTAGAGGGAGTGAGCTGTAAGGAGAAATTTTCTTTATTGCTATTTCTGTAAGAATCTGGGGCAGTAGGGAGTTGCTTGGAAGGAGTGTTTTGGGTATTAGTTGCGATATTCATATTCATTGCATCGACTGAATTTCTAGGTCCGTCCCAGGAGAAGCTCTGAGAGTGCTTTTTTTCAGAATTAGGATTTCTTAGAATTGAAGTCAAATTTCTATTAGTCTCAAGGTTTCCTGTGCCCAAATTATTCAAGTACGGGTTGGGGATGTTGAGTGCATTGTCAAACTTGGCTTGGGTGGCACTAAGGCTGACGTTCAAGGGATTAAGAACACTATTCTTTCTGGAGTTAGGGTCTTTGAGGATGGAGTCCTGAGGAGTGAAGGTGTTCTGGTTAAAGCTGAGATTTGAGGTACCCAGACCAGGATCTTGGAGATCATGGAAGCTGAGTTCTCTAGAGTTATTCAATTTCTTTGAGTCGAGAGTAGGGGCTATATTATACTTGCTGAGGATGGAGTTAATGTTAGGATTGGAAATAGGGAGGGCAGGGGGTAGGGACTCCACGGATTGGGTGTTTTTGTTGGAGGTGGGGAGAAGATTGTGGGCTTGAAGTTTTTCTAGGCTCTGATTTTTTAATTCTATGAGCTTTTCGAGTTCCTCGTTGGTGTAATCCTTGAGAGAGGTAGGCCTCTCGTTGAAAGGACGGGTCTGAACTGAGCGATCAGTAGGTTCAGGATTTTGAACTGAGGATTTAGGAGAATTGCGCTGTTTTCCTGAGGAAGCAGGAAGAGAAGGTGGCTAGAGGGGTTATAGAGATGAGGAGGGAGTAAGTACCTTTGATTGAGCGAACTTACGGTTTATAACGTCAAGCTCCTTTTCGAGGGCAGTGATTTCCATAAGGATTTGTTTGAAATATATTCAAATTAAATTGAATCTGTTAGGTTAAATTTATTTCAAATTCGCATTTTCAGGAGTGCACTATTTTTGTATTTCCAAAGCAAAATCACAAATAGGTTTTATTTTTACATCACATATATGATATGCAGCTTGACAACAAGTAGTTTAGGTTAAATATTGATAATACCTTTTCTTGTTACTAAGCTAAAAGAGAATGCTGATAGACCTTCTTCTATCTATTGCTTTAGAGCCATCAAAAAATTCTGATCCAGGAACCAAAGAGCAAACTTTTTGAAGCTACCACTGCTTGGTTTTTTTATAATTTCAAGTGTAGCCAACCCAAAGACTACTTTGATAATGTGATTAACAATCAAGTCCTGGAAGACCTGAACAAAGAAAGTCAACAATATTGCTGGATTGACTTCTTTAGAAGCAGTCCCACCATCCAAAATTGTAATAATAGCAGTTATTAGCCCATAGATTAGTGCAATCATAACTCCACACACAAACTTAGGATTCCTTGATTCCTGTTGTATCGCTTTCCAAGTTTTCTGTCTGCCTGCTTTCCTACAATTTATAAGGACAGCCTGGAATTTCTTACGTGTATAGTGAGATTTTTTTCTTAAACATTGGGGATAGAAGTTTGAAAGTCGGATACACAATAAGGTGAGTTAGAAAAGAAACCAGGAATATAAGGGCGGAAAATTCTCCATCAGCCTAGAGATTAGGAAAGAAGGGGATAGATTTACATCCATTTTCTTTAGCAATAGGGTAGCAAAACAAATAAGTGGATACCACTTCAAGAAATAGAAGAAGAACCTCCTAGGCCTTGTGAATTGGATATCTGTAACCTTAAAGATCGATATCAGGGTATGAGAGAGCTAAATATTACTAAATGTTGCTAATTTTTACCACAAAAAGTTGCATGAAACGTGACGAGAGATTTTTCGGTAGGCTAATGGAGTTCCTCAGGGATGCTTCTGGACTGGAGTCCTCAAATCTAGAGTGAGAACCTCCTTCTAGTCTTAATCTTGTGGTTCTAGAAGTTGTCCTAGTTTTAACAGGTACTGGAATGAAATTCTGGCCTTCTGAACCTCCATAGAGAGTTAATTTTTGGGGAATGGTCTGGTTGTCCTTAGATATGCCCCACCACATTGACATGGTCATTGCGAAGAAGATAAAAAGCATAGGGATACCGACTAATGCGTTATAGAATCGATACTTAGAGATTACCCTTGAGACGAGAGATCTTGAACTGTTTGAGAAAAGAAGGATCGTAGAAGTAGCGCAATACGGTCTTCCCATCGGTTACAAATTCAAGTGCAAAGTCTGTCAAGTGATTACAACTACAAAGGACTTGGCTCATATTTCCTTGAAAAGGGTTAGAGTTCTTGAAAGAGCAGCCATCATTTGACCACTTCTTTTTCTTCTTATCCCAGAAACTGCAAATATTTTTGGATGAATCCATGTCTCTTCCCTCCTTTGTAAAGGTTATAGTGATAGGGTTTTTTAGGTTTTTAATTTCAAGGACTGAGCCATTATCGAGTGAATAGAATGCCAGGGAAACTACTTGGGACATAGTGGAGGAGAGATCATAACCTTGAAAAGCATTCCCACTCCATACTTTAAAAACTCCAATAGCGTTTTGGTTGATTCCTATTGATTTAGTGCATAATTTGATATTTACCTAGAGTATTAAAGTCGATGGCGAACTTTTTGCTTCCATAGGTAGCTGATAGTGTAGTTAGCATGTTAAGAGCAGCTACTTCTACTCTTACCTGAAGATTAGTTGTATTAACTATCATCGATTGACCCAGAAGGAGATTTTTTGATATGTGAAGAGCCAAATCATCGATCATATTTATTGCATTTTGAAGATTAGCTCCTGCTTCTCTTGATGTTACAGCGGCCTGATAATTATAAGCTGAGACAATATTTCCCAGTGTTGCAATTATCGGTCGAACATCAATCTCATCCTGGATACCTAAAAGCAATTAGCAGAGAAAAAAATAAGATACTGGACTTGATTGCTGGATTGGAGAGCTTACTTTTCAAGAAGTTCAGAACAAGGTCTGCACTAGTGGCTAAAGATTAGGGAAAAGCAGCAGGTAACTTACTAGATACGACTGTTGTGTTCAGAGTTAGATCATTGAGGATAGTGGCAGCCTGGTAAAAGATAAAAGGATCTGTAGTGCTTGCTAGGAAATCGATAAGTTCTATTACTTTAGTGAATTCATGGAAAATTACTTTGTATGGAGAAGCTGACAGCAAATCTCTGGCTGGCAAGGTCTGCATCTGTCATGTTGGCTGTAGGCTGATGCGAGATAAGGCTTGCACATAAAGATAAGTCACTTACAACATTGGTCTCCAAAGAATAAGAATTCTGTATAAGTGAGGCTATCTCCTCAGCTAATTCAACCCATGAAGAAAACACCAGGGGGTCAAGAGTCAAATTCTGTGTTTTCTCAGCTCGTGTTCCATAGAAGTCCTCTACTATTACACTAACAATATATGTGTCGCTAGATCCAAGGCTGGGGAACTTAGCAATTGCTACCGAAGAAGTGCTCATCTCTTTTAAGATGGTTAGCTTTTCAGGGTTTCCGACATCATTTAAGGCCTTATAGAAGCCGAACTGATATTTTAAGGGAGGATAGTAATTGGTCCAGTCAGCTGTACTAATCTGAATAGATGTAATAACAGCCTGGCCTGTATTAGGAGTGAATAGAATTGGCCCCGGTATTGGTCGAGTATTGACAAAAATGTCCTGAACAAAGGATGAACTTCCATACATAGACTTGATTGTCAAGATAACGGAATATTGGGCTCCAGGAGTTAAAGCTCCTTTGTATATAATGAAGGTATCGTCCAGTTGATAGGTCATCATTGCATTGGCAAGAGCTGGAGAAGTTGTCCAAGAATAAATGACTGAGCCATTGATGACTCCATTAAAATATCCCTTGAAAGTAATATCTTTGTCCGGACTCACATGATCAGGGGACTGATCTGTCACATTGATAAGAGGTTGAAGTCCACATCCTTCCTCAGTCTAAGGATTAAAAGAATTGCATGGTTTCGTACCTGAAATAGAGATTTTTCTATGCAATTTGGACAAACAGCAAGCTTGGGAATTGCTGCAACATTAATTTGAGAGACAAGATCCTGGCAGGTGAGATTGGTGCAAGTATAGTTTAATTGATAGAACCCTGGATGGCACTGAATACAACGAAAAGCTTTTTCTGTGGTGATAATAGCTTGATCACAGTTATATGGAACTACACATAAGTGATAATATCCCAGGAAACTTACGGTAGCTTTTGTAATTTGCAATATGACCATCTTTGAATACATCCACAGCGCCTACCTTGATATTACCAGAAATAGTCGAAATAAGAGTTCCAAGAGAATCTGCAGAACCTCCAATTACTATACTAACAGGGAAGGTAAGAGTATCCCAAAGAAAGTTTGTGAGTTCAAGAAAACCAAATGATCTCCAGGAGGTTGTGATCTTCTGCGAAAAGGAGATGACAGTCGTGTTTCTGAAAGTCTTTCTTACTGAGAGACTTGTAAGGGCTGTGTGGCTGACATTAAATTGAGTTCCATTATATTCAATTTTTGGAACAAGAGTCCCTGAAGAATCGGCCACAAAGACTGTGTAGTCAATTGTTTCGTTAGCAAATGGACGATTGAACTCAACTGTGATAATATTTTTGTAGGCATTTGAACCATCCTAACATGTTACATCAAGCAACTTCTAGGTACTTTATAGACCCAACTCATCAAGGTCCCTGAAACAACATTAACTGGGATAGCTGAGAGGAAAGATAAGGTAAAATTCTTAGGTAATTTGTCTTCGAAGTCAACTTTTAGGTAGTTTGGAGGTGTGATAATCATCATCATGTCCTAGGATATAATTAAACAGGTCTTACTCAGCTTACTTCAGGGTCCAGATTGGCAGTAGTTGGGTTATAATCTAGTTTGTTAAAATAAGAATTTCATTATATTTACTTGAAGTAATTGACGGATACATAGATGCAGAGAAATTCGTTGTAGGTGTAGTCAGAAAACTATAAATGGGTGCTTTTGGAATTATTGGTGTTCAACTTTATTTTTACTTGCTATCATATATTTAGCAGGAGTCATCAGCATCCATTTGGATCCTTCCCATCCCATTGGCAATATTGTCAAGTGAGCATAACAAATGGTGTTTGTTTTCGAGACTAGCGAATCAGGAATAACCATCCTAGTTCCAAGCTCCAGAACGACACTTGTCATTGCAAAATTAAGGTCCCAAAGAGGACTGCGACTTATTCCATATGCTTCATATCTCTGACCACTGGAGTCTATAAATGAGAGACTACTGTTCATCATAAATCCGGCAATGTTGTCTTGATGAACAAAAAACCATTGGCCGTCCTTGATTATATTTGTCATGGGAAAAGGACCATCAGTCCTCACAATTCCCCAGTCATGGCCTGAGTATGAGACATTCTCAGCAGGTACTTGGGTGATGTCGCTCGTGAAGGAGACGCAATGCCAGGCATATATCCTGAAATCTTAGTTGAATTATGCTAAAGTTACGTGTCATTGAGGAACAACCTGAATATTTGGTAACAACCATCGGAGTGAAAAGTCCAGTCTAGGTTATAGATCTTGACCCAACTAGAAATAGTGTATAAAATGGAAAAGACAGACAAATCGATTGTAAGATTTGTTGGTTGGGAGAAATTAGTTTCTTTTGAGACAATTTCTTCCATTCTGAAACCTAATTAATGGCTAAAACCGGGTATCATATTAGAATACGTGAGGCAGCATAGCAAGAAAGCAAGAGAAGACTTAGCAGACAAAAGATTCTCAATGATGGGTTGATGTACATTCAAAACTGGTGTATAAATTTTATCTTTATGCCCAAGAAATTATTGTAGATGAGTTTATTTATCCTCTATGTGACCGAGAGCACTCAGTAAAAATCAGTCCAATTAGGGTCACAGCCTTGTGCAAAATAATGCTTGTTATTTTAAGAACAAAGACTAAATATTATGATTGTAATTTACATTTTTCTTATTTATTCTGTCATGTTTCAACAAAATAAAATAAGACTTTCGGATTGTTTGTTCACCAACAGACATCTTGAACTAGAGTGACTAATCGAATATTCGCTTTTTCTGAACCTTTAATTTCCGATTAACAATTCCATGTTATATTAATGTCTTTTCAACTCATTACAAAAAGGTAAGAAATCTATGACTTCTTACTTTGATCGATTATTTGAAGTTTCCAATTAAAATATATGCAAGTTAGCATAAAGACAAATACTTTGATAGCATCAACAAATACTCATAAATCTTTTTTATACAAGCTTAATTCTGGTCACTGTCGGAGACAAATTCATAGCCATTATCACTGAATTCAACAAACTCAGCTTCCAAGTGTCTTATACCAAATGTTTGTTCAAACTTTGGAGCGAACTTACAATTACTACCCATCCTGTTTGTTAACATCAAGATCTGTAACATTGAGAACTCAAATAGTCCTCGATCATTAGGATTGGGCATGACATTATTCACGGTATCAACAAGGGCATCGAAGTCCGCGTCACAGTTTGCTTTAGTATTTGTAGCGATCAGCATCTTTTGTGCCATTGGTAAATCGACTCCACAATTTTTCAGCAAGGTTCGAGTCCAATTATCCATGTCTTTGAGACTTGAGCTCAAAGAATTTGCATTTTTACTTTTTACGCTCATGAAGAGATTGTTGATTGTTAGCATAAGCTTCCCAGAATTGAGGTCACAAGTGGTAGGAGTTTGAGTGTGGGTCACGCTAGTTCCTACTTTTCCACCTACTACTAATAAACCTCGACACAACTGATATAGTTGATCTTTATAAGAAGCCAAGCCCAATAACGACCTAATCATTTCCTTAATATTTTTTGTCTTAGAAACTTGGGTTATCTTAATTTTCAGCCTGCTATGAATATCATTGCAAGTATTCCCAGCATCAAATTTCAAAGTCACAGGAGAAAAAGACATCTTGCACAAGGTATTAATCTTCTGAATTGCAAAGTGAAATTGTCCAAAATCTGTCAAAAATTGTTGAAGATCGGTGTTTTGAGTTCCTTGATTCAATTTTTCTAGTACAGGTAACAACGCGATTTCGGCGTTTATACAGGCTGAAACTGAATCTTGTTTGCTAGTGAGATACGGAGTAGAGGCAGCAACAGCGACTAAGATAAGCAGGAGAGAGGAGAGTGCTTTGAACATACAATTAAATTGATTTGATAAAATAATAAATTTTCTCTATAGAGTATTTGATTAATTAAGTTTATAGTGAATTGTCCTTCTTAACAGAGCTGACTTATTCAGTCGCTGAACCTTTTTCCATCAAAAATAGAGCTCAAGTACTATTATGAGTAGTCAGAGATCTAATAAACAAGAGAAGTATTAAATCATAGACTTAAAATTAAAAGTTGTGTGGAAAGGCTAGGGAAACATGAATTATTTTCTTTTGTGTTGAGCATTCATTGACTTTACCAATTAAGAATATTAATCTGTTATGAAGACAAACTGAACTATGATAGTATAATACTTTCTGTTTAATATTGGTCACTATCAGAATCAAATTGGTAACTGTAGTCACTGTCTTCAACACGTCCGACCTGATATAGCCTAATACCGAATGTTTGTTCAAGAATACAGTCTCTAGCCATTTGCTTTGTCATCATGATGAGTTGCAACACTGAAAATTCGAAAATTCCCTGATCATTAGGATTGGCCATAACATGATTAACAATGTCAACGAGGACTTCCAGATCCTGATCACAGTTCTTACCTTGAGGTATACGAGCAGCCATGACCTGGTTTTGTTTAACTTCTGTACCTACGCAGCTCCTCATAAGATTTTGAACCCAGGCTTCCAAGTCATAGAGACTAGAGCTCAATGTCTTAGTATTTTTACCTTTTACACCCACAAAGAGATTGCTTATGATCATAAGGAGTTTTCCAGAGTTGAAGTCACATTTAGAATTAGAATTGTAGTGAGTGTTGCCTATTCCTATTGAAATTCCACCATTGAATCCTGAAAGAGAAGATGGGCATCTTTTTCTTAATTGACTACTATATCCTGACAGGTAAACAAGTGAGCTAATGATTTCTTGAGTGTTTTTGTTTTGAAAAACTTCTCTTACAGCTTTTCTCATGACAGCATAACTGTCTTGACAAGTATCACCAAGATTAAGGTCCATTTTCAACGAAGGGACAGTCATCTTACAAAGAAGTTTAACATCACCTATAGCTCTTGAAACCATTTCAAATTTTTCAGTGAACGCTTGAGCATTGTAGTTCTGAGCTTCTGTGTTCAAATATTCAAGTGCAGTGAGCAGTCTTATTTCAGCATTAAGACAGTTAGTGACGGAACTTTGCTTTGTTGTGAGGAAAGGAGTTGTGGTTGAAACCACATTCAAGATGAAAACCAAGCAGAGGAGTACTTTGAGCATCCTTTAAATAAATTTGGAGACAATATATTAATTAATTGATATTGTATTTCTGTAATTAGAACCATGTCTAAATTACATTTATACAATTTTATTAAAGAAATCTCTTGTTTCTCAAGCCTGAAAAGCATCATCATGGATACTAGTCCATTTACTAAGGAGAATTAACAAACAATATAGAGGTTACCATTAAATAAAAATATCATTCTCTAGAATCAAAGATCATCAGAAGCGGAAGTCTCTCGCCTGATCCCAAAGGTTTGTTCAAGCATTCCATTAAACACACAGTCCTTGATCAATTGATTTGACATAATTAAGATCTTCAGAACTGAGGATGCAAAGACTGAGTGATCATTAGGATTTGCCATAAACTCATTGACCACATCGGTCAGGGAGTCAAAATCAGTCTGGCAGTTGCCCTTTTTATATACTTGGTTCTTTAAAATATTTCCCAAGTTAACAAAGGCGGTCGAATCGCAAACTTTAGTCAAGTTAAAGGCCCAGTTATACAGGCTAGAAACACTATTCTTGAACTCAGTTTGGTTTTTCCTCTGAATACTTGCAAACATTCCTGCAATCGTCATCAGCAGACCCTTGCTATTAATTTGGCATTTAAGGGGCTTTGACTCTTTGGCTATCACGTCTGAATCGCTAGCTGCATTCTCATCAATGTTTCCATAAAGTAATTCTCCAATGTCTTCCTCATTGTCCCTATTTCCTTTCTGTCCATTTTGTCTTTCTTTAAGGACTTGACGCTGCTTAAACATTGAGATTGACATACAGAGTTCATGGAGGGTGTCATTGTATTGAACAAGAGTGACAAGAGTGCTAAGGTAATTATTATTGCTAAGGATATCATCAGGCGTCCGAATTGCAGAGCTGAGGTAATCAAGTATGGTCTGACACGTGTGTTTAAATTTGTTTTTTGGGATTTGGAGAGCAGAAAGGTTGCAAGATTGTGAGACATCTTGGATAGCTGCAGAGAATTGATCAAAGGTGCTAAGGAATGCTTCAATATTGTTCCCAGTGGAAACCAACTGCATTTCTTCTAATGCAGGCAACAAGTTGACTTCTGAAGTTAAGCAATCTTCCATTATGGCTTCCTGGGAAGGGGTTAGTGGAAACTGTGTGCTGGAATTAAGCAGAATTAGTAATAAAAGCATCGTTATTGACTTCATCGGTAAAGTTATTCCTTGAATTGAATTTATTCTTCTAAATGACATTATATTATAACAATATAATTCAGGCAACTGATACCATGAACAACCTTAGTGAACTCAGCTGCTGGAGATAGATAGCTTCTTAGAGGATACTCATTCAAAGAATATTTCTTCAGGCGTTTTGTACTCATTTCTAGGGGTGAAACTTCCTCTAAGAGAACTCAAAATTTTCTCTAGATATGATTCTACGAAAATTATTAGGACTCCTAAAACTGAGAAATAATATTTCTCTGTGCGAATCTAGCGTGAAATAAATAGTTATTAACAAAAATCAAAAATCAGCTGCATATGACCAATAAAGAAGAAATAAAACTTCTTTTGGAAGATGAAAACATACTTAAAGAGCTTGTTGAGACCGCTTTCAAAAAAGTTGATACTGACCAAAGTGGCACAATAGATAAGAAAGAACTCAAAGCCCTTATGGATGAGGCAAGTAAGGGAAAATTTGAACCGCTAACTGAAGACGAACTGAATGAGATCTATGCAGGGCTTGACAAGAACAACGATGGCCAAATAACATGTGACGAGTTTGCCGTACTGATCAAGACTGTTCTCGAAGCCATGATGGAATAACATTGAATATTGTCTGAAAAGGTTCTTTTACATAATTTCCTTGTCTGAAAGTAGAGTATCCTGTTTTCTATGAAGATTCCTATCTGTCTCTTTTCGTACTTGCATTCCAAAAATATTTCTCCCAACAATTCTGTTTTCAATCTCACAAATAGGACCACATGAATATTATTTCACGTAAAACACCCGTAAAAAGTTGTCTTATAGTCCAGAAGACTGCCTTCTAATCTATGCCTAAATTCATTATCTCCAACAAGCAATAAGCTTGGAAAAAAATATATAAGAATATGCAATTCATAATAAACCCCTTTCTATTAGAGAGATTACTATCGGAACATAGTCTTCGAGTAGCGATCATTCTATTTCCTCAACCCCAAATATGTTGGGCGATAATTTATCATTACTAGGGATATTCAATAATAGCTTAAATTCAAAGGAAGAAAGATAATATTAATGCTGAGTCTCTAGTCGTCTTATTTAAAACCTTTTTCAGCAGATTTTTTCCTACTCCTCCATTTTTGTATTTCAACATGACAATGGCAAGAGCCATTCATTCAATAGGAATCGTCACAGAACAGAAGATTTTCAATGACAACTACCGATATTCCAAGGATTTGCTTTTCCTGATTTCCTTGAACACTAATTTGGACCTAATGTCATCGTTGCTCTTCATTCTAGTGGCTTTAGGTGCAAGCCTAAAAGAGGCCGGGGATATAGTTGTTGATCAAATAGTGCTTATCATTGCAGTCATAGGCATTGCTTCTTCTAATTGAGTAGGCATAATCATCAGTATCTTAGAGTTCTTCGTTGAGGCAATCAAATAATCAGGTTTTCAATCCGTTTCATTATTGCCAGCAAAAGTTAATCCTAAAAATCTTTTTCAAATCCCATAAAGAGGATCATATAAAGATTATTTCACTTAAGCATCACATGAAATGTTGTGTATAGCCCAGAAGGATGCCTATAGGCTATGTTCAAATTCTCTTTCTTCAATGAGCATTGAGTCTGGAAATATAAATAAGAATATGCGTTACATTATAAATACCTTTCTTCTAAAGAGAAAACTAGCGAAACATTGTAATTGAGTAGTGATCATTCGAATTTCTTATCCTCAGGGACTTCATTTGAGAATTTATCATCACTTGGGATGGGCAATAAGAAGCCCATACCTATAAGTTCCGATCCTGCGTTTCTTTTGTTTGACTCGTTTCCTAAACAGCACTTCAAGTTTCATATTGAAAACTGAAGAAAGAAATGCTTGATCTCATGAGATTCTCCATGTTCTTATAAAATGAGGCGAAACGCTTTGACCATAAGCCGAGTTGAAGAAAATCATGCATGAGTGATCCTAACTTAGCTGGATCAGGCCAGATATGTGAGGGCTTAATAGCTTGTCTAAGAGGTCTCTATCAGTGAGAACTTGCTAGTATTAGTTTAAATTCAAAAAAGAGCTTTCAGTTAGGCGGAACTATAGCGTTTCTTAGAGCAAGTATTGATTTTTTTTTTTTTTTTT
>Ga0065720_1003889_pt1 | contig 11815 bp, 10 predicted proteins | sample Thericmetagenome_FD_59107 | JGI IMG/M metagenome (GOLD analysis project Ga0065720, IMG submission 59107) | Thermophilic microbial communities from the Joint Bioenergy Institute, California, USA of rice/straw/compost enrichment - eDNA_2 v2... | ecosystem: Engineered > Solid waste > Grass >... | reverse complement strand
CCGGGTGACGCCGAACATCGCCTCGCGCATGATCAGCAGGTTCCACTCGTCGCCGACCACGCCGAGCATGTGCCCGATCGCGTTGGTACGGCCCGGCGGCAGCTTCGACGGCTCGTCCGGCGGGTGCGTCACCTCCTCCGGCCCGGGGCCCGCCGGCACGCCCGGACCCCCGGTCTTCCAGGCGCCGTCCGGCTGCTCCGCCCACTCCCCCGGCACGCCGCCGTGCGGCATGACCTGTTGCGTCATTCGCCCCACCCTTCCGGCAGCCCGCCCGCGTGGCCGCACCGCTCGCGCGGCGCCTCGCCCGGCCGTGCGGACGGTTCCTCCCCTGCCGTGTCCTCGCGCGGATCGGGCCCGCGCGTTTCCGGCCCGGCCGGATGCGCGCGGTCACCGTGTCCGGTGCCGACGCTTCCACCCGGCCGCGCGTCCGTCAACGCCACCGGATGCGCGCCCGGCGCGACGGGTGTCACCGGCGAACCCGTCACGGGGAGCCGTCACAGGGAGGCGGTGACGAGCTCGCGGGCCGCCCGCTGGACCTCGGCGAGGTGCTCCGGGCCGCGGAACGACTCGGCGTAGATCTTGTAGACGTCCTCGGTGCCGGAGGGGCGGGCGGCGAACCAGGCGTGCTCGGTGCAGACCTTGATGCCGCCGATCGGGGCGTCGTTGCCGGGCGCGGTGGTGAGCACCGCGGTGATCGGCTCCCCGGCGAGGGTGTCCGCGGTGACGTCCGCGGCCGACAGCCTGGCGAGGCGGGCCTTCTCCTCGCGGGTGGCGGGGGCGTCGACGCGGGCGTAGGCGGGCTCGCCGTGCCGCTCGGTGAGCCTCCGGTAGATGACGCTGGGCGACTCGCCGGTGACGGCGGTGATCTCGGCGGCGAGCAGGGCGAGCAGGATGCCGTCCTTGTCGGTGGTCCACACCGAGCCGTCGCGGCGCAGGAAGGAGGCGCCGGCGCTCTCCTCGCCGCCGAAGCCGAGCGTGCCGTCGAGCAGCCCGCCGACGAACCACTTGAACCCGACCGGCACCTCGACGAGCCGCCGCCCGGCGTCGGCCGCGACCCGGTCGATCATGCCGCTGCTCACCAGGGTCTTGCCGACCGCGGCGTCGCCCGGCCAGCCGGGCCGGTGGGCGAACAGGTAGGAGATCGCGACGGCGAGGAAGTGGTTGGGGTTCATCAGGCCGCCGTCGGGGGTGACGATGCCGTGCCGGTCGGCGTCGGCGTCGTTCCCGGTCGCCACCTGGTACGCCTCGCGGTTCGCGATGAGCGAGGCCATCGCGTACGGCGAGGAGCAGTCCATGCGGATCTTCCCGTCCCAGTCGAGGGTCATGAACCGCCAGGTCGGGTCGACCTGAGTGTTGATCACGGTGAGGTCGAGCCGGTGCCGTTCGGCGATCTCCTCCCAGTAGCGCACGCTCGCGCCGCCGAGCGGGTCGGCGCCGATCCGGATCCCGGCCGCGCGGATCGCCTCGAGGTCGAGCGCCGCGGGCAGGTCGTCCACGTACGCGCCGAGGAAGTCGTACCTGCCGGTGGTGCCGGCGCTCACCGCCCGCGCGTACGGCACCCGCCGGACCTCCTTCAGGCCGCCGGCGATGAGCTCGTTCGCGCGGTTCTGGATCCAGGAGGTGGCGTCGGTGTCGGCGGGGCCGCCGTTCGGCGGGTTGTACTTGAACCCGCCGTCGGAGGGCGGGTTGTGCGACGGGGTGATCACGACGCCGTCGGCGAGGCCGTCGCGCCGCCCCCGGTTGTGGGTGAGGATCGCGTGCGACACGGCCGGGGTGGGGGTGTGGCCGTCCCGGCTGTCGATCAGCACGGTGACGTCATTCGCGGCGAACACCTCCAGCGCCGACACCCGCGCCGGTTCGGAGAGCGCGTGCGTGTCCACGCCGAGGAAGAGCGGCCCGGTGATGCCGCGCATCGCGCGGAACTCGCAGATCGCCTGGCTGGTGGCGAGGATGTGGTCCTCGTTGAAGCCGATCGCGAGCGAGGAGCCCCGGTGCCCGGAGGTGCCGAACGTCACCCGCTGCCCCGGCTGCGCCGGATCGGGGCGCAGCGCGTAGTAGGCGGTGACGAGACGGGGCACGTCCACCAGGTCACCAGGCTGGGCAGGCTGTCCGGCTCGCTCGTGCACCATCGAATCTCCTCACGGCTCGGAGGCCCACCGCGCGGGGGGCTGGTCACTGTGCCTTGTGTGCGTGCCTCATGTGCACGGTAACGCCATGCCCGCGGCGCGATCCGCCGGGCCGCGCTCCCGCATGGTTCCATTACCCGATATGTGATCGTAATTGAGCGGTTTCCCGGGCGGGTGACCGGTTCCTGACGGCCGCCGGGTACGGCTAGCCGGCCGGGCGCCGGGCGCGGTAGAGCCGGTCGGCGTACGAGGGGCCGTAGTATCGCTCCAGCTCCTCCAGGGTCTCCTCGGTGTGCTGCACGGCCTTGACGATGCGCGCGTGCGAGGGCAGCGCGCCGGGGTTCCAGGTCTCCGGGCGCCACAGTTCCGCGCGCAGGAACGCCTTGGCGCAGTGGAAGAAGATCTGCTCGATCTCGACGATCATGGCGAGGTCCGGGCGGTGCCCCTGCACGACCATCCGGTCGAGGAACGGCGCGTCGCGCACGAGCCGCGCCCGGCCGTTGATGCGCAGCGTGTCCGCCGCGCCCGGGCACGAAGAAGATCAGCCCGACGTGCGGGTTGGCGAGGATGTTGCGGTAGCCGTCGAAGCGCCGGTTGCCGGGGCGGTCCGGGATCGCGATCGTGGCGTCGTCGATGACGTGGGTGAACCCGGGCGGGTCGCCCTTGGGGGACACGTCGCAGGTGCCGTCCGGCGCGGAGGTCGCCACCAGGCAGAACGGCGAGGCGGCGAGCCACCGCCGGTCGATCTCGTGCAGCCGGGCGCGCTCCTTGGTGACGGCGCGGGGCATCGGGGCCCCGGCCAGCTCGCGCAGCTCCTCCTCCGAGGTGATCTCCACGATGCCCGACCGGTCGGCCGTGCCCGTCCCCTGAGCCATCTCGCACTCCGTTCTCGTCGGCCCGCGCGGGGTCTCGCCGGTCGCCCGCCCGGCACAGCCTAGTTCGACCGCGGCAACGGGCGCGAGACCATGCCCGCCGATCACCGGCCCTCCGGCGGGCACCGGTACGGCGGCGCGCGCCGGATCCCTGGTAACAGCTCTACAACGGGGCGTTGACCTTGCGGAAACCCGAATGTAGCGTCGGCGGCGACAACAGAAACTATCGGAATCCTTCCGAAAGTTTCAAAGGCGGACTTTCGGGCCCTATCCGTCCCCAAGCACATAGATGGCCTCACTCGCGAGGAGCCGGCGGCATCCGGAGAGCCCGGAGTCCGCACCCGGTTCCTTGACGGGTCAATGAGGAAGGAGACCATGCGATGACGTGGCGTCGGCGCGGTATTGCGCTGTGTGCGGCCGCGCTGCTGGTGTTGACCGGCTGTAGCGGCGGCGGCGACGGCGGGAACGCCGGTGGCGGGCAGGCGTCGGGTTCCGGGGAACAGGTGACGATCGACTTCTGGCACATCGGCACCCAGGAGCCGTTCCGCAGCGTCCGTGTGCAGCAGGCCGAGGCGTTCATGAAGGCCAACCCGAACGTCAAGATCAACGTTCAGGCCATCGAGAACGACGCCTTCAAGCCGAAGATGACCACGGTCGCCCAGTCCGGCGAACTGCCCGACATCTTCCACACCTGGGGCGGCGGCGTGCTCAAGCAGCAGATCGACGCCGGCCTGGTGAAGGACATCACCAACGACATCTCCTCCTGGGTCGACACCCTCTCCCCCACCTCGCTGGTGCCGTACCAGTTCGACGGCAAGACCTACGCCGTGCCGTTCAGCGCCGGCATGGTGGGCTTCTGGTACAACAAGAAGCTCTTCAAGGAGGCCGGCATCGAGGAGCCCCCGGCCACCTGGTCCGCCTTCCTCGACGCGGTGAAGAAGCTCAAGGCGAAGAACATCACCCCGATCGCCCTCGCCGGTGGGGACCCGTGGACGGGCCACTACTACTGGGCGTACCTGGCGATGCGGGTGGGCGGCCTCGACGCCCTGAAGAAGGCCGGTGAGGACAAGAACTTCAACACCCCCGACTTCATCCGGGCGGGCCAGCTGCTGAAGGAGCTCGTCGACCTGGAGCCGTTCCAGCCCGGCTTCCTCGGCGCCAAGTACAACACCCCCGACGGCCAGGCCGCGACGATGGGCAACGGCAAGGCCGCGATGGAGCTGATGGGCCAGTGGGCGCCGAACGTGCAGAAGGAGGTGTCCGGCAAGGGCATCGGCGACGACCTCGGCTTCTTCCCCTTCCCGGCGGTCGAGGACGGCAAGGGCAACATCGGTGACGCGTTCGGCGGCGCCGACGGCTACGCGGTGAGCGCGGACGCCCCGCCGGCGGCGGTGGAGTTCCTGAAGTTCATCTCCTCGGTCGAGGAGCAGAAGCGCCTCGCCGCCGAGGGCGCGATCCAGCCGGTGGTGAAGGGCGCCGAGGAGGCCCTCACCGACCCCAACCTGAAGCAGCTCGGCGAGACCGTGGCGAACGCCACCGGGTTCCAGCTCTACCTCGACCAGGCGTACCCGCCCGCGGTCGGCGGCCAGGTGAACGACAGCGTGGCCCAGCTGATCGCCGGGAAGAAGACGCCCGAGCAGGTCGTGGAGGAGATCACCGAGACGGCGAAGACCGAAGCCGAGTGACCGAGTAGCCACGTGGTGGAGATCAGAAGGGGACCGGGCGGGCGTGAGGACACCCGCCCGCTCCCCACGCAAGAGCGCCAGCGGCCGGCGTCCCCGAGCAAGGACGCCGGCCCCCGGCCCTCCCGCCGTCGGCGGCGGGCGGGGACCTGGTTGACGATCGTCCTCTTCCTGCTGCCGGGTCTGGTCCTGTTCGGGCTGCTGGTCCTGCTCCCCATCCTGATCGGGGGCTACCTCAGCTTCTTCCGGTGGAACGGCCTCGGCGGCATCCCCGAGCCCGGCGACAACCGGTTCATCGGGCTGGACAACTACACGCGCCTGTTCAACGACCCCATCGTGCTGGGCGACCTGTGGCACATGGTGATCCTCATCGTGCTGTCACTGGTGATCCAGCTGCCGTTGTCGCTCGGCATCGCGCTGCTGCTCAACCAGAAGATGCGCGGCCGGGCGGTGTACCGCACGCTGTTCTTCGCGCCGTACGTGCTCTCCGAGGTCATCGCCGGTGTGCTCTTCTCCCTGGTGTTCTCGCCGGAGCACGGGCTGGCGAACGAGATCCTCAACGCGATCGGCCTGGAGAACGCCGCGGCCGAGTGGCTCGCGAACCCGGACACCGTGCTGTACTCGGTGTTCCTCGTCATCACGTGGAAGTACTTCGGCTTCCACATGATCCTCTACCTCGCGGGCCGGCAGGGCATCCCGAAGGAGCTGCTGGAGGCGGCCGCGATCGACGGCGCGGGNCCGTGGCGGCAGTTCCGGTACGTGACGCTGCCGCTGCTCGGGCCGACGATCCGGATGAGCATCTTCCTCTCCGTCATCGGCACCATCCAGCTNTTCGACCTGGTCTGGGTGCTGACCCGNGGCGGTCCGGCGCACNCCTCGGAGACGNTGGCGGTCACCATGTTCCAGTTCGGCTTCGAGCGCAACCAGTTCGGNTACGCCAGCGCGATCAGCGTGGTGATCTTCCTGATCAGCCTCGTGTTCGCGCTCGGCTACCAGCGCTGGGTGCTGCGACGTGACACCGAAGGAGCGATCACCTCAATGCGAGACCAGCGATGAGCGCCCCGAGCCACGCCCGCCCGGCGGGGCCCCGGACGGCCGCCCGGATCCGGTCGATCGTCCTGCACGCCACCGTCATCGTGCTCGGCGCCTTCATCGTCGTGCCGATCGCGTACGGCGTGCTGGGCGGGTTCAAGGACACCGGCCAGCTGTCCACGAACGCGTTCGGGCTGCCGGACCCGTGGCGGTTCGGGAACTACACCGAGATCCTCACCTCGGCGACCTTCTGGCGGCCGCTGTTCAACAGCACGTTCATCGCGCTCGCCACGACGCTGATCGTGGTGGCGGTGTCGGCGATGGCCGCGTTCATCTTCGCGCGCTTCGCCTTCCGCGGCCGGGAGCTCATCTTCACGCTCTTCGCGATGGGGCTGATGTTCCCGTTCGCGGTGGCGATCCTGCCGCTGTTCGTGCTGCTGCGCATGCTCGGGCTGCTCGACAACCCGCTCGGGGTGATCCTGCCGCAGGCCGCCTTCGGCCTGCCGATGACGATCATCATCCTGCGCACCTTCTTCCGGTCGATCCCCCGGGAGATCGAGGAGGCGGCGACGCTCGACGGGTGCAGCGCGTTCGGGTTCTTCTGGCGCATCCTGCTGCCGATGGCCCGGCCGGCGATCGCCACGGTGTCCGTGATCGCGATCGTGACCAGCTGGAACAACTTCTTCCTGCCGCTGGTCGTGTTCAACGACGTGGACTGGTGGACGATCCCGCTGGGCGTGCAGCAGTTCAGCGGCCAGTACACCGAGGACACCGCCCGGGTGCTCGCCTACGTCGTGGTCGCGATGATCCCCGCGCTCGCGTTCTACGCGGTCGCCGAGCGCCAGCTCATCGGCGGCCTCACCGCAGGCGCCACCAAGGGGTGACGAGCGCGGGCGGGCCCGCGCGGCCCGCCCGCACCGCACCGCCGGCGAGCCTGACCCGAGAGTGGACCCTCATGAGCAGCGAACCCCGTCGAGCGGCGCACGGCCCGCCCTGGGCCCGGCGCGCGGAGAAGGTCTCCGTCGTCATCGCCAAGGAGATCGTGCGTGACATCGCCCGGCAGCGTCTCGCGCCGGGGAGCACGCTCGAGCCCGAGGGCGCGATGCTGCGGCGGTACCGGGTCGCCCGCGCCTCGCTCCGCGAGGCGCTGCGCATCCTGGAGATCCACGGGCTGATCCGGATCAAGCCGGGGCCGGGCGGCGGCCCGGTCGTGGCGCACGTCGACAGCGACGACTTCGGCCGCATGGCCTCCCTGTTCTTCCAGGCCCTCGACGTCCGCGTGGCCGAGCTGGTCGACACGCGGCTGATCATGGAGCCGATGCTCACCCGGCTCGCCGCCGAGCGGCGCGACCCCGAGTGGGAGGACCGGCTGCGCGATGCCGTACAGGCCGGGTTCGACGCCGCCGACGCCGAGGAGTGGTGCCGGGCCGCGCACGCCTTCCACACGCTGATCATGTCGATGGCGGGCAACCGGCCGCTCGCCCTCATGACGCTCGCGGTGCGGGACATCCTCGCCGACCGCTTCTTCGACCTCGTCTACCCCGACCGGCACCGGGACGAGGCGGCGCGGGTGCACGCGGCGATCGCCGAGGCGATCCTCGGCGGCGACGGGGACAAGGCCGAACGCCTCATGCGCGACCACATCGCCGAGTTCGCCGACAGCATCGCGCTCCACCACGAGCTGCTCGCCGAGACCGTCGCCTGGCGCTGACCGCCCCCGCACCGCCGCGGCCGGCTCGCGCACCGCGCCGGGGCACGCGCCGGGGGCATCGCGCCGGGAGCACGCGCCGGGAGCACGCGCCGGGAGCACGTGCCGAGACATCGCGCCCGGGGCGTGCGGCGCGCCGGGCGTCCGGAGGTGGCTACGCTCCTGCCATGCACACCCAGCCGCGTGAGCTCGACATGACCCTTCCCGGCCCGAGGCTGCTCGGGGCCGAGATCCTCGTGGTGTTCGCGGTCTCGTTGGGCGCCAGCGCGCTCTTCGCGCTCGTGCGGCTGATCGGGGCGCTCACCGCGCCGCGCGCGCTGCAGGGGCAGCAGGCGGTGCTCGTCCCGTCCCGCGCGCCGGACCGGCCCTGGCTCGACCTCGCCCTGCAGCTCACCGACATCGCCGTCTCCCTCGCGCCGGTCGCGCTCGTCGCCTACCTGCTCGCCCGCTCGGGCGAGTCGCTGCGCACGATCGGGGTGGACGGGCGCGAGCCGGGCCGCGACCTGCTCCGGGGCGCGGGCCTCGCCGCGCTGATCGGGGGGACCGGGCTCGCGTTCTACCTCGCCGTGTGGGCGCTCGGGGTGAACCTCACCGTGGTGCCGGGCGCGCTGCCCGACGTGTGGTGGCGCATCCCCGTGCTGCTGCTCGCCGCCGCGCAGAACGGCATCCTCGAGGAGGTGATCGTCGCCGGCTACCTGCTGCACCGGCTCGGCCAGCTCGGCTGGACCCCCTGGCGCTCGCTCGTCGTCTCGTCGCTCGTGCGCGGCTCGTACCACCTCTATCAGGGATTCGGCGGCTTCGTGGGGAACGTGGTGATGGGGCTGGTGTTCGGCTGGGCCTACCACCGCTGGCGGCGGGCGATGCCGCTGGTGGTCGCGCACACCCTGATCGACGCCGTCGCCTTCGTCGGCTACGCCCTGCTGCGCGGGAAGGTGGACTGGTTGCCCTGAGCGATTTTAGTCCGGTTCAAAATCCGATTTTCGGACGAAATTCTCACTAAAGGCTTCCACCTTACAGAAATAACGCCAATTCGCTATCATTTTCGTAGGAGCGCTCCCACGGGGTGACCGCACGGCTTTCGCGCCCCGTGCAGGCAGGGCACGCGATCGCGGTGCCGGACCTGGCGGGGTCGGCTCCGGGGAGATCGTCATGCCCGCCGCATGCCGTTGAGTGGTCCGTCGCGGGGGCCTGTGGAGGGGGCAGGAATTGACGATCGACTCGGGGCGCTCCACGTTCGAGTTCCAGGTGCTCGGGCCGCTGCTGGTCAGGCGCGACGGCGTCCCGGTCCCGATCAGTGCGGCGATGCTGCGGCGGCTGCTGGCGACCCTGCTCTGCCGGGCCGGGCGGCCGGTCGCGGTGGACACGCTCATGGCCGTGCTGTGGGGCGGCAGACCGCCGCGCAGCGCGCACAAGACCCTGCAGGTGTACGTCCGGCGGCTGCGCTCCGCCCTCGGCGCCGGCGACCGCATCCGGTACGGCCCGGCCGGCTACACCGCCGCCGTCACCGGGGCCGAGCTGGACGCCCTGCGGTTCGAACGGCTCACCGCCGACGCCCGCAGCGCCGGCGGGCGCGCGGACCTGGCCTCGGCGGCCGAGTNGCTGGAGCGTGCGCTCGGCCTGTGGCGCGGCACCGCCTACGACGACGTCAGCGAGTACCCGGTCGTCGCCGACGAGGCCCGCCGCCTGGAGGAGCTGCGGCTGCTGGCGCACGAGGACCTCGCCGCCGTGCAGCTCGTCCGCGGGCTGCACGCCGGGCTGATCGCCGGCCTCACCGAGCTCGCCGCCCGGCATCCGTACCGGGAGCGGCTGCACGCCTGTCTCATGCTCGCCCTCAGCCAGGCCGGCCGCCAGGTGGAGGCGCTCGAGGTCTACCGGCGGGCGCGCGAGACGCTCCAGGAGGAGCTGGGCCTGGAGCCCGGGCGGACGCTGCGGCTCGTTCACGAGACCGTGCTGCGGGGCGACGTCGCCGCCCCGGTCGCGCTCGAACTGCTCGGCCCCGCCTACCGGTCCGGCGGCCCGGTGGGCGGCGGCTCCCGGCGTGCGCGCCGGGACGCGCCGTCCGACGGCGCCGCACCCACGGCCGGCGCGGTGACCGGATCGGCCGGCCGGGCGGAGGATCCGCGGCGGGAGCCCGGTCCCGCCGGCCGGTGCGGCCCGGTGCTCGACGCCCGGTGCGGCCTGGTGCTCGACGCGCCGGCGGGGCCGGCCGGGCGGGACGCGGCGGGCGGGGCGATCGCGGCCTGCCCGGCGCGGCCCGCGGACGACCGCGCCGCGGCGCCGGGGCCGCCCGGCGGCCTCGCGTCACCGGCGTCGGCGCCCTGGCCCGGCCCGTCCCGGTCCGGTCCCGGATCGTGCATCGCGGCCGGGCCCGGGACCGTCGTGCCGTTCCAGCTTCCGCCGGACACCCCCGACTTCACCGGACGGCGGGAGCAGGTGGACGCGCTGCGCTGGCGGCTCATCGAGGCGCGGGAGTTCCCCGTGGTGCCGATCGTCGCGCTCGACGGCGGGCCGGGCGTCGGCAAGACCGCCCTGGCGGTGCGCGTCGCGCACGGGCTGCGCGAGATCTTCCACGACGGCCAGCTCTTCATCGACCTGCGCGGGACGGACCCGCGGCCGCTCGCCCCGGCGGCGGCGCTGGCGAAGCTCCTCGCCTCCCTCGGCGTGTCCGGCCCGGCGCTGCCCGGCCCCCTGGACGAGCGCGGCAGGCTGCTGCGCGCCCTGCTGGCCCGGCGGCGCACGCTGGTGGTGCTGGACAACGCGGCGAGCGAGGAGCAGGTCAGGCACCTGCTGCCGGGGTTCCCCGGCGCGGCCGTACTGGTCACCAGCCGGCGCCGGCTCGCCGGGCTGCCCGCCCACTTCGTCCACCTCGGCCCGCTCGACCCGGTGGCCGCGGGCACGCTGCTGCTCCGCGTCGGGGGGTGGCGGCGGGTCGCCGCCGAGCCCGCCGCCGCTGCCGAGATCGTGCGGCTGTGCGACCGCCTGCCGCTGGCGATCCGGATCGCGGGCGCGAAGCTCGCCCTGCGCGAGCACTGGTCGCTCGCCCGCCTCGCCGCCAGGCTGCGTGAGGAACGCCGCCGTCTCGACGAGCTCACCGTCGGCGACCTGTCGGTCCGGGACGGTCTCGCCGCCAGCTACGCGCTGCTCGACCCGGCCGCCCGGCGCGCCCTGCGCTTGCTCGCGCTGCTCGACACCCCGGAGGTGACCGCCGCGGACCTCGCCGCGCTGCTCGGCGTCCCGCCCGCGGAGGCCGAGGGCTACGCCGACCTGCTCGTCGACGCGCGGATGCTCGACTGCGTCGGCGCCGACGCCGGCGGCCTCCTGCGGTACCGGCTCCCCGGCCTGGTCCGCCTGTACGCGCGGGAGCGCGCCGACGCCGAGGAGTGCCCGCTCCGCCGGCACGAGGCGGTCAGCCGGGCGCTCGCGGCCCGCCGGCTGACCTCCGCCGCGGGGTGACCGGATCCGCGGGCGGACGGGTCACGCCCTGCCGCGCCCGGACGCCGAGAGCTCACGGACCACGACGCCCAGCACCCGGTCCATCGGCAGGTAGCCCCAGTGCCGGGAGTCCCGGCTGTCCACCCCGTCGCCGAGCACCACGAGCCTGCCGTCCGGGACGCGCGCCGCGCCGTCCACCGCCGGCGACACCTCCTCCGGCACCGGATCGCCGGGGACCGCGGCGACGCGTTTGATCTGCCACAGTCCGGCCGCCAGGCCCGCGCGGCGCGGCGGCGGGCCGAAATGGAACACCACCACCTGGCCGCGCCGGAGGGCCGACCCCGCGGTGCGCCGGATCAGCACGCGGTCCCCCGGCCGGTAGGTGGGCAGCATGCTCGTCCCCGCCACGCGGACCACGAGGAAGCGACGCCGGGCGGCGAGACCGGCGGCGACGGCCGTGCCGATCACGCCCGCGGCGATCAGGGCGCTCCTCATCCCACACCCTCTGCCCGGCCGCCGGCCCGTGCCGCCGCCACCGATCATGATCACCCTCCCTGTCATCGCCGCCGCACGCCCCGGCGGATCGCCGGGACGGCGCGACCGGCCGCGCCGTACCTCGACGCCATCGAGGCGATCGCGGGACGGCGCGGGCCACGCGTCGCATGTTCGGGGAGCCGGGTTGCGCGCCGGTAGCGCGGCGCCTGCCCGGGCGGGCAACCCGCGCGCAACCGCCGCGCCGCCCGGCCGGACGACGCTGACGGCGATCGGTGCCCGCACCGCACTGAAGGAGGCACAGTGACCCGTACGCTCAACCGCCTGGGCGACCGCCTGCTGCAGGCGCTGCTCCCACGACCGAGGCGCAGGCCGACGGCTGCACCTACTCCAGCTGGTGGAACAACTGCTACCACCGGAAGGTCTGCGTCTGGGGCGGCGGTGCCATCTGCGATCTGTACACCCGCGGCG
>Ga0065720_1021016_pt1 | contig 11821 bp, 9 predicted proteins | sample Thericmetagenome_FD_59107 | JGI IMG/M metagenome (GOLD analysis project Ga0065720, IMG submission 59107) | Thermophilic microbial communities from the Joint Bioenergy Institute, California, USA of rice/straw/compost enrichment - eDNA_2 v2... | ecosystem: Engineered > Solid waste > Grass >... | reverse complement strand
AGATCGCCGCGGAGTTCGGCTACGACGGGACCACTGTAGCGGCCGTGACGGAGCGGTCCGGGCTCCCCGCCAGCTCCATCTACTGGCACTTCGGCAGCAAGGACGCGCTGCTCGCGGCGGCCCTGGAGCACAGCTACCGGCAGTTCCGGCGGGACGCCCCGATGTACCGGATCCGGCGGCAGGAGGCCGCCGGCGCGGGGGAGCGCATCGAGGGCTGGTTCCAGCGCGGCGTCCGGTACATGACGCGCAACCCGCACTTCTGGCGGCTGGGCCTCATCCTCACCCTGGAGCGGCGGGTCAAGGAGCCGCAGGCGAGGAGGCTCTTCATGCGCATGCGCGAGGAGAGCGAGAACCTGCTCGCCGACTGGTGGCGCGATGTGCTCGCCGAGCAGGGCACCCACTCGGAGGAGGACATCCGCCGCCTCGCCCGCCTCCACCTCATGCTGATGGACGGGATGTTCATCCAGTATCGCGCCGACGGGACGCGCATCCCGCCCCGCCAGGCCACGCTGCTCGCCCGCGCGCTGTCGGCCCACGTCACGAGGCAGGCGACCCCCTGTGGCTGAGAGGACGCTCCGCACCGCCGCGAGCGGCGGAACCGGCGGCGCCCGGAACGGCCGCGCGCGGCGCTCCAGCGACCGCATCCTCGCCGCGGCGGCCGAACTCGCCCGCGAACGCGGCATCCACGGCACCACGATCGCCGCCGTGTCGAAGCGCTCGGGCCTGCCGGCGAGCTCGATCTACTGGCACTTCACCGACAAGGACGAGCTCTTCGCCGAGGTGATCCGCACCGACTTCGCCCGGTGGCTCACCACGGTGCCGCGGTGGAACACCCCCGAGGGCACCCCGCTGCGCGACGGCCTCGCCGGGATCCTGCGCTCCGCCATCCCGCAGACGCTGCGCGACATGCCGGACTTCATCCGCATCGGCATGCAGGTCGTGCTCGACCAGCGCGAGGCGTACGCCGCCGCCCGGAGCGCCTTCCTCGCCACCCGCGCCCAGACCTTCGAGATGATCCGGGCCTGGCTCGACCGCAACCTCCCCGCGGAGACCGACCCCGACGACATCGAGGCGATGGCCCGCCTCATCCTCGCCTTCTGCGACGGCGCGCTCGTCGCCGCCCAGGCCACCCCCGACATCGAGATCACCGAACACATCGAACTCTTCCTCGACGTCTTCATGGAGGCCGTCGCCGAGGCCCGGGCCGGCTCGCGGGCCAAGGCGCAGGACCGGGAGTGAGCCGGCCGGCCATCCGCCGCGCCGGTCGCCTCGGGCCGCCGTGACCCGGGCCTCCCGCGCTCGGCGCGCCGTGGCGGGCACGCCGGGGGCGCGTCAGGGGGATTCCTCCCTGTAGGGGCGGGATTGTCACGATATGCAAAAGGTAGACATGCGGCCTGTGGTGTAATTCCTAACCTCTGTGAAAGATCGACGCGGGGGGAGGACCGTTGGCGGACAAGGTGCCCAATCCGCAGCTGGCGGACCTGAAGCGACTTCGTGCCGAATGGACCGCGCAGGCGGACAAGGTCAGGACCGCCCTGGATCGTGCTGCGCAGGACTTCGGCGGGGGCGAGGTCATCAGCGGCGCCTGGCGCGACAAGCAGGCTCCGGAGATCACCGGACGTAAGGACCGGGTGCACCAGCTCGTCGACAAGGTGCTCGCCGCCATCGACGCGGCGATCAAGGCGCAACCGGCCGAGGTTCCCGAGTCCCAGGCCAAGATGTACCGGTGGATGCGGGCGGGGAGAATCTGATGAGCCAGTTCAGCGGCATGCGGGTCGGCCAGTTCAAGGTGACCGTCAAGAGCATGGAGGACGGCGCCACCGTGCTCAAGGACGCCAAGGCCAGGTTCGCCAAGGACTTCTCCGAGATGGGCGTCGACAGCAGCGCCCTGAACGAGCTCGGCAGGATCGGCGCCGAGATCGAGGGCATGGTGCCCGAGGCCAGGCGGCGGCTGAACCTGGGCATCGCGCTGCAGAACCGCATAGACCCGTGGCTCAGGAACAAGGACGGCCTGGTCTTCGTGACCGAGCCGCCGCTCACGCTCGCCCAGGCCCAGGCGAAGGGCAAGGAGCTGGCCGCGCTGCTCAACGCGCTCAACACGACGGACGAGGCGAGCGCCGAGCAGCTGCACAAGATCGCCGAGGAGCTGAAGAAGTACCTCGACGATCCCGAGGTGCTCGCCGCGTTCTTCACCAGCCTGCAGCCGCCGAACAGGCTCACCACGCTGCCGAGCTTCATGTACTCGTGTGGCAGCAAGACCGCCCTCCAGGACCTGGAGGTGTTCTCCAAGGCGCTGGGCGTGGCGATCAGTGCCGAGAAGCTCGTCACCCCGGGCATGGACAAGGTCGCGAAGATGCTGACCACGTCCGGCGACGCGCCCGGGGCGAACTGGGACAAGCTGGCGCTGCTGCAGTTCGGCAAGTTCCCCACCGACTTCGTCAAGGCGGCCGCGAAGAACCTCGCGCTCGACGAGTTCGCCAAGAACCCGAACCAGGACTTCCGCGGCGGCTTCGCCCCCTCGCGCGCGTACGGCGGCGCGGTGTCGGAGGACAACGTCGCGCTCGCCCTCCGGATCCTCGGCAAGGACGACATCGCCGCCCGCGACGTGCTCTGGGGCATGAACCCGGGCGACTACCGCAAGACGTTCGACCTGCTGCTCAACTACTCGCGGATGCGCGACGACGTCGGCGAGGCGCTCGGCCTGGCGGTCGAGGCGGGTGCCGGCGTGCACACCGAGGAGCCCGGCAAGCACAGCCCGGGGGCGGCGCGGTTCACGTTCGACTGGATCGTCTCCGTGGCCGCCAGGGGCAAGGACATCAACTGGATGCTCAAGGGCTCCAACGCGAAGGTGGCCGCCTCCTACCGGCACGAGCTGGTCACCGGCGCCCGCATCGACGACGCCAGGAGCCGCGAGTCCTCGATGGGCGCCCCGGAGAACTTCTCCCCGATCCCGGGCCTGAACCCGTCCTTCTTCCTCAGCCCGAAGGACACCTACTTCTTCATCAAGTCGTTCGGGGACAACGAGCGGGCCGTCCAGGAATTCGATAACGCGATGGGCGAGTTCCGGCACTCCCTGCTCGTCAACGCCGCCAAGCTCGACGCGCAGGCGCTGCAGAACGGCAAGGACCCGCACTACTTCCAGCGCGCCGCGGGCGCCCTGGGCGACCTGGCCGGACTGGAGTACGCGGCGCTCATCAAGGTGCGCGGCGACCAGGACAAGTTCGACCAGAACATGCGCAGCCTGATGAAGGACATCCTCACGGTCGGCCTGATCGACCGCATCCCGGTCACCGGAGCGGCCAAGACGTTCGGCTGGGAGGCCACCAAGTTCCTCGTCGGCAAGGGCCTCGACAAGTGGGTGGGCGGCGACGAGGACAACACCCGCGTGGGCAAGTTCAACAAGGAGACCGACGCGTGGATCGCCGCCCAGCGCTACGAGATGGCCTCGATCCTCATGGAGGCCGGCTACCCGGCGGACCCGCCGTTCCCGAAGGAGCTCACCAGGGACGGCAAGCCGCTGCCGCTCGACGAGATCATCAAGAACAAGGACCATCTGAAGAAGTTCGACGACTGGATGGACCAGACCGACTCGGACGGCGACGGCTCGTCGTTCGACCAGAAGGTCGAGGAGGGCAACCGGATGATCACCAGCAAGGAGCCCGAGACCCTCGCGAAGCAGTTCGAGAACGAGAAGAAGTAAGCGGTCGCCGGCGGGCGGTCCGGCCTTCGGCTCCGGCCGCGGCGGTGCCCGGCCGCGGCCGGGCCGCCGTGCAGGTGACGGAGGCCTGGGAGCTCTCCCGGGCCTCCGCCGCCTGCGGGGCATCCGAGACGCTCGCGCGAGCGACTTCGCCGAGCGTTCGCCGAGCGGAGAGGAGGCGGGCGGTCACCCGCAGGCGGTCTGCCCCTCGACCTCGACCGCCACGGCGTCCTCCTGCGGCAGGGTCATCGTGTAGGTGAAGGTGATCTCGGGATCCTGACGGACCTTCGTCACCTGGCGCGAGTCGATCTTGTCCGACTGGTCAGGCCCATCCGTCACGGTCTCATATCCCAGGTCGGAGAACTCCGCCCCGATGAGGCGCTCGGCGAGGTCGAGCCGGTTGTCCGGATCGGGGTCATTGGAACGCAACGTGGCGGTCGCGGTGAAGACCCGCTTGACGCCGCCGTCGTCGCAGGCGACGTCCTGCGTCCCCGGGCTCGTGATCTGGGGATTCTCCCACCGCTCCCACGCCATGACCTGCTGCCCGTCCTTGACGAGCTGGGCGCCCGCCTCCTCGATCGATCCGCCTCCGCAGGCCGCCAGCAGTATCGCCATGGCCGCCAACGGAACTGATCGACTCAACACCGGCCGCCCCTTTTGTCCTCTTGGTGGTGACTCGTCGCGTGGGGCATCTTAGCGAGCGAACCCTCGAGATGACCGGCTGTCAGCGACCCTCGACCGGTGGCCCCGCCGTGGCGAACGATTCGCGACCAGGCGCGTCGCTGGGCCGTACCGCGATAGATCCGGGCCGCCCGGTCGCCGCCGTGGCCGACGCGGGGGACCGGCGCCCGGGCCGCGCGGACGCCGGGGGCGACGTGCCGGCCGTCCGGCGTCCGGTCCCGGTGTGATCTCGCCGCGATGGGTGCGGTGGCGTCGGCGGGTCTGTACGGCCATGGGCCGGTAACCGCCGGTCGGTGTCCTTCAGCGATGGCCCGGCGTCCACCTCGCCCCACCGCAGCCCGGTCTCCCGCACACGTCCTCGGCGTCCGCCGCCGAAAACCGACCCTGTGGCTCGGCGTGATCCGTCCCGCGGATATGGCGAATCCCTCGCTCTACTTTGTAAAGGGCCGGGCTTTGTTCAAAACTCACGGCGGCGATCGTAAGGAGAACAGCGGGCGAAGGCGCGGCTCGGCGACGACGAGGAACGCGGCCGCACCCCGAGGGCGTCGCGAGCGCGTGCCATGGCATCACGGGGCGGGCCAGAGAGTGACTTTGAGGGTCAGGGTCGGAACCTGATGGTTGTTGATCCCTACCGATGTGTAAGGAGGTCCTTTCTTGATGAGCCGGATCCAGGCCACCTGGCCACGGCTGGTGACCATGCACCAGGCTCCGCCCACCCGCATATCGGGGATCAACAGCTCTGTGGCCGAGCTGGTATTGGCGGCCCGCTCGCAGGCGACTTGATCAATATCGTCGGCCGGCGCCTCCCCGAGTGTGCCGTCTCCGACCACCTCGATGCTCCCCCTGTCCTGGTCTGGGTCGCCGACGCAGTAGTAACGGAGGTCGCTGTCGTCGTCCATCCGGGATCTGGTGAATTTGGGCTGGTCCAGGTCGAGGTAGCGGTAGTAGTCGCCGCTGCAGCCCATGGCGGGCTGGAACTCCAGCTTGACGTTTTCATATACGGGCCGCGCCTCGGGCTCCGGTGTCGCGGTCTGACCGTTCGTCGGCGTCGGTTCGAATATGGGCACAGGTGTCGTGACGCCGGTCGGTGTAGGCGAAAAATCAGGCTGGGTCGCCGAAGGCGACGGAGAGGGAGAGGTCACCGGCTCAGACCGCAACAGACCGTCACCAAACAATAAGGTCACAACGGTCGCAATGCTCGCCAGGGCGCCCAGAGTGGTCACCGCTAACCCGACCTTCTTCTCCTCTCGGCTGCGGTGCGCGGTCTTGCGATCTTCCCGTTGTTCCCTTTGATGCTCATTCACGGGGCCGCATATTAACAACACGCCCCTGTCAGGAGGCGGGTAAACGGAAGTGAGCGAAGGGATCCTGTCCCAATCGGAATCCCTATAAATCCTGTTTTGTCGCTATATATCAGGATGAATATGCGAGAAATGACCGGCGGTTTCCGTCCGTGATGTGCGGAGTCCTGCGGAGAGGCGGCCGCTCTCCGCGAGCGAGTCCCGGTGCCGTCGCCGATCGAGTCATGACCACGCCGACGTGCCCGGCCTCACGCTGCGTAGCCAGAGAAAACCGGGCTGACCTTTTGTGTGGACTGCGATACGCTCAGGCTCGTTTGCGCTCCTGGTCACCACGTTGTTGGCTGTGGCCCGCACGTCGTGTTTCACGTTCGTGCCGGCTCGGAGGGAGTCGCGCGTGTCGTCTGGACGCCAACAGGCCGGGTCGTCGCGTCGCTGGTGGGCGCCGGTCGCCGTCTCGTACGTCACCTTCATCCTCGTCGGCGTGAGCACCGGTGTGACCGGGGTGCTGCTGCCGGCGCAGATGCGGGACTACGAGGTGGCCGAGGCCACGATCGGCCTCACCTTCTTCGGTTTCTCCGCCGGGTTCCTGCTGGCCGGGTCCACCGCGGGGGCGTTGATCCACCGGTTCGACATCCGGGCGTCCCTGCTCATCGGCGGCGGAGCGTACGTGCTGGCCGGGCTCCTCACGGCGGTGCGGCCGCCGCTTTGGGCGCTGGTCGCCGTACAGGTGATCGCCGGGTACGGCACCGGCATCGTGGAGTCGGCCCTCAACGCGTTCCTCGCGGGCCTGCCGAACTCCACGACCCTGCTCAACCGGCTGCACGCCTTCTTCGGCGTCGGCGCGCTGATCGCACCGCCGCTCGCCACCTGGATGCTGGGTTTCGCCGCCTGGCCGTTCGTCTGGCTGGTCCTCGCGCTGGCGGCGGTCCCGCTCACCGCCGCCTTCCTGCTCACCCTGCCCGCCCGGATCCCGGCCGACGCGGCGGCCGCCGGGGACGCCGCGGGCTCGCCGGGCGGCGGGGCGAAGCCGGGGGAGAAGGGCGGCGGCAGCCTGCTCGCGGCCGTCTCCCGGGAGCCCGCCGTGCTGCTCGGCGCCGTCTTCCTCGCCGTGTACGTGGGAATCGAGATCAGCGTCGGCAACTGGGCCTTCAGCTTCCTGACGCGCGAGCGCGAGATGTCCGACCTGCTCGCCGGGTACATCGTGTCCGGATACTGGCTGGGACTCACCGCGGGCCGCTTCGTGATCAGCCTGGTCGCGGCGAGGATCGGCCTGACCCCGATCGGCATGACCTTCACCTGCCTGTTCGGCGTCACCGTCGCGGCCCTGCTCACCTGGATCGCTCCGGGCACCATCGCCGCCGGGGCGAGCCTCGTCCTGTTCGGCTTCTTCCTCGGCCCGCTCTTCCCGACCACGATGGCCGTCGCCCCCCGGCTCGCCGCCCCGCACCTCGTGCCCACCACCATCGGCCTGCTCAACGGCGTGTCGGTGATCGGCGGCGCCGTCTTCCCCTGGCTCGCCGGTGCGATCGCCGGGGGCGTCGGCACCTGGACGCTGCCGCCGTACGCCCTGGCCCTGGCGGTCGTCCAGCTGCTCGTCTGGCGGCTGGTCACCGTCCGGATGGCCCCTGCGCCACAGCCGACCGCGACATCGTGACCGCCGTGCGGGATGCCCGGCGGCCGGCCACCGCCACCGCCGGGGACACCACCGAGGACACCGTGGCGAGCCGCTCGGGGAGGAGCGGCCCCGCGGGCCGTACCCGGGGTGAGAGCGGACCCGTTCAGCGGACGGCGGGGCCCGCGGCAGGCCGCCTGCGGAGGAGCGGCGGCAGCAGGGCCAGTGTGACCAGGGCGAGGGCGAGGTTGCCGATCAGTGTGACGGTGAAGGCGCCCGAGTACGCGGTCACGGTCGCCTGGTGGCCGCCGAGCGTGGCGGAGAAGACCAGGCCGAGCACGGTCACGCCGATCGACATGCCCAGCTGAACCGTGGTCTCCAGGAAGCCGCTCGCCGATCCGGCGTCCTTGGCGGGCACCCCGGCGAGCACGGTGCCGATGAGCGGGCTGACGCCCAGGCCCTCGCCGAAGCCGATCACGGCCAGGGCGGGCACCAGGAGCGGGCCGGTCATCGCGGGTCCGGCGAGCCAGGCGGTGACCAGCAGGGCGAGGGTGCCCGCCGCGTTGATCGCGTAGCCCAGGGTGAGGACGTGGCCCCCGAGCCGGTCCTGCAGCCGGGGCGCGAGCAGCGAGGCGAGCGCGAACGTCGCCGCGAGCGGGGCGAAGGTGAGCCCGGCGGCGAGAGGGGAGTGGCCCAGCCCGTTCTGCAGCTGCAGCGTGAGCACGAAGAACAGGCCCGCGTTGCCGGCGAAGAACGCCACCGCGATGCCGTTCCCGGCCGAGAAGCCGCGCAGCCGGAACAGCGCGGGATCGACCAGCGGGCTCCCGCCACGGGCGGCGAGACGGCGTTCCCAGGCCACGAACGACGCGGCGACCGGGACGGTGCCGGCGAGCGAGGCCCATGCCCACGCCGCCCACCCGGCCTGCCCGCCCAGCGTGAGCGGCACCGTGAAGAGCAGCAGCGCGGCGCTGAGCAGCCCGACACCGGCCAGGTCCAGGCGGGCGCGACGCCCCTCGGCCCGCCCGGCGGGCAGGGTACGGGCCGCGCCGATCAGCGTGAGCAGGCCGAGCGGCACGTTCACCAGGAACACGTTGCGCCAGCCGAGCCCGAACAGGTCGAGGTGGATCAGCAGCCCGCCGACCAGCTGCCCGGCGATGGAGGCGAGCCCGATCGTGGCGCCGAACACGGCGAACGCCGTGGCGCGGGCCCGGCCGGTGAACTCCGTCTGCAGCACGGCTAGGACCTGCGGATAGAAGAACGCCGCCCCCACCGCCTGCACCGCCCGGCACCCGATCAAGGTCACCGGGTCACCGGCGAGCCCGGCGGCGAGCGAGGCCGCGGTGAAGATCACCGTTCCGGCGAGGAACAGCCGCCGCGCCCCGAACAGGTCACCCAGCCTGCCGCCGGTGACGAGCAGCAGGCCGTACACCAGCACGTAGCCGCTGACGGCAAGCTCGACCTCGGCGAACGTGGCGTTCAGGTCGGCCCGGACCGACGGCACGGCCACGTTCACGATGAACGAGTCCATGATCGCCATGAAGGTCCCGGCCATCGCCACCAGCAGCATCCACAGGCCGCGCCCGGCGATCCGCTCCCGCGGGTGCCCGGCGGCCGTCGCCGGGGCCGTGATCGCCCCGCTCATCCGTTCCACTCCCTTCCGCTGATTCCGGACGCCACAAACTCTCGGCGGGGCGCGGACCCGGAACAATGGCGAAGCGGACCACGGTGGATAAGCGAGAGTTATCGATGCTGGAGCGGTACGAGATCGAGTGCTTCCTGACGCTCGCCGAGGAGCTGCACTTCGGCCGTACGGCGGAGCGGCTGCGCCTGTCCCAGGCGCGGGTCAGCCAGACCATCAAGAGGCTGGAGCGCAGGATCGGCGCGCCGCTGTTCGAGCGCACCAGCCGCCGGGTGAGCCTCACCCCGCTCGGTGCGCGGCTCCACGCCGAGCTGGAGCCGCTCGTCCGCCGGATCGACACCGCCGTGCAGCGGGCCGTCGAGGCGGCGAGGGGAGTCGAGGGCGTGCTGCGCGTCGGCTTCCTCGGCTCCGGGGCCGGTGAGCTGACCAAGCCCATCCTGAGCCTCTTCCGCGCCCGGCATCCCGGCTGCGAGATCCGCATGCGGGAGACCCACTTCGCCGACCCGCTCGGCCCCCTGCGCGACGGCGAGGTGGACGTGCTCGTGACCCGCCTGCCGGTCGACGAGCCCGACCTCACCGTGGGCCCCGTCGTGCTCTCGGAGCCCAGGGTGCTCGCCGTACCCGTCGGCCATCCCCTCGCCCGCCGCCGCGGCGTCTCTCTCGAGGAGCTGGTGCACGAGACCGTCTTCGGCGTGACCGGCCCCGCGCCGCAGTACTGGTGGGACTTCCACGTGCCCCGCCGCACCCCCAGCGGCCGGCCCATCCCCAGAGGCCAGTCGGTCGCCACCTTCCAGGAGCTGCTCGCCCTCATCGCGGCCGGTCAGGGCGTCTCCCCGGTCGCCGCCTCCGTGCAGCGCTACTACGCCCGCCCCGACATCGCCTTCATCCCGATCGACGACGCCCCGCACACCCAGGTCGCCCTGGTCTGGCGCACGGCGGGCGCCACCGCCCGCATCCGCGCCTTCGCCCAGGCCGCCGCCGACGCCGTCCACGCCAACGGCGGCCCGGCCCGCTATTGACGGGTATCCGGACCGGCTGCGGGCCCGCATGGCCTGAGTGAAATGGGCGGGAGTGGACTTATCGGCCGCGCTGTCCGAACGGAGCTTCCAGCCGTTTGAACCGTTCGGGCTTTGATGTGTGGCTGCGACGGCGAAGCCCGATCAGCCCCCCATTCCGAAGAGAGGGACCTCGTGCGCTTTACCGGAACTCCTCGGCCGGTTCATCGGAGCAGGCGATGGCGCCGACCGGTGACAGTTCGAGAGCGTCGACCGGAAGGGCCGCCGGCGCAGGGCGCGCGGCCGAGGGAAACCGGGGCTGCGGTCGAGGGTCTCCCGGTCAAAGCGTGAAGCCGGACAGTAGGTTTGCCTTGCCGCAAGATGGAACCGGCGTATCGAGAACGCGACACGCGGTCACGGAGCATATAGAAACGCCCGCTGTCGGAAGAAACACTTCTCAGGTGGAAAAATCGCTGTATTCTTGGGTCGCTGCCGAGAGGAAGGTAGCCATTCGGTTACGGCCCACTTGAACAGCGATACCGACGAGGAGAGGTGCCCCTTGGTCGAAGACCCCTCCGGCAGGATTGACACGAGCGTCCCCCACTCGGCGCGTATCTGGAACTACTGGCTGGGCGGCAAGGACAACTACCCCGTGGACCGCGAGGCCGGCGACCGGTATGTGGAGATCTTCCCGGGGATCATCGACCTGGCCCGGCACTCGCGGGCGTTCCTCGCCCGCGCGGTGCGTTACCTCGCCGGTGAGGCCGGTATCCGGCAGTTCCTCGACATCGGCACGGGGCTGCCGACCGTGGACAACACCCATCAGGTGGCCCAGCGCGTCGCTCCCGAATGCCGGATCGTGTACGTCGACAACGACCCCCTCGTCCTGGCGCACGCGCGTGCCCTGCTCACCAGCACGCCCGAGGGTGCCTGCGCCTACATCGACGCCGACCTGCGCGAGCCCGAGAAGATCCTCGACAAGGCGGCCGAGACGCTCGACTTCTCCCGGCCCATCGGCCTGATGCTCATGGGCATCCTCGGCCACATCGAGGACTACGACGAGGCGCGTTCGATCGTCTCACGACTGCTCGACCGGCTCCCGCCGGGCAGCTACCTCGCCCTCAACGACGGCACCAGCTCGGGCAACGAGGACTTCGAGCGGGCCCAGCAGGGCTATGACGACACCGGGGCCGTGCCGTACCGGCTCCGCACCCCCGAGCAGGTCGCCGGTTTCTTCGCCGGTCTTGAGCTGGTTCCGCCCGGCTTCGTGTCGGTCTCGAAGTGGCGCCCCGAGTCCGACGACTTCGACGTCCCCGAGGTGGACGCCCACGGCGCGGTCGGCCGCAAACCCTGACCCGCCGGGCCGGGATCGCGCTCAGCGCGAGGGCCGGAATGTGATATTCGGCCTCTCCCGCTCGAATCGGGTGGGGGAGGCTCTTCGTGTTTCGCTTCGGCGGTGAAACGCGCTGCCGGGCATCGGGGCGCGATCCTTGATTCTCTGCCGTTCGCCGGGCGTGCGGGGCCAGGGCGCGACGCGGTACGGCCGTCGGCGTCGCATCGCGATCAGAGCTGGCCTCGGGCGGGCCGAAATCCGTTCGCCGGCACCTGTGCATCGGGCCGCCACGGCCGAACGGCGATCTTCTCCTCCGATATTCGCGCTTTCCGGGCGGGTGGCGCCTCCTCCTGGCGGCCTTCGGGCGTGCGGCCGCCGAAAACCGCGCAACGGCCGCTGCCGGGCGGATTAAGGGATCGCTTAGGTGAGCGTTGACACCATTTCCGATTCGATCTGCACTTAGCCCCTACCGTCACGAAGGGGTGCTTTCATGCAGGTACCGGCGCCGCTCGAATACGAGCGTGCCACCAGCGTCGAACATGCCATCACGCTGCTGGAACGGC
>Ga0065720_1021017_pt1 | contig 11822 bp, 9 predicted proteins | sample Thericmetagenome_FD_59107 | JGI IMG/M metagenome (GOLD analysis project Ga0065720, IMG submission 59107) | Thermophilic microbial communities from the Joint Bioenergy Institute, California, USA of rice/straw/compost enrichment - eDNA_2 v2... | ecosystem: Engineered > Solid waste > Grass >... | reverse complement strand
GGATCTCGAAAAGTACGAACAATTCAGAAGAAAGTTCGATCCCGCATACGCTGCCAAGGCCACTGGTGCCCAAGGAATTAAGATTAACTGGCCTAATGCTCCAAGCAGCCAACAACAACAACAAAGCGTTATTAACCAAAGCAACCAGATGGTTGATGAAGATATTTACAGTTAAATGACTTGAATTCGTTTGTTGTAACTCTGTCTAATTAAGTGAATATAATAACTAACTTCTTCTCTTTGTTTTCTCGAACTGGAGAATATAAGAAATAAATGATCACGAATAAATCCATACAAATCTTTCTGAATCATCTTTTTTGCTCTCTAAGAAGTAACTCTTTTCTTAGAGAACAAGGTTGAAATTTGAAAAAAATTAAGACATGACTAATTTTTCTTTTGAGTTAGAAAAGTGGTGTTAATCCTGTCATTTAGATACTTTTTGGGCTGAATTTAAAGGGAATCTTAGCTAAGGAACTACTCCATAAGGTGATTTTGATACGTTTTCGAAAAGGAAATTTGTGTGAGAAACTTGCGTAGTTGAGGAAAGTAAAATAGAGTTAATGAAAGGACTCTATGGATCGACTCAAGAAAAAGGTTTGGTTTGATCACAGTGAATTTTTCTAGAAAGCAATCATTCGAAAATATTATAATTTTGGCCAGGTTTAGAATGCCCAAAAGTAATCAAAAACACATGATGGGGATTTTTCAACTGATAACCCTGTTTGAGTATGTGGGATCTTGACTTTTCGAAGCGGGATTTCGTTATTAGACAATTGGGTTTGAGGTGAGGACTAACATGGTTTCTAATTCTAGAAAGTCTTATAATAATTTAATAAGTTTTTTTGATACCATCAGAGAGATATAATAACCAATCCGTCTTTCATTACTTAAAAAATTAAACCTCGATTCGATTATAAAAAGACACGTCGAAAGGGATAATATAATATTTATCTAAAATCACAGAAGAGGTAAAGATCCTTAAACCAAAACAAAACAAAGGAAAGAAAGAGAAAGAAGATCCAGGTGTCTTCTGTGATTTAAAAGGATCGATCATTGCTTGCTGGATCTCTAAAGCCATATAAGAGAGGATCAATACTAATACAAAACAAAACAAATACATCCCACATCCTCGATATGAAGTCTTTGCTCCCCACTTGAAGAAGAACTAAGGCATTGCGGTTTAACCCAACTTGAATATTAGTTCTCTTAGATATGCTTCATATGAGTAATAATCATTACATAATATGGCTTAACTACCCAAAACAAAACCGAATAAATAAGGAGCCCAAAAATCTCTCTCTGTAAAACCACATTAGAATTCGAAAGTTAGTAGCAGTATGTAGGCAGTCGCTCCGTCCTCGTTCTGCTTCAATTTTATACTTATTAGTGTCATACTAGATTAGATCTGATGTCTTTCAAATATATATAAAATTACGTAATGCACCAAACTATATTTCATTATGATATACCTTTTTCAAATTAATAGTCATATTATTTGGAGTCATATTATCGTCCATATTCAGTCAGATACTAAAATGCCTGATCATCTGCACACTTTTATCTTTACATAAAGCATTCAAGACTATATCCTGAGAGGAAATTTTATCACTTGTCATTAAGCAAAGCAAAGACCAATTAGATTAGGACAAAGATCTCAATTGATCCACTCTGCCAAAACTGTTCTCGCAAGCTCCTTATTGAATTAGAGATACAATTTAGAAGAATTCACAGGATCATTAAGATCTAAATTTTTTTTGCTTCTCCAGCTTCGCAAAAATTTTTCTGTGTTGGGCTCTCAGTTGTAGGAAGTCTCTCAAATCTTAGAAATAGGTCATTGAATTTATTTGCCTTTGGATATGAAAAATATTCGAATTCCAAAAAGGAATTCTCAAATAAAAATTCAACTAAGCTCAGTAAATGGAATTCCTTCTCATTTCCTGGATCAACTCTCTTAGGGAAACTAGTTAAATCAACAATTGAAATGCCTCTGGAGAAGGATAAGAAGAATGCCAGTATTCGTTTCTCATTATGCGGACTAGTTCCTAATTATAAAATTAATATTATCCCAAATCCAAAGGCAATATATATCCACAGTTCAAGCATGTCCCAGAGAGAAAAAGAATTAATGGCACACATTGCCAAGCTGACTGAAGACAACCAGGAATACGAGAAGACGGTCAATTTGCTCAAAGACAGATTTCAAGACTTCCAACAAAGACTTCAGCTATTAGTTGAAGAAAATGAAACTCTAAAGGCTGCCTTAAAGAAAAGAGAAGAAGAAAAGAGACTCAATGACAGAGAAATTAACGATTTAAGAAACATGTTGGCTGAGGCTCATAAAGACAGCGATGAAAAGAACCGCGGATTGACCCAAAGAGTCCAAGACCTCGAAGGAAGACTAGCCCTTCAGATCATTGAACTCACTAGATTGAGCGACTTGAATGATCGCAAAGACGCCGAGATTGCTGACCTAAAACAAAAAGCTGAAAACTTAGAAAGAGAAACCGATGAATATATCCAAAGAACCTTACAAGAGATTGAAGTCCAATTCAAGGAAAGACTTGAAAAGGAAAGACATGAGCACTATGGCCAAATCTTGTCTGAGAAGAAGGATATTGAGAAGCAAATCCAATTGTGCAAGCAGAAGATCCGTGAAGATGAGAATAGAATTGCCCTTCTTATCACAGATAATGAGAGACTCAACACTCTCAACTACGAACAAGCCCAAGAACTCAAGAGTTTAAGAGAAAGACTCGACAATGCTGAAAAAAACAAAGCCAGAGAGATAGAAGAGCATAGGACCCAGCTTGAAAATGAGCTAGGTGCTCGTTTCAACACTAGAATCGGCAGCTATGAGAACCAAATTAAGGCTCTTACCGATAAAGTCCAAGACTTCGAAATTAGACAAGTCTTATACTTTATTGAAATAGAAAGACTTTACCACATCCAGAATGACATTATGGAGCAGTTTGCCGTCACAGCTGCTGAAAATGATGAATTAAAGGCTGCTCTGGACGGCAAGTCTCACGAAAATAATAGACTTGAGGAAATCATTAGGGGACTCCAAGAGCAAATTAGGGAAGATGAGAGAAGAATCCAGAATCTCTTGAGTGAAAATGCTCGTTTGAGCGACCTTTCAATCACACGATTAAAGGAGATTGACAATCTTAAGAGAGCCTTACCTAAGGAGCTCAATACAGAGGTCAATCCTATTAACGCTTCTAATGCTGATATTAAGGAACTTACCCTTAAGTTCGAAAGCGAGAAGAGAGCCTTAGAGCAGCAGGCCTCCCAGTTAAGAAGCCTTCTTGACCAGACAAAGCTCGAGAATATTAGATTAAAGGAGCTTAATGACCAAAGAAAGAAGGACTATGATGAGTTGCTAAAATCCATTCAAAATGGTGGATATAACCCAGCTAAATTGAAGGAATTGGAAAATCAGAATATCCTCCTCCAGGAACAATATGAGCAAGCTAAGATTGAACTTGAACAAATGAGAAAGACTCGTGATCTTTATAAGAAAGAACTTGAAAATCAATCCAATAGAAACTTGGAACACCTTAATGAGATTGTCAGGGATACTATTAGACATGATAAAGGATTGGGCCAGAGAATTGGAAATCATGTTCTTAATGATTTCAGGGCCACCTCAGGAGGAAGCAATTCTGACAGAAGAAACTATTAGAGAAATAATTTATATTGAGAGTAAATCATTATCAGTTTAGAGCATTTGAAAAAACTCTCCTTCTTACAAAGCAATAGTAATCAAATATTCTTTCTAAAAAAAAAAATCTTGAGTAAAAGATAAGATTTAGGGTCTGCGATTTTCAATACATAAATAGATAGATAGACAGTATGGACATGTCCTGCAATTTTATTTTGCAGTACAAGAAAAGCGAATAGATAGAGATAAGACGGATAATTAAAAAACTACTAGTATTGAAAAATAGCAATAACAATACAAAGACTGTTAGGTTCTATTCACAAAATTCTTTATATATTGTTCACTAGGTGAGGGCTGTAGGGTCTCTCTCCTCCAAGTATTCTACCTTTAGCATAGATATGGTTCATGGAGCGTGTATGGTGGCTTGAGAAGGTCCTGCCCTCTTTAAGACTGGCTATATTTACGTTGCTTAAATTTGTGTTTGAGCTCAGGTTCTTAAGTCCAAAAGCAGTATCAGCTGTTTCGTTGCTCTTCATGGACATGTAATGTCCATTTCTCTTGGGCAATAAAATTTTCATTTCCTTTTTATATTCTTTCTTTCTTTCGCTGTAGGGAGGGAAAGAGTGATTTAGAGACAATGGGTAGCTCTCATCAATAGTGGTGGCAACCAACTTAGAGAAGTTGTGGCCAGCCTTTTCAGGAATATTGATACAGGGCTCTGTATTGATCAAGTCATGGTACATTGTCATTTGGACGTGATGGATATTTCCCTCAGCACCAGGCAGAGTATATTGATTGGTAGTGAAGTTAGGAAGGGGATTGGAATTAATGAAGCAGCTGGTTCTGAAAGAGTTGTTCTTGGTCATTTTCTTCATGATATTAGAATTAGTAAGCTTGTTCTTTCTGAAAAGCTCAGAGTTTTTCAGGAGGGAGCTTGGGGAAAGCTTGGCATCACTACGATTGGTCTGAGAAGGGCTGATAGAGACAATTTTCTTGGCTTTTTGTCCAAAGTCATCTGCTCTTTCGTAGAGAGGAGCCTTGTCTTTTGCTTGCTTGCCTGGGGTAGGGGTGTTAAAGATGCTGTCCTTTTTGTGATCTGGGACTCTATCTGTTATTGCGTGCATATTACTCTTATAGTGGTGTGAGGGTCTATGGTCGTCTCTACTGTCGAGGTTGGTTTCGGAGTCAAGCTGCATGTCATCCTGGTAGAGGAGTTTTCTTTTGAAGCTGCTTATGTATTGGGTGTCATCTTCAGAAGTATCTCCACTTTCGCAGCTTTGTTGTTTGCTGAATTTTTGGGAGAGCCCCTGGGACTGTTTAAAGTCGTCTATAATTTTGATCTTACTTTGATTCCAATTTTGTTTGTTTTCTTTGTCACTCCCCCTCTTTGTGTTATGGCTAGACCTATTCATAATGCTGCCCTCAAGATTGGCGTTCTCAATTTCTGGAAGGATTTCGAGCTCCTTTAAGGTTTTAATCTCAACCGGGAAAGAATCAGCTTTAAGAATCTCTTCTTTGTCTACATGATGGAGGACCACATTTCGAATGGCTGGGGTCTGAGGGCGGCTGCGGTGAGAAGAAAGGGGTGATTGAAGCTCGAAAGAGTGCTCTTTGACTCCCAGGAGATCACTGAGGCTGATATCGGTTTTCTTTTCACCTTTCTTGATGAGGTGAACATGGGGATTTTTGTTGGAATTTTTGTGGGGATTGGTCTCAGACTGATTGATGGTCTTTTCGAGCCCTGAACTTTGTTCACCTGAGTTTTCTCCGCTCTTCTTGAACTTAAGGCGTTGGTGAGAGGGAGTTGTGCAGGCAAGTTCTGGATTGATTTGAGAATCGTCTATATTCAGCTTATCAATGTTCTTTTTCTTGTAGGAGGAGGCCTCACCCTTATTTTTCTTCTTCTTCTTCTCGATGTTCATAGGTAGGTCCATATTCTTTTCAACCTTCTTTTGCTTTTTCATTTGAAGCTTGATGTAATCCTTCAACAACTAGGACAATTATGCCAAGACAATGGTTAGACTTACGTTCATTTTTATTTCTCTATCAATAGTGGATTCCTTGGTTGTCTCAATAATATTTTCATACATTTCTAACGATTGCTAAAAGGTCAGAGAAAATAACTATATCATTACTGGTTCGAGCATGCCATTTCTGTACAGCAGGGCAAGTGCCTTTTCAACTTTATCTACTTCGGAATTTTCACTGCTCTCATCATCCTCTAGTTGAGAATCCCAGCCACCTTCATTTTTCACCATGGAAATTCTTGAGTTATCAGGGTAATTTTCCTCTGGAGGAGGATCATTAGGGCTCTTGCTTAAGAGGAGAAGCTCTTCATAGGAATTATCTGCTACAGGGTCTAGTTTAGATCTTCTGGAAAGGGCTTCCATTTCCTCCTTAGATGGTTGGCGAAGATGGCCTTTAGGATGTTCAATAGGACTGAGAATGCTTGCGAAATTCTCAAAGTGCTTATTGATCTTTTCCGGGTTTATTCTGGAACGTGCTGAGGAGAGCTGATCTCTGCTGGTATTTCCAGGCATTTTAGTAGGTGAAAATTGACTCAATATTCTCTCAATTTCTTCTTCTAAGGCATGGATCTTCTGGGTTTTGTGGTTGGCAAAATAATTGATATTTTGCTTTTGCTCCTGTAAGAGGAGGTCTAGTTCTGTCATGTTATCTTCCCATGATTTTTTAGTTCCTTTGATCATATTTGTGAAGTTGTTCACAGAGTCTAGAAGTTCTTGCTCACGTTTAAAGAATTCATTCCTCTGATTCTCAAGGGCTGATTTCTTCTCAAGCTCCATAACTTTCATACTGTATGTATATTGTTTATTTAAGGTTTCTATTTCCTTATTCTTTCGTGCAAGGACTTGGGTATGCTTGTTTGAGATATCCTCGTATAAAGAGTCCCAACTTATTGCTAGTTTCTTAAAAGATTTGTAGATTTCCTTTAAATTGTTGTAATATGATACAAAATCGTCCTTTTTCATCTTAATGACTCCAGGCTCAGATTTAAAGTGAGTCTAGGGATTGATTAATATGAGATACGATGTGCTTTACCTGGAAGTTGATGCTCTCGTTCATCTTGGTTAGGAGAGTTTCTATTTGAGATTCTAGTTCGTGAGATTCAAAATGGATGGATTCCAGTCGGTCAAAACTGGCTAACTCGCTGTCTTGGACCTGAGATTTATTTATCATGCTTGATGAGTTGACTTTCTTAAGCTCCTTTGACTGGCTTACGGCTGGTGTTCGCTTCATTTTGTGAAAATTTCAATTTAGTTTTCAAGTCACTTTATTGTTATTTCGTTAGAAATTAATAAATTAAAAATATCGAATACTTTTGCTGTTCTTTATCGCATACTTTCTGATATATTAGATATGTAAGCAAAGATATTTTTTAGAGTTTCGGGCTGTTAGGGTCTGGACAAAAGTCGAGAGGTTTGATAAGGTAATTTAGGCTAAGTACAAAAATAAAGAATATCTATACTTAATTTTATTTGAGGTGTTCTGCACAGAATGGAATTTTTTGAGAGTTCTTTCTTCAAAACTTCTTTAGAGATGAACAAGAAATATAAGTCACTTTCTATAGTGACCACAACTTTCCCAGAATTTAGAATTATGGAGTCTTGTGACGACTTTTGGAAGAAACTTTGGACAATGATTGATGAAGCTAAAGTAAATCGCTTATTTCTTTCTTATTCCTTAGAGTTATATCTGGTTAGTTACATACACATGGGATAACTCCATATCCGCCAACTATACCGCCAAGAAACTTATCGAAGCCAGAAAAAGAGGCACCAGGGTGGCCCTATTCTTGGATGATTTGAATAATTCTATTAATGAGGATCTCCTAAAGGAACTTAAACAAGTGGGAGCAACAGTTTACTCTTTGAACGAGATTGCTCCTTACTGGACAGGCTTGAAAATTAACAAGGATATGTTCTCAAGACATCATGAAAAAGCAGTCATCTCAGATGATACAGCTATAGTGGGATCCAGCAATGTTGCTGATCTTTATTCAGGTCCTTTATATGGAACTAATGATTTTCTTGATTTGAATGTATATATGAAGAATATATGCTTAAAAGATCTCAGACATATGTTCAAGGGGATCGCAGATAAATACAATATTAGGCTAGATGCAGAATTATCAAATGAAGAGATTGTGAAAAAGTTAGATGAGGAATTCAAGGATAGTATTTTCAACTTGGACAATGTCCAGCTTTTGAGAACAATTCAGCCTTATAAGAGAGATATTAATGATTTCTTATTGAGGCAAATCAAAGCAGCAAAGAAGAGTATCTATATAGTCCAGCCATACTATTACCCTATGAAAAAGGTTGAAACTGCAATTGCAGAAGCCTTAGAAAGAGGAGTCCATGTAGAGGTTTTAACAGCTGCTAAGAGAGATCCTCCTGCATTAAAGCCTGTTAGCAATTATCTTATGATGCAGAAACTGATCAACAAGGGGCTGAAAGTCTATGAATTGAGTGATAAATTCCTTCATATGAAAGTTTATCAATTTGATGATGAGATATATACAATGGGTAAGAGACTATTGGAATTGTCCTAATTAGAATAGGTTCCTTCAATAATGATAAATTGAGCTGGAATGTCAACCATGAACTGAATATTGTTGTTTCAGGAGAGAAAGAATGCGCCAAGATGACGAAAATAATTAACCATTTGAGAGATATGTCAGTTCCTGTTGACCCTACAATTAGAATTGGTTTGTATAGATATTTGAAAATACAATTCTGGGGAGGGTTCACTAGGCTCGGAAACTGGATGTCGAATAAGAAAAATGCTATACAAGCTGAAAGACAGTTCAAAGAATTTCTAGCTAGTAAAGAATTGTCAAGAGCTGAAAGAAATGAAGAATTAACAAGAACTCACGAGAATGATAATAAACAAAAAGAACTATAAATCATGACTATGACTTTATGGGGGCTATGTATGTTTTCTTTGTACATAAAAAATTTTCAATAATTAATAAGTATTTGAACAATTCAAAAAAAAAAAAATTCAGTAAGTTTTCTTAAGCAGAAAAAAAGATAAAAAAAAAAAAAAATAAAACACTAAAATAAAATAATTTACCCAAAATATTTCCATAGTATTTTGACCTAATATATCTGATTAATCAAAGAAAATTGGAGCAGAGTGTATTTGATTTCTGTTTTCATTTATTTTTTCTTGAAGATTTTGAAAAACAATTCTTTTTTTTTTAATTATTTGAATTTTGATTTAGTTATTCAAATATTTGTTGGTTAGCCAGAATAAAGAGGATTGATTTTAGTCAAAACCATGTACCCAGATTTTCTACATATTTAGAAACATACAGTTGATCAGTGATTTTAGAAAGCCTAACATTTTGGTATATTTACTCTTTAATGAATTATTACCCAATTTACGTCCGAGTTTTTGTATAATTATTAAATTGATCCAAAACACCGAGTTAAGATTTTGATTATAAAATAAATAATTTTTTCCTAAATGAATTGAAATTTCAAAATTTGAATTAAAATTCGAGATTCAAAATTTCGAGAATTCCATACTTTCTCTGTATCCAATATTTATGAACCCTGATCAAGATAATAAATTACTTCGATTTACTACAAATGGGGATCCATCACAAAATTTGAATAACTAGTGATTGAAAATAAAAAGTTTCATATTTTGAAGGAATTAATTGAATAATAAATGGAAAAGGATAGATATAGAAAAAAGTGATCAATCTCATTCAAATATATGCTACCTTGAATTGAAGGTACTTAGTTATAATTTAGATCAGACTTCGTTATTTTAAAAAATAGACATTTGAAAAAAAGCTAAAATAAATAAATAGAAAATGCATGAAGCTCTCAGCAACACAAAGAGAATCGGCTGTCTAACTTGCCATCCTTAAAAATAATTTATCATTGTTTGAAATTTTTTACCAAGTTGAATAGCTAACTGAATCTAATTCAAGGTGTGTAAACAATTTGAATTAGCAGAAAGAATGAGAGTACCCTCTAGACAAGATAGTAAAAAGCTTAGATCTATATTTCAACAATCCATCAATTAATTAAAAAATGGTCCCAGTGAGGCTTGAACTCACGACCTTGACGTTATTAGCGTCACGCTCTAACCAACTGAGCTATGGGACCTCACAGTAGCTCTTTTATGTCTGGGTGATATTGTTTAGTCTGTTTGCCAACTAATCAAAATACCAATGGCCAGCTGCCAATTACCAATGAATTAACACTTATTTGTCCTCGATTTTCATTGTCAAAATGACTCTACAAAATAGTAATGACAAATTGGATTATCAGCAACCACAGGAATAAGTTTGTATTATTATTGATCACTGTGACGACATCATGATGTCACCACAATGTTTGAATGCTGATACTGTAATAATTTGTATATAGTTTCGAATTTCTCAATAAATAGACTTGATATTTCTAGGTCAACTTTTCTTTCTTGCAACTGAAATCAACTTTCTAGAGGTTACATAGAGTACTCTTACATTTTACAAACATACTGGTGTTGTTATAAGCTACCAAGAAATTTTTTCTCAAAGCGTACTGTTTCCATTATTGAGGATCATCATGATTGATAGCTTTAATTCAAAAGAACATAATTAGGACGAAAATTAATTTAGCAGGTTTCAAGTTTGGCTTGAAAGATATCTAACTAGCCTTTAGGCAATCAAATACTATGGCTATTCAAAGTTGTCCTTCTTGGAAGTTTCTAAAGGAAAAAATAAAACAATAAATTACTTTCCAACATTGATCGAAGATATCTAAGGAAATCATTTGTATGAATGCAAAAAATTAATTTTCTTTCACTGACGTTATTGAATGATGGGAATGGAATAATCATTTTTTATAATTGACAGAAAGCTTGATATTTTTTTGGGGAGGTGGGTTCTGAGCTTCAAAACTATTTCGAATAGATGAGTGCATCCCATCTCTTAAGAAAATCCATCTGCAGTTTGGGAACAATGGATACTCTCTGATTAATTGAGAAAAAAGTTTACAATTTCCAAGGACAATAGCTTCATTGCTAAATCCTTCGTCTTGATGACTGAAAAGCCAACAAAGAGTTTATTATATCTATTTTGTATTATTAAATAAGCTATACGACTCTGAACCAGATCTATTAACATACATGGTTTTAAATAATGAGAATTGCATACTATCATAATAACTTCTATTTATGATAACCAGTGGAGTCTTCATCTACATATTAACATTAGATCCTTTCTTTAACTGAGCTCCATGAAGTCTTAATATGTCAACAATTTCATTCGTTGATTTCTTATATCTTTTCTCAAGAGTTCCTTTAGAAATCAAAGGTATTGTTGTCTCTAATTCGAGATTCTTCATAAATTTTTTATCGTGATCTTTTTTGAGCACTACTAATGGAAATATATCAGTAATATCTTTCATAAACGATTTCACTATTTTTATAAGGTTCTTCAGTTCTTTTCTATTTTGTTTGAGCTTTTCTTCCATTTTCCCTCCAAAATGCTGATTTATTAAGTCCAGTAGCTTAGTAAGAGTCAGATCTTTATCTGAAATGAATCTGAGCCATACTTTCATGAGAATAACTTTAAGTTTTTTGACCTGTATTAATATTTCCATGTCAAGGTTTTTGAAACTAATCATTTTTTGCAACTGGAAGGCATGTTTTTGGATCACCCAATAGATGAACTCGGTTTTTCGATATTCTTCATATATCTCATCTTCTGATAGACAGTCAGTTTTCATCACTATCTGGGACCTCAACCTTGTCAGAGGTGTCAGATCCTTTCTTGTTTTTGGTATTTGAACTACCAGTTCCTTTTTCTTCGTTTGATTTAGAATTATTGGCTATCATATAAATAATTTTATAATTTCATTCAGATGAACAGCGACAATAACCCTAAAGAATTAGAGTCAGAAGGTTCCAATAAGATAGGTAATTCTTGAAGTATTTATCATCAGTAAACCAGGCAAATTCAAAGAGTCAGAAACCGAGGAAATTGACAAAGAATTGAGCTCTCTAAGAGGAAGCAATCATTATCAAAATGGTATGTGTATAATTTTACACGGGATCTTAAGTAGATAGAAATGATGATCGAAAAAGAGGTTGATAAAGGACCCCATATAGACAAGAAATTGTTTATTTTAAT
>Ga0065720_1021015_pt1 | contig 11825 bp, 17 predicted proteins | sample Thericmetagenome_FD_59107 | JGI IMG/M metagenome (GOLD analysis project Ga0065720, IMG submission 59107) | Thermophilic microbial communities from the Joint Bioenergy Institute, California, USA of rice/straw/compost enrichment - eDNA_2 v2... | ecosystem: Engineered > Solid waste > Grass >... | reverse complement strand
CCTCATCATAAAAGAATCGAAAGAAATGACGAGTATAGAAAGAGAAATGAGGGTGAAGGAAAGAATTAATGCCTGTTTTTGTGTATTTTGATTACTCGCTTGTATCCATAGATCTTCATCTATCTTCTTTACAAATTTATGTGAAGACCTTCATCCAGAGAACAAAAAGCCTTTCGCCATTCTATATGAATAATCTAGTTTTCTATATCATATATATAATTCCTGGAAAAGCTCTGCGTGAAATAAATTTATTCAATGCAAAATCCAAACCAGGTTACTGCAGAGTCGCTTAGAAAGAAAGTACTCGATAGATTTAAAAATTGTAAATCTGTTTAGGAAAATGAGGTCATTCTACAGGAAGTCAAACAACTAAAGCCTGATAGAAGAGTAAAATTTTTCAAGACTTTCTAGATATTTAATAGATATATGAGAAAAAGGCTGGGCTCTTTTTTGAAGTCACTGATAGAGAAAAGCTCATACAAAAGTATTCTCAGAATTCATCATAAATTATAGTGAAATTTCATCATAATTGGTTGTATATTTCATAAAATATATTACATATACGAAAGATAGTCCAAAACATTAAAATATACTGTTGAGACTAAAGAAAGAAGTAGATGTAACTCAAAAGCTTGTATGATTTAAATTGAAGAAGTGTCAGATTGTTTTTCTGATATGGTTTTGACATTATTGCGACTTGCATTTTGGCTTCTCTTGGGAGTTGGGGTTGCCTTTTCCTTGAGATCCGACTCATTGAGATCCTTTTGTTTCTTAACACTGAGATATCTGGCGTAAGACTACAATTTCAGAAATAAATAAAACATGTTACATTGAGAACTTTCTCTCCTTCTTGTCTTTCTTTAGGGTCGGAAGACATCAAACAATCTAGAGATTCACTTTGGATTATCACTAATTTACTCATCATCTTTTTCCTTCTCACTGTAGAAATAATCAAATGGAAGGGTAATTTATTTGAAATAGAACCACCTGCAAGTTTTCCCTTGATCATGTCTAACAAATTATTCCTCAATCTCAAGTATCTTGCCTTTGAAGAAATCAATAATCCCTGACTGTCCAGACATATTATCTTGCGAACCAATAATTTTAAGAAATTCCTTGAATTCAATCTGGCCAGACCCATCATCATCGACTGAATCGACGATTCTTTTTACTTCCTCGATTGATTCAGCTATTCCCAGCGAGATCAAAGGCTCGACCAATTCATCGACTCCAATACTTCCTAAGATTTTAGTATTACCGTTTACTTATCTAACCTGATCCATCCTCATCCAAGGACTTGAAGTACTGTTTTAATTTGGATCTTTCCTATTCAATAAGCAATTATCGATGGTGTATATACTTTGTCATCAAAGTTAATCAAGTGCTTCTTTCCATGGCTTGCCATCCATTTTCTCACTTCGGACTCGGTCTAGAATAGGTAAGGCCAAAAAAATATGCTGGTACAAGCTTTTCATGATTTTCTCCGTATAAAGCCTTTCTCTGTTTCTTTTGCTCGATAAGCTCATTATACGTTTTGATTTCCAAGCCTTCTATTAGGAAAATTAAGCAATCAGTTACCTGCTCTGAGGACTAATTCCTTAAGGTCTTGGCTTGATATCTCAAGTTCATTCTTCTGATCTTCACTGTCGCTGCTGTATTGAGATTTTTCACTTCGAGAAGAGTTCATTATCAGACCAGTTTTATTTGTTATTTATTTTGTTAATTTCCCAGAAACGCAACAAAACAGAGAAAAATAAACCAAAAGGACTAACTCATGTATAAATACTGATTGTAATAATCACATAGGAGAAGTACAGATTTACGGAAGAGCATAAATGAGTAAAATTCATTGAAAAAAGCAAAAATTATCTAAGATTTGCCCCTGTCTTACTTCATGATAACAGCTAAACCATTTCTGATAATCTCTTGTCGATCATACTTTTGAGCGATAATTGCTTCGACTTTTTCTGTATTTCCACCTATTATCTGTTAATGCATATCTTACAGACCTTACGCTCAAATATCTGTTTGGGAACAACGAAAGTGTCTTTCTTCTCATTTCCTTTGAAAAATCCATCGACTTCGAGGGTTAATTTATTTGTTCCTTCAACCTAATAAGTTAGAAAGTCAGTTTGAGACTCTTACAATCAATTCTTTTAGATCTTCGATTTTGGATGGCTTTACTTTCGCTAATGCTTTATCTCTAGCACTCAGCTTTTGTTGTACATACTCTCTTCCTGTCCTTCCAAAGTGAGTAATCCTTCCAAATTCAATTGCGCTTTCTGAGAACTGCTTAGGCTTTGTAATGATTTCAAGTGAATTATTATGCTCTTCTAAGAATGCATTATTGTATGCTTCAGGAACATATTGAACACAATCAGGTCTAATTGCCTTTGGACTCTTTTTTCTCAGGGTCATATACCAATATACTGTTCCATATCTTTCTTGATCAGTCTTGATGGCATCCAAAATTTGGGCCATTTCTTTCTTTGATCTGAAGTCTTCAGATCTTAGAGAGACTGACTTTGCAGGATCTCTGCCAATCTTTCTGTTATTTCTTTCAATAATTCTATCCCAAATTGCCAAGTTTTCCTCATGCTTATCTAGACATCTTTGTTCTTTAGTGAGATGGAGCCTATCTCCTTTGCTTAATGTTTTAAGCTTTTCCATTTGTAAATCATAAAATTTGTCCTGTGATTCTTTCATCTTATCAATTTGATTCAATAATTCTTCTCTTGAGACCTTAATCTCATTTCTCTCCTTCTTTTTGTCTGCTCCAGGCCTTCTCGAGACAACTCCTTGATTAGATGCGAATCCCGTCAAAAAGCTTTGTGATGTAGGATCATTGGACCTTGTACTAAGAGGTCTGACGTTCTTATTCTGTACAGAGGAAGATGCTTCACTATTACTATCTTTATCGATTGACATCATGCTATCTTTATTAGTCTGCTTTTTCATTCTTCTTTCGTATTTTTCAAAGGCTTCTACAGGCCCTACTATGGAGTGCTTGACCAACTGCCCATCCCTGTATATAGGGCCTTTATTATGCTCTTTATACTTTTGGGAATTAAGCATCTCAGCTCTGAATATATTGATAGGCTCCTGCTTTTGATCAAAGATATTCGCCTTTGGAGTTCCATCTTCCCACTCTGCTGTCGCCTCTTCATTAATTTGAGATAACAGGCTAGAAGCTTTAGGGTCACCATATAATTCCTCATTTTCGACCTTTCTCGCAATATAGCTTGGTTTTGTCTCATAAACTTGGGCAGTTGCTGGTCTTCTGCCATAGGTATAGGAGCTATCAGATTGATTCTCAGTGGGAGTATCTCTTTTTGCCTTTGAAATAATTTCAGGGAGCTTCATTTTGAGGTTAAGTGTTGGGAAAGACATCTTGAGATTTTATTTTGATTGTTACAAAATTGGGAAAATAATTTTTGCTTGAAACATGGGAGGTAAGCAAAACACCCATAAAATAGAATGACAAGAAATACATAATTATTTATTAATCGAAGACATTTTTCATAGGTTTATAAATCTTAGTATGTTGATGAGCTTCCTTGATATACCCTGTGAAGTCCAAATCACTAACAGCTTTAGTTCTGTCCAACTTTCTCTCAAAGCAACTGTTAGGAGCTTCTTCTCTCCAAGGCTCTTCCAAATAGATAGAAATAGGAGGATCCTTCAGATCTTTATCCATAGGAAGTGTTGTCTTCTTTAATCTTTCATTACTTAAAGACAATCCCTTCTTTCTCACTTCTCCATCTCTCAAACCCTACAAAGAGTTACATGGATTAAGCTGACGACTACTTTGATCTTGTCTAGTTGAGAATGTTTGTTTCCTGCCATACTTACAGAGAAGTAAGGATTATCAACAACTAATTTCTTCTTCCATTCCTCATATTCCCTTCTACGCTCTTCTCTCAATTGCTTCTCTTTTTCAACAGCTACGCTCATTAAAAACTAAGCATACAATTTATACCAGTAATTTTCTCAACTTCGAGGACTTCTGGTTTAGAGAAATAGTCCACTCCATGAATATTAAGCCTGAAGTCAGGTCGGCTTGGATCCTTGATGGGCATTCCTCTCTCATTAGCTAGCTTCTTTTCTTGCTCAAGTTTATCTTTCCACCAAGGATGATGTGTCAATTCTTCAATTTTGCTTGGATGAGGCTTCTTTGGATGAGTAATGTAGTCCTTTCTATCCTTCTTCAGAATTGTCTGGAAACCTTCAGGAGTTCTCCACATCTAATTATTTAGAATGTTAATACAATGTATTTACGCTTTTCTTCAAAGCTTCTTCTCTTCTTTTAATCTCATCAGGATCATAAGCATCAACTGATAGAGATAAGTACTCGGCGCTATAAGTGTAGAAATAATTAGGGTCATTTCTGACAATTTCTCTAAGTTCTTCCTTTTGCTTTTCATAAATATTAAGTCTGTGTCCCGATCTATTATAGACTTCTTGTCCTTCAGGCACTGGATAATCCTTTTTCATACTAAAAAATAAGAGGAAGGATTCTAAAGTGTTACTGGAGGTTGTAAGCTTCAGGCTTATAGTTGTCAACTGTAGCTTTCAATGTGTTGCTTTTGGTTCCGACCTTTAGGAATGTCTTTGATGTGTTCTTGGTTTCAATGGTTGGATGCTCTTCGAATATTTCAGGGGATGGTCTCCTAAGAGATTAATAATGAAATAAAGATTCATACACTGAATGAACCGTGGGACTGGTAGCTTTTTGTTCAGTTCTGCCTTGAGTGGGTCTAAGAGAGGCAGTCGGACCACTGATCTCAGAAGGATTTATTTTCATGGCCTGGAAGGTTATTAAGGAAAGAATATTTATACTGTTCTCTTGATGATCTTCTTGGCAGGCATCTCTTTACCATTAATATCCTCTTCCGTCAAAGCATCTCCATATTTCCTTTCTAATGATAAGAGATTCTAAAACTCAATAAGATGAAAAATCTTCTTACTTCAGGAGTTGGGAATAAATTCAAAGCTTCTACTTCTTTCATAGTGTTGCATTTTCTGAGATCATTGAAAATCATCAATGTGTTATAAATATGCTCTGGAACCTAAAGTATTATAAAAAGATTCTAATTATTACCTTAGAGCGAATATAGATATCTGGCTTTAATAGAAGAGATGATAAATTTTCTCTCAGCCTGATCTTTCTGATGTCAACATTGAATTGGATATATAATCTTTCTTTGAAATGAATATCAATATTTTTCATGATTTTTATGTGGTCAGTATTAGGCTCAAGTCTGGGGTAGAGCTCCTCCAATCTATTGCTTACTATTCAAAATGATAAATTTTACCTCTTCATTCCCCTTCCATTCAGTCCTTCTAAAATAAAAGTTCTGTACTCATTATCAATAAACTCAATTCCTGTAATAATGTCAAGATTTGGATCATTTTTCTCTTCTTCTGTCAAACTCTTGGTAGTCAAATATAAATGACTTTCCCCTTGTTTTCCAAAAGCTTCTAGATTGATTATTTGAACTGCCTCTAGGAGCTTAGGAACTAATTCTGGGCACTTGTAGGGGAATAGATAAACAGCTCTCTCATAACGAGGCTTGTTATCAATAGGAGGAAGAATAACAGTAGGAGGTTGTTGCTGTTGTTGCTCAACCACAGGTTGAGGTTGCTTTTGAGCTCCAGGCTTAGGCTTCTCCTTTTCTTTTTCCTTTTCTTTAACAGGCTCAGGCTTCTTAACTGGAGGTGCTTTTTTATCTTTTGCATTCTTGTCAACTACCTCTTCCACAGGGGGCTGAACTGGAGCAGGAAGTTTAAAAGGTCCTATTGCCCTGGCAAGGTCGAAACCAACGACCAAATAGCTTCCCTATAAGATGAATTGTGAGTTCAATTATGATTACACTGTCGAGATAATGTGAAGAAATATGTGCACTTTTGATTTCCTTTCTTGCAGTGGTGTTCAAATCGAGATTTTGGAAATCATTGTTCTTGCAATTTAAGTTGTATCTCCAAATTTGTTACCTTGTAATTTTGAATAGGAGCTATGAAGCAACGAAGCTTTACAGACCTTACATTAGGCTTTAGCAAATCTGCTAAGTTGAAGTTTGCAATACCGTAGTTTGTGTCAATTATATCCACCTTTTTTTCTTCAATAATTGGTTCGAAGGATTTAATATCCTTCTTCTTTTTAGGATCCTTCTTTCCCTTATCCTTGGCCTTATCCTGTTTTGCTTTTTCTTCTTTCTTAGCCTTTTCCTTTTCTTTTTCTTTATCTTTATCAGTAGCCTTTCCCTTAGCCGCTCCCGGTTTTCCGCCCTTTTTAGGATCTACGACTTCCTCAACAGGTTCAGGCTCAACTTTAATATCGATCAAAGTTTTAAACTCTTTGATATCATTTTTTGCAATCTCATCTTGATCATGAATTTCAAACTAATATTATTATTGCATATATGGATTTCTATACCTCTAATTGCTTGGTTTTGATTGTCTCGATCAGTTGGACATGATCCATTAGTCCAGCAAGAACAACTTGTTTATACATCCATTTGCAGGTTGGGTTGTGAGGAAGCTCGTGGGTTTTTATCAGAGTACCATCAAAGAATTTGCATTTGGCATAGATTGGCTGATACTTGTATGAGGTATCATCAATAGGGAGTTCTTTAGCTCCAATAACCGTAATCTGGAGTGGATTCAAATATTCTCTAAACAAGGGTGTCAATAATTCTTTGTCAGCAATAACAGTTAACTTGAAAGATTCAATTTCTGGAATCTTAAGTTTGTCATGGAAGAACTCAAACTATGCGATTAGGAAAATATAGCCTTAATACTTGAGGGTTTGAAGTAGCAAATAGTAAAGGACTGTAATGGACATATAGGGTGTCCTTGACTTTGTTGTCCTCAATCGAAACAAAGTAGATAAAAAACTTATCCCCGCAAATATTCTTGGCGAAAGCGTCATCAACTCTGTAGGATTCGAGTGTTTTCTCATATGTAACAAAAGTTGGATCTTTTTCGTTTATTCAAGATTTATTACTCTTACCATCCGGTTGTGGTTGAGTCCAAGATTCAATCAGGTCAGTATCAATTTTTTCTCTTAGAGCAGAATCACTAGAGCTAATCCATTGGAACATAATCATATAATTTTCAATATTGTTTTGTTTTATCTCGAATGAAAATTTGAAGTTGACGTAATTCTTGGGAATTCCACTATCATCTTCTTGTTGCTTGTCTTTTTTCTCGTCCTATATAGAGTCATTATATGTAATACGATATGTGACCTTCTTTTTGGGAGGCATTTTATTTATGCAGTTATTTTATTTAGATCAAAAACTAAATCGAAACAAATAAGTTTGTATGAAAAGTTTCCAACAAAATAACAGAAATAATACGAGCTAGTCTTTCTCTTCATATAGAATATTGATTGTTTTACTCTATAGATTTGAATATAACAATTATTAATGAAATGCTCAGTTAGACCCCTTTCTTTACAGCGTAGACTTGTAAAGTTTATTCTTTTGTTAGTTTTGCATTTAGAACATTAAATGAGGTATCAAATATGATAATTTTCAAGATTTTATAATATCGATTAGCTCCCTTAATTAACAGAAGGTATCAACTTTATTTCAGGAGGGCAAATCTAAGTGGAACAGAATTATGCTTCTCATTCTCATGAATAGAACTTTCTTTGGGTTTCTCATGTGCTTATATACGTTGATAGATAAATCTATCACAGGAATTAAATTTTATCTGGATACACCTCAATGAGCGTGAAAATCACAGCAAAAGATATCATTCCATGCGTATACAGATTTCTCTTGAAGTATGGATTTGACGCTGCTGCTGAAGCCCTCGAAGAAGCTGCTGGAGATGTCTCTGCTGTAAGAATGATCTTGTAACCACTTATCTGTTAGAAAGGAGGAATCTCAAGCAGAAAGCTTATGAAAATCTGCAAATTCTATCTTCAACATCACCCGTAACTTAGACAATAATAAAATAACATGGATAGTGAGCTTCAAGTAAAGGAAAAGGAAGAAGAAGAAGAGGAGGAGGAAGAAGTCAAGCCAAAATCAAAGAAGGCTGCTCCTACCAATGGAAAATCTACTGAAGTTAATGCCAAAAGATCTAAGAAGGCCCAAGAAGAAGAGGAAGAAGAAGAGGAAGAACAACCTAAAACAACTAAAAAAGTCAAAACCGAAGCCCCTGCCAAGAAGGAAGAACCACAAAAGAAAGACCAAGGAAATAAAAACGATACTGTTATTGAGGACTTTGATGAAGAAGAAGAAGAAGAAGAAGAAGAGCAAGAAGAAAAACCACAAATAAAGACTAAGAGTGTTGCTGATGGCTTAAAGAACTTAAAGAATGGAGCCACCAATGGTCAGAATAAAAATCAAGCTATGGAAGAAGAAAATAACAAAAACAACAATAATAAGACCACCACTACAGCTAAGAGATTCTCTTATGTCGACCCTTCAATCATTGACGAAATCCCAGAAGAATTTAGAGACAATAGTTTCGAGGTAAATTTCTTATTTTTCCAAATCAACTGTTAGGCCAAGTTCAAATTTGGTCAAGGAGGTGACGAATTTGGAGCCCTTGGTAATGAAAAGCTTAAAGATACTCGTGGAAAAGGATTTAAAAAGGAAAAAGGAAAATTGAAGAATAAAAATTTCTGTGGTGGCGGCGGCAGAATCGATACCAACGTTGTCAACAGTATTAAGTTTAAGGTTGATGATGATTAAGTGCTTTAAATGTAGAATATGTAAATGTAGTTATTACATGAGTTCATATTAGAAAAGACTCAGTAGTAAGGATCGTTTTCTTTCACACGTGTAGTCAAAGTAATTGGATGATACTTGGCCTTTTTAGCAGCTTCTTCAGCAGCGATTCTCGCTCTCTCCTTCTCTTCCAGCTCTGCCTTTATTCTGGCCTCCTCCTCTTCTTTTTCTCTTCTTATTCTTTCAGCTTCCTCCTTCTCTGCGATTTCTCGTTCAATATCCTCTTGAGTGATTTCTTTTATTGTTTCAGTTGTGAAGCTAATCATTAATCCAATTTGGCTTTTTCTTTACCTTAGTGAGTATGAAATTCCAAAGAATGTCATATCTCCTAAGTTTAGTTTAATATATCTCTGACTAGATGTTCCAGTGAAAAATTCCTCAAAGTTTATTGAAGCATGAGCCTATAATTCAGCAAAATTCAACTTTTAAATACCAGGATATCTTTATTATGAGCCTGACGAACCCAGAACTCGACTCTAGTTCCAAAAAATATGTCCGAATTAATTGTCTTATTTATGTCGACTTCTTTCTTTCCTATTCCCTTGATCGGTACGTGTTTATTCGAAGATACCTTCAAAAGAAAAGATTCCAGTTTTATATTTATCTGAGCCCAAGTATATTTGGATGAAAAGACTGGGCTCAGTCTGCTTAGGATGCTCTTGTAATTTTTCAATTCTTAGAATATCGAAGTCAGCAACTCTTTTCTGCAACATATCAGTTTTATTCAATATTATTGGGAATTGTACATATATATATACTTCTGTTTATCAGTAAAATCAAAGCATTAAAAATAAGATAGCTAATTAAACAAGAAGATGCCTCCTAAAGTTGATCCTAATGAGTTGAAGATCTGTAAGCACAATTACTGAACCATAGAATTAACTCTTTGCGTAGTGATCCTCAAGACCAGAGGAGGAGAACCTGGTGCTGCCTCATCTTTGGCTCCCAAATTGGGTCCCTTGGGTCTGGTATCAGATTATCTTACTTAGAAGCTAACGAATCGATAGAATGCTAAGAAGGTCGGTGAAGATATCCAAAAGGAAACCGCCAAGTGGAAGAATATTAAGGTCATGGTTGAAATGAGAGTCCAAAACAGAGCTGCTACCATTTCTGTCCTTCCCTCTTCATCTGCTTTGTTGATTAAAGAATTAGGAGTATATAGCTTTCTATCATTCATCTTAATCTTTCAAAGGAAAAAGACAGAGATAGAAAGAAGGTTAAGAACAGTAATTTGTATTATTCATTTTGATAATTTTCTCTAGTCAAGCACGATGGCAACTTGACCTTGGAACAAGTTATCAAGGTTGCTAAAGTCATGGAAGCTAGATCATACTCTAAGGATTTCAAGGGTACCGTTAAGCAAATGTTGGGAACTTGGTAATCATTTTCTTTTTTTGTGCCTTATGTTTAGCGTCTCCATCGGTTGCACTGTCAACAACGAGCACCCCAAGAAGATCATTGAAAAGATCAACCAAGGAATCATTGATGTCTAAAGTTCTCTGTCATTCATATTGTGAATTGCTTCATTTTCCTCTTGTGTAATTAGCCTGAAAACTTGAGACATGCAGAGCCTAGAGAGTCAAAAACATGTATCTTTCCCTTCTTAGTGTTAGTTTGTCTTACTCAATTCCGATAAATAAATTAATAATACAAGAAAATAACTTAATGCTCAACTACGAGAGGAATGCCATTTACCAACAGAAGAATGAGGTCCCATTCTATCTGAATTGGTTTGGTAACGATATGTAAGATCGGTATTTGCTCATGAATTCATTTCTTTAGGCAGGATCTAAAAAGAGGAGGGACTGCACCCACAACCGAAACCAGAAAAACCAAAAACATGAGCAAAATAGAGGATATTTATGGCGCGGGAAATAAAGAATCAGGAGTTAAGCCAATAAAGTACTCCCATTAAAAAAAAAGCAGTAACAATAATAGAGCACAACAAGGTTTGTACATGCCAATGGATAATACACAAAAACAAGGCGAAAATAAAGAGGAAATGACCTTTAAAAAGTCCTTACAAACCATCACCAAGATTTACAATAGCTCCAATGGCTTTCCCACTAAACCCAAAAAGGCCAGTTTTGATGGGAAAAGTGCAACATTCTATCCTTTCACAACTTCCAGCAATCAAATGATAGCCCCTCAAATTATGCAAAGTAATAACAGTATTGGACAAAGGAAGCTCTCTTCTTCCAATAACCAAATTGATTTTGCTCTTCCTATCGTAACAGAGATGATTCTAGTCATAATCATTATTAGGCCCAAGTGAGAAGACCACAGACATCTCACAAGAAAGGAAGCAGCTTTAGAAGAGATAGATTAACTAATGAATCAGCGAATAACATTGAGGATTTCACGCCGAATACTGGAAACTTAGAATTGGAAAGTCTTCAACATGTGAATAATGACAGTTTCGAAATTGATTTTGGTGGAGATATAGCAAAAAATCCAAGATCTAAGAAAGATCAAGTCCGTCCTCCCAGTTTCAGACAAAAGCATTTCCTTAAAGAACCTCAAGATCTTGAAAGTCCTCCTAAAAGAGAGGATATGATAAAGAATAAGAGTAGTCAATTTATCGAACGAAATGAGAGCTCAGGAAGAAATAGTTCGGATGGCGATAGTGAAAAGGTAAAGAATATGATCAATAGACTAATTTCATAGGGAGGAAATCAGGTTAAATATTCCAAGGCTCGACAAATCCTTGAGAGTAGAAAATATGCTGAAGACTACAAGAATATTGACGTCTTGGAACTTGATAGTCCTTCTCATAAACAAGTTAACACATCTGCCCATAAAGAAAGTAACACCAACCAGACTGCCCAGAAGGGTAAAGAAGACAAAGAGAATATTGTGAATATGATTGGGAAAGTATATCAAGATAATGTCATTCCGCTCGACAGGAATGAAGGCCTATTCAAGAATGATGATGAAATTAATAATTCCCTCTCCAATTCTTACCGCATGAAGACTGGAAACGACGATGAATTGCTTCCAACTGTACAATTCCCACCTTTTATTGTGAGCTTCATTTTATCTGGAAATTAACGTTCTAGCATCAAAAAAGACCTCCCA
>Ga0065720_1021014_pt1 | contig 11826 bp, 15 predicted proteins | sample Thericmetagenome_FD_59107 | JGI IMG/M metagenome (GOLD analysis project Ga0065720, IMG submission 59107) | Thermophilic microbial communities from the Joint Bioenergy Institute, California, USA of rice/straw/compost enrichment - eDNA_2 v2... | ecosystem: Engineered > Solid waste > Grass >... | reverse complement strand
AGATCGGCCCATGATGAAACGAGGGCCAGGTTCGTCGATGGAACACTGGCCCTGAGCTGGGAGAACTCTGGTCGGGGTGGCGGGATTTGAACCCACGGCCTCTTCGTCCCGAACTTGATGCAGTGTGGCCGACTGGGGTTGTTTGCGCGGGTTTCGTCCGGTTCTCGGCCAAGCGGGGGTGGCGGTGGGTGGCTCGGCTGCTGTACGTGCTGCTGTACGCGGTTGTCTTGGCCGGTGGTGGTTGGTGACCGGGGACGGCGAGTTCGGGGTGTTGCTGCCTGCGGGGCGGCGGCGAGCGAGGTGGTGGGGTGAGGGGTTGTGCCGGTCGGGGGCTATCGCCTCGTGGCCGCCAAGAGATTCTCAAGCGAGCGGCGCTGTCAAGGGGCGGCGAAGCCGATCGCGTAGCGACGCCGTAGGCGCCCTTGACGGCGACGTGAGCGGGAATATGATCCTGCGGCCCTGAGGGGATGGCCCCGGCAGGGTGGGTCGCCGGCGGCGGGTGGTTGGTGTGGCCTGGGGCGCCGTTCCGGACCGGACCCGAAGGGGCCGGTTCGGGACGGCCGTCCCGTCTTTGGTCCTCCTCCGCGTCTTGTCTTGGTCCCGGTCGTCGACGAAGTGGTGGCGGGGATTGCCGCTGGTGGCGAGTCATAGGAGCTGCCCGCCTCGGGGCCGGAGCTGCTGCGCGGTGGCATGGGGTCGACCCGGCGGAGATGCGGCGTCGTCTGTGGGTCGAGCGGTCCGGCTGGGTCGGGGTCCGGCCATGCTCGGGTCACGCCGCCGGGGCGCGGCCGGCGCCGACTTGTCGAGCGCAAGGCCGCGCCGGCGGCGGAGTGTGAATGCGGGCGTGGATCGTGCGGGCCGGCGAGCCACAGCCGGACAGGAGAAGGCCGCGGCGCGTCGCAGCAGGAGGACGGGGGTTCGGCTAGGAAGCCATCGTCGCTGGCTGCGGGCCGGCCCAGAGGAAGGGCTCTCCTTGATGCGGCTGCGGCCAACCGCGACCAGGTCCAGGTCCGTCGCAAGATGACGCCGAATCGAGGGCGTCTCTCGCCTTCTTCTCCCCTACCTGCTCGGGCGGCGCGCAGCGCCGCCCCTTGATACATGATTGGTGAATTCGGCAAGCGGGTTGGAACGGCCATCGGAGGGCGTGATAGGAGTGACCCAGGTTAGTGCGGACAGCAGAACAGCGCCGAAACTTCGCGAAGTCGTGCGTCTTGACATGATGGAGGGCGTTGGGAAGGTACTGGCCTTGCTCGCTGTATTGCTTCCTGTGGCTGGTGCTTTGTCGCGAGCTGCTGGTTTCGCTGCGAGCGGGCTGGGGAGAGCACTTGAGTTGGCATGGAGATTGCCTGCGGCGGACCTGCTCGCACGTGGTGTGATATCGCTGCTTCCGGTTGGGCTTGCAGCTGTATTTTGGCCAACATTTAGATCGACTATGCGCATTCGAGCTGACCGTGAAGCCGAGTTGCGGGCATGGTTGAAAAAGTTTGGCCGGACGTCAACAGATGGGCGCATGGCGGATTTAGATGAGGAGAAGCGAGCTGAAGCTAAGGAGGAATTGGAGCGAATTTTTGCTAGCAGTGCGTCTAGGTATGTTTTCGGCAAGATAGCATGGCGTTTTATTAGGCGACTTGATCATAAGGGAATGCAGGCACTTGAGGTGGCACGCTTCTGTTTCTGGACGGGGGTTTACAGTGCCATTATTGTATTTGTGCCGGCTTTTCCGGTTGCGGTGATTGTTTTGATATCATTTTGGCTGGTATCTCGTCCGTTTGATCGAGCGCTTTTTGGAAAGGGCTCGCCGCGGCTTGCTGGATTGCTTCCGGGAGTTGTTGGGGCAGCGCTGGTGCTGGCAATTGGTGTGGGTGCTAACGCTGGAGACTTAGGAACTCTCCGGAACTACACATTCGAGACAAGCGCGGAAGCTCCGGCTAATGGGACGTACTGGACAGTAGCGGAAGACGAGACGTTTGTTTACTTGTACGCGTGCAGCCGGGTGTCGGCGCCGGACGTTGTAGCGGTGCGCAAGGATGCGATTTCTTCGATTAGGTTGCCGGAAAAGCCTCCCGCAATTCGGCCGAGCTTGTGGGAGATTTTGTTTGAGGGTCGCCAGTTCGTGATTGGACTTGACCCGTGCTAGCTGGATAGAGGCATGAGTATACGGGTAAGGTGATTTAGAGACTCAATGGTCGCATCTGCGCCTGCATCGACCAGGTCGCTAAGGTCTGTGCGGTCCGGCCGGAATCCGATAGCGGCAACGGCTGCGGATTTAGCGGCGACGACGTCACTAACTGAATCACCAATCAGGATGGCCTCGTTGGGGTAGGTGTTGGTCTCGCCGAGGGCCTTGAGCACCAAGTGCGGATTGGGCTTCATGAGCTGTGGTGGCTCGTGGAGGCTTCGGCCCGAGATAGTGACAAACGACGACTCGAGGCCGTGGCGGTGTAGGTAGGCCGTCACCGCCTCGCGTGAGTTGTTGCTCACGATGGCTAGGGCACGGCCGGTGGTGGTGGCGGCGGCGACCAGGTCCAGGACGCCTGCCGTCGGCTTTGCAGTCTCTGTCGCCTTTAGCTCGGCGTCCCGTAGAGCGGTAGCGACCTCGGCGGTGAGGGCGTCGTTGCCAGTCGCACCGACGAGGCGAAGCACATGTAAGGGGTCCCTCGTATTCAGCAGCTGGTCCGAGAGCGGTAGACCGCGGCGGGCGACTAGGCGGCGTAGTTCGTCAGCGATGACAGGCGCAGGATAGCCGGCGAAGATTCGGCACACTGGCCCGTCGAAGTCAAGCATGAGAAGACGGACGTTAGAGAGCAGCCGCCGGAGTTGCGATTGGTCGGTCATGGGCTGTACTCGTGGGAGATGGTCGTCCAGACGCTGTCGAACCAACGTCGGGCCTCCTCGACGAAGGGCGCCGCGATGGGCTGCTGTTCATCGTCAGTGGTGAAGTGAAACAGGGCGGAGTCCTTCCCCATGACGTCGCGGATGGTCAGAGTGGAGCCGTCGACCTTTACGGCGTGCTTAAGCACGGGATAGAAGCCGAAGAAAACCTCCTCGTCGTTGAGGATGTAGAGCTTGACCAGCGTGGCGCTGGTGTGGGCGCGTACGTCGACGGTGGCGGTGCGGACGAGCTGGAGGTCTTGTAGCTCGGCCACGGAGTCGGCGATTGCCTGAATGTGGCGGCGAGCGATGGCTGCGGCTCGTGCCCGCACCTTCGGGTCGTCGGTCCCGTCGCTGCGGCTGGGTATTGGAGCCGGCGCCGTCATGTCGGGCAGAAGGATGCGGACGCGGACCGTCTCGGGAGTGAGGCGGCCGGCGCGGATCTTGTCCAGGGGCTCTTGAAGCGCTCCGTGGAGGGTCTCGCCAGAGAACCCGGCGAAGTCGATGGTGACGTGTGGCCGCTCGAACGCGGACTCGATGTGAGGGCGTAGGCCGACGGGCTTCTGGGTCTGGGCACGAACGAAGGCGCCGCTCCCTTGCCTGGTCACGATGAGGCGCTCGTCGCGCAAGATCCGTAATGCGGCCTTGATGGTTTCGCGCGCTACGTCGTACCGCTCGGCTAGCTCAGTCTGGGCGGGCAGGCGGTCGCCGGGCGCGTACTTGCCCGTCAGGATGGCCGCTCGCAGCAGGTTAGCGATCTGCTGCGACATGGGACGGGAGTCGTCCGGATCGAGCTCGCCCAGCGCGCTAGCTGAAGTCACGTTCCCATCGTAGTTACCTGGCCAGCCAGGCCAGAAGAATCTTGGGTAGTTGCTTGACTTGGCTAGCCAAGCCATCCTACCGTGGTGACGTCCGCAACTTGACTAGCCAAGATGGTGAAGAGGTGAGCCATGCAACTGACCACAGTTCGGATGCCGGTGGAGTCGGGCCAGGTTTTTTCCCGTGGCTTCCTGCTGATGGGGATCGAGGCGGCGATGGATTTCGACGCGCGGGGGCGTGGCGCGTCGGATACGCAGGCGCGGGACAAGGAGACGGGTGAGCGGGTGTGGGTCGTGTCGGGCATTGACATGGACCTCATGTACGACCCGGAGGACGCGCAGCAGGGCGGGTTTTTCCGTCGGTCGGCGGAGGTGAAGGTTCGGGTGGTGTCGAACACCCGGCCAGTGCCGCCGCCAGCGCAGGTCCCCGGGTTCGGCCCGGTGGTGGAGTTCGTCGGATTGACGCTGACGCCGTACGCGGACACGACGCGGTGTGTGGGGCCGCGGGATGGCCGTCCGCATCGGTGTGGGGCGCGGCAGGCGTTTTCGCTGCGCGCGACCGGTATCCGGCCGTTCTCCGGTGAGGTCGCCACGGGCGCCTAGGCGTCGGACGGTCACCGGCGCTGCTGGGCCGGTGGCGCTTGATACAGGCCGGCGCGGGGCGGGTTCCCAACGGCCAAGAAGTGAACCCCGCCTCGCGCCGTAACAACCGTCAATCCCCTACTGGGAGGGGGCTGGGCTGTGCTGTCCATGGTAGTTGCCCTCGTCCGGGTTGCGGCCGTGTGGCCGGTGTTGACGGGCGGGTGGTTGCGGTGACGCGTGATCGGTCCCGGTCGGAGGGGGCCGGGGTGTGCTGGGTCTGTGGTGGCCCGTCGTCAGGGTCCGGCTCGATGTGCCGGGGATGTGCGCGGCGGGTGAGTGAGACCGCGGCCCGGGAGGCGAGGCCGTACAGGGAGACCGGCTATGGGGCCGGTGGGCGTGAGGACCGGTGTTGGTGGCGCCGGGGTGGTGGTCGTCGTGGCTAGGCGCGAGTCGGGTCGGTGGAAGGAGTATGACGCGGCGGTCGCGGCCACGGACGCGCACGTGATGAGTTGCCCGGTGTGTCGGCGCGGCGGGGTGTGCGCTGAGGGCGACGCGGTGATGGACCGGGAGTTCCGGGAGTGGGGTCGGGCGACGCGGGACCGCGGGGTGGATACGCCGGAGGCGTGGCGTCGCCAGCATGCCCGGCCGCCGTGGTGAGTCGCGGGAGTCGAGCAACGACGGCCTGGCGTCCGGCTGGGCTGTGTCCGGTGTGGAGAGAAAGGACGGCGTGTGGTGAGGCGGGAGTACGAGGAGTTAATGGCGCGCATCGATCGGCATGTGGCCGATGTGCGGGCTCTGCGTGATGTGAGCGACCCGCTGGAGCGGGCGGAGTTCTTCGAGCGCAAGGCTGCGCTGTTCGACGACATCGCGGCGCTAGGCAGCGGGGATCCGCAGTTCTCGGCCGAGACAGCGGCCGCGGCTCGCGCCGAGGCGATGCGGCTGCGTCGGCGTGCGGAGGGCCGCCGCAAGCGTCGCCAGTAGGAGCGGCGACACGGGCATCGACGATAGCGGTCCAAGTCCGAGTTGGAGGAGAGACGTGAGAGGTAAAACAAAGCCATTGCCGGTGGTGATCGCCGGAGACAAGGAGGGCTTGGCCGGGCTGGTGGGCGGGGTGGCCTGGCTGGGCTCGAAGCTGTGGCCTTGGCGACGGGAGCTGGGCACGGTTGCCGTCTTGGTAGGCGGGTGGTGGCTGTTGGCCCGCGTGTTGGCGGGTTGGGCCGGGTTCGTGGCCAGCGTCGCCGGTCTGGCCCTGGTCGTGGCCGTACCCCGAGTGCGGGAAGGCGTGTGGGGATGGCTGCGCTGCTCGGTCACGCGCCGGCAGCTTCTGGCCGGTTTGGCGGAGACCCGATCGGTGAACGTGTCGGGCCAGCTCCCCCGGGTGGCCCGGATCAAGCCGACCGCGGTGGGGGAACGAGTGCTGTTGGTGGCGCGGCCGGGGCATTCGGCCGAGCTGCTGGATGTGAAGGTGGAGGAGCTGCGCGCCGCGACGCGGTGCCGCGAGCTGCGGGTGACGAGAGACGAGAACCAGTCGCACCGGATCACGGTGGACGTGGTGCGACGGGATCCGCTGGCGAATTCGCGGGATGTGCCGTGGGCGGATGCGGACAAGCCGACGCTGTCGATGTGGGACCCGATCACTATTGGGGTCGACGAGGACGGCCAGGCGGTGAAGCTGTCGCTGCGTGAGCGGGGGCTGTTGGGTGGCGGCGAGCCGGGTTCGGGTAAGTCGTCGATGGCGTCGGTGATCCTGGCTCACGCGGCGAAGAGTCCCGATGCGCACCTGGTGTTGATCGACCCGAATGAGGTGCAGTTCGGGCCGTGGCGGGAGCGGGCGTTGGCGTTCGCGGCGGACGACCCGGCTGACGCTCTGGAAGCACTGGCGATGGTGCGCGATGAGGTGTCGCGCCGGTTGTCGCTGTTGCGGTCGCTGCCCGGTGTGGTGCGGAAGGTGACGCCGGAAGTGGCGGCGGAGTACGGCTTGCCGGTGATCCTTCTGGCGATCGATGAGCTTGCGTTCCACACGTCGGTGGTGGGGACGGATGCGCAGCGGCGGATGTTCAACACGTTCTGCCGGGACATCGTGGCCCGGTCACGGGCGGCGGGTGTGGTGCCGGTGATGTTCACCCAGCGCCCGACCGCTGATGTCGTCCCTACGTCGTTGCGGGACCTGTTCAGTGTCCGCTGCGCGTTCCGTACCACGACGAAGGCGTCCAGTGACGTGATTCTCGGCGAGGGATGGGCGCGGCAGGGCTACTCGGCGACGGACATCGACATCACCGCACGTGGTGTCGGGTGGCTGCTGGCGGAAGGGCAGAAACCACGCCGGTTCAAAGGGGCCTGGCTGCCCGACGAACTGATCGCCGAGCTGGCGGTGTCCACGGTGGCGCTTAAGCCACCGCCGCCACCCAGCCCCGCCGATGTCGACCTGGTGGCGGAAGCAGCCTCGATGCGGGAGCCAGACCAGGCGACCTCAGTCCCGGCGGCCGCGCCAGTGCCCCGGAGCCGGCGCAGAAGCGGAGGGGTGCTGCATGTACCAGCGACAGGGAGGCACGACTAGTCATGAGCATCGACACGATGAGCCGGGCCGTGGCGCGACCGGGTTGGCGGGACCGGCTGCGCCGTCCCGAACCGGCGGAGTTGGTCCAGGTCCACATCCACGGCGCGGCGAAGCAGGTCACTGCGGTGGCCCGAGCCTTGGCGGGCGTGGTCACGGTTACGGGCATGTCCCACCGCGTCAGCGACCAGGGCGACGAGCCCGAGGGCGGGCCGGTGATTCGGCTTGAGGTGACCTGTTACCCGCCGCGGCGTGGGGGTGGGCAGTGACGGTCGACCGACATGGACATCGACGCTCGAGGACCGTCCGGTGGCGCCGGCGGGGTCGGCGTCACGAGGAACGGTGGTGGGCCTGGCCGGAAGACAACGAGGCGGCCGAGCTGCTCGCCCGGGCGCAACGCCAACTCGACGACATCGCGAGAGAGGAGGCGGAGTAGGCATGGCCTACTACGACACCAGGCCGACCGATGAAGAGCGAGGCGAGGCCCGTCGCCTGGTGGAGGAGTGGTCGCGTCTCGGGTTTGGCGGGTTGAGTGCTGCCGCGTCGGGCTATCTGGCCGCGACGGTGCGGCAGATCAGGGAGGTGGCCGACCCGGAAACGGCGCGCAGCATTGCGCGGGGTCGGGCCGTGGCGGAGGCGTTGCAAGACCTGTGGGAGGGGCCGTGACCAGGTTCTCCACGACGCCGTCCGATGTGGATCGTGAGGAGGCCCGGCGACTGCTGGGACGGCTGGCCGGACTGACTGACGCACGTGAGGCGGCGATCCTCGGATTTATCGACTCCTATATCAACGGGTTGCGGGAGTTGGAGGACCCCGGCGACGCGCGGCAGGTGGCCCGTACTCGGGCGCTGCTGGACGCGTACCTGGAAGAGGAAGGTAACTTCGAATGAACCAGGCTGCTGGGCTGGGGCGGCTGCGGCGGATCCGTTGGGGCGTGCGTGCGACGCTCGCGCTCGGGGTGCTCGCTTCGGTGGCGGCGAACGTGTTGCACGCCCAGCCGAACATCATTAGTCAGGCGATCTCGGCGTGGCCGCCGCTGGCGCTGCTGTTGACGGTCGAGCTGACCTCTCGGATTCCGATGCATCGGCCTTTGTTGGCCACGATCCGGGTGCTGGCTACCGCCGTGATCGCTGGCATTGCCGCTTGGGTGTCGTACTGGCACATGCAAGACGTGGCGGTGCGGTTCGGTGAGACAGAGATCTCTGCCTACCTGCTGCCGATCTCGGTGGATGGGCTGATCGTGGTGGCGAGCGTGAGCCTGGTCGAGCTCGCCGGCCGCATTCGTGCCCTTGAAGGCACGTCGGCCGTGACGGGGCCGGTTGTGTCGGCGTCGGAGACACACAGTGCAGTTGCGGTCGCAGACGTGGAGTCGGGGCGGGGTGGAGACGACCAGGGCGCCGATGACGTACTGGATGAGGCGCTGATCGCCCGTGCTCACCAGGTCGCGGCCGAGCACCGACGCCGGACCGGCGGGGACATCACCCGTGACCAGCTGCGGGCGGCTTTGCGGGTGTCGAACCGTACTGCCAGCCGACTGCTGCACCTGGTGCGTGCCTCCGCGCGCGCTGACGACGGCGCCGGTGCGGGCAGCGGTGCGAGGGAGGAGCCGGTTCCGGTTCGGGTGCCGGCGGTCGTGGTCGGGAACGGGCCGGTGATCCGATGACCGCGCCGGCCACAGTGGATGCTCCGGAGCAGGTCGAGCCGATGAGGTGGCGCAGGTCGCGCGCGGCCCGGTTCGCGCAACCGTTGGCACTGGACGTGGTCAAGCAGCTGGCCGAAGAGCACGGAGTGTGCCCGAGACCGCGGCTGCTGCGGATGATCGACGAAACGACCGGGCGAACGCAGGTGATCGAGGTTCCGTGCCGGTCGACCCGTGAGTCGCGCTGCAAACCGTGCGCGCAGCGGGCCAAGAGGCTACGGGCGGCGCAGTGCCGGGAAGGCTGGCATCGCGACACCGAGTACCCGCCGGTGAAGACCGGTGATGAGCTGCAGAAAGCCCTGATCGCTCGTCGGGCGGAGCTGGAGTTCACCAAGGCCGCGGCGGAGGCGCGGGCGGACTTCGAGCAGGCCGCGCAGGACCAGGCGGCCATTGACGAACTGGAAAAGCTGATCGCTGCCGTAGGTATGCGTGGCCGCATCACCCGACGCAGCATTGACGACGAGGAAGCCGGTGGGCGGCGGCACCGTTCGACCAGGCGGCGGCAGGATGCCCCGGATCTGCCCCGCAAACGGGTCACGGCTCGCACGATCGGGCGAGCGTTCACCGGCCGTGACGGCACTGTGTTCCGGCCGTCGATGTTCATCACGCTCACGCTGCCGTCGTATGGGCGGGTGCGAGCGGACGGGACCCCGGTTGACATGGACTCGTACGACTATCGGCGGGCGGCGTGGGATGCGGTGCACTTCCCCGCCCTGCTCGATCGTTTTTGGCAGAATCTGCGCCGCGCCGAGGGATGGAACATCCAATACTTTGGATGTGTTGAGCCGCAGCGGCGGTTGTCCCCGCACGCGCATTTCGCTGTGCGGGGCACGATCCCCCACGCCGTGATTAGGCAGGTGGCGGCGGCGACGTATCACCAGGTGTGGTGGCCTCCTACCGACACGGTGGTCTACGGCGAGCACGACCCGCGACCAGTGTGGTCAGACGAGGCGGGCGGCTACGTCGATCCGGAGAGCGGTGAGCCGTTGCCGACGTGGGATGAGGCGATGGACCTGCTCGATGTCGCGCTCGAGCAGCAGCCTGACCGCGAGCCTGAGCATGTGGTGCGGTTCGGCGCCCAGGTCGACAGCAAGGGCGTGCTGGCCGGTACCGGTGAGGCGGACAGGCTGATCGGCTACCTGACGAAGTACCTCACGAAGTCGGTCGCCGAGTGCCATCAGGCCGAGACGGTGGCGGCGGTCGAGCACCATCGGCGCTTGTATGAGGCGCTGCGGTTCACCCCGTGTTCGGAGCGGTGCGCGAACTGGCTCCGCTACGGTGTGCAGCCCAAGCACGCCCGGCGAGGTCTAGTGGCGGGCCGGTGTAAGGGCCGGGTGCACCATCCGGAGACGTTGGGCATCGGCGGCCGCCGGGTCCTTGTCTCTCGGCAATGGTCGGGAAAGACGCTGGCGGATCACCGCTGGGACCAGGCGGCGTGGGTTCGTAAGGCTCTCGCCCTCGGGCTGGGGTACCGGCTGCAGGAGCTGGGGCGTACCGAAGACGGCCGTATTCGGCTTGTCCGTTGGGAGGTGGCCAAACCTCGCGATCGGGATGTGGCTGACCTCCCCCGCCGGCTGTTGCGGGCGGTGGCCACCCGCATTCAGCAACGCGCCCAGCTGCGCGAAGCGCTCGCAGCGGTTGGACCTCCCGACAACGACGTTTCGGCAACTCGACTTGTTCATGGGGAGGAGGCGTGATGGCGACGCGGATCGAGCGGCGGTGGTACACCGTGGCGGAGGTCGCGCAGATGCTCGGGTTCGGCCTGAGCAAGACGAAGATGCTGGTGGCGACGGGCGAGCTGCGGTCGCTCAAGGACGGTCGGCACCGGCGGATCTTGCCGGAGTGGGTAGACGAGTACGTTGAGCGTCGCGCGCGGGAGTGGGCGGCGTGACAGCGAAGCGTGTACGGGCTAACGGCGAGGGATCGATCTTTCCGTACCGTAGTGGGTTCGCGGCGTACGCGTGGGTGACCAAACCGGATGGCCGGCGGCAGCGCAAGTACGTCTATGGAAAGACGCGTGAGGAGGTCCACGAGAAGTGGGTGGACCTGCTCAAGCAGGCGCGGTCCGGCCCGGTCGCGACGAAGACGCCGACCGTGGCCGAGTTCATGACGTACTGGCTGCGTGAGGTGGTAGAGCCGAACCTCGCGCCGCTGACCGCGTCGACGTACGAGACGTTGGTTCGTCTGTACATCGTGCCGGGGTTGGGTTCGAAGAACCTGGCGCGTCTTCAGACCCGTGACGTACAGGAATGGATCAACCGAGTTCGGCGCACCTGCCAGTGCTGTGCTCAGGGCAAGGATGCGCGGCGGCCGGAAGGCAAACGGCGCTGCTGTGCCGTTGGGCGGTGCTGCGGCCAGGTTCTTTCGGCAAGGACCGTGCGCGACCTCAAAACCGTGCTCCGGTCGGCGCTCGGCCAGGCCGTGAGGGAAGAGCTGGTGTCGCGGAACGCGGCCGCCCAGGTGAAGCTGACGAAGACCCGGTCCCGGAAGGGCAAGGCGTGGTCGAGTGACGAGGCGCGGGCGTTTCTGGAGTCGGCGCGGGACGACCAGGACCCGCTGTACGCGGCGTACGTCCTGGTCCTGGTGCTCGGACTGCGTAAAGGCGAGGTCCTGGGGCTGACCTGGGATCAGGTCGATCTGGAGGCGGCAGAGCTGACGGTCAGCCGACAGCTGCAAAGAGTGCGCCGGGAGCTGCTGCACCGGGAGACGAAGACGGAGGCGTCAGAGGCCACACTGCCGCTGCCGCCAATCTGCGTGACGGCCCTACGGTCGCGGCTGGCCCAGGAAGAGCAGGACCGGGCCCGGGCCGGCGAGGCGTGGCGGGGCCTCGGGTTCGTGGTGAGCAGCCGGTACGGGTCGCCGATTGATCCACGGAACTTCAACCGGGCCTGGGACGCGCGGGTGGCGGCGGCCGGCGTCCGCCGGATCACGGTGCATGACGCCCGCCGGACGTGCGCGACGCTGCTGGCGGATCTTGACGTTCACCCCCGGGTGGCGATGCAGATCCTGAGGCACGCGGATTCAGCCGTGACGATGGAGATCTACACCAAGGCAACGTCGAAGGCGACCCGTGAGGCGCTTCGCCGGCTCAGCGAGAGCCTCGACGGATGAGCGGAGGCTACTGCTGTACTTTGCTGCTGTACGGGGTACGAAAAAGGCCCTGTCCCGGTGTGGGATAGGGCCTCTGACCTGCGTCGGGGTGGCGGGATTTGAACCCACGGCCTCTTCGTCCCGAACTTGATGCAGTGTGGCCGACTGGGGTTGTTTGCGCGGGTTTCGTCCGGTTCTCGGCCAAGCGGGGG
>Ga0065720_1021013_pt1 | contig 11827 bp, 13 predicted proteins | sample Thericmetagenome_FD_59107 | JGI IMG/M metagenome (GOLD analysis project Ga0065720, IMG submission 59107) | Thermophilic microbial communities from the Joint Bioenergy Institute, California, USA of rice/straw/compost enrichment - eDNA_2 v2... | ecosystem: Engineered > Solid waste > Grass >... | reverse complement strand
TCGCTTGATCTCACGCTCGTTGGCGTCGCCGAATATTTTCTTCACAAGACCGAGCATGGCGTGAGAGCCCCTTTCGTCTGTCAACTCATAAAAACAATTGTAGCAGTTCGGCGGAAGCGTGGCAAACCCGGTCCGGCCGCCCGGCGGGTGCAAGCAAAAACGGCCGGCGCCGTCCTTGCGAGCGGGCGCAGCCGTTTTGCGTCGAATGATGAGCCGATATATGGTCAACCTTGCTCGATCAGTCCGTACTTGCCGTCGTGGCGGCGGTAAACGACGTTGACTTCCTTGGACTCGTCGTTGATGAAGACGAAGAAGTTGTGGCCGAGCAGATTCATTTGCAGAATCGCTTCGTCCACGTCCATCGGCTTCAGCGTGTGCCGCTTCGTGCGGACGACCTCGAAAGCGTCGTCCTCCTCGGCTTCGGCGACGGTGACCGAACCGCCGGCGTCTTCCGTGAACAGCGCTTTCAGTCCCCGGTCCTGGCGGAGCTTGCGGTTCACGCGGGTCTTGTGCTTGCGGATTTGGCGCTCAAGCTTGTCAACGACCAGGTCGATCGCCGCGTACATGTCGTCATGCCGCTCTTCGGCCCGGAGCAGCACGCCCGGGAGCGGAATGGTCACTTCGACGACATGCTTGTTCTTGATGACGGAGAGCGTGACTTGTGCGTCAGAGGCAAGAGGCGCCTCGAAGTACCGGTCCAGCCGGGACAGCTTTTTCTCGGCATAGTCCCTCAGTGCTTCCGTTACGGGCAATTGTCGGCCGCGGATGTTGAACCTCATATCGCACTCCTCCTTAACTGACCTGAGCCTATTTTATCACACCCGATCGGGCATTTACAAAAACTTAACACGCGTTCTGCGTGAATAATTTTCGAATTTTTTTGAATTTTTCGAATTTTAAAAACGGATATAAGTCCGCAGGCGGCCCTCCTTGCATTCGGGCACGGAAGGCTCTTGAAACAATGAACCCCCCGGATAAATCCGGGGGGAATGAGCCGTTGTCAGCATCTGTCAGTCCGCTTCAGATTACGACAGTTTTACGACGTTGGCTGCTTGTGGACCGCGTGCGCCTTGAACGATGTCAAATTCGACTTGCTGACCTTCCTCAAGCGTTTTGAACCCTTCGGCCTGGATCGCGGAGAAGTGGACGAAGACGTCGCCGCCTTCCTCCGTTTCAATGAATCCATAGCCTTTTTCCGCGTTGAACCATTTTACTCTTCCTTGCATCAAACATACATTCCCTTCGTGTTCATATGGCTGTGAGGCGACACGGTTTATCATGGCCCACAACTTGACTATACACTCAGGGCAAATCAAAGTCAAACATTTTTTGAAAGCGAATTCATTCCGGGCATTTCCGCGTCTTCCTGTCATTGACGGAGGTGCTGTTTCCACACTTCCCGCACAGCTTCGATGACATCCTGCACGTCCCGGTCGGTCATGCGCGGAAAGATCGGCAGCGACATGGACGACGCGTAATAGCTTTCCGCGTTCCGGCAGACGATATCGGCGTAGCCGATCGACCGGTAATAAGGCTGCCGGTATACGGGAATATAATGAACGTTCACGCCGATGTTCCGCTCGCGCAGCTTTTCGAACAGGGTCCGCCGGTCAGCGGTGAACTTGGGCAGCTCCCAGCGGAGAATGTACAGATGCCAGCTCGATGCTGCCGACGGGTGCTGCCAGGGCGTGACCAGGCCGTCCAATTCCGCGAATGCCGCGTTATACGCCGCCGCGATTTCCCGCCGGCGCGCGACGAACCGGTCCAGCTTGTCCATCTGCGAGAAGCCGAGCGCCGCCTGGATGTCGGTCATCCGATAGTTGAACCCGAGGACGTGCATCTCGTAATACCACGGGCCGTCGAAGCCATGCATCAGGCCGGGGTCGCGTGTCATGCCGTGATTGCGGAAGAGGAGCAACTTGAGGTAGTATTCCTCGCTGTCGGTAACGATCATGCCGCCTTCGCCGGTCGTAATATGCTTGACGGGATGGAAGCTGAACATCGTCATGTCGCCGAGCGCGCCGACTTTGCGCCCGCCGTAGGAAGCGCCCAGCGAATGGGCCGCGTCGTGGATGACGACCAGCCCCCGGTCGCGGGCGAGCATGACGATCCGGTCCATCTCGGCCGGCTGCCCGGCAAGGTCGACTGGGATGATCGCCTTCGTCGCCGAAGTGATCCGTTCGGCGGCACGGTCCGGGTCCAGGTTGTAGGTGCGCGGGTCGATGTCCGCGAACACCGGCCGGCCGCCCATGTACAGCACACAGTTGCTGCTCGCGAGGAACGTGATCGGCGTCGTGATGACTTCGTCGCCGGGCCCGATCCCCGCCGCGAAGCATGCGCCGTGCAGCGCCGCCGTGCCGTTGCAGAAAGCGACCGCGTATTTCGCGCCTACATAGTCGGCAACTTTCCGCTCAAACCGCTCAATCGCCGGCCCTTGCGTAATGAAGTCGCTCTCGAGCACCGCGCGAACGGCGGCCATGTCATCTTCGTCCAGCCACTGCTTGCCGTAGGGCAGCAGCGTGGCGCGGCGGGTAAGCTTGCCGCCGTCAAGTGTCATGAGGCGGATGCCTCCTTTCATGCGGATACGGAAATGGCGCCTCCGAAGTCAGATCAAATCCGTGGACTTGATCCATTCCTCCGTCCGGCGGATGCCTTCCTCCAGGCTGACCCGCGGCTCCCAGCCGAGCAGCCGTTTCGCCTTCCCATAATTGCACAGCAGCTTCCGGATCTCGCTCTGCGGGTGAATGTGTTCGACGTGCCGGATCCGGCTGTCATCCTGCACGATCAGCTTCGCGAGGTCGTTAATGGCGATGTCCCGGCCGAGCCCCGCGTTCACGATCTCGCCGCTCACCCGGTCCGAATAGCCCGCCTCGACAACGAACCGCGCGCAGTCCTCGACGTAGAGCAGGTCGCGCGTCTGCGTGCCGTCGCCGTAGATCCTGAGCTCCTTGCCGTCCAGCTTGTTCTTGATGAAAATCGCTACGACGCCGCCTTCGCCGCCCGTCTTCTGGAAAGGACCGTACGTGTTGAACGGGCGGATGACGACCGCCGGCAGGCCGTAGGCGTGCCAGTAGGAGAGCACCATGTTCTCGGCCGCGATCTTGCTTCCCGCATAAGGTGAAGCCGGCTTCAGCGGATGCTCTTCCGTGATGCCGCCTTCGTCGAAGCAGCGGTCGTACACCATGCACGTGCTCATGAATACGATCTTGACGCGATGTCGACGGCACTGCTCCAGCACGCAGAACGTGCCGATCGTGTCATTGTTGAACGTTGTGCGAGGATCGTCGATGGAATCCTGCACGTTGATGGATGCGCCGAGATGATAGCAGATGTCGAACGGATTGCGGACAAACAGGTCGGACAGAATCGACTCGTTCAGAATCGAGCCTTTGACGAACGCCCGAAATCCGGGATGATTGCGAAATTCCGCGATGTTCGCCTCCTGGCCGTTCGACAGGTCGTCGAGCACCCAGACGTGATGCCCGTCGTCAAGCAGCCGCTTCAGCACCCAGCGGCCGATGAATCCGGCGCCGCCGGTGAGCAGGATGTTCATGTTTTCCCCGCCTCCCGAGATGATTTCGTATAGTAGCCCGTTATGTTGCGGCCCAACCCCATTTCGGCCATTGTTTCATACAGATCTGCCGTTTTTTCGAGGGAGATCCGGTGGAGCATGTTCTCGATTTTGAGACGGGCCCGATGCGACGACCTCCCGACACCGGGGTTCTTCACATAATTTGTTTGTTCGTTGAACAGATCCAAGTCGATCGGATAGTCGCAGCCGGCGCGATATCGAATGAAGCCTGCCGCTTCCATCAGATTGTCCAGCCCGTCAAGGCTGAAATAGTTGATGTGGTCCGGCACTCTCACCCAGTACGGCCGATCAATCATGCCCTCCTCCCACAGGGTGCGTTGCACGATGGAGAAATCGTTGGGCACTTCGACCATCAGAACACCGAAATCCGATAGCAACCCTTTCAACATGCCTGCCAACTCGAGCGGTTCAAGCACATGCTCGAGCACATTATCCAGCCAGATGCAATCGAATGTTTGCCCTTTCCTTGCCAGATCCTCCAGGACGGCATGGACGTTCCCCGCTACAAAATGATCCAGGCACTCCGGGCAGTTCTGCGCAATGGCATATTCGTTGTAATCCACGCCGAAGATGTCCCAGCCCCGGTGAAGAAAATACCGCATGGCCCATCCTTCTCCGCAGCCGACATCCAACATGCGAGCCTGCCGGCCGAGAGACCGGCTTTGCACGCGGGAATCGATGATTTGATAGCGCAGGCTAAACACGTTGTTTCGGTATTGGATTTCTTCGGGTGTATATTTCACAGGCTCGCTCTTCGGGAAGTATGTCTCCGCGTAAAAACGCTGAAGTGTCCCGCTGTCCGGTTTCTCCGCCAGCTCGTAGTATCCGAATCGATTTTTACGGACAGAATCAAACATGCAGCCGTCTCCTCATGTGCAAAATCGCTCAGTCCAGCAGAAGATCCCACGTCACCGGCGTTCCCTTGGCGGCATCCTTTCGTATTCGCTTGCCGAGCAGCATCGGCATGTATTTCGGCGGCAGGCCAAAGCCCGGCCGGATTGCCCGCAGATTCTCGCGCGTGAACGCGTCGCCCGCATTCATGTCTTGTGCGACATACAGTGTGCGGCGATGCTTGAACGAAGCCTGTTCGCTGTCAATGGCACCATACCGGATCGTGCCGATCGCCTGCCAGGCCCGTTCGGTCTCGACGACGAGCGACTTCATCTCCTCCGGTTCCATGGAAAAATCGGAATCAACCCCGCCGTCGCTCCTGCGCAGCGTAAAATGTTTCTCAATCACCGTCGCGCCGAACGCCACCGCCGCTACCGCCGCGCCGATGCCGAGCGTGTGGTCGGACAACCCGACTTCGCAGCCGAACAGTTCGCGCATATGCGGAATCGTCGCCAGGTTGGAGTCTTCCGGCGTCGCCGGATACGAGCTTGTGCACTTGAGCAGCACCAAATCTCGGCAGCCCGCCTCGCGCGCCGTACGGACCAATTCGTCCAGTTCAGCGGCCGTTGCCATGCCGGTCGAGACAATGAGCGGCTTGCCGGTCGAAGCCGCCTTGCGGATCAGCGGCAGATCGATGTTTTCAAATGAAGCGATTTTGTAGGCCGGCACGTCGAGACTTTCGAGAAAATCGACCGCCGACTCGTCGAACGGCGTGCTGAAGCCGATGATGCCCCGCTCCCTGCATCGGTCGAATATCGCCTGGTGCCACTCCCATGGTGTATAGGCCTGCAAATACAAATTGTAAAGCGAGTTGCCTTCCCAGTTGTTCGTCGGGTCGTCGATGAAGAACTCGCCTTCATGGATGTCCAGCGTCATCGTATCGGCCGTGTAGGTTTGAATTTTCAACGCATCGACGCCCGCGTCGGCCGCCGCATCCACGATGGCGAGCGCCCGCTCCAGCGATTGATTGTGGTTGCCCGACATTTCGGCGATAATAAAAGGCCGGTGATTGCGGCCGATCGGCCGCCCGCCGATAGTAAATTCGCCCATCTCGGAAGCTCCTTCCTGACTTCTAACCGTAAATCCGGCGGATATATTCGATCAGTTCCGTCAAATCGTCGATCTCGTGCTCGGCCTCGTATTCGGCAGGTTTCCGAAGCCCGGCGTATGAACCGCGTCTTATCCGGACCGTCCGGTATCCGAGCGGCTTGATGCCGACGAAATCTTTGTTCGGATTGTCGCCGACATAGACGACGTCACGCGGCTCCGTCCGCTCCGCACGACAGATCAGGCCGAAGCAGTACGGCGAAGGCTTCTCCCGCCGAATGCCGAACCGTCGCGTCACGAAGCAGCGGCGGATGTTCGGGTGTGCGGCAAGGCCGAGCGCTTGCAGCTTGTTCCATTGTACATGCTTGTTGCCGTCCGTCACAATATAGAGCGGGTATGCTCCGAGCGTCTCCAGCGCGTATTCCGCGTCCGGGAAGAGCCGGATGTCCGGCCGATGCGCGCGATAAACGGCGACGCAACGCGCCGCCAGACGCTTGCTGTAGCAGTCGTACTCCTGAAGCACCGCATCGAATACTTTCCCTCGGCCGTCCCGTTCCAGCCGTTCGAGCATGTCGGCGTAACTCCGTTCCGCAGGGATTCCCTTCTGCTCCTCCAGAAAGGCCGCAACCGCCTTGAACCCGCTGCGGACGAAGGTCAGTTCGTCGTACAAGGTATCGTCCAGATCGAATACGATTACCGGCATTCGATCCGATCCTCGGCATAGCGGACAAGCCGCTTCTCACGTTTCGATCGGGCGAACGGGTACGGCGCGATCGGCTGGCCAGACGCTTCCAACAGGAACCAATAGAGGCTGTCAAGCCCGGCTTCGAAGGCGAGGCGGGAAGCGCCGCCGACGCGGCAGTTGCATTCAATGACGTGATGGCCGCCGCCTTCGTCGACCAGCACTTGCAGCACAGCGTGTCCGTACAAATCGAGCGCGTCCGCGACCCGCTCGCCGAGCGCCTCCAGTTCCGGATCGGATACCGTCGTCGTCACCTGCGACTCGCCGTCAACGACCCGATCCCGCGTCCGGGCGATGACGCCTTTTGTCCTCCCGTCCAATCCGCGGTAGAGATCGAGGCTGTATTCCCGCCCGACGATATAAGGCTGGAAAATCGGCGACGCCATCGACGCGGCATGCCGGACCGCATCCTCGCGGGCCAAACCCAATCCGATACGGTGCGACCCGGCGCCGTAACGTTCCTTCACCGCATAAGCGGGCGCGTCCAACTCCTCGAGCCGTTCCGCCGTCGGTATCGCTGGAATGCTCTGTTCGCGCAAACGGCGCGCGAACAGCAGCTTGTCCACGCAGGCGTTCACCGACTCCGGCGAAGAGACCATCACGTGAATGCCCTCGTTGCGGAGCCGATCGGCCAAAGCCGCGAAGAAGCCGAGCTCGCCGTCGCGCGTCGGAATGATCGCGCGGATTCCGTTGGCGCGGCAATAATCGATCAGCGTCTCCGCGGGCAATTCGCTGGTGCGCGGCATCTGCCAAAATTCGTCGACGAAATACCTGCCGATGCAATTCGGATCCAGGTCGGCGCCGAACAGCCGGTTGTTCCCGCCCAGCTTGGACAGCGCCTTGCGGACCGCCTGCAAGAGCGGCACTTTCTTCGAGATGCTCGTCACAAGCACGTTGATCCCCGTCTCCGGCTCCAGGCCGCCTTCCCCGGAGGCGAGCATCTCCCGCTCGTGGCGGATCATGAGCGGAATGGCGTCCTCCAGCCGATGCTCGGGCATCCAGCCGGTGATCGCGCGGAATCGCTCCATATCCGCCTGCGAAGCTTCGAACGGGATCGGCATATCCGTCGCCTGCGCTTTCAGCGACGGGAAGTGGGTCCGCAAAATGTCAATGACCTCCGATACCCGTCTTGCCCGCCCGCTGCCCAGGTTGACGATGCCCGTCGCCGGACTGACGGCCAGCCGCAGCAGCCCTTCGGCGACATCCCCGGCGTAGATGTAGTCGAACATGCCTTCCGGCTTGTACACCTGCAGCGTCTCGCCGTTCAGCAGCATGCGAATCCACCTGGAGATGACATCCCGCGACCGCTTGCCGTAGCTGCGGAAGATTCTGGCGCATACGGTCGTGAAGCGGCCTTCATTGAAACGGCCGAGGAATTCCAGTTCCAGCTCATGCAGCAGCTTGGCCGCGCCGCACAGATTGCGCGGAGAGATCTCGTCCGTCTCTTTCAGGCTGACCGGCCGATCTGCCGGACGGTCGAACGTATAATTGCGCTGGTTGTAAATGAGGTAACTGGACGCGAAAACGACCCGGCGCAATGTCGGACTGTCCTTCAGGCAAGACATCAGATGATGGCTGAGCCGGATATTGTGCCGGAAGTTCTCGCCCCAGAAATCGTAGGTCTCGATCGAGCGTTCGAATGTGGCCGCAAGATGGAAGAAATATTCGGGCGCGTACGCGTCCAACTCCTCTTGCGTGATCAGATTCAGATCGCCTTGCCGATAGATGACGCGCTCGTCCCAAAACGCCGGCTTCGGCTTGAGATCGCCCACGATGACGATCGCGCCCTGTTCCAGCAGCTTGTCCACCAGTTCCATCCCGATGACGCCGGCCCCGCCGCTGACGAATACCCTTTTATCTTTCAACATCGCAATACTCCTTCAGGCAGCCGTGGATCAACGAATCGACCGGTTGTCCCTGAATGATGACATGCTGTCTCATTCGGCCTTCCAGCCGGAACCCGTTCTCCTCCAGGATGCGGATATGGTGCGGTCGTATATCAAATGTTTCGGTAAACAAGCGGTTGAATTGCAGCGTGCCGAACGCCGCCTGCTTCATCAAATGCAAAAAAGCGGTAAAATCTTCCTTGTACACGGCATGATCCCGCGTACGGTCCGTATTCACAAGAAACGAGATTTCCGCTCTTCTGGAATCCCAATCGATATTCGTCAAGCCGCCGTAACCGATGCAGGATTCGTTCCGCAAATAACTGAACAAAATGATGCGCGGCCGATCCGCCGAGAACGAAGGGACCACGACTTCATGATAGTACCGCTCTTGATCCGCTTCCGTCAGCGGCCGGTTCTGGCGGAGCACATCCATCTGCTCGTTCCGCCACTGCATGATGAGGAACTTGTCTTCTTCCCGATACGGAACGACGGCATACGCCTGATAGTCGAACCGATTGACCGGCAGACATTTGTATCGCATCGAATCGGAACCTCCCGTCTTGCCGGTCAGACGACCGGTTTCTGCTGAATGTGCGCGTTGATCCGGGCGACTTCCGGATGTTCGAGCAGATAAGCGACGACCTGATCGGACGGCACCAGCACGTCGCCGGCGAATCGATCCGCGATCCGGCGGAGCAATTCATAATCTTCCGGCGTATCCAGCGTCATGCGCAGTTCCGGATGGCGCAGTTCCGCCGGCAGCTTGTAGACGACGGAACGGAACTGTTCCGGGAACTCGTAGGCGTAATAGGTGACGTGCTCCCGATGGCGGGGCAGCTTGCCGATCTCGTGCATGCGCTTCAGCGCTTCGAACGATACGATCTCGCTCCACAGGCCGCGCGGCGGCTCGCTGTCCTTCAAGACGATGTCGCAGGGCTCCCGTTCCATGGTGTCGATGATGCCGCCGATCGTATCGTAGTCGATGAACGGACAATCGCTCGTCACGCGAATGACATAATCCGGCGCATAGGACATGGCGCATTCATAGTAGCGGGAAAGCACGTCGTCTTCGGAGCCGCTGAAGCAAGTCACCCCGTGCCGATCGCACCAGCTGCGGATCGGATCGTCCTGCTCCAGCACGGAAGTGGCCACGATGACATCGGCAATTCTCCGATCCTGCCGGCTGCGCTGCACCACATAATCCAATACGACGGTTTGCCCGAGCGGCAGCAGCACTTTCCCCGGCAGCCGGGTCGATCCCATGCGGGCCTGGATAATCAGAATGATCTTCATATCGGACGTCTCTCCCGAGAGCGGACTTATACGTTGATCTGTTGCTCGAACACCTTCAGAGCTTTCGCCACGCAGGCGTCCATGTCGTAGTACGTGTATTCGGCCAGCCGGCCCAGGAGGATCAGATTGTCGAACGTCTGCGCTTTCTTGAGATATAGCTTATAGCGCTCCTGATTCTCCGGACGGGGAATCGGATAATACGGAATATCCCGGCCGGGCGTATTCTTCTCATACGCCTGCGGATATTCGCGGACGATAGCCGTGTATGGATGCTGCTGGCCGGTCAGATGCTTAAACTCCGTGATGCGCGTGAAATCGTATTCGTTCGGGTAGTTGACGGTTCCGACCGGCTGATATTGGGACTGGTGCAGCGTCTCGAATTCGAACCGCAGGGAACGATACGGCAGTTCGCCGTATTCGTAATCGAACAGTTCGTCGATCATGCCGGTGAAAATCAATTTCCCTTCGAACGGCTGCCCGAACAACTTGATGCGTCCGCTTGTCCAATCCGTCTCCAACGCTTCCCGGTAATCCGTATTCAGCAGCAGTTTGATGTTCGGGTGATCCAGCATCCGCCCGATCATGCCGGTATATCCGTCGGCAGGCATGCCTTGATAAGCGTCCTGGAAATAACGGTCGTCCCGCGATACGCTGACCGGCACCCGGCCGGTTACGGACGGATCCAAATCTTCCGGCTTCATGCCCCATTGCTTCGTCGTATAATGCAAGAATACTTTCTCATAGACGTAATCGGCAAGCCGCTTCAACTCGTCGTCGTCCGAATCGCGCAGCTTCAAGATCGGCACTTTGGCCGGATAACCGAACGTTCGGACCAGCTTGTCCTCCAACCTTCCAGCCAGCCCGCCGGGCAGCAGATGATGCAGCGAGTTCAGATTGAACGGGATCGGCACAAGCCGGCCGTCAATATGTCCCAGCACACGGTGATGATAGAAGCGCCATTCCGTAAATTGGGACAAGTAGTCCCAGACGTGTCTCAACTTGGTGTGAAAGATATGCGGGCCGTACTGGTGGATCAGAATGCCCTGCTCGTTGTATCGATCATAGACATTGCCGGCGATATGGGGCCGTCTCTCGATAAGCAGCACTTTGCGTCCCATGACGCGGGCGATCCGTTCGGCCATGACCGCGCCGGACAGACCCGCTCCCACGATGATGTAGTCGAACATTCGACCGGCCTCCCTTTTATTCTTTCTTGGCAATGCGTTTCCACTGTACGAGCAGGAAAACCGTTGCGAACAAAGCCGCGATCACCGTCGCGCAGCCTGCCAGCCCCGCAAAGCAGACGATCAGCACATGCTTCATTCGGATGCCGGCCGCCGTCACTTCGCGGATCTCGGACACGAGATTGCATATATATCGGCGTTTGGCCCGGATCGTCAACGAGAACCGCATGACATTCGAGAATCCCGAACCGCTCAAGTTCGACACCAAGACAATGACCGCATCGAACGGCTTGCCCTTGAAATCCGGCACTTTCCTGCGGGCGTGAAATCCCTCCGTATAAGGGTAAACGTAGATTCGGTCGATATCCTTGTATTTCCGTGCCGGCTGAACGCCGTGTTCATGAGTCAGGAGCGAAATGCGATGATTCGGAAATCGGCGGATGATTTCCGACAAGTTCTTGTCCAACTGTTGAAATCCGGCCGAACGAATAATGAGAAGCTCCTGCATGGCGAATCCTTTCTTAGCGATAGAAGGTAAAATTGATGTTGATCGGCGCGCGGAGACGGCGTGCGATGTCCGGGTCGACCGGCTTGCGCTTGCCTCTCAGCTTGCCGATCAGGGCAAAGGCGGACGCCATCGCTCTCAGGTAGATCCAGGTGCGCTGCTCGAACGAATGATAGAAACAACGGAATATCAGTTCGGCCGTATGCTTCAGCGCTTGCTGCGCGGGATAGTTCTTCCATACCACCCAGAACGCGTTGCGCGTATAGTAGAACGGCGCGCGCCATGAGCCGCGGTTGACCGGCGAATATTTGTGGTAGCCGACGATATCGGGGAACGATTGAATCGTATACCCTGCATCCCATATCCGGAAAGCCGTATCCAGCTCGTTGTTGTAGAGGAAGAACTCCTCCGGATAGTAGCCGGCCTGCCTGAAGACGTCGGCTCTGACCCCTGCCCCTGCGCCGTTGAACGACATGTAATATCGGTGATTCGCGACTGTACTACTATTGTCGACCATCTCGTCGACATTTTTAATATCATCGTAATTGTAGTAGTTTTATACGAAAAATGGATTCGCGCGTTAAAGCGCGAAAGCATCTAAACGCAAAACATTTCCCCTATGTTTTCGTTTTCCATTATTTGGGTTTACGCGGATTTCATTTCATGCAGTTCAACATCATAGCC
>Ga0065720_1021012_pt1 | contig 11827 bp, 9 predicted proteins | sample Thericmetagenome_FD_59107 | JGI IMG/M metagenome (GOLD analysis project Ga0065720, IMG submission 59107) | Thermophilic microbial communities from the Joint Bioenergy Institute, California, USA of rice/straw/compost enrichment - eDNA_2 v2... | ecosystem: Engineered > Solid waste > Grass >... | reverse complement strand
GGGGGGGGAGAAGACTAACAAGATTCGATCGGTCGACAGTAGTGAAGCAAATGTTGTACTCCTGGATGATGGATGGATACAGGGAGTTAAAGTCCATGACAAGTACGTACTTGTCGTAGAGGCCCTTTTCGGGTTCGAAGACAAGGCCGCCCTTATATTTATCCTTCTTCTTGCCGCCCTCGCCGCCGTCATCGTCCTGGTTCTCCTCGTCAACACGCGCGCGGCCCTTTGCGGGTATCTTGTCTGGCAAGATGTAACCGGCCTTTTTGAACTCGTGCAACAAGATAAACTCGTTGCGCTCAGCACGCGTACCCGTCAGCGTCCTAGCCCATGAATTGCCGGCCAGATTGGTCAGGATCTTGGTCAGCGGTAGAATCTGCGTGCGCAGGGCCAAAGCTGCGATGAAGTAGGTGTCCGTCTCGGCATGAGAGATGTAGTCCATCAGGCCCTCCTTGCTCGTGGCCCACGTCTTGAGAGCGGCATCGTTGTCGATGTCCCGGCGACGATTATCGTCACCCGAAAGGTACATACTGCACATCTCGGTCAAACTCCACGACTGGCACTTGTACATGACAGACTTGCCGGCGTCGTTGGCCAAGTCGCACAGCAGACGGCCAGCCATGATCTGGCGTTCAGCAAAAAGATTGCCGCCAACCTTGCCGATGGACGCAGGCCAAGCAGATCGCCGCAGCCGGCCGAGACGTGACCATTGGTGTGTCTTCCTCTCGTACAGACGGTTCAGAAGAATGCTGTAATCGACACCCTCCAACTGGTGGCCGATAATGACGTCGGGGTCGACCATGTCGAGCTGTGCCAAGAAGAAGGACAGCATATCGGACTCCTGACGCATGAGCTTGATGAGGCCCTTCTTCCGCTCCTTGGCTAACTTCTCAAAACCGATAGGGAATGTGGCACCCTGCGGACGGATGACGGTGAAGGTACGACAGGGGAGCTTGTCGGCAGGTGTGGTGTCGTTGAGCAACACATCCTCGTAGATGCGGGCGCTGATGGCCAAGATCTCTTGCTTATTGTCTTTGGCGTTGAAGATGGTGCGTATGGCGACACTCATGAGGGTTAAGGGGGGCGCATCGGTGGACTCGCTATCGCCGATAGGGGAGATCGAATCGGGACGCGAGACCAGAACTTCCAAGCGGCAGTGCGAAGCGTTCTTGAGGGCGCCGAAGTCGGCATCCTCGATCTTCAACCAACAGGGCCCCATGATGTTCCTCCAAAGCACGAATTGCTCAAAAAGAGCTGTGTTGGTGCCAAAGACGTGCGAAAAGGTCTCGCCAGTCTTTCCGAGCTCGATCTGCGGCTTCGTGTACGGATACATGAGCTTGAGATACTCGGCTTCTGAGGGTATTCCCGGCAGTTCGAAGGCATACTTCTTTTTCCGGGGCTTGATCTTGTGCATATCGACGCCCAGCTTGGTCATGAGGGCGTCGACTTCGTTGTAGACGTCCATCATCTCGACGGGCTCATCCGTCTCGACGCCGTTGCGCATACGATATTTGCGAGGAAGGAAGTAAAGCTTGCGCAAGATGTTGTCGACCTTGACAAAGCAGCTCACGTAGTGGTTCTTCTTCTTGTTGAGTACCTTGCCAAACAGACACAGACTACCGTTGAGTTCCGTGTAGTCGGTCCAGTAGAAGTGCAGGCTACCATCCTCCTCGATAGCATCCGTGTAGTGGATCTTCCCAAACGTCTTAGCCTCGGTCGGGGAGCTGCTGACAACGTTAAGCTTTTGGTTGATGCTATTCCACGCAGATGCGTCGACTTCGGGCTCGGAAGGCCTAACTGGTGAGGAGCTAGCAGGGACCGAGTGTGGCTCAGGCTTTGGGATTTTCCTTGCCTGCCGAGAGCCGGATAAATTGACACTAGTCATGGTGACAGCACCGGCATGGGCGACCTCCATCAGGTCATCCACGTCGTCGTCGGGCTCGATCTTGACCTGGGTCCTGCGTTGGACAACCTTAGAGACCGGCGACGAGGGCAGTGGCTCAAGCTCCGGCTCCTCCATGACGATGTCGCTCATGGGGGCCGCAGCCGGCTCGGACTCAACGGACGGGATGAACCCGTCGTCCTCAATCATGGCAGCGTCATGGATGGCAGGCGGCGATGAGGCACTGCCGTCCAGCATTTTCGTTCTTTTGGCCACTGGTGGCCGTGCTTCCGGCAAGGGAGAAAGAGCTCGGACCTTTCTCCTTTCGGCAGAGCGGTCTCTCTTCTTTGGTATCCTCGGTAGCGGAGCCGGGACATTGGCGTCAACCTCGCCCAGAAGGTCGGCCAAGAACTTCTCGTCCTCTTCCGTTTTCACGGGCTACGGAAGGTCAACGTGGAACCAATTGTAAGGAATGCAGCGAGAGTGCTCACCTTCGGCTTTTGCTGGGGCTTTGCAGCGCCCCTGGTAAAGTATTCGGTGATGTCGCGGTCGGAGGCATCTCGCTTTGCCTGCTCCTGCTCACGCTGTTTCTTGTCTGGAAGGGTACTAGTCAGCATTCTGTTCGATTTTCAATGGGAGAGTGGCAGAGAGCAGGGAGGGCCTACTCTTTCGGTCTTTGCCGCGTACGGAGACCTCGTCATCTTCGTCCGAATAGTACTCTTCGTGGTCCCATTCCTCGCGGCCGTCGTCGACATAACCTTCGCCATTGTCGTCAACGACAAAGTCATCTTGGTTGAGACGGGCGCGGACAATCTTCTTGTACTGGTTCTCGTCGACCTCCTCGTACAGATCCTCAACCTCGGCCACCTGGTACGTGTCGAAGACCTTTTTGCCGGCCTGGCGCAGAGCCCGCAGCTCGGCGAACTTGTTGCGCTTGTTGGCGTTGGACATGATTGGTCGTGTGATGCTGGATGCTGGATGCTGGATGCTGGACTTCAGACTTCAGATTGAGAATGTGAGACTTCAGAGGGGCAGAAGAGGCATTCTCGTTCTCATGCGCCAACTACCATGCCAACCCAGTACTGACCTAAATCCGTATTCTGTATCCGTAGCTTCGATCACGTCAGTTTTGACCGTCGTCTGCTCTCAATTGCGCAGAAGGAGCGGTCGAGGCAGTCAAGGCAGTCTGGTGCTGGTGGGACTGACGTGATGGATGGCCTTGGACTGGACGTGGGCGGTTTTCATTTGTTACTTGATTACCGTACGCTCGCCAACAACAAGGGCTGACACGCTTTTCGCGTCTCGATCGCGTCGTGCAACACGCGACCCTTGCACCGCTGACCCTTGTCAGTCCATAATCCATTTGATCCCCGGTCCGGGCAGCTAAGCCACCCCGCAGGCCCTTAGCCCCTGTCGGCCAGTAACGCGACTGCCAGGCAGGTCCAGTTCTCGAGGTGGGACTGCTTGGCGCTTTGGCTTGGGTATCGCTCACAACCCCACCACAATCTGGCTCTGTCGCGGCAGGCAAGCCAATCATCCAAGAGTGCGACCGCAAAAAAAAGAATTCCATGAACTCCATGCCAAGCATCGCCATTCAACGTCTCAACCACCCACGGCCTAACACCGCACCGGGTTGTTCTGTCGTGCTCACAATTTTAACCAAGAACGGGCAGCTGAGAAGCCACGGCAAAAACTATCGCACGACAGCCAGCCTGGAGCTCCATTGAGCTAGAACCTGGATACAGGACACAGGCACACGCACACACTCACTGTGGCAGCGCTTCCCAGCGCGCGCACTCCCCAGGCCCCTACCCCTCGCCCCTCCCTTGATCAGAACCCCATACCGCCATGTACGTCTGTAGGGCCTGTCTGCGATCCCTCTCTGGGGCGAGCATCACACCTGTCCAGTCCCGGCTGGTACAGCCATTGTGCAGGCCTCCGGTGGGTTTAGGGCCATATCGGCGGTGGTATAGAGTAGGCGCAGGCGCAAATGCCCCTTCCAGCACGAGTGCCGTCGAGGATAGGGAGAATGAGAATGAAAAAAGGAAGGAGAGCGAGGACGGCGATGCGAAGACCAAGGCCAATGCGGCTGAGGAGGACAAGGCCGAGGGCAAAAAGAGGTATGAAAAGAAGCTCGAATGGGTGGTCAAGAAGCACCTCCAGTGGCTGGGCAACGAATATCTGGTTGCCCAGCATGTCCACAAGGCTCTCTCGAAGGGTAGTTTTGAGGAGGCTCTCCTCCTGACGCGCATGGCCAGCCGCAAGATGAAGGTCGAGGTCGCCTGGAACCATCTGATCGACTACCACATGAAGAAGGGCCGTCTGCATGCCGCCGTAAAGCTGTACAACGAAATGAAGAAGCGCGCCCAGATCCCGAATGCGAAAACCTACACTATCATCTTCCGTGGTTGCGCCCAGTCGCTGCATCCCAAGCTGGCCGTGTCAGAAGCGACCCGTATCTACAACTTCATGTTGAACCTGGGCTCCCTGAAGCCCAACACCATCCACATGAACGCCGTCCTCGAGGTCTGCGCCCGCGCCGGTGACATCGACAGCCTCTTGACCGTGCTCAAGAGCGCCAACGAGACCGTGCGCGCTCCTGATGCCCACACTTTCACCATTGTCCTGAATGCCCTCCGCTACGATGTTAAAAAGCTGGAGAACGATCGGCTCGGCTTGGTCGACCAAGAGGTGCAGGAGGAAATTCAGCGGAATGTTGGCAAGGCCCGCGCCCTTTGGGCCGATGTGTTGGCCCGCTGGCGCAGTGGCCGCCTGCTACTCGACGAGCCCCTCGTGGTCGCCATGGGTCGCATTCTTGCCACAGGCGATTACAAGGACTGCGACAGCATCTTGGACCTTATGGAGGAAACTATGAAAGTTCCTCGACTCGATAGGGTTGGCGCTAAGCTTCCAAACCCGCCGCCTGATGTGTCTGCGGTGGACGAGATGCCGTCTGCTCCCATCCTAGAGAAGGAGTTGAAGAGGCAGGCCGAGCAGGCAAAATTACAAGTAACGAAGGCATCAGAGGATGCAAAGCGTATGACAGAGGAAGAAAGCCAGGGGAAGCCAGAGGGCATGGAAACGGATGATGTTAAAGGGAAGGAGGAGAACAGAGAGCACAACGATGATATTCCACAAGTGGACGTGTCCGACCTCTCACCCAAGAAGCGCCGCGAGCTGGCTGCATCTCGCCCGAAGGGGGCGCCTCTATACGCAAAGCCCGGAAACAAAGCGCTCTCCCTGGCGCTCACTTCGCTCGCCCGCACACGGAAAACATCCCACGCCCACAAGTATTGGGAATACTTCACCAAATCCCTCAATGTCACCCCAGATGCCGATAATTGGTACTGTTACCTGCGTGCTCTCGCCGTTGGACACGCTAGCGCAGCAGTGGCCGACGTGGTGCATGCAATGCCGGCTGACATTGTGAGCCCCATTACTTTCCGCATTGCCTTCGGCGCGTGCGTGCATGACAACCTCAATCCCGACGCCTTCAGCAATGCATGCCGGATCTTCGAGGCCATGATGGCCAAGATGCGCTATCCCGACCCCCTGTCGATGCGCCTGTTCCTGCACGTGGCACGCCTCAACAAGCGGCACATCTATGACAAAGCCACCAGGGCGATTGAAAAGATCAAGGCCGACCCCTCGCTTTCCACGATCGAACGCCTGACAAAGGAGAGGCAGACCAGGAAAGCCGCAGACGTCGCCTATGGCAAGCAGCTCATCAGGGCAGTCGACGTCCTCTGGGAGCCGTTCCGCATCCTCGTCTCCTCCTTCAGCTATCCTGCTGCTTCCGAACCCGCCACCGGCTCTCCAGAGCAAGAAGTCGACTTGAAGCGCAACGACATGCAGGAAGCAATGGCGACTGCCCGCCGCATGATCAGCGCTATTGATATTGTCACCAACCAGGAGATGTTCCCCTCTGAGTCAAAAGAACAGCTGATCCAGAGCATTTTGAAGCCGCGGCGCGTGGTCCTACAGCGGCTGGTGGAACGGTATATCCTGAAATTGTACCCACAAGGACCTCCGCCAGAAAAGAAGAAGAGAGAGTTTGATGATGACGAAGAGCCTACGAGATTACCTCGAGGCATCTTTGATGCATTTACTGAGGAGGCACGGTTGGCACAAGGGAGAATGGCAGGTGAGAAATAGCTCATTGTTTGCGATGTGCTAGCAGGGTAATGAAGGCTGTAATGGAAGAAACTGGGCTTGGATAGACCACATGCAATAGAAGGGATGAGGGCATTGTATCAATAGTGTATATACGACATGTACCATATCCGGGGAGTTTAACAAGACAGGGGCTCATGATACGAGTAGGTACTTTTTCATCGCAAGTTTCGCACACAGAGACAGTTGCTGATGGCATGAGAGTTCTCAAGTGGTCAGAGTGGAGCCTTCTTGGTACACTCGCTTTTGTCCCGACAGCATAGTTCTCAAGTGAACAATATGCTGCAAGCAACCCCGAGGCTCACGGCATCTAAATGCCGATCTTGCAGCTCTTCAAACTGACAACCAGCCCGCTATCCAATGAACAGTTAGTTGACGCACATGCAAGCTACTGTACAAGCGATCGGGACATGGCCTTCTCTAATCAAGTGTATTTTCTTTTGTCTAGACTCCTCTCTCGTTTTCCATAACTCTGGTCCCTCAACCTATCACGAATCCATACGACAACAAGACAACAGCAGCACACTAGGAAGCCATAAACCAAGACTTATGCCCCCTTGGGGCTAGCATACGAATGCTGCTTAACAATACAACCGTCGCCAAAGAAGCAAGAACTCAACAGTTTTTTTTACCACCCTGGACTCGACACACCCTTAATATACCCCCCTAAGTCTTCTATTTCTTTCAACAGCCCACCCGACTATCCCCACGAACATTAGCAAGCAATTAAAGGTGCGCTTTCTCACCCTTCCCTTCTCCTTCAACCCGTTCCCTTGACATCACACCAGCAGCAGCCTTGGGCGCAGTGTCTAGCACCTCCACAGAAGTAGACATTTTTGCTGGTTGGACTCCCATGGAACCAACCACAACAACAACCCCTTGGTGATCAGCAGGAATGGTAGCAGGGGGGGCATCAACGCCGCCAAAAACCTCTGGGACGTCCACAGAACCAATCTCTGTGTCAATATTGGAGTCAACCACAGATGCCGTTGGCTTTTCTCGTCGCTGATGACGTGATGATGACCGCCGTCGCAGTATACTCGCCTCTTCACCTTGCATACAACGTAACATTTGATCGTCTAGTCCTTCACCCTCCCCTTGAATAAACGGGTCCTCCAAGGCCGATGACGGATCACGGACTAGTTCTTCCTCCAGGGCAATGATTGCTTTGGCAGTAATACCCGCTGGCAGACGATTGCGTGGACGTGGTGGGGTAGATGGTGACGAAGACAAGATACTTGCTGGTGTATCGGTTGCCGGAGTTGGGGAAGCGTGCGATTGTAAACGGGAAACTTTGAGTGCCGTAGGAGGAACCGAGGACAGCGAAGATTCGACCAGAGGTTCCTGCTGGGCTGTGGGTGATTGGTGCTCTCGGACAAGCGAGTTTTGCTCCCTGGGAGATCTTAGTGACCTAGTCATGGAAAATTGGGCGGCAGCGCCCGGGGGGGGGGAGGGAGGTAAGAGCGCACTCAGGAGTCGAGTCAGCCGACTGGATCGTCCAAAGGGAGCGAAGATTTCCGCGGTCTGTTGATTTGTTAGTGTCTTGGTTTTAGGGGCAGTAATGGGATCAAGGCTACTTACCGGGCTTTTGTTTATCCTCGAATCGGAAGTTATTCTCGAGAATGTCTGCCATCATGTCAGCTATAAACAGCAACTGAAATACTCCATTCCAGCACTCACCCTGTACAGCCTTCTGAAGTCCTATCCGAAACGAGCTGGACCGTGAAATGTTGTCCGACAGCTTCCTCAGTGGCCCAAGTTCATTTTTTTCTCCCTCTACCACACCCTCGCCCACATCTTGCTCCTCATCCCCATAGAAACTTGACCCACCCAAGCTTTCAGCCCTCTCATACTCGGCCTCGTCGCCAATGCGACCTTCCCGGCCTTTCCGCAAGCTCCCCGACAGAGAGTGGACGAAAGCCCTTGCGCGAGAAGACACTGAAAACCGTCCCGTGAGGCTCTTCGCCGGCGACGGGAGTGGGTACGCCAGTTCAAGAGGGCACGGCTCCGGATAAGGTACGCCATCCTTGGTGACAACCTCCACAAGCGCCTCCACTGCCTCGGCGTGGCTGCTGCTGCCGAGCTTGAGCCTACGTTTTTCATCAATTTTGCCAGAACCAGGGCATGTCTCATCTTTGTTGTCACGGTTGCGGCTATGGGAACGGAGCCAGCCGGTTCCTCCCACCGAACTGCGCTTGGGCTTGGGCGAGAAGTCGGGAGTATTATCAGTGCCAGCTTCAGGGCTACTCAGATGGCGGAATAGGCGGGAAGTCCTTCGGCGAATGCTGGCCACAAGAGAGCGGCGGCGTCCCGGTGACTTGGAGCTGTGCTCCTCTGAAGGCGGCTGCGGCGGTGATGTTATTGGACTTGACATTGTTTTCTTGCTCGAAGAAACTGGCTGAATGGTAATAAGAGGATGGATGAATGATGCTTGTTGGGATCAATGAAGACAGTTAACCTGGCCTAGCTGATCCTTAACCAACCAAGATGGGCCAACTTGGGAACGGTTATGTGGATGCTCAGATGAAAGGAAGCAGTTATAACGGGAGGGACTGAGTTGGAGAAGGGACAGGAGGTCGTCTTGGTGGTTCAGAACTTTAGATGGAATTCACGCAGAAAGAAGCATCCATAATAGGACAGTAGGCTTCCCAATTGCAATTGGCGCCAAAGTGGTCCGAAAGGAAGTTGTGTCTCTTCACCAGGGAAAGTTCAAGCATCTCCTGCATGTGAATGGCACTCTGGGAAAGACCCAGATGAGAGATCTCAGGTCCCGGTTTTGCTGCCAGCCGGTCGCCGGCCGGAGGCATCGAAGCCACCTGGTAGGACGGATCGATGCTGCAACGAGAACAACGAGAACTATCTTAGGTATCTGGACAAGTATGCATCTGTGCATTTCGAGCCTAAGCGAGTGATAGTGATGGCCAGGTAGAGGCAAGTCAACCAGATTGAAAATCACGTCATCCGTGGGAGTTTGCAGGCGAAAGGAGTGACGGTGGCTACCAGCATGCTTATCATATTCTTCTTGTTCTCTTCCCATTTGATGATCCTATATCAACTACCTAGGTACGTAGGTAGGTGCCTATTGACCATACATGCCATAAGCCAAGTCGGCATCCCCATGGAAGTCGGGTCTTACTTGTTAGGTGCTTACTGCTGTATAGCCGAGCAAATCGCAAAGGAGTATCGGAGAAGCTGGCAGTGGCAGACTGGTGACTGATTTCCTTCCCTCAAGGAAAGCTCAGTGTAGATTTACTTCAGGTAGGTAGAAGTGGTAGGTAGCTTGTTGTAGGGCCGACATAACCGAGGTCGTTATGCAGGCCGGAGGTGTTGCCAGTTTATACTAACATACCTGTTGCACAAGCTTTGCAATTAAAGGGTGAATGAGGAGGACACTTCATAACTGGAACAAGTCTCAAGCTCCAATCTCTAAGAGGTTGGCCTGAAGCATGTGGAGGGCGACCGTTACTGCCCTTGAAATCAAGCAGGATAAGGCATCAGCCCCACTTCGAAACAAAGGCTGAGGGTATTCGGAGCGAATACTGTGGTAACGTACTCTGTATCAGTAATCGCAGCCCACAAAGTGCCGCTATCTGTGGGAGAACAGCTCTGTACCACAAGATGTGTCGGGGTTAGATTTGTTAGCCACTTGGCTAAAAAGTTCAACAAGTGACTAAGATCGTCAAAAAGCATTGCCAAGGAGCTAACAGAATATACCAAGGCCCCACTGTACAGGCTACAAGCAACGGGACCCACCAGCGACCGCTCGGCTGCTGGGTCTGTAGGTAGCCTTGGCGCAGCGCCAGCAGACTCCCCTGCACAAAAGCCAAGGTGACGCGCTGCGACTGGGGACTTGGCGCCATTGGATCTAGGTATTGGATTTTGGGAACCGCGCTGCTCGAGGCCTCTGCCGCCGTTCATCTCAGCAAGCCGTCCATCGTCCCGCGACTACACCATTCGTTCCGCATTCAGCCAAAAACCACAATTGCCCGTTTGCCCGCGACGTCGACACCCTATCATACATCTAGCTAGATCGACTATTTGCACGATGGCGGCAGCGACAGCAAACAACGGGGGCGCTGCCAAAGTCGCGACTGAGTTCGAGAAGATCATCCACGCAGGTACGCTTGGAAGCAACCCCCCGGCCCTGCTGCATACCATCTCTCCAAGGGACCACAAACACTGACCACTGCACTCTTCTCCTTGCTATAGCCCGCGAGCGCAAAAAGGCCGAAGAGCTTGCTGCCAAAATTTTTGGGAAAGACCGTCGACAGAGTGCTGGACCCGGTCCTCTTTCTAGCCGCGCCGGCGTGAAGAAGGTTGGTCCGCAAACCGTAGTCGGATGCCTACCTGTCTCGTCCGCTGCCATCCACTGACCTAAGAGTTCGGCACAGAACAAGGACAAGAAGCGCCTGCGCCACAGTACTGGCAATGTCCATGTCAGCACGAGCACACCCGCTCTCGGCCCCCTTGCCTCACGCATCACCGACCCCAACGCCTTCATCCCGCCAGCTGCTAACCGCAACCGGCAAAAGCGGCATGCCGCAAAGCTTGCCCAAGCTCTGATCCGCTCAGAACTACAGCAGCCGCCCAACAATAACACCCAACAAAAGAATGATTCAACCCCCTCACCCAACGGAGCGCCCCCTACTGCGCCGACAGGGCCCGCGGCGACAAGTTTCAGCAAGAACCAGGGTTTCCAAATCCGAGGACTGGCCGGGCCATACGTGGTGATGGCCCAGAACTTTGCGCCCGGCACGACGGCAGCCGACATCGAGAGTGCCATGACTCCGGTGGGCGGCATCATCGAGAGCTGCCGCATCATCAAGCAGCGCCCGATTGTGATTGCCGAGATTGTGTTTGAGAGCAAGGAGGGTGCCCAGAAGGTGATTGACACTTTCAACAACCAAACTGTGCGTTCCTCTCCAGTCATGTTTTAGTCCAGTTGCTGTTCTGTAGCTGACCGTCTTCTATACAGGCTGATGGCCGAGTGCTGTCCGTCTACTTCAAGCCAGGCAACACCCCTTCGACATATCCTCCTTCGCGCCCGTCATCCGATCGTGATGCCATGGTCATCGACGGCTCTTACGGGTTCCCCGAGTCAGACACCACTAGCGGTGGTCTGTATAGTGACGAGATGGTCAAGACCAACCGCTGGGGTCGCGGCTTCAACAAGGCGGGGCGCTTCTCTAGATGATCAGACTTTCGCGGTCTCGGGAAGCTCTATTCGCATAAACTGCCAACTTGCACTTTGACTTGTCAGTATAACTTCTCTTTGCTGCTTGCGGATTCATGATTGATCGGGCACGTATCATCGGGCAGATAATGAATGCCGTCCAGAAGGACGTCAGCGAAACATTTTCCAGCAAGGCGTACTTGGGCGTTTTTGGCTGGGGGTTCTTTTTCCATGTCAGGCAGGGTTACCGGGCAGCTAAGGCACAGGTAGTATGAATAGAAAGAAAGAATACCAGCTTTGTTTGTGCCACCTGTTCCATTGATTTTTGCCAATAAATATCGTATCTCTTAAGAGCCATGTATCCTCAGCTAAGCCATGCCCTGATTGAAGAGGCATATAATTTGCTCAATTCAAACAGCAGAACTACGTCCCTCATGCCATAAGCTCCCCTAACACTCCCTCATCTTCAGCTTCCTCCGCCAAACACACCTTCGGTTCGTCGTCTATTGCTCACATACAACACCTCGACTACGGTTGTACCGGTCTGTCAAAGTTCAGCGTCATCTTTGAGCGCGCCTTGTTTTTTTTTTTTTTTTTTT
>Ga0065720_1021011_pt1 | contig 11827 bp, 5 predicted proteins | sample Thericmetagenome_FD_59107 | JGI IMG/M metagenome (GOLD analysis project Ga0065720, IMG submission 59107) | Thermophilic microbial communities from the Joint Bioenergy Institute, California, USA of rice/straw/compost enrichment - eDNA_2 v2... | ecosystem: Engineered > Solid waste > Grass >... | reverse complement strand
CCACATCTTACATCCCTCGGTCCTAGAAAAGTTCCCAAAAAATTCCTAAATATAAGAGGCAAGAAGATATCAGCTAAAGTCTGGGTTAAAGTGTTGTTTTCAAGCCATGAAACTGTACTGTCTAACAGATATGCTGAAAGTTGCAGGGAATTCATAGGAATTCTAATCAAAGTTGGTGTAAGTTCAAACTCAATTATAGAAGGGAGGACCTCCACAATTGAAGTTAGCTCTCCGAGGGGAAGAGAATAGTTGATAATTAAAGTAATGTCCTTATGCTGGTTATATTTCGGCAAACAATCTATACAATGCAATTCAACCTCGATATTTTCAACACTGATAATTTGGATACTTCCTATCACACTGGAACTTACTCCCTGGTATAAGGCAGTGAAATTTATTTCATATGAACCTGAAACCAGATATTCTTTAGGAATATCAAAGGAGATGCTTTCAGGAGTGCTTCCATAAATATTTCCATCTTCATCACAAATATTATTATTAGTCCCACAAGTCCAAGAGAAGATCACAGCAGATGTATTTGGACATTTGGTCTGATAACTTCCATATATATTAACATCAATACCTTCTGGATATGTTCTGTCTGGTTTAAGAGACACATTTATCTCCTCTGGTAGAGTATATATTGTCACATTTCCTTCCTTAAATGTCTCAGGATACTCAGTGAAGCTAACTCTAACTATGAAATTATACTCACTGGAGGGAGATAGAACACATGGAGGTAGTATTAGAGTCATATTATCAGGACTCAAGTATCTTTCAAAATCTAATGATCCTGCGGTGTTAGTCCAGATGATGGTCATAGGACCATCGAAGCATCTTATGATGTTGAGAGTCACGTTTTCCTGTTTAGCAGTATCAATTGTGGCAGCAATTGATTTCACTTCTGATATCATATTAAGTGATTCCTCCATGATATAGGTAGCATTTTGCTCCAAACCTTCATTATTGAATACTACAGTAAAGTTATACTTGGTGGGTTCAAGATATTCAGGAGAGATGGTAATCTCATGAGTAGGTGAATTACTACCATACTCTGCAAGAGCTAACTGTTTAGTTTGATTCTTTGCATCAAGATAAAATCTCCAAGATAAAAATTCCACCCCCAGATCCTGTACTCTTGATGGTCAGATTTGTTCTACAGACATCAGAGATATTAGGACGCAGAATCATCACATAATTGCATCCAAAGTCTGGATGAGGGATTTGGCATTTTGGATGACAATATCCATTACTGTTAAAAGTTGTAAAGGGACAATTTGAGTTGCATGATCTGCTCGATGGATCATACATATCTGCACCACAATAATGATACTCAAAGTATGTACGTAATTCCCCATTGAATCCTTTTGCTCCTTCATACTTACTAAGTTCGAAACTTCCTCCCTCTCCACTATGTATTAAGCTAATCAGCTGCAAGCCCCCAGTCTCTGAGGTAATTGAAACCTGGGTTTTGCCTGAGACTTCATGTGTTATTGAGAGTGGTTGGCCATTCAGGGCCACTTGGAGGTAATTTTGTGCTGAAACCAAGAGGGTAATTTGCGCTCCTTCAGGTGCCAATATAGCGCATCTATGGAAATAATAATTTCCGAATGTCGCAATAAATCTTTCAAGCAGTTTGCCTTTAGTATTTGGATTCAGCTCTTCTGATCCAGCTAACCTTTCGAATATCTTTGTTCCAGGACTTGTAATGATATCATCAATGCTAGGTTCGTTAATAAATTCTTGTGAATAGCATTGCATCAGATTTTCCTCAAATGTTCCGTCAAAATCTGCTAACAGGAGGGAATATCTCTGTGAAGGGAGGGTTAATTGCCCATCAAATGTTGTATAATTCTTACTTTTTATCAGCCCTTCATTACTTAGACTCCAAAGTCCTTCAGCTGTATTGATCCAAATGGAGTCCTCTGATACGAATAGGACATTTGGCTTGAAGTAATTCATATCCAGCCTTGGATAGAAGCTAACCATTGAGCCATCATTGTACATCAAGAACAAGTTTGGGGAAGTTTTCATGCAAAATCGGTAATTAATGCTAAACCAACTCCACTTCAAAGTATGATATTGAATTTCAGGTGAAGATTCGATGCATTGCCCAGTAGCAATATCTAGGCAAATACTATCGTTGTCAGCACAAATTCTGCATTCGCCACTCTCCGAACAATCGTCACAATTCCCATCACAATCAGACCCTGAATATGATACGAAAGGAATAGGGGGCTCTAACTTTTCTAAAACAGAATAGGTTTCCAAGACAGGCTCATAAAATACAGGTTCTTCCTCTGTATCAACAATACAATCCGTGAGCCAAATGTCAAGTTTGTCCATTCTTATGCCAAATATCTGCACAAAGCTATAATCTCCCTTTGAGAACTTGAATCTCTTCTCAGTAAGTTGAATATTCTCAGAGGTCTCTTCTATTGAGGAGCCTACACTGGCAAAGAGGCCATCCACAAAAACATAAGCAATGCCATTATGTTTAACTGCCAGTGAGCAAAATAGCTCATCATGGGGGTTCACTTCGTCAAGTCCTACTATCTTTGAGGCAGCAATAGAACCATAGTCGTCCTTATTACCGAATATTCCTCCATATTCAGTCTGATTGTCAAAAGTGATGTTATCAAGATTATATAGTCTGAATTGGCCGTGAGATTGGATATCGCCATTAATGACCATGAAAAATGTAACTTCATTACCGTATACTGAAGGGATCGTAGTTACACTCCACCCTCCTTTTCTGGTTTTCCAGACATTGATTTCATAATCTGAAGACAGTGTCATACTAAAAGCAGCAATTTTTACTTCTGCTGTTTTGTAGTCAATAAACTCGAACTTCCTTAGCTTAGAAATAGGATAATTAGTGTAACTAAAGGGCACAAATTTAGAGTAGGTCATCGATGCGACCGTCCTCAAGGCAAAGTAAGTATAATTCTTGGAGTCGAAATCAGTCAACCTCAGATTTCCTTCTCCTGCCTCTGGAGAGTCTAAGGCATCGCCTTCTACATTAAACCCATATTTGCAATGAAGGTCGCTGTATACTGAGGGGCTTGAAAACGAACAGGGATTTACACAAGAATAATTAGTTGCAAGAAGTCCATCAGGGCAATTCTCTACGCATCTTCCTGTGATCTTGTTGTAGAGGAACCCTCTTGGACAGAAGGAATACTCTAATAGTGTATCAAATGGCTTGTCAAAGCCATCTACTTGAGCTTCTGGATCATCAGAAGGAGAAATAACTTTAAAAGCTCCATCCTGCGCTTTGACTATAAAAATAGCATGATAGAGATCCTCCACTGGAAATTCTAGTAATTTATCTAGAGGCTTTTGCTCAGCTTCTATATGGTAATGAACTCCATTAATGTAAGCCTCAATAGGGTCATCGGTATTCACTTCAATTCGTAGCAAAGCCCTATTCTTACTTGGTCTAAAAAAGGTATGAATCATATACCAAGCTGGTTCAAGAAAGGTTATGGAAGTTCCAATTCTTGTCTGATAGTCCTCGGTCTGTTCTTGAGGGTGTGGCTTGTATTCAAAGGCCTTGTAAGTGAAAAAATACTTTTTTTCAGGGACATTGTCGGAGTCACTATGGAGGAGATAGATTGTGAAGGGATGATTGCCAATTTCTGGTCTTTGATAGGTAACTTCCTTGTCTTCAGAAAGCTGGAGAGCTTCTCCATGATACACTAAGTTGGCAGGAGCGAAGACATTCTTAAAAGGGCTTATTGCCCCATAGGGGATCACAAGAAGGTAATAAAGGCCTGGAGACTCATTATAAGGGCTCACAAGTCTAAAGTTGTAGACGCCGTTTTCGTCGATATTCAGACCTCTAATGAAGTACCTGTTGACTATGGTGGGAGAATACCAACCTCCGAAGCCTGTTGTTTCTTTCCATTGTGCTGGGATGTCTGCTGAGCCACTACAAACTTGATCAAAGCTCATAAAGAACCTGCATTTGACGCATATGTCATCCACACAATGGGAGCAAGTGCAGCCAGGGTTTTCTGGGATCCATTCAACTGGAGCCAAGGTATCCTTGACTTCGATTGGGGAAAACGTTATTATGTTGGCGTCTTCAGAACTAACGAAGTTGTAATTAGAGTCAAAGCATTCCAAGAGAGAGATATCTTTAATCGAGACTGAGACTCCATAGATCTCAACTAGATAAAAGCGATTAGGAGTGAAAGTCAGAGGAACTTGAGATGTCAAAACTCCAAATTCATCCTCAAGTACACTATTCCCAATTCCATGATGCCATCCATTAATAAAAAGGTTTATTATACCCTTGAACCGAACACTAATTGTACAAGTGAGATTATCTTCATGGTTACTTCCCACAATTACTCTAGTTAAGGTGGAATATGGATATAGGCCAATCTCTTCAAGAGTATCAGCATTTTGGAATCCTACTGCCTGCTCCACACATGAGGTTTTGTTTCGTCCAGTGGCATCGCATCCAGCTTCAAACTTAGTCACAGAAAATCCCCCTTTTCTGGCTTTCCAAATTCGAACTGTTCCAGGATAGCTATGAGAGACCTTGAAAGCATCCAGTTGGGCTTGGATTGTTGATGTCTGGCTCTCCAATGCCAGGGTGAGACGGCTTGTGATAGGTGGGCGCGAGGCAAGCCCGGTCGGTTCGAAATTTGAACCCCAGGAGTCAAAATTGACCTTTCTAAAGAAGAAATAATAGTACGAAGAAAAATCATCGGGCTTTGGGATCTCGACTGTAAATTCATCTGGGATGTTTGGAATTTGAGCGTTTGTTATAACGAATAAATACAATAAGAGGACTTGCAATTGTAGACTAGTCATTGTAAAATTTATTTGAATCAATATAATTTTATCTCATCGTTGTAATGAAGACTTTTTCTTCAAGACAAGAATGAAGAAATGTAAAAGATCTCAGAATCATTCTGGGCCAGCAACATGCAGTGACAATGACATTCGATTTCATGGTTATTTCCATAACAAAATAGTTAAAATTTCAATTTTAAAACAATTGGTATTGAAGATCGAGAAAAAATTATTTCGAGCCAAGAACAAAGTTAAACCCACCTAAAGAGATGTACGAAAATCCTATATTTCAAAAAATTTCATTTATTTGTGACGAGCCATGAGTTCCACCGATTGTTTTCAATTTTAGAAATGTTTATAATTATCCCTGTGATCTCCAATCTTCAATAGAGAGCATTTCTTACAGCTTTTTTCTCTAAGTTAGTTTGTATTTATCTCTGGGCAAGGATCAATTTTCCTCAGGTCTTGATTAATTTAAGATTTAAAAGAGAGAATCAAGTAATAAACTCAATAACAATATGGATTTCTCTTAGTCCTATGCTGGCAGACAAATTCAATCATCATTAGTGAATGACGACAGGAATATGAAGTCACTCTCTAGTCCTGCATTGCAACTCCCTTTATGACATAACTAATACCTCTTCCAGTATATACAATCCGTCCGTAGGAGCTGCCGGTTCAGGAATATCTGACCTATCAGCTGAGAGATGGTCTCATCTAGACCCTGATCCATTCTATCAATTTAAATCACTTTTGACTCATTAATAAGGGACCCCCCTGGAAAGGTTTGGTTCTAATCCAGACGTCAGTTGTCTTGTCATAAAGTTTAAGTATAATGGCCAACAGCTCTATTCAGAGTGTGATCTCTTTATAAATTCGTTCATTTGCACACACCTGAAACAATTTTTCAAAAATTTCAGAAATCTTGATGTATGTAATAATGAACTCTGATAAGTGTTATTAAATCTGAAGAGGGATGTCCTGACAAGTAGTTTAGGGATTATTTTTAACTCATCATCCTGAATTATCACAACATGTTGGCCTTGGCCGCCAAAAACTCCTCTTTCATAAGGCAAGCTTCTTAAAAAAGGATCTATGAGTTATTGTAAGAAAGGAAAAATGGGGAAAAATCTGCTAGGGCTACTTATCCTGTCTATAACTTTTATGCTCAGTTCTATCCTAGTGTTAAGAGAATTCGCAGGAAATTTAAATTTATTGAAGTGGCAAAATGTCCCAAAACGTGGAAAAGGAACAGCTAGAGTACTTTACTCAAACAGATCATCCTCCTTTCTGGGAACTTCCTAATCCCAAAAAGTTTCGTATTGGTTGGAAGATTTTAAAGAATTCCCTTCCACTAATCCTCACATTCGAAGCACCAATGATAACAGGGATCACCAACGTCTATTTCTTGAGACAATACAACAGCGAAACACTCATAGGCGGCCTGGAATGGTCCCATATCTTCCTTCTATCAGTCAGTATGAGTCTCCATCAAAGTCTAAATATATTAGTTTCCACTGCTTTCGGATCCAAGGATTATTCCCTATGCTCCACATACCTACAAAGAGGACTCATTATTCTCCTAGCTTTCTACATCCCCTGCTTTTTCGTACTGTTTAATTTCCCAGTCCTTAATGGAAGCCATAGGAATTGACACAAATTTGGCTGCAATAGCAGGAGAATTGACTAAAAACTTATCCCGGCCCTCATCCTTTATTCAGTCTTTGATCTCTTCAAGGCCTTTGTCTCTGCCCATAAAGTCTTCTATCCTATCCTTTTTATTCATTTATTCACTCTAGCTGTACATCCTCTTTGGGCGTGGCTATTCATAAGCCATTTGGAACTAGGCATCACAGGAGTAGCATTTGCCCGGCTCTGTGAAGAACTTATCAACTGCATCACTATTTTCATCTATATCCTCAATTCTGACACCTTCAAAGAGACTTTTCAGAAATGGCAGTCCGACACTCTAGAGCTCAGAGCCATGTGGAGACAAGTGAAATTCACTGTGGGGCTGGCCCTTATTAACTTCCTTGACAATTTTTACTTTGAATTTATGAGTCTTTTGGGAGGAACCTTTGGAACTAAGGATGCTGTTGCGAATATAGCAGTCCATGAGACCTCTGCTATAGGATTTATTTTCTCTCTGGGAGTCTCTTTGACTCTGATGATCTATATAGCCAATAGTTTGGGTGAAGGCAACCCTAACAAGGCCAAAAATTATGGAATTATGGGTTATATCCTAATCCTAATCTTCGGAGGAATGCTCATGATCCTAATTATTGGTTTTAAACAGCCCTGGGCTAACTTCTGGACTGGGGATCCTGATGTAAAGGCCTATCTTCTCAAAATTTTAATGCTTTATGCCTGGGCTATTTTGCTTGCAGATGCCATTAACCACGGCTCCCTAGCTATTCTTAAGGGATGTGGAAAGCAGATGGCGTCCAGTCTAGGGATAACACTGTTTTTCTATTGCCTGTCACTACCTCTTGGCCTGTACCTCGCCTATTTTGAAGAAATGGCTGTCATTGGATTATGGGTAGCTCATCTTATAGGAAATCTGGCCCTCATGATGTTTTACTTTTCAGGGTTGTGATTCTAAACTTTGCCAAAATTGTCGTTGAGACGAAACGAAAGCTGGAGAAGCATAAGGGCTCTATTGACGAGACTTCCAGAACTTAAATTGCGATCCATTTTTCCCAACTACAAATTTACTCGCTTGTGAATAACTAAGCTTAAAAGAGACTATTTATTTAAGCGTTGTAATTTAAAGACCTTCACTATGTAAACATGTTCTTGATAGATCAGACTAAATTCTGCTCTATAGTAAAAGGATACGTCATCGAAATCAGGATTTTTTATTTAATAAATAAAATTTAGCAAAGATGTCAAGTGAAAAGAAAAACCATCTAGAATACTTCAACAGCTCAGACCAGGCGCCATTCAAGGAGCTTCCTCTTCAGAAGAAGGTAAAGATGGGATTAAAGATTCTTGCGAATTCTTTCCCCATAATATTAACCTTCGAGGCTCCATTGATTACAGGAATTTTCAATGTGTACTTCCTGCGAAGTTACAACAACGAAGAAATGATTGGAGGATATGGGATTGGGCTGGATTGGGCCCATATCTTCCTTCTTTCAATCAGCATCAGTTTGAATCAAGGTCTCAATGTTCTTGTCTCTACAGCTTATGGAGCAAAGGACTATAAATTATGTTCTACATACCTCCAGAGAGGACTTCTCATTCTCTACACAATCCTCATCCCTTGCTTCACTATTATGTATTATTCCGAAGCTTTTATGGCATATATAGGAATAAAACCTGTGTTGGCTCGTTATGCAGGAGACTTGACGAGACAACTCATCCCAGCAATGATTCTATACTCAGGCTTCGACCTTCTGAAGTCCTTTGTCTCAGCTCATAAAGTGTTTTATCCAATTTTATTTATACATATTCTCACACTTTTGCTTCATCCGTTCTGGGGTTGGCTCTTTATTGTGTATTTTGAGCTAGGAATAACTGGTGTCGCATGCGCCAGGTTCTGTGAAGAGGCAATCAACTTAACATCACTATTTTTATATGTGAAAAACTCAAAGCATTTTTCTGAAACCTTTTTAGGGTTCCAGAAGGAAGTTTTCAATTTAGATCAAATGTGGAGCCAGTTCAAGTTCACCATGGGGCTGGCCTCGATCAATTTCCTTGAGTACTTCTACTTCGAGCTTATGAATCTCTTCGGTGGAACCTTTGGAACAAAAGATGCAGTCGCCAATATTGCAGTCCATGAAACTTCTTCTATTGCCTTTATTTTTGCCTTGGGAGTGTCCCTAACGGTTATGGTCTACATAGCCAATAGTCTTGGAGAGGGAAATGCTAATAAAGCTAAAAATTACAGCTACATAGGGTATTTCTTGAGCATAGTCTTTGGACTAATATTGACTGGAATTATCTATACTTTTAGAGGGGAATGGGCTGATTTCTGGACCAGTTCTGAGGAGATTAAGGAGTATCTGATTAAACTTCTTCTGATCTATGCATTTTTAATTCTTCCTTCAGATGCTGTGAACCATGGATCGCTTGCTGCTTTAAAGGGTTGTGGGCAACAATTGGTCTCGAGTGTGGGCCTTTTGGTTTGTTATTACTGTATTGCTGCACCGTTGGGCTTGTATTTGGCGTATGGATGTGAAATGAATGTACTGGGGATGTGGATGGCCTATGGAATTGCTGATGCTATATTGGTCATGTTCTATTCTTTTAGAGTATATCTCTTAGATTTCAATAAGATTGTTATTGAGACTAAGCAGAGACTGGAAGAAGATCATCCGAAGGAAGACACATCGAAGAATGAAGCTTAAGTTCTATTAGTTTGTGTTTAGCAAATATCAATGTGTATATTTGACATAATTTGTTAAAGGTTTTTTTTTAATTTAGATTTAACTCAAACTATCCCATCATGAGCACAGAAAATACAAACTCTCCAGAATTTATCGAGAGTCCCATTTTCCCACATCATCATCAGTCTAAGACCTCCAGGGTCTGTGCCGAGCATCCCGAAAACCCAGCATCTCACATCTGTTTGAGTGAAAAAATGCTAATATGTGATGCATGTTCAACATCCAACCGCCACGCAGGCCACCAAAGAGACACTTTAGCCAGAATTATCGGTGATTTAGAAGTCACGCTAGGCGAGCTCAATATCTGTGAGCAGACCCTGGTAAATAGGAAAAAAGAGATAGAAGAGAAATTGGATAAGTTTTTTGAGAGAATAAAGGTCAGAATAATGGCCTTCTTCACTGAAAACATAGAGAAAAGCTCTAACTTTACAAACAATCTCAAACATAGAATCCATGCATTTTTAAGTGAAGGGAGCTCGGACTTCAACTTCAGTCAAGAGGATATTACAAAATGTCTAAATCTCAATGACATGATCCTAGAAGATCTGAGCTATCTAATAGCAGGAGCTGAGAAGAAACTGATTTTTATCCTGGATAAACTACAGGAAAACTGGCAACAGGCAACTTTTTCTGAGGAACAAAAAGAAGAATCCAAAATTGTTGAGCCAATTCAAGCAAAAGAACTTACTGAAACCTTCGACCTGAGATCGCTAGATGACTTGGCTTTGCTCATGAAACAGCCCTATGACATGATGAGATCATTAAGAGTCGAGTTCAAAAATCTGTATGATAAGATTGATGAAGTGGAAAAGCTGTTTTCGAAGCAGCCAAGTATTGAATCCCTGGGGCTTGACTTCTCAGAGATACACGAGAAGATCCAGATGGCACGCTTTGCAGAATTCCTTAGCACTTCGATCTCAGAAATAGCACATTTGAAGAAAATTGATATTGACTTTAGAGGGTTTGATATTGATGATTATGGAGTCCAGGAGCTTTCGAACTACATGGGAAACCAGTCATTCCTTGAGGAACTCACGATATGTTTTAAAAACTCAAAATTACTGACTGATACAGGTCTTGGATATCTAAAGGACTCATTTTTGTCGTTAACCTCTCTGACAAAATTGAATCTGACCTTCAATGCTTGTTCGAATATCTCAGACGAAGGAATTAACAGCATCAAGGAGGGGCTCAAGGACCTAAAAGGCCTGAAGTATTTAGTGTTAGGACTGATGTTTTGCTCCAATTTGACTGATAAAGCTGTGAATAGCATCGGAGAAGCTATAACTGATCTGTCTTCCTTGAGTTCATTGGACCTTAATTTTGAGAGTTGTTATCATATTACTGACCAAGGCCTGAAATACCTGAGGGATGCACTGAAGGCATTAGGTCCATCTATGAAACATTTGAGCCTTAATTTTGAATCTTGCTTAGAAATTACCAATGAAGGCCTTGCTGGATTGAGGGATGGGTTCCAGGCACTCACAAATTCGAAGTACTTTGATTTGAATCTGAATTCTTGTAATCATCTGACGACTATTGGAGGAAATTATCTGGCCCAGGGGCTCAAGCCACTTACACAGTTGAGAGAGTTTAAGCTAGGATTGGCAGGACTTGCCTACATAGGTGATAATTTTGCGGACTTCTTGATGAGATCTCTTGGGAAGATTCCCTCAATAAAACTCATAGAACTCAATTTTGAGTCTTGCCCTAATATTATGGATGAGTGTCTTACTCATATTGCTCATGGAATTAAGGGTTTAAGTTCATTGGAACAGCTATCTTTGAGTTTTGAAGGATGTTCTGAAATCTCAGAGCTAGGTTGGGTTGCTCTTAATGAGGGTCTGAAGTCTCTTTCTTGTCTCAGTTATATAGATTTGAACTTTAAGGATTGCTATAAAATGGCTGATGATGTTCTAAATGACTTTAAAGACTCCATTAAGGGCCTTCCTTTGGAGAATTTGAGGCTGAATCTTGGGGGTTGTAATGAGATATCTGAGGAGGGGGTTGGTAATTTGGCTGAGGCTGTAGTCAGACTGGTGAATTTGAGGACTTTGAGTCTTAATTTTAATGGTTGTTATAAGATTGCAGATGAAGGGTTTAATACATTGATTAAGGCGTTGAATTCTCTGGTGTATTTGGAGACCTTGGAGCTCTATTTTGAATCATGTGACAATATATCTGAGGGAGTATTGGAACTTTTATATGAAACTATAAAGTCTTTGATTACTTTGAAAAATGTTACTCTTAGCTTTGATTCCTGCACCAGCATTTCAGAAAAGGCTGTGGAAGACCTGAGCCAGAAACTCGCCCATATAGAAAACCTAAAAGTTTTGCCTATTTAATTCTATAACATGAATTTTATCTAAATGTTTCATAAGACTTTGGAAATATCTGTAAATATTAATTCATCTCAAAGAGAAATGGAAGGAACGAGGTAAATATGCTTAGAAAGGAGTTCAGAGGGCCTAGAATGTGTGTCTTATATTGATAAGATAGGGATAGGAAAAAAAATAAAAAGCTATCAGCACGCAGGCTTCCCAAGCGGTCCCCCACCTTAGTACTAACTGCGCCTTAAGCCGCTTAACTTCGGAGTTCGAATGGGATCCGGTGCGTTTGGCTTAGTA
>Ga0065720_1021009_pt1 | contig 11829 bp, 11 predicted proteins | sample Thericmetagenome_FD_59107 | JGI IMG/M metagenome (GOLD analysis project Ga0065720, IMG submission 59107) | Thermophilic microbial communities from the Joint Bioenergy Institute, California, USA of rice/straw/compost enrichment - eDNA_2 v2... | ecosystem: Engineered > Solid waste > Grass >... | reverse complement strand
TTTTTTTTTTTTTTTTTTTGGATTGGTCGGAGAAAGAATTGGAGTTTAGAAGAGCTTGCCAGCCATGTTGATAGCAACACTCTTGTTTTCGGTGTAGTTGGCCAGGGCAAGCTCGCCGAGCTCGCGGCCAATACCGGAGGCCTTGAAGCCGCCGAAGGGCAGCTGATGAGAGAGCATGTTGTGGCCTGTTGTTACGTTAGTATACCGCATCAACCCCAAGACAGAAAAGAGAGGGCGACTCACAGTTGACCCAAACGGTGCCAGCCCTTAGGCCGTTGCTAACGCGGATCGCAGTGTTGAGATCCTTGGTATGAACCGAAGCAGCAAGACCATAGCAGGTGTCGTTACCCATCTGGATAGCCTCCTCGATGGTCTTGAACTTGGCAATCGCGCAGACAGGACCGAAGATCTCCTCGCGCATAATCTTCATATCAGGCCTCACATCGGCAAAGATAGTCGGCTTGATAAAGTATCCCTTATCGCCGTGGCGCTCGCCGCCAGTAACGATCTTCGCACCATCGGCCTTGCCGCTCTCGATGTATCCCATGATGCGATCGAACTGCAGCTTGCTAACCTGCGGGCCCTGGAAGGTCTCCGGGTGGAAGGGGTCGCCGACCTTGTTCTGCTCGGCGCGCTTCTTAAAGGCCTCGAGGAACTTATCGTAGATACCTTCCTGCACGAAGATGCGCGAGCCGGCGCAGCAGCACTGTCCGTGGTTGAAGTAGATGCCAAAGTTGACCCAGCTGATGGCCTCCTCGATGTCGGCGTCGTCAAACACGATGTTGGGCGACTTGCCACCCAGCTCGAGAGTCACCTTCTTTAGGTTGGACTCGGCGGCCGCCTTCATGATCGAGCGGCCGACCAGGGTCGAGCCGGTGAAAGCCACCTTATCGATGTCCATATGCGAGGCGATGGCCGCGCCGGCGGTCTTGCCGAATCCGGAGATGATGTTGACCACACCCGGAGGGAAGCCGGCCTCCTTGATAAACTGGGCGAAGACGAGGGCAGAGAGAGGTGTCTGCTCAGCGGTCTTCAGGACGACGGTGTTACCCGTGGCCAGAGCAGGGCCAATCTTCCAGGCGAGCATCAGCAGAGGGAAGTTCCAGGGGATGATCTGGCCGCAGACACCGATGGGCTCCGGACGGGTGTAATGGAGCATGTCGGGGTTGATGTCGATGGTCTTGCCCTCGATCTTGTCAGCCCAGCCGCCGTAGTAGCGGATGCAGCCAACGACGGCAGCGACATCACCGCGGGCCATAGTGATAGACTTGCCGTTGTCGAGGGACTCGACGGCAGCCAGCAACTCGGCATTCTTCTCGGCAATGTCGGCGAGCTTGAGCAGCATCAGACCGCGCTGCTGGGGAGTGACCCGGCGCCAGACGCCCTCAAAGGCCTTGCGGGCCGCGGCAACGGCGACATCAACATCCTTCTCGGTGGCCTCGCATACAGAGACAATGACCTCCTCCGTGGCCGGGTTGACGACCTCGAACTTCTTCTTCTCAATACCCTCAACGAACTCGTTGTTGATGAACCTGACCGTTGTTAGTCTTCACCGCTCATAAGTGTTGGGTAGACCATTGTTGACTTACAGGCCAATGGGCTGCTTGTAGGGCCCGGTGACCGGCGTCGACAGCTCAACAAAGAGATCCGACGACATCTTGGCAGAGGTAGAAAAGGAAGATGTGATAGTAGTGGCGATGGGTGCCGTGATGGAGGAGTTCTGATGCTTGAGCTGGAGCCAGCCGGGGTTTAGAGTGCGAGAGACGGGAACAAAAGCTGCAGGATGGCTGCGAGGGCGGGCAGCTTTATGAACGATTGGACGGCTCCCCCGCCCAGCCTCCCAGAAAGAAGATTGGAGATAGCCCCTAGAGAGCTTGTTGGGACCGGGACGGCACAAAGCCCGTCCCAAGGAGGGGGTGTGGACGAGTCTCATGGCGGGCTATCCACCGCGGGTGGCTCCCGAAGGGCACTGGACGCTGACTAGATGCTGATTGATCGCTGCTCTTGTCCCTGGTTACTCCTGGATGCTCCTCTTGCTCCTCTTTTTCTCCTCACCTCCTTGTTGACCTCCTGGACTCCTCCGCCCACGGTCGAGTGGAACACGGGTTTCCGGTTAGGAGTTGCGCCGGGAGCGGGGTAATATGGATGGATCAACACGATAGACTATGGAATTCGGAGGTTGGCAACGTACGGCAGGTTACGTCCAGGCTGGTGTGACAAGACGTTTGGGGGACAGATCATGAACACGTTTGATTTGAGGAGAGCAACCCCTTCGCAGTGGCCACGGGTGATTATTATGCAGCTGTCTGACTCGCTGAACGGAGGTAACGTTCTTTGTGAGGTGCAGAGCCACGTGCCAAGCCATCCCCGCATTTTCCCAAGGCAGTTTTCAAGATGCAGCCAGGTTCCCATGTACAGAACAACTCGATCCAAGGGTCATGGTATTTGGACACTGAAACTTTTCTTCCCTTTTGACCTGGATATTTTCACGGATCTCCTATCCTCAACAGTCTCAGATCTAAAACGCGTCTTCTCAACTTTTATCCGGATAGGCCATGGAGATGCTACCGCTGGTCTTTCCTCAGTTAAAGCAGGTACCCGATGGGTGACGTGTAAGGTTCCAGTCCAACTCCTACCGTTCGTCTGCAGGTGTCTATTGACCCCGCCCCATTCCCCCGCATCCAGGCCGTGGCGGTCCATACCCCACGATGGTTAAAGTTGGGCGGCTGCCACGCCGCCTAGTCTCTAGGCGCTACAGTAGCAACTATGCGATCTGAGACCACTTTGCGTTACTGTCGTAGCCCTCCCTGCATTAAGTAAGCCGCGTAAAAGCGACAATATCCCTCCAACAGTACATACAAGCTGGGAACTCTCAATCTATCTCATCCATCGACTTCGGGGCCTCGGGATCTTGTCCAGCTGCGTAAATCGCTGCCTGAACGCGGAGAGATCGAATGACAGGCCCAGAGAAAGCAACCTCATCTCAGGCCAACGGTCGGAATCTCTGGCCAGAGTGTCGTGTTCTTGCTGTGTAGCATTGTTGCACTGTCTAGACTGTCGCAGACCCGGTGGGCGACAGTAAGATTCTCGATCTATACCCCGCAGTTCCCCACCAAAGGCCAGTCTCGGCATTGCGCGGCATCCATCCGGAGCAGACTGTCTGCTTTACGATGGGCACTTTCCACTGAAATAAACAACGATTTCTGATGTGCTCGAGAGAGCTGTACAGCTGTTGAGCACAACCCCCGTATACAGGGCCTCGTGAGGCTCAAGGGTTTGGATCGGATGGGGTATTAACTAGATTCAAGACCGCTCGGGGTAAAAAGGCCAGCGAGAGGGGAAGGCGGTCTGGGGTTATTTTAGCAGATCCGAAAAGTCTGTGTTCCGAAAGAGCTCAGGCTGGACGAACAGAGCCCCATACGTTCATGCAGACCAAGATAACTCTTGGGCACGGCCTTGGCGAGCAGGCCAGAAACCCACGGGTTGCGACTCTGGACGGCACAGGCCCGATTGAGACCGTCAGACAGTGCTCCGGCTCGCCGAAGGAACACATCCGTATTACCGGAGCTCGTGACGGAACGAGAGCCAACATTCGGAGCCGGTCGAGGTTCGGCATCTCGGAGTCCACAGCCACAGTTGCAGCGATTTCCAGGTTGTCAATGAGCTGGGAATGGGATGACGCAGCAGCCGTGACACCAAAGATGTGACAGCAGCAAGTGCCCGAGTCAACTGCCTGAGAGTCCGTGAAGGCCTGTCTGCGCAACACTGCAGCTGTTGTAAAGGTCCAAAGTTGCTGTTCGCCAAGCCAAGCAGACTCGACTGAGGCCAGCGGCCAAAACCTATCGAACGCTCTCGATTTCTCAGAAAAGGATGGCACTTACGGCCATTCTTTCTTCTGGATATCTCAGAAATGTTCCGTCTTCTCAATTCAGAGGAGGCTAGCCTTAGTGTGGGCTAGTTGCTCCCAGCGAGGTAATGTCCACTGTCGATTTGCAGCCACAAACCCAAATTTCTCTCCTTAAGGCAGCAAAAAAGCGTCTTAGGAAGCTATTCAGTCGATTTTACTCATTTGGAGTGCAAATGGGTTGTGCATTTGGCATGAGGCGATTTTTGCGCTGTGGGAGTGTAATTTTGGCTGCGATGTTGGAAGTGTGTATCAGTGCTTGGGGCAAGAAATAAGGGCAACTTCTGTCGTCGGAACTCCAGAAAAATTTCTCCGACAACTTCGCAGATCCGTGCCGAGCGACGCCAACAACGTCATCAGAACCCCTGCTGCGACCCGCGATAGAACGCGATCCGAAGCTTGTTGGCGTCAATTTGTGCAAAGGATAATAGACATTAAAAGAAAACAAGTCAGAAGGGAAGGCTCAAAGCGAAGCGTATCAACCGCCTTGCCATTGGCATCATCGCATTCATTGCCCCGCCACTCCCCCCATCGCCTCTGAACCGACAAGTCGCCTTCCAGACCCCCCAAATGGGTTTGCTAGTCGCGTCATGACCGCCATGGCCGACGCAGCGCAAATCGAGGCAGACCTCCTCGCCGCCCTGGGCGCGTCAATGCCCGATCCCGAGCCAGTGGTGAAGCCAGAGCCTACCGACACAGATACGTCTACGCTCTCCAGTCTGCCGCCCTCCCAGCCTGCTGTTTCGGATACACTTCCTGCTACAACTACACTCCTTGCTGCCCCAGTCGCGGCGGCTGCTCCGACCGTGTCTGCTCCCGTCTCCCCGGCAGTGTCTGCTCAACATCCTGTTAGCGCCTCGGTTCCGAACCTGTCAGCGACAGTGACGGAGACTTCAGTCCCTCCAGCCGCGCCGGCGACTGCCCTGGTACCCCCTCCAGCCTCAGCTCCAGCTCCAGCCGCCCCTGTTGTGCCTTCAGGATCTCAGACGTTAGCGACCTTCGAGACGAACAAGTCATCGATCCCACAGCCGCCGCCGACTACACAGCCGTCTATTCCCCCCAGGATAGACTCTCCAGCCCAGTCGCTCCCGCAGACAGTCCCTCCCGCGCCAACGCCCGCGCCAGCTCCTGCACTTGCTTCCCAACCGTCCGGTGCTGTGCGCTCTCCAAAACGCCCACGAAGTCCAAATGACGTCCTCGGTAACAGCGTCAAGAGACCCAAGATCGAACCGGCCGAGCAGAAGGATGAGCCGATGCTGGATGTCCCCGACCTTGACGTGGCAGCCATGTTAAACGATGCGCTCGCCAACTTCGATCAGCAAGCGAATAACTCGAATGGCGCCGCGGACGTCTCCATGCCTGACGCCGATAAGGCTACGAAGGCCCCAAGTGCCACGTCCGAGGCGGACAAGCCCGAGAACAAGATTATGAAGGCGTCGAGCAACCCGTTCTTTGTGATGCGCTCGATGAGCTTGCCGGTTCTGGGGAACATCGCTGTCCAGATCTTGCTCAGGCTATCTCAGCAGTCGCGCGCTGAGACGGACTCGCTCTTGTCTGATGCCAAGTCTGACTTTAGAAAGTCCTACGATATGGTGGCAGAGGCGTTCAGGGCAACGCGGAGGATATTCTCTGATACTCCCTTACTTTCGGCTGACGAACTGGAGATTTCGGACTCGGAAGACCGCGAGACAATCCGTATATCAAACCTGGCGGCCACGGCGGCGAGTGCTTTTGTTGCGCATGACGTGCCCCTGGGGGATGTTCACGAGGCCTTCTTCACCATCTTCATTCCAGAAGATGGGGAGTACAAGGACTCGCTGTCTGACTTGCTGGTCTGCATCAAGACGCGGCTGTTTCTCGATGAGGCGAGTCGTGCAGAGCAGGGGCAGTCACAGACGAACCCTCTTGACACGTTCTTCCCTCTGAACTTTGATGAGACACTCAAGCAAAGGAGTGGGGATGTGCTGTTGACGCCGGATGAGCAGCAGCTGGTTAATAAGCTCAAGGAGAGGAGAGACCTCTTGACTACTATATCAACGGACGAAGTTGTCAAGAAGTCCATGGAAGAGCAAGCCTCCATGGACAAGTATATCAATGCCCTGAGCAACTTTTTGCAAGGCCATCTCGCTGTCGTTGTCGACTATGCGGAGAAGTACGGTGTCAACATTCCCCTGAATGAGGATGAGAGCCTTTCGGGTCGCAATGTGGATGGCGCTCAATGGCGGGATGGGAGCCATGCTTCTAGGACGACGCCGCAGCTTCCTCAAGCAAATGGTATCTCAACCCAAGCAAAAGACTCCCGGCAACCATCAACAAGCGGGGATGATGCGCTCGACCTGAAGAAGTTAATTGAGGAGTCGCTCAACAGTCAGCTGCCAGAGCTGAAGGAGCCACCCCCACCAGAGCAGCCTGTCACCACCACCACCGGGGTGCCAGATGCTGATAAGCCCCTGGCCTCTTTCATTCAGGAGAAGCTCAAGACAGAGATTGAACCTCAAACCCACGGGATCACTAACATGGCGACGCCGGCGCATCCCGCTTCCACTACCGGTAGGCACCTTTCGTTCGATGTCCCATGTCTTCCAGTCGCTTACAGTTTGCAGTACCACATACCCAATACACACCTCAAGCCAACCAAACGACCGCCACTACTTACCAGACTTATACCCAAACTACGGCAACTACCACGAATCCTCTTATCCCTGGCCAAGAGGTGCTTCCTCCCAATCAGTCTATGCCCACGGCGGCTCTGTATGAAAAAGCTCGGCAGGCAGCCGTCGCCAAGTCGTCCAACACTACGCGACGCGAGGGCCTGCACTCAACCAGGAGGCCGTGGACTCCTGAAGAGGAGAAAGCACTTATGGCGGGGCTTGACATGGTCAAGGGTCCTCATTGGAGTCAGATCCTGTCACTCTTTGGGCCCAATGGCACCATTTCAGATATTCTGAAGGACCGTACCCAAGTCCAGTTGAAAGACAAGGCTCGGAACTTGAAATTATTCTTTCTTAAGACCAATTCCGAGATGCCCTATTATCTCCAGAGCGTCACTGGGGAGTTGAAGACTAGGGCGCCGAGTCAGGCTGCTCGCAAGGAGGCAGAGGAGAAAGCGCGGATGAATCTTGAGGAAGACAAGGCTAGGATTCAGGGCATCATGACCCTAGCTGGTGGTCTGCAGAACAACCAGCAAGCCGGTGCTGTGAAGCGAGGAGGTCAGGTTGGAGGTGTTCCTGGACAAGTCGGGGCGCATGGTCTTCCTGCAGGCCAACAACCTGTGCCGAAGACATCATCGTTCCCTCCGATCCAGCCGGCACCGTCGACGGTCGGAGCTATGCCACAGCAGAACATGAAGCCTCAGTACGCTCCGTTGCAACCACAACCTGGTGGTATCCAACAGCAACCCAAGCAACAACCCCAACAGCAATATTACGCGCCGCCGCAACAACAGCAGCAACACCCTCAGCAAGGAGTCCAGAAGCCGCTCCCGCCGCAGCAGCAGCAGATTCGGCAACCTCTGCCACAAACACCACAACCAGCGAGAACACAGACCCCTGGGCAGCAAGTACCGCAGGCCCCATTGCCCCAGACGCAGCAGAGGCCACCCCAACAGCCATACCTTCAACAACCTCAACAGCCGTTGCCACAACAGCAGCAGTTTAAGCAGCAGCCGGGGACCCAAGGGCAGTTTTCTCAGGCACAGGCTGTTCCCTCGGTACCACAACAGCACATTCCTCCGAAGCCACAGGTGGCGCAGATGCAGACTGCACAAGTGCCAGCAACGCAGCCAGTGTCCCAGGTGACACCTCAACCGGTTCCACAACCTGGGGCCCAAGCCGTGCTTCAAGGGGTAGCTCACCCGGTATCTCAAGCAACACCATTACAGACGCAGCAACTGGTGCCACAGGCTCCTATGAACACAACCCCAAGTGTCACTCCAGCGCCTACAATCACTCCGGCGGTTAACAATACCGCCGCTACGACTGCTGCCTTCCCCTCGACAACCTTCCCCACGGCCGGAGTCACTTCCACAACCAGCCCTGTCACTACGACACCCAAACCTGCTAACCCTCCAGCACCAACACCCGTCGCGGTGCCCGCTCCAACAACAACAACAACAACAACAACTACTACTACTACTACTACTACTACAACTACAACTCCCGCTCCGGCACCAACGCCTACTCCCATCGCCTTCCCTCCCCCGTCAATCCCGCCCAACCATCACTCTACACCCGATCCTGTCCCGACAGCTACGCAGCAAGCTCAACAGACTGCGCAAGCTCAAGCACAAGCTCAGGCTCAGGCCCAGGCAGATACGAAGTTGTTTGAGACGCTGCAGGCTGCTATTGCTGCTGCGACGCCCCCTACGCCAACACCGACGGCTGCTACGGTGCCTGTAGCAGGAGCGATGGTTGATGGGAGCGGTGCCGCAGCAGGGAGCCAGACTAACCCGACGGCTGCTCCGGTGACGGCGACGGCGCCTGCTTCCGGGGCGGCTGGCTCGGGAGGTAATCGTTGAAATCCAATCAATGTAGGAAAAATGATGGAACTAGGAACGGAGGAAAGACCAACTTCCTTAATAATTGCATGCGAAACCTATGTCTGCTTTTCTTTGTTGCCAAATGGGAAGGGGGAAAAAGTCTTGTCATTAAACAAGTACTCAATCTAGCATTGCATTGCATGGCCATGGCGTGGGTGTTGCAGGGAATTTGTGGTTCATGGGAGTTTGACACTGAGGAACATACCCCGGCGCGTTTTGAAACATAGGTAGAGGACAACAGACATAGCGGGGCCGATTTGGGGGTTGAACTCATCTCATACTCGTTCAGGTGATGAACGTGAGCATGTTGCTATGTTAGGAGGGTTATAGAGACGGGGAGAAGAGGCTTTAAGGACTTGATAATCACCCTTTGGACGAAGCAAGCATCCGCAGAGCCGGCGATGTAATGAAGCCCAGAGACGCCAATGAATACCAAGGTCACTCACGTCTAAAACTTCACCAATGGCCAAGCTCCAATCAGACAGTTGGGTGTGATTGGGGCTCTCTCAAGTAATGCCATATTCCTGTTGGGCACAGTTCCACGAGATGCGCAGTTATGTCATAGTAAGCTGATTGAAGCTTTTGTGTGGCCTGCCGACTCGAAGTTGAAATCGGCCTTCGGCCTATGAGATTAGATTGATTCTCCTCGCTCTAAAGAAACAGGGCAAAATGAGAAAAGAAAAAAAAAAAATTCGGCCTCGCCATTCATTGGTTTATATCTCCGGTGCTCAGCCACACTGATTACACCCTATACCCTGGAAGGATGTTCGAGAACCGTAGTCTGGTTATGGAGAAGACAGCCTTGGGGAAACACAATAATTTGCTGAAGCTTGTCCCGTGATGATAGACTTAAGGGGCTTATATCCAGGATGAACTGCATCACATTCCCAAGGCCTGATGGGGAAGGTAAGCAAGCAGATAGTTTGGCAGAGTGTTTCTTTGTCTTCCAAGCATTCCGATTGCCGAATTCAGTTGCACGGCAGCACGGATGCAGGGCAAAAGTCTGGAGAAGTTACCATGGTCGGTGCGGGTTCGGCACGGGAACGCTCATTCGCTTTCTCGGGAGATCAACGTTCAATTGAAAGAGGGAAAAGAGGGGGGGGGAAGAAAATAAGATTGGGGCTGTGCTACTCATAGGTAGTTATTGTAGCAGTCGGCGCAGTACACATAGAATCCTACGATATGCACTGCACTACTCATTAAATAATGAGCTGTCTGAGCCTTTCGGTTCGAGTTAGAAGGGTAAATGATGAAGAACAGCTTGTCGGGCAGATAATCAGCTGTCCTCACGGAGATCGGAAGCAGAAGGTCTCGACTATCAGGGACAGTAGGATTTTTTTTTTACTGGTGGCGTTTCCTGTCGGTCAAAGTTGGACCTTGACAGCATAGCAAGGAAGCCACTGCTTCGCCTCGAACTGTATAAAAATCAGGCTCTGCTACCACCATCAGTTTCGAGCTACCCGATGTAATCAGTGATCACAAGAGTCAACCTCAAGTGCGGCTGGTGATTACGGGAGAAAGGGGGCACTGCCCAGACATAAGTGCCCAAGGCTCCCAGGTGAAGCTGTCTTGGTGCCAAGCCCTCGCTTCCTGCCAGGCTCCCCGGTTCTTCGAGTCTGCGGATACATAGACTCGTCGTCTCGTCCAATGGGACGACCCGTTTCCGGTTAAGCTGTCCCACTAACCGTTGCTGGCAAACCTGGGGACATACCTCATCCCGCGGCTTGGCGTCGCTCCACCGGGCAGCTGTGTCCGACGGCTTACCACATACCGGCTACTGTCTTCAACCCTTTCCCTGCACATTCCGAGCCGTTGCGAAACATAAAAAGGCGCGGGCGCCGCGTTCTAGAAGGCTGTAAAACAGGTTGCAGACATTACGCATTGCTCTGCATTGGGCTTCAGGCTTCCAGTCTGTTTGACATCCGCCGCCCTGGAGCTCCCAACTTCGGAAGGCTCTCCACTTTTACATCATCACTGATCGATAAGATAAGGCGTGTTATTCGCCATCACCCGACCAACGCCTGATATCCCAACTCCGAACAAACATCGTCACCATGAGCGTAGCGGTAGGCCAGAGTGCAGATAAGGGCAAGGCCCCTGAGACAGTTACCAATGGCAACACTGGGTTCCGGCCCCAGGCCAACATGACCATGGAGAGGCCTCGCCCAGAGGACCTGCAGAAGAGCTATGCCAAGGTCATTGTGGACGATCCCAACCCCAAGGGCTGGTATGGGACTATGGGTATGTCTCTTGGACACTCTCCCAAAGTTATCCAAAAACCTGCTAACAATCCCCTCCTCCCCCCAAAAAAGTCGACACCTTCGGCGCCATAATCGGCACTCTCGGCGCGATCCCATGCTGCATCTGCTGCCCGAATCCCTACAAAGAAGTCGAGCAAGGCAGCGTCGGCCTGGTCACCAAATTCGGCCGCTTCTACAAGGCTGTCGACCCAGGCCTTGTCAAGATCAACCCTCTCAGCGAGCGCCTCATCACCGTGGACGTCAAGATCCAGATTGCTGAGGTCCCCCTTCAAACTGTCATGACCAAAGACAACGTCACCCTGCAAATCACGTCCGTCATCTACTACCACATCGTGTCGCCGCACCGGGCCGCCTTCGGCGTGGCGAACGTGCGTCAGGCCCTCATGGAGCGCACGCAAACCACCCTGCGGCACGTCGTCGGCGCGCGCGTGTTGCAGGACGTGATCGAACGCCGTGAAGAAATCGCCCAGTCCATTGGCGAAATCATCGAGGACGTCGCGGCGGGCTGGGGCGTGCAGGTCGAGAGCATGCTCATCAAGGATATCATCTTCAGCCAGGAGCTGCAGGAATCGCTCTCCATGGCGGCGCAGAGCAAGCGGATCGGCGAGAGCAAGATCATTGCTGCAAAGGCGGAGGTCGAGGCGGCGAAGCTGATGCGGCAGGCGGCGGATATTTTGTCGTCTGCGCCGGCGATGCAGATCCGTTATCTCGAGGCTATGCAAAGCATGGCGAAGAGCGCGAACAGTAAGGTGATCTTTTTGCCTGCGCCAAATCAGACTATGGCGGCGGCGGGGTTTGTGCCGGGGGGAAGTGGCACGAACCCGTTTGGGGATGAGGGGCCTTCGTCGTCGTCGATGGCGGCGAATTTGACCGAGTCGGTTACCACGGGGACGACGCTCGATCCGGGGTTCCAGCAGGCTATTAATGCGCGGATTATTGAGAACATCTGAGCCCTGGGCTGGGTTAGCCGGATGTTCGGGCGACTGACGGACTGGCCCTTGAGGTCAAGTCACTACTTCTTCTTCTTCTTCTGTCTTCGACTGTCTTTCCTATCTGGTTCAATCTGGTTAATCTGGTTGGAAGCTGCTGTTTTTCTTTTTTTTTTTTTTTTTTTTTTTTTTTTTTTT
>Ga0065720_1021007_pt1 | contig 11840 bp, 16 predicted proteins | sample Thericmetagenome_FD_59107 | JGI IMG/M metagenome (GOLD analysis project Ga0065720, IMG submission 59107) | Thermophilic microbial communities from the Joint Bioenergy Institute, California, USA of rice/straw/compost enrichment - eDNA_2 v2... | ecosystem: Engineered > Solid waste > Grass >... | reverse complement strand
GCAGCAGCCCTGGTGCCCGGCTCAACGCCCTTGAGAATCGTACACTTTTTTTCTGCTTTCCCAGCTGCTAATGGCGTCGTTCGACACTCGCTGAAACGTCCACACATCCTCCTAAATCTCGGCCAGTTCGCCACCTGATATGTACGACTCAGGTCTCGTCTCGGTATCGTAACTTAAGACAGCTCCATCTCCCGCTCTCCTTCTCCTATGCGACGAACGTCGGTATCCCAGCCGACGAAACAAAAGCCTATCACCGCCCACGATCCCCACGAGAAGCCTGCCCGCTACTCCTCCAGTAACCCGAAGAAACCGACCTTGTTGGTCAAGATGCAGTCCGCCTGGGGCTCCCAATCGCAACGCGCCCGTTACTTCAAGACGGGCGCCATTGTTTTTGTTCTCTTCATTCTCTTCTACTACCTCTCCCCGTCCGGCGTCGACCTCGCGAACCCCAACAGCCACGCCAGCGGCCAGCCTGGCCAGAAGCCCGTTGACCCCGCCCTCGGTACTGAAAAGTGCACGCGCGCCTACTCCAAGGACAAGCCGCTCATCCAATATGTGCTCATGATCGACGCCGGCAGCACCGGCTCTCGTATCCACGTCTACAAGTTCAACAATTGCGGTCCCGCCCCTGAGCTCGAAGCTGAGGTGCTGTTCAAGCAGACTGCCAAGATTGAGGGCCAGAGCAGCGGTCTCAGCGCCTACAAGGACGATCCTGAAGCCGCTGCCCGTAGCTTGGACCAGCTCCTGGACGAGGCCGTCAAGGTCGTGCCCGAAAAACTGCAGGGCTGCAGCCCGATCGCGGTAAAGGCCACGGCCGGCCTGCGGCTCATCGGCCCCGAGAAGTCCCAGAAGATCCTCGAGGCGGTCCGCAACCGTCTTGAGACGAAGTACCCCTTCCCCGTTGTCTCTCGTGAAGAGAACGGCGTAGCGATCATGGACGGCTCGGACGAGGGTGTGTATGCCTGGATCACGACCAACTACCTGCTCGGAAAGATTGGCGGCCCCGACCCAGACGAAACAGCCGCAGTGTTCGATCTTGGCGGCGGCTCTACTCAAATCGTCTTCCAGCCTAGCTTCGAGGGCCTCAAGTCCGGCGGCATGCCCGACAAGCTCGCCGACGGTGACCACAAGTACGAGCTCGACTTCGGCGGCCGCAAGTTCACGCTCTACCAGCACTCCCACCTGGGCTACGGCCTGATGTCCGCCCGCGAAGCTATCCTGGCCACTCTCCTCGCCGACCTGCACGAAGCGCACAAGGCCTCCGGCTCGACGGAGTGGATCCACAAGCAGCCCATTGTCAACCCATGCTACAGTGCCGGCATGTCTAAGGTGGCCAAGGTGCCCATCCCCTCGGACCATCCCCTCGCTGCGCTCGCGACCAACGGCAAGCTGGAAGTTAACATGACCGGCCCGGAGGTTGGCGCCCCGGCACAATGCCGTAGCCTTGCCGAGCGTATTCTCAAGAAAGATGCTCCCTGCACACTGACACCATGCTCTTTCAATGGCGTGCACCAGCCAAGCATCGCGAAAACCTTCGCCCGCGAGCCAGTGTACTTCCTGTCGTACTTCTACGACAGGACCCAGCCGCTCGGCATGCCGTCGTCCTTTACCCTGCGGGAGATGGCAGACCTGGCAGCGCGAGTGTGCGGTGGCAAGAAGGAGTGGGATGTTTTCACTAGCATTCCAGGCGCCATGGAGGAGCTGAGCGATAGGCCGGAGCATTGTATGGATTTGAACTTCATGGTCGCGTTGACGCATACTGGGTATGAGATGCCGATTGATAGAGAGGTGAGAATCGCGAAGCAGATTAAGGGAAATGAGCTTGGGTGGTGCTTGGGGGCAAGGTGAGCTTCTTTCTTCCTCGGAATTTGCCATTGGGGATCCGGCGCTAACTGTTTCACAGCTTGCCGCTTCTGTCTAAGGGATCGGGTTGGCAGTGCAAGGTGAAGGAGATCCATTAAGTCACGAAAGTCAAAAAACATCCAGTCCGGCCCAGGAGACCGCGGCCGGGAAAGTAAGCGAGAGATGGATAGAATCAGCATTGGCGTTACAAGAGGGACGAAGGATTTTAAGTGTTTTCATGGCATAATTGATCGTTACTGTACCGGCGGGGAACAGCCTTGGGATCAAGAAGGTATGGCCTGGCAGAAACAATGGACGGTTTGGTTCATCGGGGCACTATTGAGATAGTCTTGTAATAATCCCGGATGGGTTTTCGGTTTCTGCTCTGCGCCATTTCAAGCCTTGTACCATATTCGGTACTGCTTGTGGGAACCGGATATTTTTGGGCCGTAGTGTTGTAGGCTTCCACAAATGCTCTGTCATCCGCGGTATGCCTACCCGTCCTATTACAATTACCCAAGGTATACAACTCCAGATGATACCAAAGCTCTATGCATATCATCCAAAGAAACTTATTCACATCAACCCCCATCTACACCCCTCAAGCCTGATCTCTCTCCTTCGACCCTCCGTCGCCCGTGTCCCATTATTAATCCCCCACCCCTTTACCCAGGGACCCCAACAACCCCCAAAACCTCTTCCAACACCCCTTCCACAGTCCACCCCGCCATAGCCTCCCTCACGGCCTCCAAATCCCCTCCCCACTGCACGCTTCTCTCCCCCTCCGGCTCGCTCACCAGCCCAAGCCGATGTAAATACACCTTCCTCACCGCCATCGCCACCAACGAGGGCGTGACATAATCTATCCCATGTAATGCCGCCAGCGAACGAGACAACTGTTCAAGATGTCGTGTCGCGGTGGGCGAAACCCCGCCTGCTACGGCGCGGTGAGTTCGCAGGAAGGTGACTATGTTGTGAGTGTAGCGCAGGACGGCGGGGGAGATATAGGCTGATGTGGAAGCCAAGGAGAGCTGAGAGATGTCGGTTGGGGTGAGTAACGGGGTAGGTGATGAGGCTTCGGGGTCAGAGCTGGGCGTGAGCAGAGAGGGGTGTCGTTGGAGAGGAGGAGGGAGGTTGGTGCTGGAGACGGTGCTGATCATGCTGCTATTGGAGCGGCTGAGCCAGCGGCGGCGAGAGCTTTGCCGGCTTGCAGCTTGATCAGGGCCTTGTTGGTTTTGGGTTGAGGAATGAGAGGGATGTTTGACCAGCACGCTGGTTGTCGATAAGGAAGATATGCTTCTGCCGTCAGCGTCATTATTGTCACCGTTATTACTAGCGTCGTCATTCCTGATTCCGTCTTCATCTAACTCCCCCTCGAGATGAGGGAACCCATCCTCATCTGGGTCGTGCCAGTGCCCAATGTAGAAGAAATCGTTTAGATGCGGCGTCACGCGTGCCTCACCGCCGCTATTGGCGCCTACGAGGGCGATGAAGAGGAATTGTTTAGGTGCGGTCTGAACACTGGTCCGAGTGAAAATGCGCCGTGTCCGTAGAAGTTCCAATGCTTGAATCTGCACTACCCTCGGGGTCAAATGCAGGTTTTTCGCCAAAATGATGTTGGCAATGCGTGGAGGCTGGGATGCACTCATCACAGGAGGACTCATCGACGGGTTATGTCGCGGTGAGGAGCTTACTCCGGCGGAGAGGAAGTATCCTCCTCCTCCTCCTCCTCCTCCTCCTCCTCCTCCTCCTGCTGCTGCTGCTGCTGCTGCTGCTGCTGCTGAGGATGGGCCAGCTGTCGACGACGTTTGTCCCTGATGCTCGTAGTGCCTTGGACGGTAAGGAGAAACGGATCGCGTATTGACCGACGGCGAGGACGTTGGACAGGGAACCAGCAAGCCAGTGGCAAACTCATCGAGAGTCATGTGCTTGTGACAAGAAATGATGGAGGCTGCTAGGCCAAAGGTTTTGGAAGCGACAAGGGAAAGCTCGGCAGCGAGGTCGTCGATGCTTGAGGGGTGGGTGCTGATGAGGCAGTGCTCGCGGGCGATGAGGCAAAGAAGAGTTGCCAGCTCGAGGTCGGTAAGCGTGTGTACTTTGGCAAGAATGTCGTCCATTGTGAAAGTGCCGCATCGATTAAATCAGCTACCTATGTCCTGTATGCCCTGTATACCTTGTAGAACTACCGCCGATGTCTCTGTGCCCTCCGCCTATTCCTGCAAGTAGAGACAGGTCTAACGATGCCATGAAGAATGGACTGCTCTGCCAGGCTGCTAGTCAGATGGAATTACCACAAGTGTCAGCCCACTAGTGAACAGCTCCTGGCAGCAAGTCAGCGTCAGCTGGACATGGTCGTTGTCCGCTTGCAGGTTTTTCCAGTCGGCGTAAGGGTTGTTGCAGCGGAGCTATGTCATGTCGATGCTTGTTTCTCGTATTTATAAACTGCCAGTCGGTGCCAAATGGATTTCGATTTTAGGTCTCACTATAACACCAGCAATAATGTATACCCAGACGATGTGGATGGAGATGGAAATGGTGTGCTGTGAATGTGGTTGCGGACGCAGGCGCGTAGTGTTGCGGTGTTGCGGTTGTATGTCCACTGGTGATGCATCGATGGAGTCCATGAGTGGGTCGATGATGCAAGAGAAGAGTGGATCTGCCTTATCGCTTGCTTGCCAGGGTCAAGTTTCAAGCAGGCCACCAATTTTCGTGAGCCATGATTGGCTGAAACGCAATCAGGTGCCTGCTTTCAGTGCAGCGCAGCCAGTTGGGGCGGATGAGGAGCCAGCGAGGAGCCAGTGAGAGAGGGTGCCTCGGGCCGTCGTCGTCACTCCCACCAGTGATCTCCTGTGACCTGCTGCAATCCAAGGCCAGCCATCCATCAGCCATCAGCCATTCTGTCCGCCTTCTGCATCACCAGCCTCCGACCTGGCTTGCCTCTTCGACTTAACCTTCGGCCAAACCAAAACCGACTGCTGTTGTTCCGTCTCCCATTTGCCTTCTTCCTCTGCTGCTGCCGGTCACAGCGCCATTGTTTGGAACCGACACCGGATTTTTGTAAATTCTCAATACCTCCGCTCCAATCAACAAAGCCTATTCTCGTGATAGCGAATCCTGTTGTTTATCCCTCCCCATCACTCGTGCAGTGCAGTGCAGCCTCTCAGTCCGATCCCACAGCCATAGCAGACAATAGCCATGTCGTCCAGGAAGAAGGTGTTGCTGAAGGTGCGCATGGCTAGCAATACCCCGCTGCCCCTCTTTGATAAGATCCGGGCATAGTGCTCACTGACTGGAACAGGTCATCATCCTTGGCGATAGTGGTGTCGGCAAGACGAGTTTGATGAACCAATATGTATGATTTCCGCCCAACACCCAACCCAGCCAACCATTTAAGGGATACCATTTTTGACACTGCGCAGGTCAACAAGAAGTTCAGCGCTAGCTACAAGGCGACTATCGGCGCTGATTTCTTGACTCGTGAGGTCATGGTGGACGATCGCCAGGTGACAATGCAGGTGCGCGACACTGGCAAACATTTTTGTTGTGAACTTTAAGCTGACGCCGAGTAGCTCTGGGACACAGCAGGTCAGGAACGCTTCCAGTCGCTCGGCGTGGCCTTCTACCGCGGCGCTGATTGCTGCGTGCTGGTTTTCGACGTCAACAATGCTAAGAGCTTTGATGCGCTCGACAGCTGGCGCGATGAGTTCCTGATCCAGGCTTCCCCTCGCGACCCTGAGAATTTCCCGTTTGTCGTGCTCGGCAACAAGATCGATGTTGAGGAAAGCAAGCGCGTCATTTCAACCAAGCGCGCCCAGACTTTCTGCCAGAGCAAGGGCGGCATCCCCTACTTTGAGACCAGCGCGAAGGAAGCGATTAATGTTGAGGAGGCCTTCCAAGGTGTGTACTCCTGCTTTGGGATGATGTTGTGCTTCTGCTGACCCATACAGTCATTGCGCGTAACGCACTCATGCAGGAAGAGTCAGAGGAGTTCAGTGGCGACTTCCAGGACCCAATTAACATTCACATCGAGAACGAACGGGATGGGTGCGCTTGCTGAGGTAGTAAAGGGGGGGGGGTCGATAAGAGCAGCTGAAGAGGGTTCCTTTTTTCCCATGATTTCTCGGTTTCACATCGGAGTTCTGCTTTGTATGATATCATTCATGCGGAGTGTCGGCGTGGTGTTTATTGACGGGGCTTGGGCTACGGACCATCGTTGAGCACGTTGGTGTATGTGAATTGCTGGTTGTTTCCAAGGTTGACAGCATGGTTGGACTCACGAGCTGTGTCTTATACCAGTCATAATGGAGAATGAGATTTCACATATGTCAGCCTACTTGTCTCTCAAACTACTAGTCTAATGCTACAGCAAGGTATCTCGATATATTAGATCAAATCCGATCGGACATCGCGCATGCTCCTGAATATCACTCCCGTACATTACCCTAACCCTGATCATGTGGCCAGTAGAGCTCTCAGCTCCAACCTGGAGGTAAACCCTGATTGTTTCATCTTTTGTTGCTTCCCGTTGGCTGTTTGAGCCTGGTGGAGTCAGACCCTGAAGGCTTTCCCCCGCACTGGCAGGGGCCACAAAGCGGCTGCAGGGGCCTAGGTTACAAACACCACGACGCTCCTCCCTTGGACCGCGACAATGCGTTGCACAGTTCCTTCCCTCCCATCAGGCTGTCTCGGACAGAGTCCTCTTCCTTCCCTTCGTTCATATTGACTCTTCTTTCTTTTTTCTCTTCATCTTTTTCTCCATCGCACAGCCCTCTTTTCTGGCGACCGACGGAGCTGGCCCCATTTTCGACCTTCTCGTTTCCCTGATAGTCCTGCGGACTTTTTTTTGGAGCTTCATTTTCGTTTTCCTTGAAAGATGTTTTAAACTGGCAGGGCTTTTCGTTCCTTGTAGTCCGGGGCCGAGCCTGCACTCGAGAACGTTGATTTAGCGTCGAAAAGAAGCCCGCTTACCGAGCTGATTCCCTCTCGATACCCCGCATATGAATAGAGACGGAACTTACGGGTCCGAATTTCCAAGACTTCGAGGCGAAAAAAACGGAACATCTGGCGGATATCGACACCAGACACCATCACAATGACGGCTCCTTACCCTGTGTCAGATCACAACCCTCGCCACGACGCCGACACCCCGTATCACCATCAACCCGCCCACGCACACACCCACTCTCGGCGCAGGTCGCTCTCGGGCAGCATGGGCTTGCTTGCAGAATCCGGGAAACTCGCTGAATCAGACATCATCGGAGTCCAGATCCAGAGCACAACTACCGGCATGAACTCCGAGACAGCAGCAGCGCGCAGTTTAAACCAGTCCCTCTCTAACCGATCGCGCCGGAGCACCGTGAGTAGCGGCATCAGTAGCTTCAGCGCCTCGAATAGCATCCGGGATAGACTTGGCCTTGGAGGAGTGGCACGCCGGACACTCGGGATTGGGTTACTGCTGGTTGTGGTGTTGTTATGGACTATTTCAAACTTTCTCGCGAGTGTAAGTTTATGTTATGAGTTGAAAGGTGATGTGGATGCTGATTTCGCAGTACATCTTCTCTGATGGCACTTACGACAAGCCATTTTTCCTCGTCTACGTCAACACCTCATGCTTTGCCATCTCGCTCATCCCTCTGGCCGTGCGATACGTGATTCAACACGGCTTGGGGGCGTCCATACATGCCGTTGTTGCTCTGTGGCGCGAGTGCCGGGGTATGACCCCCCTCAAGACCCGGGACGATGAGGCAGAAGATGCCCAGCGGCTGCTCGTCGAAGAAGACGCTAGTGTCGCCGACTCGGCTAGTTCTGCGCCTCCAAAAGACGAAAAACTTGGCCTGCTCGAAACTGCCCGGTACAGCGCCGAGTTTTCGTTGCTCTGGTTCTCGGCCAACTACTTTGCCTCCGCCTGTCTGGAGTACACCAGTGTAGGCAGCGTGACGATTTTGACGTCGACTAGCAGCATCTGGACTTTAATCTTCGGCGCTCTAATGCGTGTCGAGCGATTCAGTCTTCGGAAACTGCTTGGTGTTCTGGCATCACTGGCTGGTGTCATCCTGATCTCGTCAGTGGATCTGTCGGGCGCTAGTGACGATAACCGCGGCAGCTTTCCGCACAAGACGACGGTCGAGATTGCGATTGGCGATGCGATGGCTTTCTTCAGTGCCATTTTGTATGGTGTGTATGTAACGGTGATGAAGAGAAGGGTTGGAAACGAGGACAGAGTTAATATGCCACTCTTCTTTGGGCTCGTTGGCCTGTTTAATGTCCTGTTCCTCTGGCCAGGGTTCTTTATCTTGCATTGGACTGGCATCGAGCCCGTAAGTATTCCAGCAGATGGCCTCCTCGCGACTTGGTTGCTAACTATGTCAGTTCGAACTTCCCCCCAGCAGCAATGTCTGGCTCATCATTGCCGTAAGTCCTCCCTCGCGCATTTCTCAGGCTGTCAAATCTAACTGTTTTAGTTCAACTCTGCCGCCTCTTTCTTTTCCGATATTCTCTGGGCGTACGCCATGCTGCTGACTACCCCGCTAGTTGTCACCGTCGGCCTGTCGCTCAACATCCCGCTGTCGCTCATCGGGGAAATGATCCAGTACGAGCAGTATTCCAGCGGACTGTACTGGCTGGGTGCCGCGATTGTGTTCGTGTCATTCTTGTTTGTCAACCATGAGAGTAAGGAGGGAGATGAAGGAGGAGAGGGGGGGAAGAAGGGGGACGGGGTTGTTTAAGGGGCGAGCTGCGAAGGCAGAGGGCTTCTTTCTTTGTTTTCCCTTCGAATGGGGCGGTTCTCTAGGTTGGGTTTGAGATGCCGGGAAATTGCATTTACAGCGTTATTTGGAACTTAACATCAACAACAGCTGGGCTTTTTGGTTTATTCGAGTTTGCCCCTGAAAGGGGTGTCCGTTTGCCGTGCATGGGGGAAAGGTATCTGGCTTATGCTGTGATTTGTATCCTGCTTGCTCCAGACGAATCTCCCGAGCGTCAAGGATGTTGTTGCGATGTGCTTTTGGTAGCAGCCACCGTGTCCTTGGCTGGTCACCACTTCTTTCCTATGGACCACGACTGGTCTTTTTGTCCGTAATGGGTAGGTACATGAAGAATCAGTTTAAGCTTGTGAGACAAACAACGAGCTTTCCTTGGAACAGCCTTGCAAACTCATACTTCCTCTTCAATGCTGGGTTGAGCCCTGATCATTTGGCATGCAGTGGGTCAGTATCATTGAGAGAAGGTTCATTCCGGGGTATTGGAGTGTCGTGTGTCCCATATCCAGACTTGAGTAAGCCTCGTACTCACATGCACCTGTTCAATGATAATACAATGCACTCTCCAGTATCATGTCGACTGAACAAAGATAAGACAACAGTTTATGATATTCGACTTTGTTTGTTGAAAAAAAATCGTTTAGTTGCTCTTGAGATTAATGAATTCGTTTTAGTGTTAAATTTTAGATATACGGCACCCGTATCATCATTATCATCTTTGACTGAACCAAGCGAGAAAATTCGAACAATGTCCTGCTCCTACAGAACCTATTAATCAATTAGCTCGCAAGGGGAAAAAAAAATCATCTAAATTCCTATCCTCCCTTGATTCCATCATCTTGTCACAATGTCAGCTACTCGATCTGACCCAGGGCCAATGCCCCCTATTCCCATTCCCCCACGAACGCGACGATTCCCAGAAAACCCTCTCATTGGAGAGGAGATTAACAACGCCACACGGACCATACATACCAAGCTCAATCAGATGGTTTTAGAGCGGTTTCCATTGGCCTTACCTCCACATGCTCACAACCCAGGGGCATATGTCACAGGGTTGCTTCATATCGCCTGCGTGTACGAGATGTTGGAGCACTGTTAGGAACGGGTGTTGAAGGAGCTGGATGTCAAGGATAAGGAAAGTCGGGAGGGATGGAATGGTGATTCAAAGAGTGATGAGAATGAGAAGACTGCGGGACTTAGAAGGAGGAGTTTCAGGTCTTCGGAGAGTGAGGCGAACGTTGGGAGTTGGAATGGAGCAGAAGATATGTCCAGCAACGGTGGCACTCCATCAGCAACAATCTCTACTGCACGCCGAGGTCGCCCAAGCTCAGAAGACAGTGGCATTGACAACTTCCGTCGCCGGACAGGGGCGCGTTGTGCCTGTCTACCACCACAGCTCCAGCACCAGCAGCGCTTGCCGATGGCTCTATCGCCATCCCACACGCCACCGCAATCCCGAATGCTGACACTCCTTTCGACGTTGTATCTCCCTTCACTCTTGCGTAGGCATTCGATACGCAAGGATATCAGGGCGCTCACCTCTTGGTCGGAGGAGAACTTGGACGAGGAGCTGCGCTTGATTTCTCAGGGACTGGGCCAAGGAGGGAAGGGAACCACAGGGCACCAACATCTTCCTTCATTTTTGGCCCATATTCGCCGTTGTGTGGAAAACAAGCCACACACTGTGATTGCATATGCGTGGGTGCTTTACCTGGTGCTTTTCTCTGAGGGGAGGATGCTGAGAAAATTATTGGAGAACTCTGTTCATCTCCATCAGGCTGATAACAACAGAAATGAGGAAAGCAGGCATCCTCCAGAGGCGGCATTTTGGCTCCAAGCTAGCCATGTCCTTCCTTGCGGTCGACAAATAGCCCCATCTCCACATCTCCTCGACCAAGGCTTGCCCTTATCGTTCTGGCAGTTTGATACAGGAGATGGGTCAGATGATACCCTCAAACGAGAGTTCAAACGCCGGCTGAGCAGTGTCGAGGGTCTATTAACACGACGTGAGAAAGACGATGTCGTGAAAGAAGCTGTGTGTCTTTTCGAGAACTTGGTGCTAGTGGTTACGCATTTGGACGGGGTGCTTGCTTCCCATACACCACCTTTTAGCTCCTTCTCTACGGATATGAGTGCGTCTAGAACTTTGGCTGAGAGGAGGGGATCGAGGACGACAAGACACCTGGCAATCCCTGAACGGAGATATTGTCAAACTACTCAGCAGCAACAAAACAGTAGGGTTGCACCGGCTATGGGGAACGACGAGAGTCGAGATGATCATGCACGCAGGGATAGCTGGGTTGATGTGCTTGGTACCCGTGTGAGAGACAGCATCGCGGTGGCCAAGCATCGTATGGAGAACAATAGAAGTGACAAGGGACCCAGTAGCGACGAGAAAGAGGCCAATATTGACAAATCCCCGGCAGAACTGGAAGCGCAACCTGGTACTCCATCAGCAAGCCATACTCGTCTCGAAGACAACCGCGACGATGGAATTCCAGACTTGGCAGTCGTCCCTCCCTTACATGAGAGGTTGCACGGCTCTACAACATTGAGCATGACACCTGTTATCACGTCATTATCGGTCTCAGCTCCATCATCAGAAACATCACCAACGACTCCCGACTCTTTAACATCACCCTCAACTTCCTCATCAGTATCAGCTCACCAGGGCCGAACGTCGACAAGAAGGAAGAGAAAAGTGAAGTTCGCTCCTGAGCCCAAGAGCCCAAGGCGGGAATCCAAGTGGAGGAAACCGTTGTCATCTCCGTCAGCTAAGGCACAGAGCGCAGATGACGAAGAAGGGCTTGGATGGAAGGGGATGTTGTTTGCCTTGGTGTTGACTGGCGCTTGGATGGGGATTGGGTATTTCTGGGCTTGAGCAGAGCCAGATCAGGCATGGTAACAGCCTAGGTACCTAGGTACCTAGTGAATTGGGGTTATGTTGAGTAAGGGTCAACCTTGAGGCCAGGGGTACCTGATAATGTTGAACATCCTAAGCCGCAGGACCTAAAACATCACGACAACCGACAACCAAATCACCTAACATAGCACAAGCCTAGAGATAACGATACAAGCATGGTATCTAAACCTATCGTTCCAATTTTCCATGCTACCAGCCAGACCTAAGCGCCTTGCCTACCAATCAGAGAAGTCAGGGGTATGGGGTATGATGATGATGAGCACCCTAACCTAGGTAAGATGCAAAAAAAAAAAAAAAAAAAAAAAAAAAAAAAAAAA
>Ga0065720_1003920_pt1 | contig 11844 bp, 5 predicted proteins | sample Thericmetagenome_FD_59107 | JGI IMG/M metagenome (GOLD analysis project Ga0065720, IMG submission 59107) | Thermophilic microbial communities from the Joint Bioenergy Institute, California, USA of rice/straw/compost enrichment - eDNA_2 v2... | ecosystem: Engineered > Solid waste > Grass >... | reverse complement strand
TTTGCCTGTTAATAGTTTTTCAATTACTAGATCATAATTTGTTGTAATAACCCAGGAGGGATCAATCCTTCTTAAAAGATCACTAAAAATACTCGTGTTCTCTTTATTAGGAAGCCAGTTAGATAAATGGCTTATTTTTCGTTTAAGTTTTCTTTTGGCATCTTCATATGGAATCTGCTCCGATTCTGCGATTTTCTCGCAGATTAAGGAAGCTATTTGCGGAAATGACAATCCAATAGTTTCTTCTTTATCTGGCATTATAAGATTTAATTCTTCGCAGGCTTTTTTAATTAGATCTTCCCACGATAAAGCTGAGGTAGGACTATTTTTTACTACAGCTTTTGAAAATCCTGCGCCAATAAATAATCCTAGATTACCATAATTGAATGCATTAAAGAGAGAGTGAAATACATATTCTCGAGTCAACTTTAAATCCTGATGCATAGAAATTCACCCAGACTTGAAGGATCGTTAAGCAAATGTTCAGCACCTATATCACTAAGAATGATAAGATGCGCAGTGTAGAAAGGCAAGTTGGGTTTTTATCGAATGAATTTGGAACATGAAATAAGGTTTTGTCCAATCACGGCCCGCACCCAAACAATGAAGGGGCCCGACCTTAAGGTCGGTGCCCTTTTTCAGTACGCCCAGCATGGGCGTCATCTATACGGTGGAAGTCCGGAATGGGGGCTGGCGAGCGCCTACCATTAGCCAGGGGCATGGGTGTCGGTCGCAAGGCCGAAAGTCTATATGAAGACTGAGCTTACTACTAAAAATATAGTCCAAACTCTCCTATTTTCTAGGACTTTTTACCAAGGAAAAATTAAGTATCTGTCGAATTTCAATATTTAGGAAGATTGGAGATTTCAAATTTTTACAATTTTTAAGGAAGTGCACCACCATGGAAATATCGAATGCTGTTTTGAAAGCTTTCCATGATACTGATTTCATAATTCGCGGCAAGAGAATTTTAAAAAGCGATTATTTACTTGAAAATGTTGACTTTTTTGTGAGAAAGTTAACCGACTATATCAAGCAGCGAAGCATTCTCCTGCACCCGGGCACTAATATCCCCTTTTATTTGGCTGTGGTCGTTGCCGCATTTAAGGCTTTTATTGCCAACCAGCAAGACCAATACTCTATTCTTGACGAATTAAATGTTGGGGATATGGTCATATACGAGAATAAGCGCGGGATTTACAAAGGAAAAGACAGTGAGGGAAGAATTATCGTCGTAAATCGGGACCGTGGAGTTCGCACGCTCAATCGTATTCCGGCCAATTTGGTCGGAAAAATAACTCCTTATTTCGGCAAAGGAAAAACCCTCGACGGTCGAGGTATAAGAAATCGGGATCACACATCACTTATCTTGTCTAAGCTGTTTTCGATTGATTCGAATAAATTAAGGAAAATTTTCAATAAATCCGTAGTCGTGGTATGTGATCGATCGGAAGCGGATCTATTGGCAGGAGAGCTTGAATTGTCTGTAAAAGGAAGAAGCGCACGTTTTTCCGAGTTATTCCCTGCGGCCTATTTTACGGTGAACGATAAACGCTCGTATCCGGGAAATTTCGCAGGTGCAAAACCTTTGTTGATGTTTACAAGCAAGCTTTCCGTCGCCAGAGAACTAATTATTGAGGACAAACGTATTGACACGTTGATAATTGGAAGCGAAAAGTATTTCTCAAATGATGCATCCGAACTTAGCGCTATTTTTGAACGGGATACTTTGAAAAGTATACTTCTTTTGGGTGTCATTTACAAGACAATCGGATCGACGGTTTTGGATAATTTTCAAGGTTTGCATTCTCTAATTTGGACGGAAGATCGTTTACGAAAATTGATAGTTAACAAGACACTTTCAACAGATGGGACGATTAACGAGGAATCGAAGCGTCTTGAAAGATTGATTCGAAACAATATCAACAAAGCTACTGAGATTATTAAAATTAATTCGGTTATTCCGAGTGATAAGTTTACGAATTGTAAGAGACAAATACACGAGTTGTCAAAACATAACGGGGATTCGAATCCGGAGATCAATCGCTTTATTGTCAGAAGTTATTGGTTACTGAACCTCATGGAAAGATCGTTTTTTCCGTTAAGCCATTTGGAAGACCTGATAGTGGAAGGGGGTGTCCGAGCACTGTCTCCAAAAGGAGAGTTGGAACATTTACGAAGCATGGTTCGAAATGTTATTGATCCTATTTTTAAATCGAAAATGGAAGAAATAATAAACTTTCTACATCAAACGTATGAAGTCATGTATAACGACAATCCTAAATTTCAATTTCTCAAACAACTCATCTGTGATCGTTCGGATCAAAAAATAGCGGTCGTTGTTCATCGATCATACTATGAAACGGTGTTCAGAAAGGCGGTTCCTTCGTACGAACATGGAAAATGGGAAATAACGACTCTGAAACGATTCAGAGAGGATAAGTTTTATGATTATATCGTCTTTGTCGGTATGAATAATTGGGAGGTTGTGAATCCGTTATTACTCGGCAATGCTCCTTCGCTCATATTTTTGTTGTATCCGAGTGAAATGAACGGCATGAATTATTTAATGGAACATACGATTAGACGAATAGAGGTTTGTCGGAGTTTTCCAAATAATACTGATACGGCCAAGATAACATCATATGGGACGAATACGGTTAGTAGTGATGACCATAATCGAGTCCATAATCGAGACGAATTCGATTTCGAGCGAGATCTCGAGAAATTCGTAGACGGACTAATTTTGGAATCTTCCGTCAAAAAATACTTGGTTCCCGCTTCTAGTGGAAATCAGACATCTCGTATTTGCCGAGTAGCTTTCCTGGACACCGAAGAGAAAGTGTTTTTTTCGAAATTCTACAGTGCTTACGTATTTGATTCGGTTAATCGAACTGTTGTTGAAACTCCGGTTCCCTATTTGAAGTCGGGTGACAAATTGATATTCCCGAATTATGATGACGAAACTAGGGATATTGTAGAACAAATTATGGATATTATGATTGAGAACGAAAATAATGAGAAGTTGAAACAGAGCAGACTCAAGGCTCGATATTGGAAGCTGGTCCTACAAAGGTATATGAAATCTCGAAGATTAAGCTATAGAGAACTGTCCGATGAACTTGAAAAATGCGGGTTGAAAAAACACGAAGTTACATTGAGAAGTTGGCTTGATAAAGACAGTCATATTGTCGGGCCGAGGGATAAGGAATCTTTCCGTGTCGTAGCACAACTTACAAAGGACCCTAAACTAATCAAAAACCCGGACGTATTTTGGAAAGCATGTAATGATGTAAGGTCGATGCGTATCAGAATTTTGCGTTTTATAGGAAAAAATATTGTGCGGACGTATGGTCGAGAAAATGTGGATCAGGAAGACGAATTATTGTCGCAGATGCCTATTAACGTTTCGAAAATGACCAGGTTAGTGGAAATCGAAAAGATTGTAGACACCGATAATTTGTTTGTGGCAGCGAATTGTGCGAACAAGCCAATAATGGATTAATAAGCAAAGGGGAGTATTTATAAATGCGAGACATGTTAATCAAAGTACGTGATGAGGAGCTTATATCTCTGATGAGAAAAGAATTGTTGGGTCCGGGGTCAGAGATTTCAATCCCGGATGACGAGCATGAAATCATCTCCGATTTACCTGAAACTCGGTACAGCATAGGAATTTTATATCCTCAAAAAAATGAAATGGGAGCGGACAACAACGAAATTCCTTCTACAATGGGATCTCGAACGTTGGATGAAGAAATAGAAGATACGGTAGAAAATGATGTCGGCGAAAATGAAATTGAAGACCCGGGTCGGCCGATCATTTTCGGAGGAAACGGCACCGATTCTCAGGAGGATATCGGAACGTTGGACGATGAGATCGGATTGTCCGCTCAACATAAACCGTCGTCAATGGGACTTACTTTCTTCATCAATCAGGATACGAGTCAATTGACTTTTGATATTTCTTTCGGCACATATCGTAGAGTGCGTGTGGAAGAATGTAAGCTACCGTTTTATCCGGATAACTCGGAGACGTATATTTTACCGGTGAAGGTATCACATTTTGTTGAATACTTGCATGATTCGAAATGTCTTGTGCTAAAACAAAAGCTTAGTCGTAGAGATGTCCGAATGATCCAAGAGAGCGACGAAGTGCATGATCAGTATCTTTTGGATTGCTTGTATCGAATTAGCGATCAGTGTACACGCGGCTTCATTCGGGAACCCCATTATGTCTCCATAACTATCAAATTTGAAAATGGCAAATCATTGTATGAAGTTGACAAAATAGACGGAAGACAACTGAAAATGGTGGTATTGACGAAGCCGGAACGCGATGGGCTAGTGGCGATTACGGCCATGTTGGTCAATACAGCCGTAGGTAGTTATGACGGAACCAATTCCATTTTTCAACCTCAAATTGAACTCAAAAGTGACAAGAACCCGGGCTTTAAGTTTTATAACTACTTCGGACGAAACTATTCCTATCGTTTTGATGAAGAGGAAGAAAGTCTCGATTTATTGTATCGGGATAAAAAGGTTTATGCGACGGGACACGGTGTTTCGGTGGATTGGCAAATCGATAAGAACGGATACGGGAGGTTATGGACGGAATTTTTCCCTTTTAACGAAGTACCGCAAATGGATTTTACGGTGAAAGGGTTGGATGAAAAAGCGTTGTCCATGAAATATCTTTCGGATTTGGATTCAACACCGAAAGATGAAAAAATTGCAAAAATGAAAGGGTTAATTGACACTTATTCTAATTGGATAAGAGAAATTGCCGAAAAAGGAAGCTCATTAGGACTTCGATTTGAGAAAGCTGTTCAACGACATGTTGCCGATTGCAAACAATCCGCCGGCAGAATGTACTACGGGTTGGAATTGCTTCTAGAAGACGATATCATATACACCGCTTTCCAACTTACTAATCGGGCTATGTTTATGCAACGTATTCACTCCGAGTTGCAACGAACGGATCGATATCCTGGTGATAAAGCATGTCAACAAATGTTGGCTAATTTGAACTATTACCGCGTTGAAGAAAATAAATATAAATGGAGACCGTTTCAATTGGCGTTCATATTGATGAACCTTAGATCAATTACGGATGAGAACTGTGACGAAAGAGATTTGGTGGACCTGATTTGGTTTCCTACAGGCGGAGGGAAGACGGAAGCATATTTGGGCCTAACCGCTTTTACAATCTTTTACAGGAGGTTGAGGTTTCCGACAACTTCTAAGGGGACAACGGTCATTATGCGATATACTCTTCGCTTGCTGGCCGCTCAACAGTTCATTAGAGCAAGCACCTTGATTTGTGCTTGTGAATCGATACGTAAGCAATATTATACGTTTCGAGGCAAATCAAAATATCCTGTTTATGATTTAGGAAGAGATAAAATCACGATAGGATTGTGGATTGGAAGTTCTCATACTCCGAATAGAAATGATGAAGCAAAGACGTTTTTGAAAAAATTGCTTGAAGCAACAGTTTCGGATCTGAAAGAAACGAAAGAAAGAAATCATAAATTCCAAGTTTTAAAGTGTCCTTGGTGCGGAACTAAATTGGTTAAAGATTGGTCGGAAGGTGGTATGGTCGGATCTTGGGGATACTTTATGAAGGATCAAAAACATTTCAGAATAAAGTGTACTCAAGAGGGATGCGAGTTTGAATCGGAATTACCGATTCAAGTGGTCGACGAAGAATTGTATATCAGTCCGCCCACTTTACTATTTGGAACAGTGGATAAATTCGCTATGTTGCCTTGGAAAGGTCAAGCCGGCAATTTCTTTGCCGTATCTAAAAAGCATAGATCACCCGAACTGATTATACAAGACGAATTGCATTTAATTTCCGGTCCTCTGGGATCAATGGTCGGATTATATGAAACGGCTGTCGATGCGTTATGCTCAGCCAAAGGAATAAAACCCAAAATTATCGCTTCGACTGCTACTATTAGACGTGCAAAAGATCAATGTTCGAATCTTTTTAATCGTGAAGTAAAGCAATTTCCGGCTCCCGGAATTGATGCGGGGGATTCCTTTTTTGCCCGAGAAGCCGATTTAAATGAAGTACCGGGTAGATTGTACGTAGGAATGATGCCCGCGGGAAAAACAAAAGCGATGATGGAAATACGAACGATAGCGGCCATCCTACAAAGAGTTCACATGATGGATATTCCAGATGAAGTCAAGGATAAATTTTGGACATTGACCGTCTATTTCAATAGTCTGAGGGATTTAAGCAAATGTATGACGTTGATAGACGATGACGTAAAGGATTTCATTCAAAGAATGGCTGTACGTTTCGGTGAGAAAAAAAACAAACGAATAATAGGACAAGCCCATGAATTGACGAGTAGAGTAACGACAACCGTGTTGAACGAGACACTGCAAAAATTGAGCGATCTTACATATTCAAAGGAAAATCTGGATCAAAAGAAATATCCGGTTAACGTATTATTGGCTACAAATATGATTTCCGTAGGAGTAGATGTGGATCGACTCAATGTAATGCTATTGGTTGGTCAACCTAAGTTGACAAGTGAATATATTCAAGCTTCCAGTCGGGTAGGAAGAACTTATCCTGGAATAGTCTTTGTTCTTTATGACGGTTCGAAAAGTAGGGATCGGTCTTTTTATGAGCAGTTCAAAGGTTACCATCAATCTTTTTACAGATTTGTAGAGCCTACGAGTGTAACACCTTTCTCAAAACCCGCCAGAGATCGTGCGTTGCATGCATTGGCGGTATCGCTTATGAGGCATCTTTATGGATTGACGGACGACGGTGATGCCGGTTCATTCCGTAAAGATATGGAGGAAACAAGAAAAATTGAAAGCTATATTAAGGAAAGAGTTTCGCAGATTCGATCCCGAAACGCAGACTGGTTGAAGGACGAGACTTCCGATATCTTAAGTGAGTTGCAAGAATTTTGGCGGGAATGGGATGAGAAAGCGAATCGTGCGGAGCAAAACGAGCTTTATTACGGAGAACGATATATCGTTACTGTTCCGCCGGCCGAAAAGAGGCGTCTGATGAAATCTTATGGAGGAAAAGGTACGGACATCGCCAGAGAAACTCCGACCTCGATGAGGAATGTTGATCAAAGCATCACAGCCGGATTGCTCATTTGGGAGTGAGTTAAAAATGACAATGAAAATGAAGAAAGAAGTTGTGAGGCTTAATTCGGTAACCCATTCTGTTAGGTGTGCACAATCGATACTACAATATGGTGTGGGTGCAATGGTGGATTTTCCCGATCAGACCTTAATGACGGCTGCTCCGGAATATTGGGAAAAAAGGGTTGTTAAGATACATGATGAGCGGTTAGAAAAGTTACTGGGTGTCGAGTATTTTGGAATGCCGTTCGGAGAAGATCGGGATTGGAGTATAGCTTATGTTCGATTTCCAGAGTGGTACTTTTGTCCCAAGTGTAGATTGTTTCAACCCATAAAAAAATGGGTGGAGGAATATAGACGAGGGGTTACATCTAAAAGAAGAGAAATGGATCCTCACATGCGCAGACCGCAATGTTTAGGATGTAGAAAGGAGCTCGTTCCCGCCCGTATCGTGACGGTTTGTGAAAATGGACATATCGATGATTTCCCATGGGTGGCGTGGGCGCATCACAAAGCTGTGTCGGGCTGTAAAGAAATTTGTTCTAATCCGATACTGAGAATTGAAACAGGAGCGATTGCTGCTGCCGGTTTGGAAGGGATAGTAGTTAAATGTACCAATTGCAAATCGAGTGCAAATTTAAGAGATGCTTTTAATAAAGATGTGTTTCAAGAGATGGCAAAAAAGGATGGAACCTATCGTTGTTCCGGTAATATGCCTTGGAAAAACAAATCGGAACACTGTGATAAGTATCCAAGAGCCATACAACGAGGCGCTTCTTCTGTGTATTATCCAAAAGTTGTCAGTTCACTGGTGATTCCTCCTTATTCGGAAAAACTTACCGCTCAAATCGAGAATTCAATCCAGTTTAATAAAGTCCTTGACTTTTTAAGTGAATTTGATGATGAAGAAGAACGCGAGACTCAAAAAGAAAAAAGAATTGAAAAATGGGTTAAAGAAATCGCTGAGGAGATTTCGGCGGATATTGCTACAGTAAAAGAAATCCTTATCAGAAAACTGACTAGGGAGAATGAAAGAGAAAACACGGACTCGACGGAACAACTTGTATCGAAGTATCGGTTACAAGAATATGATGCGTTGTCCGGGCGTGCATCGTCATCCGGTTTACCCGATTCGGATTTTGTGCTGGAAGAGACTAATATCAAAAAGTATGATATTCCGGCTATAAAGAAGATCGTACTAGTGCATAAAATCCGAGAAGTTCGTGCCTTAACCGGTTTTTCCCGAATAAATCCTCCGAACTTGCACGATTTAACAAATATTCAACCTGGCGTGGTCTCGGTTAAAGAACCTAAGACAAAGTGGTTCCCTGCTTATGAAGTTCGCGGAGAGGGCATTTTTATTGATTTCGACAACGAGGCGATCGAGCAATGGGCTCAACAGCCTGCGGTAATTAAGCGTCTTGAAATTATGAAAGATAATTTCGAGAAATCGTACCAAGGGAAGTTATATGCTAGAACAATTACCCCCAAATTTGTTTTATTGCATACAATATCACATTTGCTGATTCGCCAACTCAGCTTCGAATGCGGCTATACTGCCGCATCGTTACGAGAGCGTTTATATTGCATTGACCCTAAAGATAGAGATGGGATTGCCGCTATATTGATTTATACCGCCAGCGGTGACTCGGAAGGAACACTCGGCGGAGTCGTCCGACAAGGATATTGGGATTGCTTTCCCCGAATATTTCGAAAAGCGATCGATTTTGGGCGTCTATGTTCGAATGATCCTGTATGTATAACGAGCGTAGGTCAAGGGAGAGATGCGCTGAATTTAGCCGCATGTCATGCTTGCGGGTTGCTCCCGGACACAAGCTGTGAAGAGTTTAATGTTTTCTTGGACCGAGCATTCGTAGTCGGGACTTTTGATGAGCCGGACTTGGGGTTTTATCGCGAATTATGAAAAGAGACTTTGAATAAAAAAGAGAGTTGATTTCAGCTATGTTTTCTGCAATCGACTTATTTGCAGGTTGCGGAGGTCTTTCCGAGGGTCTAAGACAGTCGGGATTCAAAGTCACGGCTGCAGTCGAAATCAACGAAGATGCGGCTCGTACATACAAATTCAATCATCCGGATACTATACTTTTTACCGAAGACATTCGAATGTTAAAAACAAATGAAGTCAAGAAAATTATAGGGAATAAAACTCTGCACTTGTTGGCGGGATGTCCACCTTGTCAGGGTTTTTCAACGATGAGAAGTTTGAATCGAGGTCCGCATGTTGAAGATCCGAGAAACGATCTTATTACAGAGTTTTTGAGATTTGTAAAAGGGCTTCGGCCTTTTACAATTATGATGGAAAACGTACCTGCAATCATTCACTACCCTTTATTTAAGCAGGTCTCCGACGAGTTGTCGGGACTGGGATATTATATTGACTTTAGAGTTGTTAACGTTGCGGACTACGGTGTTCCTCAACGTAGAAAGCGTTTTGTAATGTTAGGGTCGCGTTTGGGGCCGATAGAAGTTGCTCGTGGAAATGGAACGAAGTGCACGGTAAGAGATGCCATTGGTTCATTGGAGAGTGTGGATAAAACATCAGATCCGATTCATAAAATTTATCCGAAACATAGCCCGAAAGTAATGGATATAATTAGAAGAATACCTAAAAATGGAGGTAGTAGAAAAGACTTGCCGGATGAGTATATTCTAAATTGTCATAAAAGAGTAGGTATCGGGTTTAACGACGTCTACGGAAGGCTAAAATGGGATGATGTATCATCCACGATTACAGGAGGATGTTTAAATCCTTCGAAGGGACGATTTCTTCATCCTGAGGAAGATCGGTGCATTACGGCTAGGGAGGCGGCATTGTTGCAAACCTTTCCTAGGGATTATAAATTCCCAGAAGATATTGCGAAAACAGCATTAGCGTTAATGATAGGTAACGCATTACCTCCGTTGTTCAGTAAAATTCAAAGCGCACAGATATACAAGCATTTGTCGTCTAATTTGACGATTCTCGTATGACAAGGTGCGCTATTATGGATATTTTCGATAGAAAAAAACGTAGCGAAATTATGAAGAAAGTTTCCGGTAAGAATACTAATCCGGAAATCACTGTTAGAAAATTGTTACATCGTATGGGATATCGTTTTAGATTGCATCCCCTTAATCTTCCTGGAAAACCGGATATCGTATTGCCGAAATACAAAAAAATTATTTTAATTCATGGATGCTTCTGGCATGGTCATGAAGGATGTAAAAGAAGTCAGTTGCCCAATACCAATCGTGATTTTTGGCGGGATAAAATCTCTAAAAATAAAGATAGGGATAAAATTGTAATAGAAAAATTGAAACGTTTGGGGTGGTCTATACTCATAATATGGGATTGCGAGATTCGAAAAAGAAATCTTGCGGACCTTGAAGAAAAATTAGAGAAATTTTTACAAAACTAAGATCGGATGTCAAGTGCCGACAAGGGTCCATTCGTGTAAAGGGAACTGCTGTAAAATGCCCCATCGTCACGCGGGGTGTTCCCACGAACTTGATTAAGATTTCCACTACCGCAGGAGGTGGTGGATTTTTGCTATTTTTTTGAAAGAATGCATTTGTAATGACAACCTTGTGCCGATCAACCACCATCATGGAGGAATACAGTTTGCACCAATTGTTTGTTTACGGCACCCTCGAAGAGGGGAACGCAATCACGGATTGATTGAAAAGGCTCGTTGCCTGTCCTTCCTTGCGCAGATTACCTTATGCACCTTCCGGACGGAAAAAGCCGGCTTTCTTCTTCTCCTTGATTCCACTTGACGAAGGCATACAGCCACTTCGTCTCCCCGTACCAGTCCACCCGGAACAGCCCCCAGTGGACTTGGACCTGGTAACCGAGAGAAGTTTCGAACCGAACGGTCGCTTTCGTTAGCACGACCGCCGACGGAGGGGCTGCATAAATGTGCGAAGAATGGTTTTGCCACCGGTATAACCCTGGGCTTTAATCTCACCGAAGATGACATTGGCGTTGAGACACCCATCTTCCATGCGCCGCCGGATATAGTCTTTGAATGGATCCAATTTGCTCGGCCGCTTGACGCGGCGTTGGTAAGGAACCGGTTCGGAATACTGCAGTCATTTGCGGATGGGCTTCCGGTCTCTGCCCAGTTCGTTGGCGATTTGAGAGATATTCATTCTCCGTTTTTTCATCTCGTGGATCATGTAGAAATCCCTATTTCAGATCATGATTCTCTCTCCCTCCCAGGGAGAGATATCGGTCAATGGAAATCTTCAACCGTTTCTATTGGGGAATTTATCACTGTTTTTCACACCGTGCTGAAAACGTCGGTATCCTTCGCGAACAAGCGGAGCCTCGCTCGTAAGGGAGCGGGGCTTTTTTTGGCTANAGCTTGAAAAAAACACAGATAATAAAAATTTTTTTTGAATTTTTAATTCAATTGTCCGCATATACTTTGTGAAACGATGACGAATTATGGGAGGGGATCACATGGAAAAGAAAAAGAGTTTGGTTGTATTGGGCGCGCATTGCGGTGACGGAGAGCTTCAAGCCGGTGCCATCGCCAATAAATATGCGAAAGCGGGCTGGGACGTGACGTTTGTCCATTTGACGGCAGGGGAGAAAGGCAACCCACCGCACATATCGGTGGAAGATTACGCGAAACAGAAGATCGCGGAAGCGGAGAAAGCCGCCGCCATTCTCGGCGCCAAGAGCATCACGCTCGATTACAAAGACGCGGAATT
>Ga0065720_1020999_pt1 | contig 11847 bp, 2 predicted proteins | sample Thericmetagenome_FD_59107 | JGI IMG/M metagenome (GOLD analysis project Ga0065720, IMG submission 59107) | Thermophilic microbial communities from the Joint Bioenergy Institute, California, USA of rice/straw/compost enrichment - eDNA_2 v2... | ecosystem: Engineered > Solid waste > Grass >... | reverse complement strand
AAAATTGGCCATTTAAGTTGATCTCATACTAGAATGGTATGTTGGAGAATCTATATCCTCTACGAATTTCGATCTAAGGACCTCTGATATAATCATCCTACTATAACAGTATAATTCCGAGTGCTAATTCGACTTAACGCTAGAAGTTATTTCTTGTATAAACTAAAAGACTCTAAAGTTTTCTTGGTTTCAAAGAGATAATTGTGAGATAGACAATATATGTGTTCTTTTCTTTTCTCCACTCTAATAAGGTTTACAATCAATCGGAGAACTGGATGACTCTAAAATTGAGTATAAAATTTAATTGGATTAGATCTTCTGGTACTGTAAAGATTTTTGATCTCAACGATGAAATTGATTTATTGCGTCCTTCTTTTCCTTTCTGTTGTACAGTCAAGAAAAATATATATTGACCCTAGAAGCGAATGCCACTATTGTCAAGGAACTTTAAAAGACCCCATATCAGATCTAATTTTTGCGATCAATCTAGGGTCTTCTGAAGAAAAGAATGAATACATCATTTTGGGTCCGAGTGGCCCTGCCACATTTTCCCAAAATCTGGGCAATATTCAGCAATATAAAGCTCTTTTTACTACAGAAAGTGTGATAAGACCATTATTTTGTGAAGAACAAGAAGTCTATGAGCATTCAGATCTGATTCACAGGTGTTTGTCTCGAAATGAATACCTAGAAGTCTACTTTAAGAACACAAACTTCAGTTTCATTATAGAAAGCTCGCTAACTATTAAAAATCTCATCATTAATGGCAGAGAAGATCTAAAAATGTTCAATTCTCCTTCAAAAAATCTTACCCTCTGTCTTGAATCAAAGCTACCTTGCTGTAAGGAGTCTGATGAAAAATCATATGTTTTTGGAGATGTTTACTGCACCAGCACTAGAATCGAACTCGATCCTTCCAATCTCAGTCCATCTTTGTTCAGATTAAACTCAAGAAGTGCTTCACTAACAGTAGAACACGTGGTGTTCAAAAATTTGAAGTCAATTGGCCCCAAGTCCCTCTTTGATGTGGAGTTAGCAGAAAAATTAGTCCTAAAGGACGTCTCTTTTGAATCTATTTTCTTTCCAAAGGGAATTATTACTCTCACTCAAGCCGATGTCAGTGACTCACTGATTTTAGAAAATATTAGCATGGAGTTATATCAAAACGTCATATTTACCTACACAGAGCCATACATACATGGCTTTTTGATCACTGTTGAGTCAGTGATCAAAAATACTCCCATCAATATCAACAACATCCTAATTAAAGACATCGTTTTGAACACCCAAGATCACCTTATATATGGTGATAACCTTAATCTTTCTGTTTCTGGGGCTATTTTTGAAAATATCATGATGGAATCAACCAAATTCGGTTCACATTTATGCATGATCCATGTTGGAAATGATTCAACATTCACTATGAATGATTCAATCTTTTTAAGAAACCACTTTGACAGTGAGGATACACATACTTTGCTTTTTATGAGCGAAGATCATTCAAAAGTTACCCTAAAAAATATTAGTTTTATTGAAAATACTTTCTTTGAATTACACATCCTCTTTTTGGCAAGAGGACTGAACACAAGATGGTTCTTAGAAGATATCAAATTCTATGACAATCTAATTGATGCTGAAGATCGAGACACATTCCTATTTTCACTAAGAGGATCAGGGCATATAAACATAAAAAATATTGACCTGATTTCCAATCAATTTTATGGAGAAGTCCAGCTTGCAGAAAGCTTCTTAGATGGGATGATTGATATTGAGGGGCTTACTGTCAAGGACTGTGCTTTGACAAGTCATGTTATTTATTTCCCCTCAAAGAATGGGCAATTCTCCTTAAGAAATCTTTCTATATCGGGAAATTACATAATTGATTTACCAAGAGAGCGCCCATCAGGGAAGAGTAAACGTATACTTGCAGGTGAGTATCCTTCTGAGAAGATCACTCCAGGCTATTTAGAATCAAGGTTTAAAACATCAGCTACAGTAAATCACACTGGAATGATTCTTGAAGGAAACACTATATCAACTGGAACCGATTATCTATATACTGAATATATATGCAACTGGTGTATAATAAGATATAATGACTTCCTGGAAGCAACAGATTTATTTATTTGGCTCTATATTGAAGAAGGGAGGTACTATTTTAATAATCTTGTATTCGCTCATAACAGGATTATTGGAAGAATTGAATTCATGGTATTCTGGTTTAGCTATGGTGAATTCATTAACTACACCTTTGTTAACACCACAAAAACTGATTATGAAGTTATGATATTTTTTGATGGGCTAGCAGTGATGAAGAATGCAACATTTAAGGATCTTGATATGGCAAAGTGGATGTTTTTTGCTGTCCTCCAGACGTGGTTTATTATAGAAGACTCAATCTTTGAAAACATAAGGACTGATGGTGTAATTCTGATAAGTCTCCAAAGGAATGTCGAGGGTGAATTTAAAAATATCACATTCAAAGATATAAGCATGAATGGCTTCGGATATCTGATTTTGAACAGTGAAGATTGTGTTTCCACTTGGGAGGATATTACTTTCATTAACATCACAAGAACTACTTCTGGAATTGACCCAATGGATTTATCTAACCTATACAACGTTGTTGTCTACAATGATGTGGGAGCTCTCTCGATGAAGAATGCCCTGTTGCGAAATACAGAACCTGGCTTCCACTCAAACTTTGGAATTGTTTCGCTTGAGAACTTTACCGTCATTGATCCAATTGCATACTCAAAACTCAGATTCTTCATCAAGGGTTTTGACTCTACAATCGATATAAAGGGTATCAAAATGGTTGTTACTAACCAGTCCATCGAGGAGCAATATTTTGAGAACATATTTTATGCTACAGGTTGCAAATTGAATATAACAGACCTTTCAGTTCAAGGTTTCCGATCTGCCAAAGGTGCCTTCATTAATACAATAGATACAGTGCTCACTTTATCAGGTTCTCTGATCCAAAATTCCTTTATTCCTAATGGAAGGCTTATAAATACGAAGAAAGGCACTTGTAAAATTATCAACAGTAATATTAGTGAAGTAGGCCAGTTAATGAATGCTGTCCAAATGGATATAATTACTTTTGATGGAATCATTCTTGAGACAAGTGTCTTTAGCAATTATATGATTGAGCTTGACCAGCCCAAGACAGTGTCTGTTCTTAACTCTCGGTTTTCTTTAACTGCTGACACAACAGAAGACATTCTCTATAGCGTGATCTCATTGATTGAGCCTTCCTTGCTAGTTAATGTTACAAATACAGAATTCATCCATTCAAAAACTCTCAAAGGAGCACTATACTTGGTCCTATCTTCATCCAATACCACTGTCAATATCTGGGATTCAAGTTTTGAGGATAATACTGCACTTGGGGATGGAGGTGGAGCTCTAACTTTATCCCAGGTCTTATCTAGTACTATCTGGATAAGAAATAGCACATTTCATGGGAATAAAGCAATTGGTAATGAAGACAAAACAGGAGGGCGTGGAGGTGCTATTTATATGAGTTCTGCGGATAGTGACAAAGATAAGCCCACTTATAAATTAGAAAAGTGTGAGTTTCATGGAAATCTAGCTCAACTGTATGGAGGAGCGATCTATGTTAATGGAATTCCACCAGAGATTGCATCTGATGTTGTATTTCTAGGCAATCAAATTATAAACCAAGGGGAACTGATCAATCATAATATTGGATCTCATCCTATTAAGCTAGAATTATGCACTAAGAATCCAATGGAGCTATTTAGGCAACAAAGTGACCGTATAGTTTTGACTCCCAATCTCACAGTCTCTGAAGTCCTCACCATCAATGAATTAGCCAGTGATCAGCTGATTACTTATCCCCTTTATCTGATACTTGTTGATATGTATAATCAAGTTGCACTTGATGAGAATGGTGCAAGGCTGGATTTCACCTCATCTGATCCGAAATTCTCAATGTCAACTCCCTTTTTGTTTTCCACCAATGGATATTTTAACCTCACAGGATTATCATTGAAGTACATGCCAGAAAAATCTCTAACCATCACATTGAAAACACTAGCTATTGTTCCATTTCAGCAAATTTCAGTCATTCCTAAAATTAATCAACAAGAAATTGTAACCAATCTAAAGTTCAGAGCATGTATCTCAGGTGAAATCTTAACTCAAGATCAAACATGTGAGGAGTGCAAACCTGGATTTGCTCTAATTACACCAAAGAATAATTCATATGGGCCTTGTGTACCTTGCGAGACGACAAAAATGTTTTGTGATGGTGGCTCACGTGTAGGTCCAGTTAGGGGATATTCAAGATTGAATGCAACCGCTGACCGCTTTTGGAAATGCGACAATCCGGGAGCCTGTTTGGGAGGGCTGGTTGATGACCAATTTTATCCTGAAGGCAAATGTGCTTTCGGATATACAGGAAATATGTGCTCAAAATGTATTGAAGGATACGGAAAAACTACCAACGACAAATATTGCTTCAACTGTGCTGAAAATATAAATCCTTGGGTCCAGACTATTGCGGCGTTTTCTCTAAGCATCCTATTGATTACCCTCTCCACAAGAGCAACCCTCATGAGGTCTATGAGATATGATATCGATAAGGCCGTCGAGAATCCAAGCTTCAATAAATCAATCCTGATGAAGATGCTCACAAACTACCTCCAGGTTATCTCCCTCATCAATATCCTTCCTGCCGAATGGCCTGGAAGTGTTGATGCAACAGTAGACGCCAATCAAACAGTTTCAATAGGTACAACAACCGTCCTTAGTCTCGACTGTGTTTATAGTAGCATATCAAAATCACTTGGAATACCCAAGCCTTTTATCAAACTCCTCATTATCAATCTGATTCCAGCATTCTACATAATTTGGGCAGCCTTCTTTTGGGCAATTATTCACATTACGAGGAAAATCAAAGGCCTACCTACTGATACTATCAATAACCTGATTACCACTATTGTTATTATTTGCTTTGGCTCACAGTCTATGGTTATCCAAGCCAACCTTCAAGTTTTTGAGTGCGACAATATTTACCGTGATGATACTCCTCTCTATTATATGAAAAGCGATTTGGACATTCAATGCTGGGAAGATGAACATAAAAAATGGACATTTACAATTGCGTTACCTCTAGTCTTGTTTTGGGCTATAATTGGACCTAGTCTAATGTTTTTGCACCTAAAAAAGAATAAAGAAAAGCTCAGAGTTGGCGGCGTTAAAAACTTATCTTTCATTTATAAGGGTTTCAAACTTGACAAGTACTATTGGGAATTTGTCGTCCTCCTAAGAAAGTATTTCCTTATCATAGTTGCTATCTTTGGCAGCTTTTACACCTCTTTCTTCCAAGTCTACATCGCTGTCTATATCATTCTCGTTACGTTGTTTATTCAGATAAAAGGAGATCCTTACCTCAATCAAAAGCTTAATAAACTTGAACAAACTGGTTTGATCTGTGCATTAATACTAAGTCTGGCAGGCCTCTACTTCCATAGTGTTGATATGATTCCTGGGCTTACTCATATTGTTATCATTATTGCAATAGGAAGCAATATTTATTTCATTCTGATATGGGTCAAAGAATTTTGGATCAGCATGAAGATGAAGATTGCCCTGATTGTGAAAAGATACTTTTTGAAGGGAGATAATTTTAAAAGATACGCGCTGAAGTACCCAAAAATAACAAAACTTCTCTTTACTCCGGAGCAATTAAAAATATTAATAGGTGAGAAAAAAGAAGAACCTAAGCCCGTTATAGAATTAGAAGATATTATTAAGATTCATGATGATAATACTCAGGTGATCCAAATTAATGACGGTAAATAATTGTACAATAATGGATTTTGTGTGTATTCATAGATAAAATGTGCAATTAAGAAACAATAAATCTGATTTCTTACATAAGTGTAAAACTAACTTTGCTTAATCACTCTCTGTTGTTTCTATTGTTATCACTGTAGAGTTGGGAAGTATCTAATTCTCCCAGAGTGATAACACTCTGCTTTCTGTTAGCAATTCGATCTCCTGGCTCTATTAAAGACTGATCAATGTTCTCAGTTTTATCAGGACTGAACTGATCAAAGTTTACTTCTTCAGTCTGATCATCATTTTGTTTGCCCATTATTTCGCCGAGCTCTATATTGCTGCTTATCAGATGATTATCGGTTTCTTTTCTCTCCAAATTCTCTTCTGTCACCCTTCCTGAAGACGATCCATAACTATCCGCCCTTTCCAGGCGTGAGAAATGAATGTGATCTCTTTGTGACTCTCTACCTGAGGCAGGAGGTTTTTCTTGTACCGCTTGAAGTGATTTCGCTGGCTCCTTTATTTTTCTTAATATTTCATAGGCCCATTGTCCAAGGAAGTACACAACTCCGAGAAGAATTGTCATCGTTAGCACGATCTCTTTTAACCCTGAAATGTAATCAACTTTTTCAAAGTAGAGCCCGAATAAACACATCCAAGCAAGTCTTAGTAAGTTCATATTTTCAAAATGGTTCAGCTTAGAGTCGAAAAGAGACCCAAATTTTAGATTTATAGCGAAGCTTATGGCTATGATAATGAGAGCCAAATATATCTGCAAATAAGGATCATGCAGGCCAGCATAAACTAAAACAATGATTAAGGCATACTTCCTGACCATAACAATTCCTTCCCAGTAGATTCTCGCACATGGGTATCCTACTGTAAAGAATGCAAAGAGTTTATTGGTTTTTAAGGTTGCTTTATTTTTGTACATGGATCTTATCACATAGCCTGGTAAAATGAGCATCCAGAAGCATGCGCAAGGAAGAGCGAACAAAAAGGCCCAAAGATTATGTTCTCTAGTCCAGCATTTTGTGTCATAGTCTATTTCAAGGTAATATTCAGGATTATCGTCTCTATAGAGATTGGTGCATCTGAACATTTCCAAGTTTGATTGAACAATTGAAGATTGTAGAATAAAACAAATTATCAAGGCTGTTATCTTGAACTTCAATAGGAATTGTTCACGGTTGAATTGTTCATCCCTTAGCTTAAGAGCGATTAACAATATCAAAATTGCGCTTGCTATATAGAAAAGGGGCATCAGATTAATTAAGATTAACTTCATATAAACTTTGGCTAGCACTCCGGTGTATTGAGACAAAAGACATTCAAAACTGAAGACATCACTTCTTGCAACTGTGAGAATCTCAATTAGATTTATGACTCTTTCAAAAGCACCAGGCCATTTCACAGGAATATATCCAATCAAAGCACAGACTTGGACGTAATTGATTAGCATTCTATAGAGTGTAATCTTTCTGACATGAGGATTCTCATCAGTAAGGTTTTCTCCCGAGACAGTGAGGACAGCTTTAACAGAATGGAAGATTAATACGACATTAGCTGCAACGACTGCTAGGATACTGATATATAGGGTGGGATTACTGTTGCATTCGAAACAAGTAGAATCATGTCTGCCTTTCCCGAAACCAGTTATACAATCATTACACAAGTTTCCTTGATAATTTTCTTTGCATCTTCCTGCTGGATATATGACTTCGTTGTCTACGGTAGCACCCAAGCAAGCTTCCTTAATTGGACATCTCAAGAAGATATTTGCAGTTTCGTTCATTCTCCAATATCCTTGCCTTGGACCGACTTTATCGCCACCATCACAACTAGTCGTAGATAGATCACAATTCTCACAGTGTGTGTTTTCGTCGGGATTAGGATTTAATTGCATGGATCCTTTTCTACAAAGAGTACAGGAAAATCTGGATCCATATATTTCACCCACTTGACAGAATCTGAACTGGAGGAATCCTGTGACGCTATCATCAACAGACTCACCAAAGTTTAAAAATCTTGGAATCCCATTAGTTTGAAAAACTAATTTTATATTATCGCCTGGTTTCAAATAATATAATGCATCATCAATATGGAAGATGCCTCTTTCAGCTACTTTTTTCTCGAAAGACAAATAAAACCTGTCCCTTTTGTCTGCATACTCATCATCAACGTATACTTGAAGGGTTGATTCATCATCATCTAATGCAACTTGGCCATAAGCGTCAATGAGAGTCATGTTAAATGCTGAGTCTCCTGGTAAACGTTGTCCGCTGGCTACATTTCCTATGCTAAAATCAGATCCTAAGTCTGAAAGACGTCTGTCTACTGCAATTGGAGGGATATAAGTATTCTGGATCACTGTGTTCGAATCTGTTCGGATGAGTTTGACAGCTTGAGACCCAATATGATTTTCAATTCCACCTTGTAGCTGATTATTGGTAAATCTGTTAATTCCAACAAAAGTAGGTAGCACTCCATAGGCATAGATCGCTCCTCCAAAAGCATCAGCTGTATTTTGAGTAAATCTGCAGTCTATGAAAGTATAAGTGACATTTACAAGTGTCGCGTTCTGAGAAGACAGATAAACTGCTCCTCCTTTACCTCCAAAACCCTTTTCTCTGTGAGCTGTATTGTTTCTAAAGGTCACTCCGTTAAATATGAAGTTCACATTATTAGCATCGATAACATTTATCGCAGCCCCACTAGATGCTGTTGCTACATTATTAGAAAAATCAGAATCTTGGATTATGACTTCCGCCCAGCTTGATTGCATGTCAAAGAGAAGTGCCCCTCTCCTAGTGGTAGTGTTTTGAATAGTACAAGAGGTCATTGTAACACTGCTTGTGATATCAGACAGGACAATGATATTTTCACCTGTAAATGCCTGCTTTGGTCCTTTTTGGGTAATTGTTGACTTTGACATTTGAATAACAGCGGAATCTTGGACAAAGACTACGAATTCACTTCCCCTATCACTACAAACTGTTACATCTTCAAACTTTACACGATCCATTTGAGAGCCCATCAAAAGTTTTCCTGCTTCAAAGGTTGAGTTAGTGAGATTGAGGCTTCCATAAACTAAATTGAAGATGATTGCCTGCCTACCCCATTCGATATAGCCTATTTTACTATTCCTGATCTCAAGGTTTGCATTTGTTCCTTCAAAGATTTTGCCATTAGTTCCTGTGAATCCATTCACTTTGAATCCATCAAAAATGGCTGTATTAGATACTTCAATCCATTGTTCATTCTCAGCAGGAATGTTATTTATTTGATTGAGTGTAAAATTGGTTAGATTAAATTTACCGCCCATCAAAAGAAACAATCTTCTTTGTTCAGCAATTGGGTAAAGGTCTTCAACATAGTTCGATTCTAAAACTACCGTTCCCTTTTGTTGGACTAAAATTGCCGTATTTCTTAAAAAAACACTATTTTTCACTGTCAATTCATTATCTGAATTCACAATGAGTCCTTGACTACCCTTTTGAACAGTGTAAGATGGAGTATCTGAGATTTTTTTATTTTGGGTCATATTTACACCATCCAGTGTGACAGTATGCGAATTGGTATTGATTAAAAAGCCTCCTTCTTTCATTACATTATCAATAAATAATGTTGCTGTGATTGTAGTAGGACATGAGAAAATGAAGATGCAGGCAGTCCCTCCGATTGTATTCTCTTTTATTATGGTATTTTTTACAGAAATTTCTGTCTCTCTTGAAAAAGTAAAGAGTCTGGTGTCACTGTAGAGAGTGTTGTTGATAATAATGGCATCAACTATATCAACCTGGCTACCTCCTGACATTTGAACGAGAGCTCCTCTTCTCAAAAGGATATTATTTTTGAAGGTAACATTACTATAGGTATAATGGCTAATCCAACCTTCAATACTATTTGTCTCCCAGATTATATTCTCATCCCATGTGGTGTTCGAAATATACAAATAATAATCCTCACTATTTAAGAAACGAGCACTCGTGGATATATTGTTTCTCAGAATTAAAGTATTCGTAATTGTTCCTTCAACACAGCAGAAATTAGTTGACCCATCAGCAAGATTATTATAGGAAAACTCATAATTATCCATGATATAGGGACTATTTCTAATATAGGTTTCACCTCCAAGTATATTATTATAGGACATGATCGTTTTACCAAGGGTTATAAACCCTTCAGCTAACACCACAATGAAACCACTGGTTGAACTGAATGTATTGTTCCACATTTTAAAGTCTGTCAATGTCCCTGATCCTTCAAAGGCATATACATAATTGGTCGCGTTATTTCCATCCAACAATATGTTTGTAAAATTGTTTAGGACACTCTCACTTTGGATAAAAGCAATGGCATCCTCATTTCCGAACATCTGATTATTAACAAAATTGACATTTCTAAATTCCTTAGGAAAATCCTCTGCATATCCTAAGGACACAAGTTGGGAAGGTTGCATTGCAGTTGCATCATTATTATCAAATGTCGTATCGCTCACTGTAACAACAGATTCTCCTGCAGCAAATAGAGCTGTAAAAGCACCATAAAATGTATTATAAGAGAATGAGGATCTACTAATTGTGAGCTGTGTGCTAGTATTTGCATATATAAAATAGCCCGCTGATGAAGAGCTTATGGTATTGAGAGCGAAGGTTGAGTCAATTAAATTGAATTCTGAGCCAGAATCGACATAGACAAATCGTGCAGAAGTTTGAGTCGAGACATTGGTTATGGAACTGGAATATATTTCTAATTTGCCTGCAGAAACAATTATTAAAGAGCTGTCACTGCTCATAAGCGTGCTATCCTTTATCTCTGAATTCTTCAAAAGTATTGAGGCAGAGGTTTGCCTCATTAGAGTATTCTGAGCTATTATAGAATTCAAAGAGAAAGTAGAGTCGCTGATTGTTATTACAGCATTTGTAGGAAGATTGAGCGAGTTAAGCAGGCAGGCTGATGAAAAAGGGCTAATGGGAACGAACCCAAAATTATTATAGGAGAAAATTTTAAGATTTTCAAGTGTTATCTCTGCATTTCCTGAAATGAGAGAGGAATCTTTAGAGGAGATAATACCGTCTGGGAGGAAAGAGTTGGCAATCGTAACATTATTCATGGTCAAGCTATCAAATCCAGCTAGTTTGAGGAGGGAGTTTGTGGTGGTAAACTTTAAGTTTTTAAAGAAAATATTAGTGAAAACGACGTTTAAAGGGTTAGAGCCTTGCTTTTCTAATAAGAAAAGAGCTGTAGGTGCCGAGGAGTAGGTGAACGTGAAATTCGTAGGATTGCAGATCAAGTCATTATATTTGATTGAATTTGATTGGGTTTCAACACAACACTGTTCTCTTTTATATAAGCAAAAGGGTAAATTTGATGAATCTGGGTTGAAACCAGCAATATTCTCGATGCCATCAAACAAAATATTATGGAGATTAAGATTTCTCTGCACTCTCCATGTTATAGACTCAATTTTTAAATAAATTGTTATGGAGGAACCTGGATCGACACACCGATCTTGCAGCATTTCGTTAGAGTCAACCTCTGTATCATTACAGAAGAGGGGTCTAATTGTCACATCATGAGTGGTTGTGACTATATTGTTAGTAGTCTGAGGGCTGCTTGGGACAGTTTCATCTCTTGTTAGCAAATAGTGCTGAAAATCCTCTGAATAGAGAAGGATAATCTCGACTGCCTCTGTTAAAGGACTATTGAGAGCAGCCCAAAGATTGTCGAGAGGATCTGAAATAGTCCCTTCACATCCAGAAGGAGAAGTACATGTCCTTTCAGAGGTAACATAAACTTTCTTTGCAGCTCCACAGACTATCCATAGAGCCAATAGTATCCAGAAAAACGTATACATTGAAACCGAAATAAGTCGGGTTTCTTTTGTCGAAATGATAATTAACTGTTAGTGAATCTAAAATTGATGTTTTTTAAATGAGCATTACCAGTTCAGTGCCTGGCTATTGTCTAATAGAATGTTCGCCTGAGAATTGGCCTTATCTTACACATTTGGAGCTATAATAGTTAAAT
>Ga0065720_1021003_pt1 | contig 11855 bp, 9 predicted proteins | sample Thericmetagenome_FD_59107 | JGI IMG/M metagenome (GOLD analysis project Ga0065720, IMG submission 59107) | Thermophilic microbial communities from the Joint Bioenergy Institute, California, USA of rice/straw/compost enrichment - eDNA_2 v2... | ecosystem: Engineered > Solid waste > Grass >... | reverse complement strand
CGCCTCCACGTGCAAGGTTTTTCGGGGGTAACCCCTTGTTTTCCTTGCACCTAAATTCGACAAAAGAGGCGCTAAACCCTTGTTACTGTTGGATTTTTGATTTGTTCAGCAAGCCCTAAGTAAGTTCGGTTAATCGGTCGAACCGTCTTCACCGCAACTGCACCATGCCGATATCTCCCCGCATTGCACGCCAATGGATGCTGTTCTGACTTTAGCGGACAACGGCTGCATCAATCGCTGCCCGAATCAAACGCAGGTTATGCAGGGTCGTCTCCCATAATTGCTCCTGAATCTTTCGGATGTCTTCCCGGACCTGTTCCAGATTCGAATGCTCGGCAAACCGAATCATCTGTTCAGTCAATCCCGAATCGTGTACTTCTACACCCCACTCCGTCCGCTGAATATCCTCAAGGAAAAATCCCAGTTTATCGTGACTGATCAGGGACAAGACGGGAACTCCCAGACCGAACGGCACCATTTGCGCATGTCCCCGCATTCCCATGCACAAGTCGGCATCGGCATAATAGCGCAGTACATCATCAGGGGGTGCGCCATTTAGGTCGACTTCTGTCACCTCGATACCTTGTCCCCGGAACCAAACGCCGCTGACCTCATCCAATGTATGGTGATGATACAGTCTGATTTCCCAGCCGTCTGCCTGCAATTTGCGCAATGCTGCGGCCATTCGTTCGGCGATTTCTTTCTGACGAGAACCGAAACGAAGGCCGGCGCGGTCCATGGCCACATTTACAGCCAATACTTTGCCATTCTTTTTCGCCCGGTCCGGTTGCCCAAAGTGCAGTTTGTTCAGAATGGTCGTCGGGCATGGCTGATACGTCAACTTGTCCCAAAGCCGCTTCGGCAAATAACGCTGCAAGGCGTTCAAGCTCCCGTTGTTCCGCAAGCCGAAAAAAACGCTTTTCTCCACCAATTTTTGAACATTTTCGGTGAAAATCGGCGCAAAATCCGGTTGTCCGCGGAAACGATTATAGCCTACCGCAAATACGATAATCGGCACCCGGATTTGATCCAGCAGTTCAACGGAAATGGGCCATTGCCAGCCCGAACAAGGATTGGCATTGGTGTCGGACAAGAACAGCCCGCCGCCGCCGATAACAAGCGCATTTGACTGGTTAATGCGTTCAATTGTTTTCGATGTAACGGGTTGGCGGACATCGATCAAATCAAAATCAACACGTCCGAGTTCTTGTTGGAACAGTTGTCTGACGCATGGAAATAACAATGTGTCGCCCGCATTGGTATTCTTGTGAACACCAACATGAACGATTCGATAGTCCGCCGAGCCCGATTTCGGCTTTACGGCGATCATATCGGCGTTACGGTTATAGGGACTGTGAGACCGCATTACAATGTTTTTTATGACTTGCGGGTTTCCAAAGGTAATCCGGGGCTTCGCAAACGGTTTCTTCCGTCCGATAGCCCACAAAAATCCGAGATCATTGTACCCGGATTGGACCCAATCGAAGCCCGCTTTGGCCATAAAGGACCGCAGCACTTTTTCCGAGAATGTGTTGATATGAACATGCCAGAAAAATTCATCGATGGGCTTGTGCATGCGTTCCATTCCCGGGCACTCGATGTACAGATAACCGTCTTCTTTCAACAACAAGCTTGCTTGCTGCAAGAACTCGCTGGGGCTGGAAACATGCTCGATTACATGAAATGAGCAGACCAGATCCGCCGATTTCGGCGGAAGCTCCGCGTCTTCCAACATGACTTCCTTAATGTCCACGTTGTAGCGCTCCCTGGCTGCACGCGCGAAATTGCCGTCCGGTTCAATGCCAATGGCATCCCACCCGTAAAGCTTCATCAAATGAACGAAGCTGCCGGTTCCCGAACCAATCTCGATGACCCTTCGCTCAGGGTCTCCCGGCACACACAAATCCGGGCATACCGATTCCAGCAGGCGGAGACGAACAAGTGCTTGACGTTCTGTCTTCGCATAGGCCTGTTCTTGTGGTTTATCCCAATTACGAAATTCACCTTTCAAATAGAGATTCTCATGCTGTTGTTCGGTAAGCCTCGGATAGACGAACACAAACCCGCAATGTTCGCAAACATAATTGAATAAGCGGCGGTGATGTCTTCCGCGCTTATAAAGCAGCGAAAATGTCGAATGACCGCAGAGATCGCACCTGTACTGCGATACTTCTTCAGGCCGCGGAATCGAAGATTGCCCTGTTTCATCACATTTTTGATGGTAACGAACCAGTGCTTGTTCAATATCCGACCAAACGAGCACTTGCATGTATTCCAATTCCAGTCCGTCTATCTGAGCCTTGATTTCCGTCTCATACGTGCTCATGATGACAATAACGAGATTGTCCAATCGCAGTTCGCGAAGACGCCCGGGGTGAACAATCTCCCTACCTTCCAGTTGATGCCCGTGCACGGACGAATTGTTGTCGACAAACAATACATGCTCGAAATCAACGATTCCCTTGCATCTATTGTAAAATCCGCCCGTCCCCCATACCACGACGTTGCACCCTTCCAAGTGTGGGAACAGCTCACCGAATTTCATCATTTACTCCTTTCTCAGTTAAACAGATCGTCAAAATCGATCCGCGGGAACACATCAAGCTTTGTTGAGCGGGAGGCATTCCATATGCGGACACCTTGCTGATTCATGACATGAAAAGCTTTCTGATAACATTTGTATTGCGCGTCCATGTTTGGTCGGATGCAGTTCTCTCCTTCTTGGTGATAGTCCGGATGAAAATATACTTTATATTCCGGCTTATGAGCATAATAAATATCCGGAACATTCGGATCGAATTTCGGGACCGGGCCGTAATCAAAATCGATTCCCAACAGGTAAATTTCCGATACGCCCATGTAATAAGCCAATTGCAAGTTGTAATACGTTACCGTCATGCCGCTTATTATCTGTTCACGAATATTGGTCGAGAAGCGGATTTCTTTGACATCAACAGGAGTTGCCGGCACCCAAAAGCAATTTGGATTTTGGCCGATGTATGGGTAAAGAAAGTTGGGCAACAACTTTGTCGACAACAAATTCGCGACCTTGTCCCGGTTGTTCCTGGCAGCCTCCCGATCAGTCATTGTGTAATAGGTGGGCCTCCAATCCGTCTCCGGAAACGCCACAAAGATGTTATTGGAAGCAAATGTGATCTCGTCCTTCAAACGGTCCAGGTCACGGATTCGAAGGCTCGGACCGTTGCCGATGACGAACGCGCGCTTCCCCTTATGAATATCTTTGAAAGCCAAAATCTTGTCGAATTCTTCCGGGATCAGTGCGCCGAGAGCCGGGCCGGCATTACGATAGTAATGAACGCCTTCCTGCAGACCATAACTTTCCAACTGTTCCGCAATTTCCGCTGCATACATACTGGCAATCACGACAAGAATTTCATCCTTGTTTTCGTTCAAAAGAACCTGGGGCGGGTGCACAGGAATACCACGGTGCGTTGTCCCCCATTTACGCTGGTCATTGTCCACGAAGTAATGGACAGGGACACGATCGTACCAGAACTCATCCGCTCTTTTTCCGGTACCGAAAACTACGACTTTTCTACGCATGCCTTGAAGCACTCCCGAGTGTACATTATGGATTCACAGCGCGACAAATGAGGTCGCAAACCTCTCTCACACACCCTTGTCCGCCCGCGCGGCGGCACTGGTACTGAACGATACGCAAAATATCTTCGTGCGCATCCGCCGGCGCGGCCGAAAAGCCGACAGACATCAAGCATTCGAGATCATTGATGTCGTCGCCGATGTATGCCGTCGTCTCGTAACTGAACTGGTTGGTGCGGGCAAAGAAATCATCCAGAAATTGTTTCTTATTCTTGATACCCGTAAATACATAATCCGCCTTCACCTTTTCAGCTCTGCGGCGGACCAGTTCAATGTCCTCGGAAGTGAGAAACATTATTTGTATACCGTGAGAGCGCAACAGTTCCATTCCTTTTCCGTCACGTGTGTTGAACTTTTTCAGTTCTTGGCCGTTGCTGGAGTAATACATGCCGGCGTCCGTCAATACGCCGTCTACATCCGTGATTAACAGCCGCACGTCCTTCAGCCGATGGAATGGCGGTCTTTTTTGTTTAAGGTGTTCGGCAATCAGCCAATCCGTCGAATCGTCAATTTCGAAGTAAGTCGATTCCGGCATTTCGTAAAGCTCTGTCCTTCCGGATATCCGGACTCCCGTCGCCAGCAACTGTTCACGGCTTGTAATGTAAAATGCGCCGTTCTCGACCAACATGCCTTCCCAGTCTTGCCTTCTCGGACGTGAGGCGGGGTTATAGTTGACGGGCACCGCTCCTTCATCCGTCTCCGTCCATACGAACCGTTTCTGCCGGACAACGGACAGCAGGCTATCCGCGCCCGTACGGAGATATTTCCGAATCCCTTCCGTCAAATGCCAATCTTCAATTAATGGCGATGTCGCCTGGATCAATACCAAGGAATCGAAATGATGCCGATTTGCAATCTCGAGCATGACCATCTCGGTTGACGCCGTATCGCTGGCCGATTCGGGACTTCTGTCCACAACCTGGACGCGGGGAAGGCCGAACGATTCAACCGTCCGGCCAATCTCTTCATCGTCGGTCGCAACGAGCACACGATCGATCGCCTTGCAATCGCTTGCGGCTTTGACCGCCCAGTAGACCAACGGTTTTCCGGCGAACAAGCGCACATTTTTGCGCGGTATACCTTTGCTTCCGCCGCGAACAGGGATCAGCGCAATAATTCGGTCAGACCTTTCGTTTGAGTTTCTTGCGCTGGACTTTCTCGACATCAAGCAGATCCTCCCGTTTGTAGGTTAGCGCTTTCGCCACGTTGCGCAAATCGCGTGCCAGTCTTCTCATGCCGTCCGGTTCCAGGCTGGCGGCATGGTCCGTTCCTTTCCAAGTGCGATCCAGCGTAAAGTGACGTTCGATGAAAGTCGCCCCCAGCGTAAAAGCCGCAATGTCTGCGGCAATGCCCAGGTGATGCCCGGAGAAACCAATCGCCTTGACCTTATCTCCGTAAGATTCATGCAAACGGCGAATATCAAGCAGTGACAAATCCTCGAACGTAACCGGATACCCCGAAACGCAGGAATAGATGATGAGCTGGTGCAGACGATCGCGCTCGGCAAAGAATTGCAGGATGCGAAGCTCTTCTTCCTTCGTGGTCATGCCGAAGGACAGATGAATTTCACCATCGTACACGTCAAGCAATTTGCCCAGCATGTCGAAGTCCAGGTTGCAAGCCGAAGGAATCTTGATAAATTCAGGTTTGAGACTTGCGATTTCCAGCGCCGAAGTCGTATCCCACACGGAAGTGCTGTAGATGACATTGTTCGATTCACATTCCCATTTCAGTTCCTCATGTTGCGCCAGCGTAAACTCCAGGTATTCGCGGTGCTCCCCATATGTGGCACCGTAAGCGTGCATGGCATTGGGGTGCGGAGCGTTATACTCTTCCGGTGTCAGAAGCTCTTTCGGATTCCGCTTCTGGAACTTGACAGCATCGACTTTGCAGAAAATGGCCGCCGTCCGAATCATCTCTTTCGCAATGTCCATTTCGCCTTTGTGATTACATCCGATCTCCGCGATAATAAAAGGTTTCACTTGATTCACACGAATTCTCCTCTTAGCCAGAAATCAAAATACCTTCATTCTCCAACCAATGCCTCTTGTCCTTGGCAATTCGCTCATTGGAAACATAACCTGATCTTCACGCTCGCGCCTTCCTCCTGTTCCATGCAGCGGTTTTCAAGCACTCCCATACCCGGTACAGCCAATCCAGGTTCTTGAGAACGATGATCAGATAAACCGCTTGGTTGATCCAACCCGTCAATGCGGCAAGCGAAATGACAAAAAACACGGTAAAGATGTCAAAGCCGGGTAGAATTCCCCGATCCAAAAACCACTGCTTCCAGCGCGAACGCTTGAGCGGATGGTTTCTCGCATAAGGCAGCACGAAGGCGTGCACGACCCACAGGTCGATATAAATCGTCAGCGGAAGGAATAGTTTGGCCCACAAGGGAACATCCGCCCCGATAGCCAATCCGACGAACACCGCAAAACGCACCAATTGGTCGCAGAGACGGTCCAATTTCGCACCAAGCGTGGTCATTTTACCGGTCAACCGGGCCAGGTTGCCGTCTGCACCATCCAAATAATGATGGAGTTGCAGGAGAATGGCGCCCGCCGCCCAATATTGGGCTCCGAAAGACAGGCCGGCCAGGATACCGGTCAAACAGGCGACCACCGTAACGAAATTCGGGGTCAGATTTAAATCATAGGCCCATTTCGTAAATAAGGGATCAATCAGATGGGCGTAATAACGATTAACTGCGTATTCATAAGGCCTGCGTTGCTGCACCACCACTTGCTGCCTGAACCTTCTGTAGCGGTTGACCAGATTCCGGAACATGGAATCTCACTTCCTTAGCAGCAATTCATTCACAGCCGCCAAATCCTCTTCAAAGTCGATCTCTTTGCACACCAGATCAGACACATCCACGGGCATCACCTGCATTCCCTGTTCAATCGCCAGTTCGATGCCCCGTTCGAAGTAATCGTTCTTGTCGCATTGTTCCAGTCCATTGATCAGAAGCTCCGTATCTTGCCGTTTCACCAGGTTGATTCCGACCGCCTCGCCTACGGGATCGGCCACCGCTTTGGAAACCTGGCGAATCATGCCGTGGTCATCCAGCGAGTATTTCACTTCCTCTTCGCCGACGGAGGCCGTATCCACGGCCATGCAGGAATACGGCGAGCGGATCAGCCGGTCGATCACCGCATGGTCAAACACAACGTCGCCATTGATCCAGAGGACGTCGTCTGTCCGAACCTTGCGCAGCCCGCGGAGCAAACTTTGGGATGTATTTGTCGTGTCAAAGTAGTCGTTGTATACATAGGTCAGCTCGGGAAAAGCTTCCATGATCAATTCTTTCTTGAACCCGACGACGACGTAGATATCGTCAAGATTCACATAGCGCAACAGTGCTTTGATCTGATTTTGCATAATGGTTCGTCCGTTGGACAGCAGCGTCAGCGTTTTGGGATGAGGTTTACCCAGCCGTGAACCGATTCCCGCGGCAAGAATGACCACTTTCATGTGCAACCTTCCCCTCATTAATCGATCGGCATAATCCAGTTCCCATCTTTCATGCCCATGCTTCTCAACCGGGCCGCAAGCTCGTCCCGATCTTCCGGAAAGGAAATGATCAATTTGTCATCCGGACCGAATGCAACGGTTTCGGGTGACGCTATCGGAACGCCGTGCAGCAACTTTCCGTGCTTCTCCTTCTTCATGTCCAACACGGATGCGACCTGTATACCGGCATGCTTGAGCCAGGAAACGATCAACTGTCCGTAATCCCCAGCGCCCCAAACGACAAACGGACTGTCTTTGAACGTTTCCACAAAAGCCCGGAACTGATCTGTTCGAAATCTGCCGGGATGATCAACTTGCCTTTTCCGCGCGCCGCTTGCCAAAAGTTCGGATATGGCCGCATGCGCTCTTTCGGGCGCGCGACTGTCCTGATAGGCATACAACTGTCGGTTCATGTCGCGGTAGTCCATGGCCGGTTGCTCCAGCAATTCCTTCACCTTCGCGGCCACGGCTCCGGGTTCACCAACGGTCGGCAGCCATCTCCGCGCTTGAATATCAAGACTTTCCGTCACGTCAGCCTTGCCCAGCTTCCCAATGTTGCTCATTTTGTTGATATTGTAGACGCCTGTATCTTTCACTTCGGAAGGAATGGAATTGATCAATAGCAGCCGCTTCTCCGCCAGCATTGCGTCAAAGATGGCGCCGCTGTAATCGCTGATCACCAGATCACTGACCGGAAACAGATTGAACAAGTCCGCGGTCTCGTCGCACAGGAAGATGTGATCGTCCGACAGATCGTTATAGTGATATTCGTTGCTCAGGGAAATCCCGTGATGGAGCTTGACGATGACGCGGTAGTCGGCCAGCAAGCCGTCCAGGGACCGCCGAAACCATTCGAATGACGACAATCCGCCCCAGGTCGGGCAGAACAGTACGGTCTTCCGGTCGGGACCGGCAAGCCATTCGGACAGTTTCCGACCGTCGATGCCCGTCACATCGGAATGCACAGGAACATGCGGTCCCAAATACCGGGGGTGGCCGATTTCGACCGTTGGAGCCATGGACCGGAGCCGTTCGAAGGAATAAGGGCCGTAAACGAGAGCAAGATCAAAGCCCCTGTTCCAATCCGCGTAGTTCCACGCATCCTTGGCATATCCGTAAAGCACCCGGATGCGAGGGATGGCCGGGTCGATAAAATGGAATAGCGGCAGGAAATAAGGCGCGACTATCGCATCGACTTGAACCTTGCCGGAAATCAGATCATCCGATTCACAATAGGCGATCCGGTTTTCTTCGAAAAATGCGGTCAGTTTTTCATGACGATTGTTGGTGTATTTTGGTGTGGCAATGATAAACCGTGCTTGATTCTTGAAAAGGGAGGCAATGCGTTTGAAATGGATATAGTGGAAGATGGTAGTGCAGGCAAAGCCGATTTGTCTATCCATGGGGTGCTCCGAACCTCCCTGTGCTCATCAAACCAACTTTTCATCCAACAGCCACTTGCGCAAGGTTTCCTTGTCGATGACTTGATTCGCGGTAAACTGCAAATCTCCAGCCCCGAGAAACCGGCTTATTTTCGTTTCGATCCTGGTCTGTCCGAAAATCGGGGCAAGGATGTACATCCACTCGGATTCGATCATGTTGCGGGATTCATCATCTGTCATGAGCTGCTCGTCCATCTTCTCTCCGGGCCTCAGACCAACCTCTTCAATGTTGACAGGCTGCGAAATCGAATGGCGTCTGGTTGTCTCTTCAATGACGATTTCCGCCAGATCCGAGAGCCGGATCACCGGCATTTTCAGGACAAACACTTCTCCGCCTTTCGACAGGCGATTTGCTTCCAACATCAGGCTGATTGCCTGGCTCGGCGTCATCATGTAACGGGTCATATTGAGATTGGTTACCGTAATTTTCCCTTGCTCGACAATTTGTTTCTTGAACAGGGGAATCACAGATCCTCTGGAACCCATGACATTACCAAACCGCACGGAAGCAAACACGGTCGGTTTGGGACCTTTCTGATAGTTGGCCGCGGAAATCAGCCTCTCGCCCATCAACTTGGTGGCTCCATAGGTATTGCTCGGGGAAACCGCCTTATCGGAGCTGGCAAACAACACTTTGGTCACGTTGTTCTGCAGGGCGGCATGAACAATATTTTGCGTGCCGATGACATTCGTCTGCACCGCTTCAAACGGATTATATTCACAGGCCGGCACATGCTTCATCGCAGCCAGATGGAAAACGTAATCGATGTCTTCCATGGCTCGAAGCAATCGTTGCTGATCGCGGACATCTCCGATCAGAAAACGCAACTTGTGCGCATGCTCTTGAAACTCGAGATTCATAGTAAACTGTTTATACTCATCCCGGCTGAAGATCCGGATGACGGCCGGATCTTCCTGCAGCAATCGGCGTGTCAGGTGATATCCGATCGTTCCGGTTCCTCCGGTTATGAGAATTTTCTTCCCTTTGTACATAGCCTCAATCCTTCATCCGTTCAGTCGCGACTCGCAGCAACTCTTTCACATCAGGCATGCAGGATTGCATTGTCTGAACAAGAGAGCCGAGAATATCCACGAACAGTTGCGCCTTCCTGACGACATCCGTTTCCTTCTCCAATTCGGGACGGTCGCGGTCGAATTCCCGGATGGCGTTCATGGCCAGTGTCGTCATCAACGTAAGGAACGGAACGCTGACAGAAACTTTCGCCCATTCCTTCTCAATATCCCGCATGTATTGGATACACTTCATTGAACGCCGTTTGCCGAGATCGGGCAACTTCTCCAGTTTTCCGGCGATATGGTCCAATCGCTGCTCAAATATGCCGACTTCCCGCTCAAGAATCGCAAGCCTGGCTTTCACTTGCCGTTTGCGCTGCTCCCCGTACAACGCGCCCGGTACCCCCAGATAGCGCTTAATAATATCGCCGGGAATGGTCTGATCCCGCACCCGGTCCAGCACATGCTCGAGCGGTTCCCATGTCGTGCCGCTGATTTTCGCGCCGTATCTTGCGGTGTTCGTAAAGACGATGTCCGGATATTTGTCAATCAGCGACTCGATGCTTCTTAACGTGACAACCAGACCGTGAGTGGCTCGATTATGGCCTCCGTTCACGTTCTCAACCGTGTATTTGGCGTTGTTCAAGGCCCGTTCCTGAGCCGCCGGCGACAAATGCTTTGCCCCGGGAGCGTACATGACGTCCGAGGGATAACTCAAATCCTGCCCGACCAGCACGATCTCGGTACAACCCATATAGATGGCGGTCTCAATGGCATTGCCCGTGACGGAAGGAACAGGTTCGAACAGTGGATCCTCTTCGGTAAACCCCATCATATATTGGGTCGTCAAATCTTCGTCCAGGAAAAAATGAATAATCTTCAGCGGATCGTACAAATCTACGACTTCATATTGCGCCGCCGGCGCAAACAGCAGGGGAATGCTGCGAACTGCGGGATTGGTGTATATTCTCAGGTTGATTTTTCCGCCGTCAATGAGTACCAGCAGATGAGGCTCAATTCCAAAATGCATCAGCGATTGAATCGTCGAACCGGCAGCGATGATCACCGCGTGCTGTTTGAGTTCCCGCAGAATCGAAACGTCCGGTTCCAGCGATGGCCCTGCCCCAACGATGACGGCGGTCTTGCCGGCAAGCAGTCCTTTGTAATTACTGACCGATGTGGAATTCAGGATGTGCGGCAGATTGTACATCCGGTTCTGCAGCCATTCCAGACCGAATCTCTTGTATGTCACTATGGAAGAAAAATACGCCATGCTCGCTGTCTTCGCGTCCTCGGAAAAAGCGATCATGTTCCGGGCGTACAACTTCTGGTAGACGGGAATCGCATGGGCCGACGGTTTTGCCCCGGACATCTTCATGAACTTGAAGAACAATTGCTCGCGTCGGATCTTGTCGTCTCCGACGAGAAGGCTGATGATTTGCACCCGGGACAGAAGCTGCTCCAGATCGATCGCATGCATGGCGGCGACAAAAATCTGCGTATCCGGTTCGTAAATGCTGATTCGCATGTTCGGCAGGCGCATGCTCAACATGAGCAGATGGTACCCGAATCCGAAGCCGTAAAGCATGATATCGGGCGAATCCCCGAGCTCCCCCGCCAGCTTTGAAGCCCAACGCGTGACTTCCGCTTCCGGATCATGGCTGCTGTAGAACTTGATCCACCGGTTTTCCTCCGTCCGGATTTTCAGATTTGGCATGCCGGTTCTGGAGAAGACGATCTGATAATTCGTCCAATCCGGCTCGATTTCGGCCACTTCCGCATAAACCTTCGGAAATTTCTCCTTCAAGTATTCCAGGTTCTTCCGATACCGGGCCTCCATGACTTCGAGCTCGTCGCCGAGCGCGACCGCAAGTCCCCGAATCGTCTCCGAAAGCTCGTATTTCAGGCAGTCCGCCGCATCGCGGTGATCTTCCTGGTCCATGCAGGCATTCATGGCCTGAAACTGTTCGGGGAACGTGCGAACGAAATGATTCAGCGCGGCCAGCAGCTCGTCGTTGTCCGGCAAATTCGCCAATGCGTTGGCGACGAGGCGGGATTGCCGGTACTGCTGATCCATTTTCTCCACCAGCTTCCCGATGCGCTTCCAGGTTTCCGGTCCGATGGAATCATTCGAATCATAAATCTGTTCCGCGGTGTCCAGACATTCCTGCCGCAGCGCGGGGAGATCCCGCTTCATGTTCTCGAGAATGGTCTGCAGTTCGTATAAATCGGTTATCGTCTCATGCATCGCAGATCCTCCGT
>Ga0065720_1021004_pt1 | contig 11857 bp, 13 predicted proteins | sample Thericmetagenome_FD_59107 | JGI IMG/M metagenome (GOLD analysis project Ga0065720, IMG submission 59107) | Thermophilic microbial communities from the Joint Bioenergy Institute, California, USA of rice/straw/compost enrichment - eDNA_2 v2... | ecosystem: Engineered > Solid waste > Grass >... | reverse complement strand
CTTGCGGCCTACGCACCAGCCCTGACGGCGTAGGTGCCGCGCCATCTGTCTCGAGCCATACCACGGCATTTCCGTGAACGCCTCGTCAATGAGGCGCATCAGTTCGAGGTGCTCGGGCGTCTCGCCCGCCGGCTGTCGATAGAACGAGGCCCGCGAGATCGAGACCAGTTCGCACTGGCGGCGGATCGAGAGCCGTTCGTGATCGGGGTCAATCATCATTCTCCTCCGATCCGAGCGAGGCTTGGCGGCAAGCACAAGCCCTAGAATGATGCTCCAGGAGCGAATGGCCAGGCGGAGATACATGCGGAGCGGAGGCCGTTGAGTCCGATCCATTTCAGGTCGTGAGGGCAGCAGGCGCATGTTCCACGGCATAGGCGGCGAAACGATGCTCGAGCTGCGATGCCGGGCGGCGGGTCGACTGCAGCAGCGAGATCGGCATGGATATGTGCGGCTGGAAGCGGCGCGCGACGAGGCTTTCGGAGCGATAGTTCGACAGCGTCTCGACATCGACGAGGCCGATTCCCACGCCCTGTTCGACAAGCCGGCACAAGGTGCTGCCGAGAGCGACTTCCAGGCGACGCGACACATCCACGCCACGGTTCGCGAGCAGCCCTTCCAACTGCCGACGTATGACGTCCGGCCGGGAGAGGTTGACGAGATTCTCGCCGGCGAGGTCCTCTGGCGTGATCACCGCCTTTGCCGCCAGTCGGTGGGTGCTCTCCATGACCGCGGCCACATCGAGCGCGAACAGTTCCGTTCGGCGGATGGCGGGATCCCGGGTCGAGGGTTGGGCAATGCCGATGTCGAGCCGCCCCTGGCCCACCATCTGCGCGATCTGGGGCGATGAATAGGCCTCGAACGTGAACTTCACCTCGGGATGGGCCTGCAGGAAACGCGCGGCAAGCAGTGGCAGCCAGCGCGTCGACAACGCCGGGATCACGCCGACGACGAGCCGGCCGTGCTTCATCTCCTTCAATTCCCGCGCCACGTCGGAAAGGACGTCGAGCCCAGAAAAGCTGCGGGCGACCTCCGTGTAGAACGCGCGCGCCTCGAAGGTGGGCATCAGCCCCGTCTTCGAGCGCACGAAGAGCGGAAAGCCCATCTCCGCCTCGAGGGCGCTCAAGGCCTTGCTGACGGCGGGCTGCGACACGAAGAGCGCCTGCGCCGCATCGGTGATGGTGCCGCGCTCCATGATCGCCTTGAAGAATTCGATCTGCCTGTAGGTGAGCCGCATCATGCCTTCCGGTTATGAGGTCCGCAACTTTATGAATTTGACGCAGATCAACGACAAAGCCAACATTTTCGCAGTCGACAGAAAAAGTCGGCAATAGCTCAGAAAAAATCCGGATGTGGGGAACAACATGAAGAAATTTTCCGTCAGGAGCGCTCTCGCGCTCGGGATTTTCGCTTTGATGTCCTCCACTGCACTTGCTCAGGGAGTACAGCCGAGCGGTGTGCTGAAAATAGCCGTTGGAGCGGACCCGGAAACATTCGATCCGCACTTCAATGATCTTCCGACTGGTAACACCGTCGACCTGCATGTCCTCGAGGGGCTTTTCCGGCTGGATGCCGAGAACAACGTCGTGAAGGAGCTCGCCACGGACTACAGCTTCTCCGACGACGGAATGACCTTTACCGTCAAGATCAAGAAGGGAAAAACCTTCTCGAACGGGGATCCGCTCGATGCGAAAGCCGTCGCGGCCTCCTTCATGCGGCTGCTCAACCCGGAGGTAGGCTCGATCTACCGGGGGCTTTACTCGTCCATCAAGGAGGTGACGGCGCCGGACGACGAGACGGTCGTATTCCACCTGGGCGAACGCAACGGGCACATCCTGCTCCTGCTGGCGTCGACCAATGCGACGATCGTCAACGTCACGGCGCTCGAGAAGATGGGGGCCGAATATAGCCGCAAGCCCGTCGGAAGCGGCCCCTACATGGTCGACAGCATCGTCGGTGGCGAGCGCTACCGGCTCGTTCCCAATCCCCGCTACGAAGGCGACTTCCCGGCGAAGCTCGAGGCCATCGAGTTCGTGGTGGTGCCGGAGGACGGCGCCCGCATGGCGCTGCTCGAAACCGGCGAGGTCGATATCGTCGAGCGCGTTCCGCCGGAGGCCTTGCAGACGATCGATGCGCTCAACGAGGCCTCGGTGATGAAGCCGCCGAGCATGTTCTCCATCAACATGGAGATCGTGCTCAAGGGCCCCATGAAGGATCCGCGGGTGCGCGAAGCGCTCAACCTGGCGGTCGACCGCGAGGGCATGATCGAGGGCATCCTCGGCGGTCTCGGCACGCCGTCGGTGACGATGCCGGGGCCCGGCACCCAGAACGAGCTGCGCGTCACGTTCGTTCCCATTCCCTTCGATCCGGCGCGGGCCAAGGAACTGCTGGCGCAGGCGGGGTATGCGCCCGGCCAGCTCTCGCTGACGATGGTCTGCCCTACCGGCCGGTACATCAAGGATGCCCAGGTCTGCCAGGCCTTGCAGGCCTCGTTCCAGGCGATCGGCATCAATGCGCAGGCGCGCATCGTCGACCGCGGCACCTGGACCCAGATCGTCAGCCAGCCCCCTGCGCAGCGCGATGACGACATGGCCATGCTGGGCCGGGCCACCGCCGGCATGGACTACACGCTCTACCGCCTGTTCCGCACGGGCGTGAGCGCCAACACCACGGGCTATTCCAACCCGGAAGTCGACGATCTGCTGACGCGCGGCCGGGCGGAGACGGATCCCGAAAAGCAGAAGGATATCTACGGGCAGATCCAGAAGCGCATCTGGGAGGACCGCCCGTTTGTCTTCCTCTGGTACCAGACCCAGGCGATCGGTGTCGCCGACAGGGTCAAGGGCCTCGGTGTCCAGCCCAACGAGACCATGCATTTCGACAAGGTGACGCTCCAGTAGGCGCGGACGGGAGGACGAACCGATGTTCGCTCTGAGGCGCCTGGGGGCGGCCGTTCCCACCCTGTTCATCGTCTCGCTGCTCGTCTTCTGGTTCGTCGACCTCATTCCGGGGGATCCGGCCCGGATCCAGGCCGGCCCCATGGCGACGACGGAGGAGGTGGAGGTGATCCGCGAACGCATGGGCCTCAACCGTCCCGCTCCGGAGCGCTATGCCCGTTTCCTCGAGGGGATCGTCGATCCGTCGGTGGCGGTGTCGCTCAGGACGGGACGACCGATCGCGGTGGAGATCGGCGAACGGCTTCCCAACACCCTGATCGTGGCCATCGGCGGCCTCATCGTCGGCCTGCTGCTGGGCACCCTCGGCGGCGTCGTTTGTGCCCTGCGGCAAAGCACCTTCGTCGATACGCTCGTCACGGTGCTGACCCTTGCCGGCATATCCATGCCGATCTACTGGCTGGGTCTTCTGTGCATCTGGCTCTTTGCCGTCAATCTCGGCTGGCTGCCTGCCGCCGGTGCCGCGACGCCGGCCCATTTCGTCCTGCCGATCCTCGCCGTCGCGACGCGGCCGGCGGCGATGTTCAGCCGGCTCGTCACGGCGAGCCTGCTGGAGGTGATGGGCAAGGACTACCTCGATACCGCACGGTCCAAGGGCCTGAGCGAGTTTCAGGTCCTGTGGCGTCACGCGTTGCGCAATTCGCTCATCGCAGCGGTGTCGGTCGCCGGCGTCCAGTTCGGTGCCATGCTCGGCGGTTCCGTCATCACCGAGACGGTGTTCGGCATTCCCGGCATCGGCCGACTCCTGGTCGATGCCGTGTCCCGGGCCGACTACCCGGTCATCCAGTACGCGATCCTCATATTCGCGTTCTTCTTCGTCGTCATCAATCTGGTGACGGATCTCCTCACCCAGTGGCTCGACCCCCGCACCCGCGCGGCCTGAGCACATGAGCAAGGGAGACAGGCCGATGGCGATGAGCACCGACCTTTCCACGATGCAGGGGGCCACCGATGGCGTGCCGGCAGCGCGCGGGGCGCGCCGGCACCCGCTGCGCCGGCTCCTTCACGAACCGAAGGGCCTGATCGGCTTGGCGATCGTCGGCCTCTTCGCCCTCCTGGCGATCGGCGGGCCGTGGCTCGCGCCGCTCGACCCCTATGCGCAGAACTTCGCCCGCACGCTCAGACCCCCGTCGGCCGAACACTGGTTCGGCACCGACCAGCTCGGGCGCGACGTCTTCAGCCGCGTGCTGACGGGGGCGCGTACATCCCTCGGCATCGGCATCGGCGGCGTCCTCGTCGCGCTCCTCTTCGGCGTTCCCATCGGCATGCTCGCCGCCTTCCGCGGCGGACGGGTGGACTTCCTCATCATGCGCGGCGTCGATATCATGCTGAGCTTTCCGGATATCGTCTTCGCCCTGGCGATTGTCGCGATCCTCGGCCCGAGCACGCAGAACGTGATCCATCTCGCCTTCAACGACCCGCCGGCGGATTTCGACACCGAGGAGCCCTATATCGTCGTGACGCTCGACGAGGCCTGCCGCCGGCAGCAGCTTGGCGAAGGCTGGTTTCCGACCTTCGAGGACGTGCCGCAGCGTGCCATTTCCATGAGCATCCGGCAGATCATGAAATCGCGGCTGCTCGTCGTCTCGGTGCCGGACGCGCGCAAGGCCGAAGCGGTTCGCCACGCGGTCGAGGGGCCGGTGAGCCCGCAATATCCGGCCTCCATCCTGCAGCAGCATCCGGCCTGCCGGCTCTTCCTCGACGAGGCTTCGGCCGCCGGCCTGAAGGGGCGCCCGGGGGAGTGACATGACGACCTTGCGCGAGCGCGCACCGGAGCCGTTGCGGCTCGACGACGGCCTCGAGGTGCGGGACTTTCCAGCCGACGCGCTCTGGCGTGCCGGCGAAGGTCGTCCGGTGCCGGAGGGATCGTGCTTTCCGGTCTCCAGCACGCTCGGGCTCGTCGATTTCCAGGTCAACGGCTTCGCCGGCGTCGACTTCAATGATGCGGCGCTGAGCGCCGAGGCGCTCGACCACGCGCTCCTCGCCGTGTTGAGGACCGGTGTCACCAGCCTCCTGCCGACGATCATCACCGCGACGCGCGAGGAGCTCCTCGCGCGCTTTGCTGCGCTCGACAAGGCCGTTGCCGAAAGCCGCCTCGGGCGCTGGATGGTGCCGGGCTATCATCTCGAAGGGCCCTTTCTGAACCCGGCCGACGGCTATGCCGGCTGCCACCCTCCCGCCGCCATGACGGCGGCCGACATGGCGCTCGTCGACGAGATCGAGCGGCGTCTCGCGCGGCCGATCCTCATGGTGACGCTGGCGCCGGAGGTGGAGAATGCGGGTGCCTTCATCGCGGCCGCGGTGGCGCGCGGCAAGTGTGTCGCGGCCGGCCATAGCGGGGCGGACAACGACAGCCTGGCGGGCGCGGTTGCGGCCGGCCTCAGCCTCTCGACGCACCTCGGCAACGGCCTGCCCCAGCAGCTGCCGAAGCTCGCCAATCCCCTCTTCGCGCAGCTCGCCGAGGACAGGCTGACCGCGACCTTCATCGCGGACGGCATCCACGTGCCGCCGCAGGCGCTGAAGGTGATGATCCGCGCCAAGGGGCTCGACCGGTCCATCCTCGTTACGGATGCGGTCGCGGCCGCCGCCGCGGCGCCGGGCCTGCACCCGTTTGCGGGGATGGATGTGGAACTCGCCGAGGACGGCACGGTGCGCAAGCCGGGCAGCCGCTATCTGGCCGGCTCCTCGCTCTGCCTCGACGCCGCCGTGCGCAACGTCGTCGCCTTCGGCGCCGCGGCGCCGCGCGAGGCACTCAGGCTCGCCTGCGCCAATCCGCGGCGCGTTCTGGCGCCTGTCCTCGCGGCCCATGGTGCGGCTCTCGCGGCCTCGCACCTGCGCTGGGATACGGACCTTCGCCTGCGCTCGGCGGCCGTCGGCCCGTTCGAGATACGGCTCGACTGATCCTGCTGCTGGCAGGCGCGGTCCCTAGAAGGCGAAAGACTGCTGCGCCGGCTGCGGCGTGGGATCGATCCCCTCCAGCGCCAGCATGCGCAGCTTGGCGGTAGCACCTCCGGGGGCTGAGAAGCCGCCGAGCCGGCCGCCCGCCGCCAGCACGGTGGCACGGGATGATCAGCGGCACCGGGTTCTCCGCCATGGCCCTGCCGACGTCGCGCGCCGCCTCCGGGCTGGCGCCGAGCTCGCGTGCGAGCGTGCCGTAGGTGGTCGTATGGCCCCATCCGATGCGCCGGGCCGCGGCATAGATCTGCCTGGCAAAGGCATCGCGGCCGGCAAGGTCGAGCACGCAGTCGGAAAAATCCATCTCGCTGCCGGCGAAATAGGCTTTTGCCGCGACGATCGTCTCGGCGACGGGCGAGGGCGGCGTGCCTGGAACCGCGTCCGGCAGGCGCCGCTTCAGCAACCGCTCGGTCCCGGCGGCATTCGAGGTTGGCAGCTGGAAGCGAACGATGCCGCTCTCGCTCCAGGCGATGCCGCAGAAACCGGCGGCGGTCTCGAACATGGCGTAGTGGTGCATCGTCCGGCCCGTTGCTGATGAGAGCCGGTAGAGCATAGCCGGCGAGGCTGCCCGGATAAATTCTCGCCGGCGGCTTCGCGGGGTGAGCGCCGCCTACATCACCGCAACGGCGCTGTTGCGCAGATCGGTGACGAGCATGTGCCCGGGCGCGTGCGAGATCGAGAACGGCGGGCGGGCATGTTCGATCACGGACTGGGGCGTCACGCCGCAGGCCCAGAACACCGGGATCTCGCCGGGCCGGATCTCGACGGGATCTCCGTAGTCCGGCCTGCCGATGTCGGCGATGCCGATGGCGGCCGGGTCGCCGAGATGCACCGGCGCCCCGTGCACGGCCGGAAAGCGCGACGTCACCTGCACCGCCCGGATGGCCTGGGCGGCGGTCAGCGGCCGCATCGAGACGACCATCGGCCCGCCGAAAGGGCCGGCCTCAACGGTCGGCACGCTGGTGCGGTACATCGGCACGTTCGAGCCCTGCTCGATGTGGCGCACCGGCAGGCCATCGGCGAGCATTGCCTCCTCGAAGGAGAAGGAGCAACCGATGAGGAAGGCGACGAGGTCGTCGCGCCACAGGTCGCGGATGTCCGTCGGCTCGTCGACGAGCGCCCCGTCGCGCCAGACGCGGTAGCGCGGCACGTCCGTGCGGATGTCGACATCGCGCCCGAGCATCGGCAGCATCGGATCGCCGGGCTCCGACACGGCGACGAGCGGGCAGGGCTTGGGGTTGCGCTGGCAGAAGCGCAGGAAGTCGTGCAACGGTGCCGCAGAGCATCGCCGTACCCTCCGGCAGCATGGCCGCGCCGCCGGTGAAGCCCGCGACGAGGTCGAGGCGTCACTTGTCATCGCCGGCTGGGCGGGGCGAGACCGTATTGGCATGCATCAGGCCGCCGGGCAGCCACGACAGCCACAGGCTCATGGCCGCATACATGCGTTCCGCGAAGCCGGCCCTGAGCAGCACCTCGCCAAGGAGGATGAAGAGCGGGATGGCGACGAGCAGGAATTCATTGTTCGTGCCCCAGGCGAGCTCGCCCATGGCGCGCGTCAGCGGCAGCATGGAATAGAGCGGATCGAGGATGAGCCCGAGCGCGCCGAGCGCCGCCCCGACGGGGATGGAGAGCCCGATGAGGACGAAGAGAAGGATGAGCGCGGTGGCGATCATGCCGCAGCCTCCTTGACGAGGCGTTCGCCGGCTGCCGCCTCTTCCGCTGCCTCTTCCTTCGCCGAGCGCACGCCCGCGATGGCCTTGACCGTGTCGATATCGCCGGTGACGAGCGCGACCGAGGCGCGCAGCAGCATCAGCGCGAGGACGAGGCACATCCAGGCGAGCCCCGCGAGCCACAGCCCCTGCGGGACGTAGAGCGGGGTGCCCAGCGGCGTGTTGGCGGTCGCGCCTTCGGCCCAGGAGGTGGCGACGACGTCGTAGGCGTAGAAGGTCAGCATGGCCATGAAGACGCCGAGGGCGACGATGGAGATCCAGTCGAGCACGGCCGACACGCGCACCGGCAGGTGCTGGTAGATCACGTCCACGCGGACATTGGCCCGTTGCAGCGTGGCGAAGGCGAGAGACCAGGACGTGCTGATGGCGAAGGCATAGCTCGACAGTTCGTCTGCGCCGCCGGTGCTGAAGCCGAAGAACTTGCGCGCGATGACGTCGAAGGAGATCAGCAGCACGCTGCCGATGGTGAGGGCGCCGCTCGCCCATACGGCGAGAAGCGACAGGCGCTCCGCGCCGCGCGTCAGGCCGGCGAAGGAAAGACGATGCAGGGACATGGGCTCCACCTCGTCGGGATCGGGGGCGCCGCTGCCGCGACGCCTCGGGAGAGTGCGCCGCGCGTGGCGGCGCACCATTCCCTTACTTCGAGACGGAGATGTTGAGCACCTTGCCGACGGTGTCGTTGAAGTCCTTCACGCAGTCGGCCGAGCAGCGCGCCGCCCACTTCGGCAGCACCATCTCACCCAGCGCACCGCGCAGCAACTGGCGGTCCGCCTCGCTCGGCGTCACCAGCTTCATCTTGCCCTTGACCGGCAGGGTGCAGGCATCCGAGCCCGTGTTGCAGGCATAGCCCAGCTCCGTCTGCTCGGCGGCCGCCTTCCAGATGTCGTCGACGAGCGTCTTGACGTTCGTCTCGATGAAGGCCTGCACCTTCGGGTCGAGCTTGTTCCAGGCCGCCTGGTTGACGGCATGGATCTGCTGGTTCCAGTTGATCGGCAAGGCATAGAGGTGCGTGGAAACCTCGTACCACTTGGCCGAATAGCCGGAGAGCGAGCCGGTGATGGCGCAGTCGACCACCTTGTTCTGCAGGGCCGGCACCACCTCGCCGAAGGCCATGGTCACGCTCGTGCCGCCGAAAGCCTCGACGAACTCGGCCTGGGTGCGGCTCGAGGTGCGCACCTTCTTGCCTTTGAGGTCGGAGAGCTTGTTGATCTCGGCGTTGCAGAACAGCACCTGCGCCGGATAGGGCGAGATGCCGAGCAGCTTCACCTTGGCGCCGTCGCCGTAGAACTTTTCGTAGACCGGCGTGAAGGCCTCAGTGACGGCGCGGGCCGTCTTCACGTCCGGGGCGAGGCCGGCGAGATCGATCGCCTCGTTGATGGCGTTGTCGCTGGCGAAATAGGAGAGGGTGGCGGTGCCGAACTCGACGACGCCCTGGGACATGAGGCGCAGCAACTCCGGACCCTTCAGCCCCATCTCGTTGAAGCCCTTGATCTCGGCCGTGATCTGGCCGTTCGACAGTTCCGGCACCTTCTGGGTCCAGAACGGCTTCTCGTAGTCGTTGTAGGCGGTGAGGTTGCTGAGGCCGCCGACGATCTTCAGGTGCGTCTTCGGCAGGTCCTGGGCGAGCGCGGCCGATCCGGCGAGCGCGGTGACGGCAACGGCGGCACGAAGGATGTGTTTCACGGTGTCAGTCCCCTGGCTGGTTCTTGAGGCAGCTTTGCGCCGGGCCGGCTGCAGCGGCACCCTGCGAGCATTGCAGCTCAGGTTTGATTTTTCTGTCCAATCGTATGTTCGAATGGGGGGTATAAATCCTATTCAACCCCCGTCTGCGGGCTGCGCGTCACGCCGCCCTCCGCTTGAGCTGCAACCTCTTGCGCCATCGCGGCGATCACACGGGCGGCGTGGCTTTCCGGACGGTTGATCCAGGTGGCGGTGAAGCTCAGGTCCGACAGCGGATCGGCCTCGACATCAATAATCTTCAAGTCTCCGTCGGCGAGTTCCTTGCCGAGGAACACCGGGGCGATCACGGCCGCGCCGATGCCGTCGAGCGCCATGCGCACCACCATGGAAAGGGAGGCGCTGCCGTAGAGCCGTGCCTTCACGCCGGCGCGCGCCAGCATGTCGCGCAGCACGAGATAGGGCCGGCTGTTGGAGGGATAGGTGATGATCGGCCGGTCCGACAGGCGCCTCAGCGTGACCGGTCCGTCGTCGAGCTTGAGCCGCGGGCTCGCCACCCAGGCGAGCGGATAGGTGCACAGGTGGATGTTCTCCACCCGCTCCTCCAGCACCGGCCCCATGAGGAAGGCGAGGTCGATCTGCCGCGACATGAGGTGCGAGCGCAGCACCATCGAGCTGTCCACCTCGATCTCGAGCGCCAGCGCCGGATAGGCGGCGTGTACCTGCTCGATGAGGCGCGACAGCCAGGTCTGCACGATCGTCTCGGCGACCCCGATGCGCACCGTGCCGCTCATCACGTTCTGGTCCTGGGCGGCGCGGAGCATGTCGCAGCGAAGCTGGATCATGCGCTCGGCGTGGGAGAGCAGCTCCTGTCCCTTGGCGGTCAGCGTGACGCCGCGCGCGTCCCGCTCGAAGAGCCGCACCCCGAGTGCTTCCTCCAGCGACGCGATGCGGTGCGAAACGGCCGGCTGGGTCGTTCCGAGCTTTTCGGAGGCCGCGCGCAGGCTGCCGAGCGCCGCCGCCCAGAAGAAGGTCTCGATGTTCCTCAGGTCGATCATCGCCGGCCTGCCCTTTGAAATACGCTACGGTCCCGCGTCTTAGCGCATCGGGATGCCCTGCGGGGCAAATTCGATCGGCTGCCGCTGCGCCCGGCCCTTGAAATCGACGGTCCCTCTTCCCAAGTGCTGCGCCGCGGGCCGGGCCCCTCTGGCGATGCCATGCATCGTGATGTCGGACCGCATCGGGTTAACTCGATGCAGGGTCCGGATATCTGCCTTTGTCCAGTCAGGACTCTGCATCGGGTTTTCCCCTCCGGACAGAGAGGAAACCGATGGACGTTTTCACTAGCCTTTTTCTCGGCCATCCGCTGTGGATGTGGCTCGGCTTCATGGGCCTCGTCGCGGTGCTGCTGGCGCTCGACCTCGGGGTGCTGCATCGCGGCTCCCGCGAGATCGGGGTTCGCGAGAGCCTCGCGCTCTCCGCCTTCTACATCGTGCTGGGGCTCGGCTTCGGCGGCTTCGTCTGGTGGCAGCTGGGCACCCAGGCGGGCGTCGAATATGTCACCGGCTTCGTCGTCGAAAAGAGCCTCGCGATGGACAACATCTTTGTCATCGCGATGATCTTCGGCTTCTTCGCCATTCCGCGGCGTTATCAGCATCGCGTGCTCTTCTGGGGTATCCTCGGCGTCATCGTGCTGCGCGCGATCATGATCGGCTTCGGTGCTGCGCTCGTCGCGCAATACGAATGGGTGCTCTATCTCTTCGCCGCCTTCCTCATCGTCACCGGGCTCAAGATGCTGTGGTGGGGCGACCAGGAGGCGGACCTTGCGCAGAATCCCCTGCTCCGGCTGATCAAGGGCCGGTTCCGGGTGACCCGGCGCCTGCACGGCGAGCGCTTCTTCGTGCGCCGCAGCAGCGGCAACGGCCGCAGCTTCCTGTTCCTGACGCCGCTGTTCCTGGCGCTCGTCTTCATCGAGATCGCCGACGTCATCTTCGCCGTCGATTCGGTGCCGGCGATCTTCGCCATCACGACCGATCCCTATATCGTCTACACGTCCAACATCTTCGCCATCCTCGGCCTGCGCGCGCTCTATTTCGCGCTCGCCGCCGTGCTGCACCGCTTCGCCTACCTCAAGCAGGCGCTTGCGGTCCTGCTCGTCTTCATCGGCTCGAAGGTGTTCGTGGCGGAGCTCTTCGGCTGGACGAAGTTCCCCGCCGAATGGTCGCTGGCCGTGACCTTCGCCATCCTCGGCGCCGGCATCGGCTGGTCCCTGTGGAAGACGCGGGATGAGGACGCCGCCGCGGAGGGGCAGAAGCTCATGTCGCACTGATCGCCTTGCCCTTGCACGTGGCGCCCGGCGCTGTTACCGCCATGGGACGATAGCCGGCGCCGCGCTGCACCGCGTGCAGGCGGCGGGGGCAGAGCGGCGGGGGCGGACATGCGCGATTTCTTCAGGCCGGGACGCGGACCGACGCTCGCAGGGCAGGCGGCCATCGCCACCTCCCATCCGCTCGCCACTGCGGCGGGGCTCGAGATTCTCGCCTC
>Ga0065720_1021000_pt1 | contig 11868 bp, 11 predicted proteins | sample Thericmetagenome_FD_59107 | JGI IMG/M metagenome (GOLD analysis project Ga0065720, IMG submission 59107) | Thermophilic microbial communities from the Joint Bioenergy Institute, California, USA of rice/straw/compost enrichment - eDNA_2 v2... | ecosystem: Engineered > Solid waste > Grass >... | reverse complement strand
GGAGTCCTTTGGCTTTTAGTTCGGTTTCAGCCTTGGGAGAGGTCCATATCTTGTTCTGCTTGTATGCTTCCCATTTGCATTCTGATGTGTGAATTAGTTCTCCTGCTTTACGGATGTTATTTATTAGTTTGCTAAGAGTTTTAAGCCTACAAGTCTTTAATATATACAAAATTGGGAATCACAGCGAATGATTGATTGTTTTCATAGAGCACGGTTTCTACAACATTAACGTAATGCTGAACGTCTCAACAAAGATGTTCTGTATCCTGAAGAAGAAATATTCTTCCTTTATCCTCCTTTCTATAAAATGAAGGAGATTGGTCTCATTTCATATACTTTAAGTCCTGAGACTAATAAATGTCCATCTATTTTGGACCGAATGGAGTGTTCAATTGTCCCAAGCTTTTTCAAGAAAATTAGGCAAGCAAAAGATCGAAATGAATTGATTGAAATACTCTTAGAAAAAGGAAAACAAGATCTCCAAAGAAATATTATTGTATAGAGGAAAGAATGATGAAAACATTGATCATTATCGTCTTGCTCCGTCGATTAAAGATTAAAATAACGAATTGTTAAGAAAAAAGAATTATTTTCTGGACATTGAAATTCCTGGTCTCCTTGAAAACCCAAATGTCTTTCAAGTCATTGGAATAGATATTAAGAAACTTAGAGATTTTTGTATGAGAAATGGTACGTCTAAAGATGAAGCCTGCAAAGAAGTGTCCAAAGCTATTTGTGAAAAGTCCCTTGAAATTTTCAAAAATATCAAAGTGATTAAAGATTCAACAGGAGTACCTATTGAGGTCGATCTCTCTGAAGTTGAAGTTTGGAAAGACGAAATCTAGATATTAAAAGTAATTTTTATAATTTGTAACAAATGGCATATGAAATTTAAATCGTTATCTACTGATGAAGTGTCTCAAATATTTTACCAAAATCTGTTGGGCCATTCTTGATGCTTTTTTTAAGGTTATGAATAGGATCTGTAAAGCAATCAAACTCATCTTCTATATTAACTGCAATGTTTATTCCGAAATATTGATGTTATCCAATTTTCTTGTCAATTTCTTAGTTCCCTGTTAGCTTACTTCGAGTTTTCATTTCTTCGCTCAATAAAGGTCAGTTCATCGCTATACGCAAAAGAAACTTCCTTATCTATAAATGATTCAGCCAATAGTAATCAAACTGGGTAATTAATACTATGAATACAATTGCCTATGCTTTATATCGAAACATATCCTTATAAATGTTCCAAAGAGGATAAACATCTTCAATAGTATCTTTATGATGAAACACATATGACTCGATCACTCCTTCAGGACTTGGCTCGAATGACACATACTCAATCTCTCCTTTGTCATTTTTCCTCAAATCATGCTGCAGTACAATCGGCCTTGGAGCCTGCTGTTGCATCACAATTTCTCTATATTTCAAAAACTTCTCATCCACTTCCAATTTCTCATTAAAGAACTTTGTCCCTCCTTGAACATCCCCAGTCGACTTATACACCTGCAACCTGAAAATAAAGTCCTGAATAGCCTTCCTTCCTGTTGTCTTGATCTGACTCCTATCCAAATGAAGATATAGATACGGCTTTCCATCTCTTTCTGTCTCTTCAATCCTCACAAAATTATTCCCTGCCTCTAGGCACACCTTCAAAATCGCATACCTTCCGGCTGTGTGAGCCTGTCCCCAGAGTTTTGTCTCAGCTATATAGAGGCTTAGCCCTCTAAGGCCTGCTAATAGCATGTCATACCAGGCCACATAAATAATATCATCCCATTCTTTTTCTCTCCCTGGCAACAGAATTTCCAAAGACTCGTTAAAAGTAGATAAGAACATTGCAATACTATCAGCTCGGCACTCCTCATAGGCGCTACATACAGTTCCAAACTTCGTGTACCATGTCTCATTGTGCTCATACCAGGTGTTTATAACCTCCCCTGTGAAGGGATTCTTAATGTTTCCTTTATCAAAATTGAATTTTCCGTCCTGGTCCCTGTAAAATAATCTCCCACTTCCATGGCCTAATAGCTCATGAAGAGCCACTTTTACAAAGAATCCGTTAGCAGTATACTTAAGTACCAGGTCAAGGTCCTCATCTTTAACAAAGTGAGCTGTCTTCTTATCTGGAGTTGGGTAGCAGTTGGCCAGGTTCACATTTTTGAACCCTTCGAAGTTCCTTATCTCGTCATAGTTAGGGAGATTTATCCCACTGAATAACCTGTATGTCGCACTGGTAAGAACCTCCAATGAGGTAAAGTCAGGCTTCATCAGGGCCTCTCTCACATACTCCTTAGGCCAATCTAGTTTCTTTAGCAATTCTTGGGCGTTATTAACCAAATTATTCAATAAAGCTGTTTGTTCCTTGTTCTGGATCGTCACAAGGCCAATGAATTCTCCTCTGAACTTAAGCGGGTCCAGGTAGTGTTCATTAAATCCGATGTTAGTTTCAATCTCAGGACTTTTATCCTTGATCCATGCCCTTTGAGATTTTTTGTGAGATTCAACATTGCCAGTCTCGAAGTGGTCAATATAATGCTTGAACATCTCCTTTTGTGTATCATTGGCTACATATTTGGCACATTCTTTTAAGTTATGGACGACTTTCACCATAAATTCATTAAAGTCTCCATAAAGAACACCAAACTTGACTCCCTTATACTCATAAACCTTACCTCCAGACTTACAACTACAGACTAAAATCTGGTAATGTTGGTCCGAGTACTTTATAACTCGAGTATTTAAGGCTGACATTCCAATAGAATCAAGGAATTCCTGGCTAAATCTCACATCAGCCTCAGTCATATTAGGGGAATAATACCCTGAAAGACCTCCTTTGTCGATCAAGCCGATGCTGCCATAAGGCTTTCTGTACTCATATAGCTCATGATGAATGCTTTCCCATATCGAGTCAAATTTTATTGGGTCGAGGTTATAAGCTTCAGTGAGCTTGAGGAACTGATAGAACTGTTGTTTAGGGATTTCGGGGATGAATTTATAGTCACCAAAGCTGGAATAGTTCCCACAATTTTGGAGAAAAGCAGCCAGATAGAGTGTTAGCTTCTTCCAATCTTCCTCAGAGAATCCATTCTTGATGCAGAGCTGCTTGACTTCTTCTGTGGACTGCATTGAAAAGATTTTGCAAATCAGATAGAAGAGTGCAGGTGATTCATATGATTTATAAAAGTAACATACCTTGTGTCCCTCCCAGGAGGCCCTTGTAAAATAATAACAATAGTTCTTCCCTTTGGAGTCGAGTGACTCAAAAGGTTTTTTACAGTCGAGGACTTTTATTGGAGTCTCAATACTGATATAGGCAGGCTTTTCAGATGAGGAATTCATTTGGGTTTAATTAATTTATTGTACTAATGTAGCTACTCTATGGGAAAGGTGCTAATTATTCACTCGACATTGTAAAGATAGATTGGTTCGTGTTATTATGATTGAAGATTATTTCTTTCAAAGGACTTCGATAGTATTATATAAGAAAAAAACTTCAGATTCATACTCATAAATCTTACTCTGCTAATTTCTATATAATGATACAAATAAAAGATACCCGATAAAGAGTCTAGAACACCATTTTACATAGATGTTTGGTTGGCAGCACTGATTTCCTGAAGTAGAACTTTTCTCTTCTTTAAAAGTTCGCGAATTTCCTTGGCCTTGAAATACATATATGCCATACTAGCGATTGAAACAATATTCCAGATTATCATAAATAGAACTTCATAAAAAGCTGCTAAGATTTCAGGGTCTTGCAGCATCTGCTCAAGCAATTTTCTCTCCTGATCCCCCAATCCATGCTGCTGAGCATGGTGTACTGCTCTTATCCTAGCCTCTAGGTTAGGATTTTGTTGAGCAACATGCTCCGGTATAACGAGTTGTTCAACTGTGAGCAAATATGGTGCAATCACGAAGTTTACTACCATAACCAGACCAAAAACTACTGTCTGGAGTAACAAAACTATTCCCATTTGCTTAACTGCAGACTCCTGCTTAATAAGACTAGCCTCTTTCTTGGCTTGGCGAGCCACAAACAGCGCATTTATCTTCAAGGCTTTTATGGCCAGGAAACCCATCTCAATCAAGGTATTAATTTCACTCAGACTACGAATAAATAATCCCAGGGTAACAATCATAAAGATATGCAGCAAAATCCAATAGAATCCATATCCTTCCCGGACTCTTGTATCAAGCTGAGCAAATTCGATCTTTTTCTCTAGAGTCTTGTCAACAACTTGCTGAGCCACCTCGTCAGTGAATGTGTAACCCTTTGTAGACAAAGGAACCTTTAGTGGGACTGTTTCATTAGTCAAGCTAGTCATTGGGATCTGGATTTTTCTCAAAATTAGTTAAGATAAAATTTATTGTTTTTTTCACTTTGCATCCCTAAATATTTCCTTAATGTTCTAGAACTTCTCACCATAACCCAATAGTCTCGACTCCATATATGAAAAGGGATAGAAGGAGAGGAAGGTCTCAAGAAGCTTGGTCCAGAAATAGAGTGAGAGTTGAGTAATTACGTGTAAATTTTTGGTGTCGTTTTATAATTAATATTATCAGGGGTTATATTTATTTCAGAATCTCTTGTTCAGAATACTTGAAAATGACTACCTAAAGGATAGTTATTACCGATTATGTGAGCAATGAGTAAATGAGATTAATTATAGATATTTTTACTCTTAAAACACCTCAAATATAATAGATTAAGATCTTCTTGCTACATTTTCTCTGTAGAGCGGCTTTGAGCAATTTGATGTCCAGATTGGAAGAATAATTCATATCTTCTTTCCAACAAGACTAATACTTTTTTCATTGCTTATAAAGATAATAGGATAGTGCAAAAAGAACGAGCATTAGCATTATGACCGACGTATAGGCAAAATAAAATCCATTTGGGTTCGTGATATCATGCCTGAGATCTTCTGGGCCTAAAAGTGGTAAAGCTACCCAACTGACTAGACTCAAGGTTAAAATTCACAGGTGATATAGAGAAAAACTCTTAAGTACGTGACGTCTTTCCTCTGTTTCTCGAGATCCCTTTCATTGAGGGCATAATATGCTAAATAGATAATATATAGATTGTGATGGCATCGTAAATTGGGAATATTATTGCTTCACTACCGAATCCACGCGAGAAAATACTCATAAGATTACCAGCCCTAAAAAGCAAGAGCACACTATTATTTTGAGAACTCGCTAGCGAGTCTGCAATCTATCTGAGTTAACTACATTTGGTTCTCATCGTGATTAGTATTTTCTGCCTTGTCAGGGTTGGAAACTGGGGAGAAACTGGAAGAGCTCATTCAGGATAAGCGGCAGCCTGTTCTTGAACAATCATCGGTTCTTCATATTGCAGTCTTTCACCTCGTTGCTCCATTTTGTTTTTTATAGCTATTTTAAAATTTGTTACTATATAAAACTAGTTATTTAGGGTTTATCCAAAATTTGTATCTGTATTCTCCATGTCGCTTGAAAGGTTGTTTCTTATATTCAGAGTTGGACCATCGCTTTTGATTCAATTCCACTTTATTTAACCATGATTGGTATATAACTTCTTGAAAGTCACTTTTTGAACGAAGAAAAATAGAATGTTATGGAAGATCCTCAAACTTGGGCAGCAATGTTCGGATCCAGAAAAGCCTTAGCAGGGCAAACGAATGTAAATAGATGACATAGATCTATAGTGTGCTATGCTTGTGTCATTAGTGAAATAAAATTTAAGTCAAGAAAGTTTTATGAATTCCTTCAAGAAGGCCATTAACATCGACCTGAACGAAAGCAGGCTAATTCTCTCAGCCACTAATCAGATCCACAAATATTCTTTCATTTTTCTACACGGAATCGGCATGAACATTCAAAAGTTCTTTGAAGTTTTTCTTTCCAAAGATTTAATTGGACTTTTGGATGACTTCAAGATCATCATACCTCAAGCACCCATCCGCCCTGTCGCAATGTGGCAAGGAAAGCTAGATTACTCTTGGTACAATAAAGATGACATATCTACAGTAAGAAAGCGAAATATTTCATTTTTAATCCTTAGCTTGAAGAAACTCGTCTCAGAATAGAACAAATAATCGAAGAGGAAATGAAACTACTCAATAATGACTCCACCAGAATTTTCCTGGGAGGATTCTCTCAAGGCTGTATGGTCAGTATTCATGTCAAGAACTCATTGAAATACCCCTTGGGAGGACTGATCACTATTGGAGGATTCAAGTCAGACTACACAGAAATTAAAGAAGATGCAGACTTTTCAAACACTCTGATCATCCATGGTACTGAAGATGAGACAGTCAAGTGGGACTTTGCCAAAAAGAGCCTTGAGCCTATTTTAAAGAAAGATGGGGTTCAAGTCTGTTTAATTGAAGGAATGGGACATAACCTGTACAGTTCAGAATTGAGGAAGAAGGTCCATGACTTTATAAGGGAACGATGCAAATATAATGCGACTTTATAAAAATTTTTACTAAAAAAGAGTCCATAAGACCGTCCTATATACATGTAACCCTATCTTTATAAATATGACCTAATCTTTGAGATATCTCCCAGATATTCTTTAACAAGATCAGCTTCCTTTTCTAGCTCATCAATCGAAAGGCACATTCTATTCCAAGCGAAACCATTTATATTTAAGTTCTTGACAATTTTAACTCCATCCTTGCCACAAGTGACTGGGAAGGAAAACACCATTCCCTTAGGAACATTATATGAGCCATCACTGGCAATAGACATAGAAGTCCACTCTCCTTCTTTAGTGCCAAAATAAAGATCTTTAATGTGATCCCTAAGTGCTATAGCTGTAGAAATAGTGGCTGTAACACCTGTAAGATTGATAATATCAAAGCCCCTTGTAGCAATATACTCTTGTAAGTCCTTTTCAAAATATTCGTCATTCTGAATTACCTTTCTAATAGGCTGCCCATCTATAGTCCCATGATTTACATCAGCAAAGGTGTTTCTGGAGTGGTTTCCCCAGGCAATGACATTCTTTATAGAACTCTGTGGGGCTCCAGACAGTTGAGACAGTTTTACAACGATTCTATTGGCATCTAGACGGGTCAGACCTGTAAAGTTTTCTGCAGGTATTGAGGGAGCATGCTTAATCATTATTCTACACAATGTGTTAACTGGATTGGTCACTACTATAACTTTTACAGTTGGCTTGGCAAACTCGTTTATAAGAATCGCATGCTCATTGAAAATTTTTGCATTGAGCTTGGTCAAATCGCTTCTTTCCATCCCAGCAACTCGAGGATGGCTTGCCAAAGCAATGATATAATCGCAGTCTTTGAACATGTTAATTGGATCATCACTAACGTGAAATTTCTCTACTAATGGGTACATAGAATCCTCTAGGTCCATAACTATTCCCTGCACTTTAGCTAGGGAATTTTTGGTTGTTAACAGGCGGATATCTAGCTTTGTTTCAGGTCCAAACACTTCTCCAGCGCAGAGCATAGGAAGAAATGAATATGCAATCTTTCCGCCTGCACCTGTAATGCAAATATTTAGTCTTTGAGTCAAGTTGTTAAGACTGGTCCTTTGAACTGCTTGCTGCCCATGAGCTGGCAGAGTGACTTTGGAGCTTGAGTTCTGAGAATCCATGATGTTTAGGAAAGGTTGCGATTTAACTTTTATTTAGCATTAATCTCTATGAGAATTTCTAGAAAGCTTAGAAAACAGGCAAGGACCTTCTTAACATATTTTAGGAACACACAATAGGGGAATTTTGCAAATGATATACGGCTGCAAAATACTTACAAAGAATTTATACAGCAAGTATAAATTTCGCATGTAAGAGAAAAATACACCTTTTAAGCAGGAACGTGGACCAGATAGCTCTGTGACTTTGACTTGAGCAAGCTTCTGGATTTTTGGACTGCACTTCTCTTGATAACAGAAGGGTTATTATTAAATTCCTCAAGATTATCAGGTAATTTCTTTCCAAAGGTCTCTGGCAGCATCCCTAACAGGGGCAAGCAGGCAAGGCCAATAACGCCGTATGCTAACAGAGGGTTTAAGCCCAATGTAGTCATGAATAGATTGATAAACGGAGCAAAAGTACTAACTCCTCTGCCGATACTGATACAGAAACCCATACATTTTGATCTGACTATGGTAGGGAAGAGCTCAGCTCCATAGATGTAAGCTAGACCAAACATGAAAGCATTCGTGTACTTATCAATCTAGGCCAATAAGTGACTAAAGTAATTGTAGTACCAAGCAAAAGACTCCAGTGAAGACCTGCTCATTACACCAAGCAGATCCTTCAGGACAGTATCCATCGAGCCAGCTGGTAAACTGGAAGAGGACACCGACGATAGATCCAGGAATTAAGAACCACAGGAACAGTCTTCTTCTTCTGACTTTTGAGATGATTATAACTAGAACATTAGACCTAATACAACAATTGTGTACTTGAGGTAATATAGGCGAGTGTCTCAGCAACACTGACAATAAGAGAGTTCAAATAAAGGTTTCCATTGAGATCCGTAAGTCCAAATAGAATTCCGTTATATGTTGTATAGAGGTAGCACATTAGCAGAGTAAAGGCTATTAATCTCTTTCTCAATCTTTTATTCTTGAACAATACTAGATAAGAATAGTCTTCTTCTGTTTCTTCAACCTGTTCTCCAACTGATTGTGTATTAGAAGCTGAAAGATCTTCAGTTTCAGTGGCAGCAATGAGCCCAGTAGTCAATTCAGCTCTCCCATTTTCTTTTGCTATACCCAGGAGCACTTTTTCACATTTATCGAGTTTGTTAGTGGCATACAGAAATCTTGGAGATTCTCTGATAAATAAGAAAAACAGGAAAGCAACAAAGGCAGGAATTCCGACCACGTAAAGGAGTTCTTTCTCAACATCTTGGATAAAATAGGCTAAAATGACAAAAATGATCTCTCCAAGACCCCAGTTGATCAAGAGGAAGGGGTTACTAACCTGCCTGATTTTCTCACCTAAAATATTATTCTTCCTTTTGGTGAAGAGGTACCTCCCTTTTCGTTCAAAATGATAAGAGAAAAAGCAAAGAATGGGTCATATCCAGCCCAGCAGATGGATAATAAGGCGAAATAGACGATGACATTATCACTATACAGGGCCAGAGCTAGCATACAGACAGCTCCACAGAAATAAGAAAGCATTAATGCTGGTTTTCTTCCATACTTATCAGCTGCATGTGAAAAGAACACAAAACCTAAGCTTCCTCCGGCAAAAAAGAGAGCCTCTCCAAGACTTCTCAGATAAGCCCGGTCACAATATAGCTCTAACTTGACTATAAGGCTCTTGGGACTGTCATCAAGGTCGACCCATCCTTCAGAGCACCCTTTTTCTTCATTACACTCATAAATAGTTCCGTCTTCATGCTTGCATTTAAAGGTTGGTAGCTCATTGATGAATGGCTGGATCATAATAACAAAGGCAGTCAAAACCCACTGCAAACCTAAGAGGATCATGACTTTCCATTGATAATAGTTAAAATCACCAGCTTGTCTTAGAGCCTAATAAGTTTAGATGCTTGGGATGATGGAGAGTGTACCTCTTCTATGCCCTTTTCCTCCAGGATCTTCCTGAAGTTGATCTTATTGTCTCCCATATCTTGAACTCTATTGAAATAAATTTATTAGACGGGTTATAGGACTTGTTCAGATTTGATAAGCTCATGAATCCAAGTTGTATTTTATAGAAATTTAAGGCGGAATATACAGGATTAGAGAACTTTATTGTCATAGAAAAAGGTGTTTTGAATCAACAATCAAAGTAGTTATGACCTTTTCACCCCTTATTAGAGTGATTTGATCTGTGGTATGAAGTACTTTATCCTCCCCTCTCCCTTCAAAATATTCCTCTCTAGTAACCCCTAGCCACATATTATCAGTAATACCATATTCCTAAGTACAAAGTACCGAATATAATGCATCTTGCTATGATATTTCCCTGATTAATTTCATAATTTCATACTCTTCTTTGGATCCAGGTTCCTGCATCGCAATTCAATATACCTTGTATCGCTGCCCAGGATGCCTCATTTCCCTTCAATTAGAATTTTAATGGAGGGGTACACTTACATACTGTAATTAATTTATTTATGTCCTGTATTCTTTGTATTCTTACACAAACTCTTAAGCATCTGATTGGAGTAACTAGCAAACAAGATTTGGCTTTTACTATTAAATGCAATACTGTACTTCTCTTTTTCTGTGTTTTGGTGTATATTGATGCGACTACTCCGCTCTTACTTGCAAAAATATTATTATGGGTCATTGCGTCCCATTACAATAACCATATCCTTCATTGACACCTAAATTAGACCATTAATAGCTTTGTCGAGGCACCTATGGCTTTATATGATAAGTTTTTGGTTGGAAGGATATTTATCTAAGTCAATAAGGCAAATTTTGCCGTTTTCACATCCCAGGACCAGAAGACCAGCTGCGTTAATAAAACCGTTAGCAGCATACTCATTTCTCAGGTATTTGTTTCGGGTATAAGTTCAGGGTGTTTAATTAGTTCATTAATATCATCTATGCTAATGATATCTCCTAATTTAATGAGGAGTCTAGCTTTGTAGAGCTTGAAGTCAAGTATCCTGCTTTGATCAAAGTGTGCAGGCAACAGTTTTCCAAAAGGTTGGGCTGCTTATCATAGAAAGTAAGAGTTCAATTTTCAATTTTATTATTGAAGATTAACATACTCAGTATAGAGGGAATCTAATTAGATAGAGAGTTAATCAAGCATACAAAGAAACATCATGGACTATGGACATATTTCCTATCTTAGTTTAAATTAAATCTTTGTGCAGGTAACATTGTTGTCCTTGAGGATGTTCTTCAATTCGCCATTTTTTCTCAGCTTTAATAAATCGCTGAATCCACCAATACTGGTCTTGCCAATGAAGATGTTAGGGATGGTCTTAATACCACTGAGCTCTCTGAGCCTTCTAGCTTGATATTCAGTGATAGGATTCTCATCCATTTCGATATATTCATAATTGCAGCCCATATCTTCAAGTGCTTTCTTGGCCATCACGCAGTATGGGCAGTAAGTAGCGGAAAAGACCATAATCTTGCCTTTCTGCAAGAATGAGTCAAGATCTCCGTCGATATGTGTTCTTTCCATTGGGGCAAATCTGAGCGCAAATTAATTATATTTAGTTTAGAATTTCTGTCATAAATACCGACAAGAGTCTGTCAAGGACGTTAAGATCTTTCTAGAATCTTATTATCTTGCGTCTTCAACTGGAGTGATATAACATTTGATTCCCTATTTAATGAGGGTTCTTTTTGAGAACTAATGAAAGTATTAATCATGTATAAACATAATTCTTCAAGTAATCATCAATAATTTTTTTCTTTACTGAAGAAAGTCGAAAAATTTCTATATCAGAGCTACCTCTGTGTTCAGACTTTCGAGTAAGGACCGAAAAAATGATTCACTGCAAATAAAATGAACAATTTCTCTAGTTTTTCCATCAGAGACTTTTCCAAAGATCCTGAAGCTACTTATCCTTACTAAAATCAACTCTTCTGGTTCTTAGTCAAAGCGTATCGCATGCACTTTTATAGACTACCATAAAAAACTTCATTCATTCTATTTTCTAAGTATAAAAATTCAGGTAGGGTTTACTGAGCGATAGAGGTTTCTGCCTTTCTTGATCATTGTGCTCTCCTGATCAAATGTCTGGTCCAATGTCAAGTTGAGGCACATGCTGAGTTTTTGGTTTCTCTATTCCTACGTATCCAACAGTCGAATTCTCAGTCTACCCATTAATTAGTCCTTCCTTTTTCTGCTATAAATACTCAACCAAATCCACAATTTTATAAATTGATTCAAAAAAAAAAAAAAAAAGAAAAAGAAAA
>Ga0065720_1020998_pt1 | contig 11873 bp, 13 predicted proteins | sample Thericmetagenome_FD_59107 | JGI IMG/M metagenome (GOLD analysis project Ga0065720, IMG submission 59107) | Thermophilic microbial communities from the Joint Bioenergy Institute, California, USA of rice/straw/compost enrichment - eDNA_2 v2... | ecosystem: Engineered > Solid waste > Grass >... | reverse complement strand
TCTTTAAGTTCCAAAAGCTATAAAATCAACAAAATTTAGTAAATTTAGTTACTTCCATTCTCACTCTTAATTCATCAACTCCAGTAAATCTCATACCGGTGTCTTGGATTTGCTTGATATATTCCGGGTTGACTTCATATCTATGTCTATGTCTCTCATAAACTACATTTTTGCCATAAATTTTGTAAGCCAAACTATTTTTATCACTACAAGGTAAAACAAACCTTCTATATCTTACTCAATTAGTATTAGTTTAGATCCGAGTCTCAGAGTGCCTCCCATGTTTTCTTTGTCGATATCTGGCATCAACATTATTGGCAATTTTAGATCCTCGTCATTGGTAACTTGGTCCTCAAATTCTTGAGACCACGCATTCCATCCTAATACGTTCCTGCAAGTTTCAACAACAGCCAATTGGAAGCCCAAGCAAACTCCCAGAAATGGGATTTTGTTTTCTCTTGCATATTTAATAGCCTTTATTTTCCCTTCCACGCCTCTATATCCAAATCCTCCAGGTACAAAGATACCCTTCGATCTCTTAAGGAGCTCCCAATTAGTTTTGTATTCATTAGGCTCTTTCTTCTCGTGTTCATCTTGCAAAGCCTCTGCCTCAATGAAATGTAATTTAATTTTGATTCCTGACTCGAATGAAGCATAATCAAAAGCCCTGATAGCAGAAAGATAGGCATCCTGAAGTTAAAAATTATCTTCAAAATCTTACAGTTAGCTGTACATACTTCCCCACAAAAGCAATTTCTAATTCCTCAGTCGAAGATGAAATTTCCCTGATTCTGTGATAGATACCGTTCCAGAAATCTAGGTTGGGTTCCTTGTATTCTATTTTCAATTTCTACAATTAGGGTTTCTTACTCAATGACTTACATTACACAAAGCATGAAGTATCTTTTGCCTATAAAGGGTAAGAGGAACTTCAGCAACATTTTCAGCATTAGGCAGATTGAAGACCTATCTTGTCAAAAAAAGTCCCTAGAACAACTTACTTTGTCTTCAGAAACACCTCCAAACAATGCAACCTTTTTTAAGGATGATTCATGCATAGGCTCCTCAGTTCTACAGATAATGATATCTGCGGCTAGTCCTGAATATCTCAATTCCTTAATACCTAACAATTGACTGTGAAAATCCATTCCTCTTACCATGTTGAGTAGGCTTTGTCTTCTGTTCTCCTGAAGCTCCAATGGTAGGAACATAAGTTACCAGACACTATTTATTAAATAAAATTTTGATGGCTACTTACAACAACAACGTTTTCTTCTCCTTTATCAACTCTAAGCTGTCTTAGAGCTTCTAAGTAAACAGAGCTTTCAATGTCTCCAACAGTTCCTCCCAACTCAACAAAACACACATCGGGAACTTGCATAGATTCATCAGTAGGGAATCTTGAGACTTCAATTAGCCAGTCCTTTAAAATTAATTAAAATCTGGTCTACTAATGACAGTACCTTAATTTGATTTGTGACGTGAGGAACAATTTGAACAGTCTTTCCGAGATATTGCCCTTTTCTCTCAGCTCTCAAAGGTTAAAAAAATCAATTTTAACCTTACTTTAAAACTCTGTCATAAATCTTTCCAGTAGTTATGTTGTGAACCTTTTTTAAGGTGATATCCAAGAATCTCTCATAGTTTCCCAAATCAAGATCTACTTCTCCACTACATATTCAGTCAAATTTCACAATTAATTACCCATCATCAAGAACATAGCATTCTCCATGTTCATATGGGCTCATTGTGCCAGCATCAATATTCTAATCGTCAAAAAGGTAAATAATGGAGATTACCAAGTAAGGATCTATTTTTATATTGGAAATTTTGTAGCCAGCACTCTTAAACAAGGCAGCAATTGAGCTAACAGCCACTCCTTTACCAATACCACTGGCTGTGGCACCACAGATAACAATAAACTTCATGTTTTTGGTTTCCATCTTTATTTCTATTGGAAATGCGGTAAATTTCAAATATCTTTATATTGTCCTAAATATTTTTTATTGTATCAATACTTATGAAATTAACAATTTGTTTTCTTGTCCTTCTCAGTTATTCCGCTATATTCCAAGCTGCTCAAGGTCAGAATATTCTCAACCAAGAAATCAATTCAGGTTGGAGGTTTAGACAGGTCGGAAATTTGACTTGGCATCCTGCTCAGGTCCCTGGAACTGTGCATCTTGACTTAATTGCTAATGGAACCATTCCTGATCCCTACTACAGAGATAATATTGACAGTGTACAGTGGGTAGAAGAAGAAGACTGGCAATATTATGTTCAATTCAACATTACAAACCCAGCCATTCTTCAAAAAGATGTCATTGAGCTCGTCTTTGAAGGGCTCGATACTCATGCTATGGTGAATTTAAACAACCGCATAATTTTGAATGCAAACAATATGTTTAGAAGATGGGTTGTCAATGTAAAAGGCATTTTGAATGCCACAAATAATACCTTGTCAGTCGTCTTCAGATCAGCTGTGAGATATGATAATTATTCAGCTGCTGTAGATTTTCCACTCATCCTTCCAGCCGAAAATACAAGAATATATAGTAGAAAAGCAGCATACCATTATGGATGGGATTGGGGCCCTAGACTTGTTACTTGTGGAATTTGGAAACCCGTTTATATTAATGCCTGGAATCTGGCACGAATTGATAGTGTATTCTATAAGCAAGTCTCTCTTACTGATCAAGTTGCTTCAATCTCTGCGATACTGAACGTCACTGTCAACAACGCGTCAAGCTATAACATCAAAATTTTCAATTCTGTTACTAATACAGTTTATGCAACAAAGACAGTTGTCGCCGTGAAAGGAGTCAATAACATCACAGTCAACTTCACTATCAATAATCCTCAACTTTGGTGGGTCAGAGGATATGGTAGTCAGCCATTGTATAACATAACTACTCAAATATCTTCAATTAGCAATCAACTTCTTGATCAAAAATGGCACAATATTGGTCTCAGAACTGTGGAACTTGTTACCGTGAATGACTCCATCGGCTCAAGTTTCTATTTCAAAATTAATGGAAGACCCATATTTGCTAAGGGAGGAAATTATATCCCCCCTGATATGTTCATGCCCAGAGTTAATTATTCCGTTTATAACCAGACTCTACAAGCTGCACTGGATGCAAATTACAATTTTATCAGAGTTTGGGGAGGAGGAAATTATGAAAATGACATTTTTTATGATATATGTGACCAGGTTGGGCTTTTAGTTTGGCAAGATTTTATGTTTGCTAACGGTATGTATTCAGCCAGACAAGAATACTTAGACAATATTAAAGAAGAGCTAATCGATAATATCAAGAGAATAAGAAATCATCCTTCTATTATTGTCTGGGTTGGAAATAATGAAATTCTTGAAGGATGGATTAATTGGGATTGGCAAGAAGACTTGAGAAACGACCAAATTGATTTGATTTTCAACTGGTACCAAGAAATCTTCCAGAAGCTAATCCCCTCTGTTCTAGTTCAGTTTGATGGTACTAGGCCTTATTGGCCAACTTCTCCTCTTTATGGCTGGGGACACAACGAGAGCATTCTTTATGGAGATTCACATTACTGGGCAGTTTGGGCAGGTGAGAAGCCAATTGAGTATTATATAAACCATACTGGAAGATTTGTTAGCGAATATGGTATGCAAGGAATGCTCTGTATGGATAGTATGAAGAAGTTTAGTATACAAACTGACTGGAATTTCAACACACCTACGATGCTAGCTCATGAAAAGCATGTGAAAGGATGGGATTTGCTCAAACTTTATATGAATTACTTTAAGAAAATCAGTGACTTCCAAAAGTTTGCTTATGGAACCCAAATTATGCAGAAATATGCACTTCAAATTGCAATCGAGGCCCATAGAAGAAATAAACCTGTAACCATGGGAACTCTTGTTTGGCAACTTAATGATGTGTGGCCTGTTTTCTCCTGGTCCACAAGAGATTTCTATGGTACTTGGAAAGCTGCTCATTATATGATAAGACAAATGTATTCAGATGTAATCATATCTTTTGCTCACAACAACATCTCAAATGCCACCGATATTTATATCATCTCTGATAAAACATTTGACTTTAATGCTACTCTCAATGTCACAGTAATGAACTTGAATGGAACTGTTTACTTAAATCAACAGTATCAAGTAATCGTACCCCAAGATTCAAGCAAAGTCTATGCAAGTGTGCTCGACAGTCAAGTCAAGCAATGGACCTTTAACAATACAATTTTGGTCGCAGAACTCACTTATGGATTTGATGCTGGGTACACAGAGAATCATTATTATTTTGTCACACCAAATTACTTGAATTTGACTCAACCAAAAATAAAATACACTATAGATCCCCTCAGACTTGCCATTAACTTCACTACAGATGTCTTTGCCATGGGAACTTATTTATATAATAACCAGACATTACTTTCTGTGAGTGATAATTATTTTGATTTGATCCCTGGCAGAGTAAAGAGTGTGAAGTTCCATAACATCACAGTCTCACAATTGACCTTTTCTATAATGACTATTTTTGATGCTTATGACAAAAATGTTAGTGAAGAAACGATTTATATTTAACCTATTGAGCTTCGATAGTACTGATGTTATAAACTGAGTGCTCAATAGCATAGGTACTCTTAGATCTCAGTATCGACATCTACTTCTATTCATCATAGATAGTATTTCCATGTTGAACACTTTACCAAGTTATTATGCTCGAAGCTGATTATAATGTTATCATAGATAAGTTTTTATATATCTTTAATTTTATAAAATCAGTTAACTAATAGTATGAATTAACACAGTAGAACAATGAGAAAAGCGGCTATGTTTGGTATATATTCAGAACCCATTTGTAGGTATAAATTTGAAACACTCAGAAATTGTATATCAAATTCAAATTTAACGAATCTTAATTTGATTTATTAATACCTAAATACATTTGGGTACTCAAATTCAAAATCAGCAGTCAAGTTCACAAAGTTTACAAATGAGCGTACTAAATAGCGACCCTATTCTTCAAATGTTTGACCAATCTTTCCAATTCAAAGATATGTGTTTCGATTTGATCAACCAGCAATCTTCTATGGAGGATTTAAAAGCAGAATTCCTTGAATTTTACACAAAATCCATAGATCAACTTGACCACTTCTTTTCAGCCAGTCTAAAGATCAAAGAAGCCCCTCTCCCACTCAACACACTCAAGAAGCCAGTTCTTTGTAAGCCTTTCTGTCAACTCTTGTTAATATATTAGTGAATAATACTGAGAAAGAAATACTTGTTGAGCAAGGCCCAGCAAAGGCAGGCCTCAAGAGAAAAAAGCTTAACAACAACGATTATGTGGAGAAAGTCCTTATGGACTTCGGATATCAAGAAGACGAAAAGCTTTCCAAGATTGAGATTGAATGCCACAGAAGAAGTCTCGCTATTACAGATGAGAGAATAGTTATTAAGCTGAAGGATCCCAAAGCTCCTTTGGAGAGGGATTTAGGGCCTAAACCAGACTTTGTAAGACCCACTTCAGTCAAAAAGCCCAAGGAAACTACTCCACCAAGTGATAAAGAATATCCAGCTATCAGCATTACTTGCTCTGAAGAAGATCCCAATAGCAACAAGGAAAATATAGATTCTAATGTGAAAAGTGATATTACTTTTAGGAATTCAAATGGTAGTATCAAATTTTACTCAAATAATGTTTTAGATTTCTTGGTCAAGTCGAATAGCAAACAACAGAATTTATTGAAGCCTGTCCTTCAAAAGAGCGACGCAAAGAGTATATCTGATCTTAGAAGCCCTTTTGGCCAATTGAACCTTGCTCCTACTAACAAAGAAAAGTCTAAGACCAAGTCCAAGAAGAAGAGTAATCCTCTCAGAAAGTCTCTACTTCCAGATTTTGAAGTCGCTAGTAGGAGAGAATCTGATATTGATGAGGTTAAGCTGCCAAGTGAAGATAAAGATTGCAATAAGGAGTTAGAAGAACTACTTCAAACTTTGACAATGAAGCAAAAAGAATCAAAGGCTAAGTCTCTTTATCCAGTCAAAGAAAAAGAAGTCGCGCCTACGACAAGCACAAGCCAAAATGTAAGCACAACGGATAATTCAGGTGTAGTTGGAAGCTCTCTTTCTAACCAAATTCACAATATTTTATTCTCCAAGACTGGTAATTTCAATGATTTCAATGACTCTGATGAAGACGAAGATTATGATCCAGTTGACGAAAAAGATGATGATGGGTCAGACAATGACATATTTAAATCCTTTAAGGATGACGAAGAAGAACTGGATCCTATAATTAAGGGGGATGATTATGATTTAACTGACTATTCTGATAACTCTTCCTCAAATAATGGCTCATACAGTTTCCACGAGGAAATCGAAAGCTTCCCTGAACAACCTAAGATGTTTCAGCTGTTCAATCACTTCCAGCTTAACTTACAAGACCCTTGCTCACAGTGTAATGTTTTCAATTTTGAAAATTCTCAAGGACATTGCCAACATGATTCTCAATCTCTGTTTAGAACAGACTCTCAACTCTTCCCTCGAACCAGCGGAGAATCTAACAATTCTCAGACCATATTCCATGATTATCAATATTACCTAAAGCACCAGCCTGGAAATAACCTCCTTGATCCCACTTATGATCACCAAAGGGAGAGGAAGCTTTCAAAATTAAATGATTCCCCTATCAAAGTTAGCTACAAAATCAAAAGAGTCTATTGTAATGATAAGCCAATTCCACTTTGGGCAGGAGACCTGAAAACTGTTGAGAGAATTTCAAAAGAGCAGAAGAAGATTTTCGATCCTTTGCAGATTTTCGGACGATTCAATGTCGACAACTTAAATCTGGTTGAAGTCTTTAATAAAAATGAGCCTAGATTCAGGCAGCCAAGGTAAATTAATCTTATATGAATTTTCTAATTTTTATAGAGGAAGTTCTGCAAATTGGAAGCACGAAGAGTGTACACCCTCAACATCCAAGCCATACAACCATAGACAGTTAAATCTTGGGGATACGGAGTTGAGCAATACCAAAAAAGCAATTGAGTTTAAGAGTGGCAAAAGTACTGGAGGTAAAAGTAAGGACAAGAAGAAGTTCAAGTAATGGTCTAAAGTCTCATTGAAGACCAATTTTGTAATTTTGAAGGATCCTACTATCAATGCTGCTTGTTGAATTTTTTGTAAATAGTTATACAATAATCTAAGTTGTGAGTATTAGAGGCTTTGTAATCAATTTTAGGGCTTGACATTTATTATATTGACTTTGCCATTGTTTTCTTTCAAAATTTTCTATTTTTCCAAACAATTGATAATTTTTCTAATAAGCTATACAAATTAATTCTTTAGTCTCAGTACAATATAGTCAAGTCTGACTTGCTAAATAAATAGGAAATCTCTTGATGTTCATCAAATCCAGCATTATCCAGCAAAAATCGTTCAATCTTGAGATGGATTCCAGATTGGTAGATCAAAACAATGAAAAATTAGTTAGATATTTCATAGAAACTCGAAAACTGCAAAAATAAATTTAACAAGATTCTATTCTTTATTCCAAACTAACTTCACAGGAAGTGGAATGAACAAAAATTCTTGGCAGTCAAAGAGGCACTTTGAGTAAGCTGCCATTGGTGCAAATTCTAAGTGGTTCATTTGGCGATGAGTAAAAATTAAATTGGAATACTCGGTGACAGTCAAAGAAATTTAGTTAATAGATAACAAAGTTCTCAAATTGATTCTATTTTCTTTTTATAAAGTTCGCTGTATATATGAAATAATTTATTTATTTTATTACTATGAGTGATAGAAGAGCTTGGACCGAAATAGTAACAGTTTCATTATTAAAATATGTAACGTTTTTCTTCTATAGGAGGACAAAGCTATTATTGAGTTGGTGGAGAAGTATGGCATAAGAAAGTGGACTGTTGTTGCGCAGAAAATGGAAGAACTTTATAATCTAAAAGGACGCTCAGGAAAACAATGCCGTGAGAGGTAAATAACACCATGGATATTTATAACTCATTTTTCACAGATGGCATAACCACTTGGATCCCAATATCAACAAAAAGCCGTGGTCAGAAGAAGAGGAGCAGATAATCTTCGAAGCGCATAAAAAATATGGAAATAAATGGGCAGAAATTGCTAAGCTCCTCCCAGGAAGGTACTAATAACCTCCTCACTTAGCTTATGACTCGATTAGAACTGATAATTCAATCAAGAACCATTTTTACTCTACCTTGAGGAGAAGCTTGAGGAGAATCAATAAATCTTTGGGTGACAAGAACAGTATTGAATAAAACTTAATTTGATGCTAAAGTATGATTAGGCACAGCTCAGGTTAAAGACATAAAGCCTGGTGTCCTTTCCAAGATCATGAGCATCACTGAAAAAGCTAACTCCAATCACTATACTGATGAGAATTACAAAAAATTAGTATCTGTGGCCAGAGGCCTTGAAGAAACTTTACTCGACTATGCAAATTATAAACCAACAAAAAAGATTCATACCAACTCTGGAGATGGCAAGACTAAGAATAATGATGACGCAGACAAGACAAATAAGTTCAGAAACCTGATAGAAAGGATTTTTGAGTTCAAGTAAAAGTTCTCTGGGATCTAATTAATACCTTAGCCAAATATATAAGAAACAAAGGGAACAGAGGCTTGCATCTAAGAAGAAGTCCATGGGTACTAGGCTCATCTCTTATATTGATAGAGTAGGCAACAAAATCAAAATTAAGCTAGAAGATTCCTACTATGATAAATCTTCTCATATGGAGAGCGAAAGTGGTGGAAGTACCATGTATGACGAGAGATTGGAACAACACGTTATTAGTATGCTTGAAGAAGGAGAAAGAAAGATCTTCAAAATTATTTATCCTGATGGAATGGCTGGACCACGCCGTAAATTAATTGTGTTTATGTATAAACATACTAGGTCGTAAGGACCAGCTTGAGGATGCTGTTGAAACTATCAGCAAGATTCTCAAGGAAAGTAATAAAAAGAGCGTAGAGAGAAGCAGTAGCAAGAGTCACTCTAGACCTCAAACTCCCACTGATAGAAGCAAATATGATATTAAAGGCTTTTACAACAAGATTCATTTAATGATGAGGTATTGTTGATTATTCTCTTAATAAAATGAATAGAGAAGAGGAAGAAGCTCCAGAATCTCCCAAGATGGAGTTGAAGAGGAGACCAAGCACGAATCCATCTACCCCTCACAACTTATTTAATTTGCCTCTTTTCTCAAAGAAGCACGCTGACCTTGAGGACAATGAGCCTAAGACAAATGGCTTCCAGTTATTCCCTAAAAAAGACCTGATAGAACCCAGAAAACCAAATCTTCCACAACTAAAGAGTAATAAATAATTTCTTATTTCTAAAGTGATAGTTGACTCTCCTAAAGTCAACCCTGACACCCTCATTTTGAGCCCTCTATTCTCTACAACTCATCAGTTTAATCATAATTTCTTCCGTGGCTTTACTCCTACCAGTGTTGCTTCAAAACTGGACACTCATAGAGGACCTGGGAGCTTTGACGACTTTATGTTTAGACCAAGCCCTACAGACCACGTCTCACGGGTCGATTTTAATGCAAAGATGGATAAAATTGTTGATAATTTGAAAGCAGAGATTCAACATAATAGTACACATCTTGGAAGTGAGCAAGGAAGTGGAAATAAGGGCATGAATTTAGATATAGATCTGATAAATAATACCTATACGCCTGCACCTCCTACAAAGTCATCAGTTGGGTTTAAGTTCCCACGAATGGGGGACTTACTACAGTCACCCAATTCTTCTTTCCTTCCAAGGAAAAAGATGTAAATATGTAGATTATTTGAAGCAGATTACCCGTAGACTCTACTTATTTGTAATCATTATTTTTTAATATGATTCCATATGTATGTGTTATATATCGAGTAGGTTTAAAGAACAGACCAGAAAATAAATAGTTCTCATAAAATTATGTAAAAATTATTTTTGAAATAGCTTAATTCTTGTTAGTCCTTAGTTAATTCATCTTTGATACTACCAAAGCCTTCTATTCGAAGAGTGAGTTCTTACCTAAATCATCACTTCTTGCATCTTATTCCGACCTAAAATCAGCTTCACATTCAGAGAGCAAGATAGTACCTGAAATTGTGAGTCGTGATAGGCCATGTTAGTGTGTGCTGATATAGTAGCTTTCAAAGTATGGCAGTCAAAAGCAATAAATCTATGATTTATGCCTCATGTGGGTCGCAAAATGAGAGATAAGGCTACTATTTCAAGCTCTTCTCACGATATTCTAGAACTTAGAAGAAATTTTTTATCATTGATATCCAGAGATAAGCCTTGCACATTTTGTTGGTTTGATATTCAGGAATTGTTCTTAGGTTACCTTTATTCATATTAGTCTTGTTGGGTGTCTCTTTTTTTTGATTTGAAGGCTAAAGCATCAAGTGATACACAGGATCAATTTTAAATAAATACGAACCAATACTAATTAGGTAGTACGAGACAGCTAAATTATCGATATGACAATTAGGATGCAAGGCTCTTCGATAGCAATATCAAAGCACTATGTCGCCCAATAAAATTCTGAGGGGAAAAAATTCATTGTCAGGATCTTAATTGTTTATGTTAAGAGACAAGAGGTGTTGTAAAAGTTGGATCGATGAATTTTGAAGAGTCAGAACAGGTACTTCTCAAGGGGATTTCGTATAAATAAATAGGATCAAACAACCATGTTTAGGCTTTTCTTGAGACTCTGCGAGGTTAATTAATTGCCTAATACAATATAAATTAAAAAGTATTTCCCTCGAATTACATATGAAAAGGTCTCCACGAACTGTATTTGACGACAGGGGTCAAAAATGGTATCAAAGTCCTATCTACAAAGAAGGTACTTAGCTCACTCCTCTTAGTTTATCTTGATCTAGTTAAGATGGATCACATTGAAAATGAAATGAATTATAGTCTAAGAGAAGAACTTGGAGATTCCTCTAGACTTATCAGGGACAAATTCTACGACTTCTTCAACAGAGTTACCAGAATGGGTGAACCTAAAATTGACCTAGAAGAGCTGAGCAAAAGTTTAACTATCAAGGTCGAAGAAATTCCTGATTCGACAAAAGTTTCTGAAATCTTTGAACGGTTAAACTCTAAAGTTGCCATGAACAGCAAAGGAAAGAAGAACTGGAGCGAGGAAGAGACAGGCTTCTTTATTTGGATATTAATCAACTATTGTGAATTCAATAAAACAGATTTTCAAGACTTAGTAAATGAATCTTCACACGTTAAATAGTTTTCTTAGAGCGATGCAGACTGGGACTATATTGCCTCAATTTTCCCTGGAAAAAAGGCAGACCAGTGCAAGATAAAATGGCAAAGCTTATTAAAGATAAATCTTTCCAGGGCTCCTTGGACCCAAAAGGAAGATGAGATACTTTGCCAGATTATCCAAGAAAAGGGCGCTAAAAAATGGAAAGAAATTGCTATTGAACTCAATGAGAGAACCGGGAATACAAAATTTTTCCGACAAGGAAAACAGTGTAGAGAAAGATGGATCAACCATTTAGACCCTTCAATCAATAGGTATTTTAGTACTAGTATATATCTGATCTAATAGAGGTGCATGGACCCATCAAGAAGATGTAATGTTACTTCAGGCCCATTTAGAAATGGGTAAGAAGTGGGCAGAAATAGCCAAAAGGTTGAAATCCAGAACAGAAAATGCCGTTAAGAATAGATTTAACAGTTTGATGAAGAAATACAGAAATGAAGGAATGGAATCTGAGACAAATTCTACTTTGAGTGGCTTAAGTGGAGGTTCAAACTCAATTGAGGAACTTGAGAGAAGGATTTCTCAAATGATCATTCAAGAGAAAACCAG
>Ga0065720_1003962_pt1 | contig 11879 bp, 11 predicted proteins | sample Thericmetagenome_FD_59107 | JGI IMG/M metagenome (GOLD analysis project Ga0065720, IMG submission 59107) | Thermophilic microbial communities from the Joint Bioenergy Institute, California, USA of rice/straw/compost enrichment - eDNA_2 v2... | ecosystem: Engineered > Solid waste > Grass >... | reverse complement strand
CTTGTTCGAACCGCATGGACACGGAGAAAGCCTGCGAATTCGCGGCGTTTTCGCTTGCGGCGCCTTTGGAGCTGCTTCCGGAACTTCGACTTGCTGTTCGAGGCCTCCCTCGGATTTCATCAGCTTCCAGATGAAACCAACCGCACTGGATTCATAGTTTTCCTGGAACGCCTCAAACGCATTTCGGGCTTCTTTCGCAAACATGTACACGGGATTCTGCTGAGCAAACGAGCGTAAATGAATCCCTTCGCGAATCGCATCGAGATCGCTCAGGTGTTCCCGCCAGGCGCGATCCAACGCAGTGAGGAGCGCCAGCTGCTCGCGTTCGGTCAGCTGCGATTCCGCGGTTTGCGCGCGAGCTGCCCGGTACGATTCGAGTACTGCTTCGATTGCCCGCTGCCGAATCTCCTGGGCACTCAAGGAATCGACGGTGGCCCACCGCATCACTGGCAGGTTCACGTTGTAGGCTTCAGAAAGCGTCGACTTGAGCGTCAACAGTTCCCAGTTCTCTGCCGGAATTTGCTCCGAGACGTAAGCATCGATCGTTCGCGCGACGGCGCCTTCGATCAGGGTCTCGACGTAATCCAGTCCCAGCCGGTTCTCGAGAATCTCATTCCGCAACGCATAGACTGCGGCGCGCTGCTGCGCGAGCACATCGTCTGTCTGAGACATTTGATGCCGTGCACTGAAATGCGCAGCTTCGATTTTCTGCTGCGAGCGACGAACAACTTTGTCGATCAGCTTCGAATGCTGGCCTTGACCCTCATCCTGTCCCGTTAGGGCGGCAAGCGCCTCGATATGCTTGGCGCCGTACACGCGCAAGAGGTCGTCCTCAAGCGAGAGGTAGAAGCGGCTGGAGCCCGGATCGCCTTGCCGACCCGCGCGGCCGCGCAACTGGTCATCCACTCGACGGGACTCGAGCCGCTGCGTGCCGATGACATGAAGGCCACCGGCTGCGACGACCTGTGCTCGCCGATCGGCGTGAGCAGGGTCACTCGTATCATGCCCACCAAGGAGAATGTCGGTACCTCTTCCCGCCATGCTGGTCGCGACCGTGACCGCCCCGGGAAGGCCGGCATCCGCGATGATCTGTGCCTCTTCGGCGTGTTGCCGAGCATTGAGCACGCGATGCGGCACGCCTGCCCACGTCAGCCACTTGGATAGCGCTTCGCTCTCCTCCACGGAGCCGGCGCCGATCAGAACCGGACGTCCCTTCGCGCGCTGTTCGACCACATCGTCGACGATCGCAAGGAACTTCGACGCGCGGTCCTTGAAGAGAAGGTCCACGTGGTCTTGGCGAATCACAGGACGATGCGTCGGGATCTCGAGCACCTGACGGCCGTAGATCGTTTCGAACTCTTCGGCGGCCGGCGTTGCGGTGCCCGTCACCCCGGCGAGATGCGTGTAGAGGCCAAAGTAGTTCTGATACGTGATCTCTGCCACTGTTTCAGTTTCCGGCTGAATCTGCAGGCGTTCTTTCGCTTCGATCGCTTGATGCAATCCGTGCTGCCATTGGCGTCCCTGCAGCACACGCCCTGTCGAAGCGTCGATGATGTGAACCTTGCCCTCGTGCACCAAATAATCCTGATCGCGACGGTACACGAACCGAGCGCGCAGCGCGGCCGTGATGTAGCGCATCCAGAACAGATGGGTGGGTTGGAACAGTGCGCGCGCATTCGGAATGACGCGATGGTTCGCCAGGAACGTGCTGACCTTATCCATGCCTTGCTCGGTCAGCGTCGCGAGCTTCTGCGCCTCATCCACGACGACGTCTGCGTCCCGAACGAGCGGTTGCACCGCGGCATCCGCCCACTGCACGAGACGTGAGTCATCTGGCGCCATCTGCGAAATGACGAGCGGCGTGCGAGCCTCGTCAATCAGGATCAAGTCCGCCTCATCGATGATCGCGAAGTGCAATCCGCGTTGGACGCGTTGATCCGCCCGGGCAACCAAGTGATCGCGCAGGTAGTCAAACCCGAGCTCGGAGTGCACCGAGTAGGTAATGTCGGCCGCGTAGGCGGCCTGCTTCTCTTCGCGCGTTTTCTCTGGGGTGTTGACCGCAACGGTGAGCCCGAGAAACTCGAAGAACGGGCGCATCGCCTCAGCATCACGCTGGGCGAGATAAGGATTCGGCACCGCGACGTGGACACCCTTCTTAGCAAGCGCCGCCATTGCCGCAGCGAGTGCGACAACGAGTGTCTTGCCTTCACCGGTCTTCATCTCGGCAATCACGCCATCGAACAGCGCCGCCGCGCCCATCAACTGCACCGTGTACGGCCGCAGCTTCAGCGTGCGAAATGCGGCTTCCTGCACGTAGGCGAGCGATTCGTGCATGGTCTTGCGCGTCGGAACGCCCAGAGCCTGAAACGTTTCAGTGAGTTGCTCGTCGGAAAGCGCGCGCACAGTTTCAGCGAGGCTCTCAGCTCGTAAGGCTGTCTTGCGAAGACGGCGCAACGATCGACGTTGAAGGAAGGAGGCCACGAACGGGTTGTGGGACATTGATCTGTCGAGCAAAAGTTAAATGTGAGGTGTCTAGCGCCCGGCTTTAGCCCTCGAGGGGTATTGACTTCACAGCTGACCGGCGCGTTTGTCTTTTTGTTGGTCTGCGCTGTTCAGCGAACGGGCTTTAAACATGTGATGCCCGTCCCAGAACTGATTTCGCATCAGGCGCGCCGGGCGCAAGGGCCTCGTGAAAACGCCGTTTTCTGTTCGAGCCCGCGATTGCCCCTTCCTAGATGGATGCACCTTCCTCATCTACGGAGTGCATCATCATGGTTACGTCCGCCCACCCTTCTATGATCAAGTTCGCCGCGCACCTCAGAGCGCTGCGCAACCAACAGCTCGCCACACAGCTGCTCTGGCTGGCCGCCGAAGGACGTCTGGAGCTCTTGTCGGATGGCTCGATCGGTTTCTGGTCGGACGACCCCGCTGTCTTGGAGCTCAGCGTCAAGGTCGGCACACGCGTTTCATTGCGTAGTTCGCTCGTTGTGGATCCTTCTTGGTCGGGTCCTCAAGAAGAGGCTGCAATTTGGGGTGCCGTGACGCCACAGTCGATCGAAGCCGTGGAGTTCGATTCCCGCGGTTGCCCGAGGCTGACACTACGTGAGTTCACATTGAAGTTGCGCGTCGAAGCGGACGAAGAGGCAGCGATGGAAGCGCGTCCTCGTCGGAAGGGCCCGGCACGTCTCTACCCGCGGCTCGCTCGCGTTCGGGCGGTATAAGGCCCGCCCTGATGGCCTAGGCAGTTCCTTGCTGGTTTGCCCTCGGATCAGAAATTGTCTGATGGCCCTCAGGGAACTGCCTCGCATAATGCTGCGCCATCTCAACGTTCAGGACGGAAACGAGCGATGGCCGCGGCGCGCGAGCATCCCGTCTGCTTTTGCGCACACGCTCAGCGCTCAGCCGCCTGTTTCATCGAGAGGGAGCTGCGCCTTCAGATATGCCTGCCGTGCCGAGCTCCTTCGTGTATGGGCTGTGCATGGAGTATGAGGCCCCTACCCTTTGGGCCCGATACTTCGCTTTTCGGATAGATCCGTGCGCTCGCACCTGGCGGAAACTTCGACGTCAGACGGTGCCTTGGCTCTTTTTTAACCGGGACGTCCAAACGCACACCGGACTGCGCCCTGGTTAAGCGCGCGCTAATGACTTTTCTGGCCGCCAGGCCCTCGAAAACTTCTGTGGACACGACGCGTACGCGAACCCTTCGGGTTTCTCGCGGCCGGTAGCTACACCTGCCAGGTCCACATTAGGTGGCCCCATGTCCCCGATCGGGGGGTTGTCTGGGCGAATGCCCGTCATCGCACCCGATTACGGGTGCCTGGAGGTCGTTATGTTTGCGAAGTTGTTTGGTAAGCAGCAGGCTGTCGTTCTTCCCGGGAATCCGCGCGAGTGGGATCTGGGAATCGTTAATCGCTTCTTGAATAGCCTGAATCCCCGCAAGGAACGGGACCGCGAGCAGGTGCGTGCACAGATGCAGACGCTCGAGTATGCGATTCAGACGGAAATGCGAGCCCCCTTCACTTCGGTGAAGATGGTGCTGCAAACCGATGATATGAAGCTGCCCGTTCAGCTTCGCGTATACAAAGAGATGTACCAGTACATGCAAATCTGGTTGTGGTAATTCCCATTCAGACTGCGACGATCTTCGTCGCAGTCTTCATTTTTGGAATTACTTCTTCTTGCCGAACACGAGAGGAATGACGTTCGGACCGGCCGCTTCACATTGCAGGCGTCGCTCGGTCGCCGCATGGAAATCTTCATACGTGCCATAGACGACGGCGTGAACCATCTCGCGCGCCTTCGGTGGGATTTTGCCGTTGTTCAACGCCCGCTCAGCCTCATCTTGCACGAGCATCAATCGAACCTGTTTCACCTGGAGCGCCACCTCGCGCAGCTCTTCACGCGTGCGCACCGACTCCACCAGCTTCGGAGACATTCCGTGCAGCAGCATCGCCATGCGATATAGCCGCTTGCCGCGTTCAGTAAACGTGACGGCTCCCTCTTCGGAGAACGTCAGGAACTCCGGACCCGGCTCGGCCGGCACGCCGTGGTTGCGAATCAACGCTAAATCTTCAGAGCTGATGGTCATTGCGAATCCTTCGAATTCAGTCGCTGCACCCAAGACACTTGGCCCATGACAGCGAAGCACAGTGCCAGGGGAGCCAGCCACAAAACACCCGGCGCGACCGCGGTATGCAAAAGCACCGCGCCACAGACAAGGATGGCAGTCAGGCGTGCAGCGAAACGCTCGACCAGCGCACAGCTTGAACGGCCCGTGACGATCAACATGGCCGGCGTGCCGGCGAGTGCCATGAGCGTGACGAGCTCGGATGCGGAGAACTGCGCAATGAACTGAGCAGCCTCCGGCACCATCGAGAGCGCCGCCAATACGATCGCGCCTCCTAACAGCGTAAGCTGCAAGTTGCGGTTGAGCCTGTTCAAAAGTGTCTTCATGTTGGTCGACGAAAGTGAATCCGTGTATTTACTCTAGCAGTTGTTTTTATACATCGGACGGTAGGTGTCATGTTTTTGTGCTGCAAGTTACTGATTTCGGGGGTTACGTTCAAATCCCATTGTCATTCGGAAATTGCGCTTTTCAGGGACTTAGGGGCTTCTCTGCGCACATTTGGCGCGGGGGCTAGATGCTTCCTTACTTCACAAAGAAAGCCGTCTCGCAAGGAGACGGCTTGTAAGTGAAAAGATGAATTAGAGGAGTGAGGCCTGATCAGCCATCAGCGTTGCGGTTGGCAATCGGACGCCACGCTCGGCGAGGAAGCTATTGAGCGCCGCACGCCGCCCTTGCACCTGGAGATTGAACACAGGCACACCGTGTCGGCAGGCCAGCACGATTGCTGTTGCGGTACCGCCTGTGGCCTGAGAACGCGTGTGTTCACTCTCGCAGCCATCCGGCGTCCAACACACGAGGAAGGCGGACGGCGCATCGAGCCGCTTGCCCAACACCTGATAGCAGTTGCGAGCATGGAGACTTCGAACGGAGTCTCGTAGCCGCTCCCACGCAGGATGGACCGTAGCGGCGAGTGCCAGGGCGTTCGGCCCGACCCCGGCCAGCGAAGAGGGGGATCTAGCACAGTCTAGCGATCGCAACCGCCCATCTCTTCCGGCTTCCCTATACCCGACAGGAACAACGGATGCGACGCAAGTCGCGGGAGGACATGGTGAATCAAGTTGAACGAGCGATTGAGATCTTGCGACGCACCGCGGATGGCAGAGAGCTATCGCCGATGCACCTCGGGATCGTACAAGCCGCGGTAAACGATCGCCTGACGCCCAATGGAAAGTTGGAGTTCGCCGCGCTTTATGAGGAAGTGTGCAACGGCACCTACCGCAAGCTCAATCAATCTCTGTTCGGGATCCGGCACTTGACGCGCGATCATGAAGGCTACGTCTATTGGCGTGGTAAGCGGGTCGAACATTTCAGCCATTCTGATGTGCAGTCCATGCAGGAAGCGGCTATTCGGCTCGCTGAACAGTGTCGTGCGCTTGAGGCCAAGGGCTTTCCGGTCACGGGCAGAACGGCGATTTGGCCGGAGCTGCTCGAGGTGCCCTTCGACACACCTTGGCTGGAGGCGCTGCTGCGCTACTACGCCTTCTTCGTGAAGGGCGATGAGGTGTGCGGCGTCTTCTATCGCTACGATCGAGGGCTGCAGACGGTTGCGCTGGTGAAGCGGGATGGAATCGTACAGGGGCACCTCTATGAGGATGGGTACCACGCGTTCCACGGCACACAAGCGCAAGGCTTTCAGCCGGTCGGCGGACAATCTTCGCCTTCGCAGCTCATTGAGCTGCTGGAGCGATCCGGATTGACTCCGCAAGAGATCCACTCAGCATTGATTTGATCGCTGATTTCACGAGGCCTCGTTCGAGGCCTCGTTTTCTTTTATACGACCTCTTGGATCCTCGATCATCGGCAGTCGCATGAGCAACGCACCGAAAAACGAGCTGACATAACACTTCCGGGAGACACCCCCTGACGCTCAATCGCACCGATACCGCCCAGACCGACGCAGAGCTCATCCAGGAGCTGCGCAAGCAGATTCGGCACCATGACTACCTCTACTACGTGCTCGACACCCCGGAGCTCTCCGACGCTCTGTACGATGAGTTGTTTCGCACATCGCCGCGCGATGGACATCGAAGGCCTAGGGAAACCCGAGGCCGCGGGCGGCAAGGTCGCAGGTTCCGTCTCGAAAAAGACCTCCGTTGTGGTCGCAGGCGAGGCGGCAGGCTCGAAGCTCGAGAAGGCCCGCGCCTTGAGTGTTGAGATTTGGGACGAAGCGAAGCTGCGTGCGGCGCTTGGGAAGTAGTAGGAGATTAGGTCGGCGGCAGCATGAGACTCCGAGAAACTTAGGGTGATTTGAGTGGCGGGAGCAACTCGAGCTGAAGCCGCTGTGCGGCGCGTGCCAATTGTTGCTCGATGAATTCGACGGGCTCATCTGGAAAGGAGGCTTCGCCTGCTGCGAGCTCATTCGCGGCGGTGCGAAGCTTCCAGTGAAGCTCACCCTCTCGGTCTTTCCACACCCACTGCAGCTGCTTGGCCTGTGCATGCTGACGGGCGGCTTGCTCCAACTGCGTATTGAAGGTGACTTGGCGCAGGAGCGTAAAGGCGTCTTGCAGGAGCATTGCCGGAAAGATGCGCGCCCTCGCGCCGAGGGCCGCTTCTTCCGTCAACGCCTCGGTTCGCATCTTCCAAGCGTTTAACGCAGGGGTGCGTTGCATCGCGTGCAGGAGTTTGCGACTCAATCTCGCGCGATCCCCCAACTCCACGTGCCATCGCCCTACCAGTGCGCCGAGGCGGCCGAAGGGAGCCGCCGGCAGCGCAAAGCCTTGTCGCGCACTCGCAAGGGCATGCCAGCGCAAGGGGGTCAGCCCAAAGAGGATGGCGCTTGAGACGCCATGAGGGTGGAGCTCGAACGAGCCCTCGCCCAGGTCGAGGACGTGCTCTAGCGCCCCTGCAATCTCATGGGTAAACGAACTCAGTGAGAGGACGCCTTTTTGCGCCGGCGTCACCATCAACGGGATGATGACGAGGTGATGCATGTGGTCCTCGACTGCGACCGTCCCGCACAGGGTGCGAAGGATGTTCAGGTACCAGGCGAGCGCCCGTCGATCCTCGGAACGTAGTCTGGTCTCCAGCGCCTGAAGTGGTTGTTGCTGTTGGAGCTCGAGCTGCGCGCCAATAAATTGCGCGACCCGCGAGAACTCCTCTGCATCGGCTTGGTTTCGGGCGGCTTTGTGCGCTCCTTGCTGAGCGACAAGCACCAGGGCATCAAGGACGTCGGGCGAGACGGGAGAATTCAAGTGGTGCACCAGAGTCATGTTGGACCCTGACATGGTAAGCCGGGCTATCGCCCGGCCGCAATAAAGCGATCCTCCGGCTCGCCCGTTCGGTTTTAGGCGGAGGGGAATGACGGAAAAGGCGCTACGCCAGGTAGCAGGTGGTCGAGGATTCGCCACGGGGTGAGCAGGTCGATCGGCATTTCAATGTAACTGATCCGGCGCTCGGCCAAGTACTTGCGCATTTGTGCATCGACACGCAGCGCTGCTTGTCGATCGTGCATTCGGCCTTCTTCTTCAAAGTGGCCGTTGACCAGGTCACGGGTCAGGTAGAAATTGATGTTCTCGAACGTATCGGTCAGATCGTTGATGAGTGCAGAGAAGCTCGCAAACTTGCCCGGCGGCGAATAAAAGTCGCACAGCGCCAAGGGGGAGTCCGTCACCGCATACTCGTAACGCCCGCGCAGGATGAACTGTTTGTGGTGCTGCTGGGCCAACAGGTACAGCTGCTCTTCGCGCAGTTGCCATTCACAGCGGCGCAGCACGAGGTACTTCGCGTATTCCGAGACCTCCTCCACCGACAAGCCATAGCTCTTCATGAGCCAGAACACTCCGCTTCTGACGCTCGACTTTCCGACGCCCGGCGGACCGAAGAGATTGATGACTTTGAGTTTGGCAGGCTGAGTCACGGCTGATACGAATGAGAGATGCGCACCGACACTGATGCATCTGGGTATAGCCTTGGATTCTTAGCCTACTGGCGGTTTAGCCGCGGATTCAGGGGTTCACTTAAGCGACGAGCCAATCCCGTAGCTTCGAGTATCGCTCCTCGATCTGACAATTACCCGCGGCGATCGCGGCTGCCTTCGCGCTGCCGTAGATCAGCATCAGCTTGCGAGCTCGGGTGATGCCTGTGTAGAGAAGATTGCGCTTGAGCATCATGAAGTGGTTCATCGTCAACCCCATGAGCACAGCCGGGAACTCACTGCCCTGTGAACGGTGAATTGTGAGCGCGTAAGCAAGGCGCAATTCATCGAGCTCGTTCGGATCGTAACGAACCGAGTTGCCCTCGAAATCGATGACGGCCGTGCGATTGAGTGGATCGACTTCAAGCACGTAACCGATCTCACCGTTGAACACTTCCTTGTTGTAGTTGTTTCGGATCTGCATGACCTTGTCGCCAATGCCGAGCATGCCGCCTTGAAAGGCCATTTGCTCCGAAGGCATTGGGTTGAGCAGCTTCTGCAGTTCGGTGTTGAGCACGTCGACACCGAGTACGCCGCGACGCATCGGGGCCAACACTTGCGTCTCGCGCACCGGATCAAAGCCGAGCTTCCAGATATCACGAGCCATGGCGAGAAGGGCGCTTTGCGCCTCCTCAGCATTGTCGTACTCGATGAAGCCGAAGTCCGATCCATCCTCCCAGCCGAGAACCGGACGCTTACCTTGATTGACGCGGTGGGCGTTCTGGATGATGCGGCTTTGCTGGGCTTGACGAAACACTTCGGTCAGGCGCGCCGTCGGAACGCGGCCCGAGGAGATCATGTCCGTGAGCAGCTTGCCCGGTCCCACAGAGGGAAGCTGATCGGCATCGCCCACGAAGATGATACGAGTCGATACGGGAAGCGCCGCGAGGAGCGCTCTGAGCAAGTAGACATCGACCATTGAGAATTCGTCGAGTACCAACGCGTCACACTCAAGCGGGCGCTCCTTGTTGCGCTGAGGGCCGCTCGATTTCCACTCGAGCGTGCGATGGACGGTCGCCGCTGGCACGCCGATCGCTTCGGAGGCTCGCTTGGCCGCTTTGCCGGTCGGCGCGCAGACAATGACCTTATTGCCGCTTTGTTCGAGCAGGTTGACGATGACGCGCATGATCGTGGTCTTACCGGTACCCGGGCCGCCTGTAATGACGGAGACGTTTTCAGAGAGCGCGCTCGAGACGGCTGCGCGTTGGGTGTTCTCCAGTACGATCTTCAGAGCCACTTCGGCTTCTAGGATCGCCGTGTCGAGATTGGCGATCGGCGACTTCGGCTGCTTGAGACGCTCGATTAACCCAGTTGCGATTTCTCGCTCCGCTTCGTGAATGCTGTTCAAGAAGATGCAGCGCTCGCCATGTGAGGTGTCGGCCGCGAGCACTTTCTTTTGCAAGAGGAATTCAATCTCTTGCTCGATCAGCGCACGACGTTCTGCCGAGCCGGTAAACCCCAGCAGCTCTCGCACACCCACGAAGGACGTCGAGCCGTTTCGGCGTTTCTCACCTTCGATCAGCAGCTCAAGGGGAAGCCCACAGGATCCGGTATCCGTGACGCTTCGGACCACGTGCAAAATGGCCGCCCGCACGCGGTGCGGATTGGACTCAGATAGCCCGAGCTTGCGTGCGATCGCATCGGCCTTGAGAAAGCCGATCCCGTGGATCTTTGCGGCCAGCTCATAAGGGTTTTCGGAAACCGTACGTCGCGTCTTACGGCCGAACTCCTCATACACTCGACGCGCATAGGTCATGGACAGGCCGAGGCCACAGAGCCACGGTAAGAGGTCGGCGCCGTCGCCGCGCGACTCCCAGGCGTCGATGATCGATTGAATGCGCTTTTTGCCAATACCGGGGACTTCGGTGAGCCGGTGTGGCTCGTTGGAGATCACCTCTGCGACCTTTGTCCCGAATGCCTTGACGAGCTTCTCGGCGTAGGCGGGGCCGATACCCTTCAAGGTCCCGGCGAGGAACTTGACGAGGCCCGCTTCGTTCACGGGCGCCGACAACTTGACGCTGTCTGCCTTGAACTGGCGGCCCCATTTGGTGTTCACCCAGCGGCCTTGCGCTTCTAAGTGCTCGCCCTCGCTGATCGAGGGGGCCACGCCCACTACAGTAAGCTCATCCTTGCGGCCCGGGACCTCGAGGCGGGCGACGAAGTAGCCGTTCTGCTCATTGCGAAAAGTCAGCCGCCGCACCGTCCCAGTGACGGCGCGGTCAGCGTAGTTGACTTGATTGGCTTGAAGTACGGCGCTTTTCATCGCAGTGGTATCCCCGTTTATATTATAGCCCACTGCGACAAAACATGCACTACGGGTGCATGTTTATAGGCCATGCTTACATAATCGCACCGAAGGGATTTATGGCGCCGACGCCGAGCTTCTTGAGCGCATCAGCTGCGGCCTTTTCCTTGCGCGCGAACGCATCGGCAAACGCGCTCTTGACGAGGGCGTTGACCGTATCGGCACCTTCGGAAAGCACCGACTCATCGATGGCAAACTCGACGAGTTCACCTGCGCCGGTCACGGTCAGGACAACCGCTCCGCCACCTGCACGGCCTTCATAGCGCGCAGCTTTGAGCTCCTTCTGAGTCGCATCGATGCGATTCTTCAGGTTGGCGAGGGTCTTCATTATGTTGCCAGGTTTCATGGTTCTACTTCTTTTCTTGTGTGAAATGGACAGTTCAATAGCGCCCGCGGGGAGCGCGACTTAAGGGAAAGGAACGCAAGGTCAGTGGGCGGTGGTCTCGGTGACCCGCAGGTTGTGTTGCTGGTAGCGCGCCCACTGAACAACGATTTCAAGGTCGGCTCGAGCAGCGTGCCGCGCTTCCTCAAAGCTCGCCCAGCGGGCATCGACGAAGCGATCGGATTCGATGTAGGGGCGCAGTTCTGCTTCGGCGCCGATGAGTTCGAATTCCATCGCGCCATCGCGGGTGCGCACTCGGCGAACGATGTTTTCGCAGCGAGAGAAACTCGCGAACGTCATCAGCTCCGACTGGATCGAGGTGAGAAGATCCTCAACCGTCTCGTTCTCACTCGTAACCGGCAAAATCCATGGAGAATTTGGCGCGGTACGGACCAAAAGAATCTTGGAGCCGTTTACATGACGGCGCACGATGGCAAGGCCTTTCACGGTGTGCGACTGCTGCATGGAAATCCTCAATTGAAGCCAAAATGGTTGTGACTCGGAGTCTCATGCTGTCGGCGCCTTCGCCTGTTCCCGACAGGCTTGACGTCGACGCGCCTGCTCAGCAGGCTTTACACGAGTTCACGGTTCTCCGTGCCATAGCTCTTGGCAGTTTTCTGCCGTTGAGCCTACCTGACACTCCCCGTGCGTA
>Ga0065720_1003880_pt1 | contig 11889 bp, 10 predicted proteins | sample Thericmetagenome_FD_59107 | JGI IMG/M metagenome (GOLD analysis project Ga0065720, IMG submission 59107) | Thermophilic microbial communities from the Joint Bioenergy Institute, California, USA of rice/straw/compost enrichment - eDNA_2 v2... | ecosystem: Engineered > Solid waste > Grass >... | reverse complement strand
TCTTCCACATTGAGCACGATCATCAGCCGGTGATCGGCGGAATAATCGCGCTTGTGCACCTGCAGCTTTCCGGTGCGCGCCGACGCCTTCCAGTTGATCCCCTTCAGCGGCTCGCCGTACCGGTATTCCCGCGTCCCCGCGATCAGGAACGGGTCGTCGACGATCCAGCGCCGGACGACCGCTTCCCCCATCCAGCTGTGGGTCGGCAGATCCCACTCCTCGGGCAGCAGCGGCTTCGGATAGACGATCAGTTCGAAGCCGAGCTCGATGCGGCGGGCGGTTGAAGCGAAACCGAACAGATCGCCGGCCGTCATCGTGACGGATTCGGCGCGGTAATACCCCCGTTTCGCGCATTTGACCGTGTGCCGCCGCGTAATCCGCGTATAGGGCATCAGGCTGAACAGGCTTTTGTGGTTCTGATAGATGCTGCCCGAGCTGATGTCGAGGTTCGCCTGCGATCCGAAGCGGAGTCCCGCCGGGATCTGCGATTCCACGCGCAGCCACGGAACGGGCAGCCATTTGCGGTTCTCGATCGTCTCCACCATCTCGATCTCGTCGTCCTGAAAGCACGACCTCGCGCTGAGCCGCCGGTCATACCGGATGCGGACCAGCCCGATGCGGCGGAAGAAGATCGCCTGCAGCAGCATCAGCAGGACGAACGTCAGCAGAATGAANTGAAAAGCCATCGCAGCCTCCTAACGGGCGCCCAGCGTTTCCTCCGCCGGCACCGGAACCTCGTCCAGCACCTGCCGGATCACCGCTTCGGCCGCTTCCTGCTTCGAGCGGGTNGCGCTGCGCAGCACGATCCGGTGGGCCAGCACGTCGGGCGCCATCGCCTTGATGTCNTCCGGCNCGACATAGGCGCGCCCCTGAAGCGCCGCATAAGCCTGCGCCGCCCGGAGCAGCGCCTGGCTGCCGCGCGGGCTGACGCCGACATGCACGTCGCCGTACGTCCGCGTCCGCTCGACGATGGCGACGATATACCGGAGCAGATCGTCATGCACGGCCACCTTCGAATAGAGCCGCTGCGCTTCCAGGATCGCCTCCCGCCCCGCGACGGGGCCGATCTCCTCCAGCGGGCTCGCGTCCATGAACCGTTTCAGAATGTGAAGCGCCTCGCCGCTGTCCGGATATCCCATGCGCAGCTTGAACAGGAAGCGGTCGAGCTGCGCCTCCGGGAGCGGGAACGTGCCCTGGTTCTCAACCGGATTCTGCGTCGCGATGACGAGAAACGGCCGCTCGAGCGCGTGCGTCTGCCCGTCGATGCTGAGCTGCCGCTCCTCCATGCACTCGAGCAGGCTCGACTGCGTGCGCGGCGTCGCCCGGTTGATCTCGTCCGCCAGCACGATATTCGCGAACAGCGGGCCGGGACGGAACTCGAATTCGCCGAGCTTCTGATTGAAGAAATGAATGCCCGTCAGATCCGACGGCAGCAGATCCGGCGTGAACTGGATCCGCTTGAACGTGCAGTCCAGCGAGACTGCAAGCGCTTTCGCGGTTAGCGTCTTGCCGGTGCCCGGAACATCCTCGAGCAGCACGTGGCCGGAGGTGATGATGGCGATCAGCAGGCGGTCGATCAACGTTTCTTTGCCGACAATCACCCGCGCGACGTTCGAGCGGATGGCGTCGGCCATGTCGCGTATCGGCGTCAGATCCATGGATACAAGTCCTTTCTGCCGCACCCTCTCGATGAAAAAAATCCCGCCAAAAGACGCACGTACGAGGAAGGCGCGGCGGGAGTCGTTTTTTCCAGTGTAGCCCATCCGGGATAAAACCGTCAATTGTCGGCGGCGCGCGATCCGGTTCGCGAAACGGCCCGCGGGCCACGTCAAGCCTCGCGCATGCCGAAGCATCACGGCCGGCGGCATATCGCGCCGCCGGCCTGATTCCCCTTCACTGCCGCATCGCCGTCGAAGACGACAGAACCGATTGGATCGCGTGTTCCGCCTGGCGGGCGCGCTCGCGGATCGCTTGCAGCTGCCGGAGCTGCGCGTCCATCTGCACCTGGACCTGATTCTCCGCGCGCGCGATCTCCGCGTTCAGGTTCTGCAGTTCGACGAGCAGATTGCGGAGCCGGTCGGAGTACCGGTCCGCGCCCGCCCGGAGCAGCGCTTCGCGGGCCATCGCCTGCTCCTGCTCATGGCGCATGCGCTGCTGCTCCTGAAACTGTTCATAAGTCAGCTGCTGCGGCGCGAAGCCCGCGCCGCCCGCCGATTGCATTTGCTGCATAAGCATCCTCCTTGTCGACAGACATGCCAAACCGGCTGTGGTCCAACCGTTAACATGCCCCGGCGCAAGGAAAAATATGCCGCCGTTACAGCGCCATTTCCAATATCGCCTTCACGTCGTCCTTCTCCAGCCTGCGGAACGAGCCGAGCGGGCCGAAGCGGACGGCGTCCTCCGCCATCACATCGAGCTTCTCCCGGCCGATGCCGACTTCGCCGAGCGTCGCGGGCGCGCCGATCCGGGTGAAGAAATCGCGGGTCGCCTGAATGCCGGCGAGCGCCAATTCCTCGTCGGATTTGCCGGACGGATCGATGTCCCAGACGCGGACGGCGTATTGCACGAACCGGTCGATGCGCGAGCGGTATACGTATTTCATCCAGTTCGGGAACACGATCGACAGGCCCGCCCCGTGCGCGATGTCGTAGACGGCGCTGATCGCGTGCTCGATCTCGTGCGACGCCCAATCTTGCTGCACGCCGACGCTGATCATGCCGCCGTTCAGCGCGTAGGTGCCGCACAGCATCAGGTTGGCGCGGGCGGCGTAGTTGTCCGGCTCGCGTATGGCCAGCTCCCCGTTCTCGATGACCGTCTTCAGAATCGATTCGCACAGCCGTTCCTGCAGCGGCGTATCCGTCGTCAGGCTGAAATACTGCTCGAACACGTGCGACATCATGTCGACGATGCCGTTCGCCGTCTGGTCGGCGGGCACCGTGAACGTCAGCTCCGGATCGAGAATCGAGAACTTCGGATAGACATGGATGCTGCCCATGCCGCGCTTCTGGTTGATCTCCCAGTTCGTGATGACCGTATTGCCGTTCATCTCCGTTCCAGTCGCCGCCAGCGTGAGCACCGCCCCGAGCGGGAGCGCCTTCTCGACGCGCGCCTTCCGGGAATAGAAATCCCACACGTCGCCTTCGTACGGCACGCCCGCGGCGATCGCCTTGGCCGCGTCGATGACGCTGCCGCCGCCGACGCCGAGGATGAACTGCACATCATGATTGCGGCAAATTTCGATGCCGCGGTATACGGACGTCAGGCGCGGGTTCGGCTCGACGCCGGGCAGCTCGTACACTTCCGCACCGATGCCCGCAAGCTGCGCCATGACCTGATCATAAAGCCCGTTCCGCTTGATGCTGCCGCCCCCGTAGACGAGCAGCACGCGCTTGCCGTACGGCTCCAGCAGACCGCCGAGCTCGGACACCGTGCCGCGGCCGAAAACGATTTTCGTCGGGTTGTAGAACGTGAAATTGTTCATAAACGCGTGTTTTCCTCCTCACGGACCCATGCCCCAAATCTTTCTCATCTAAAAGCATAGTCGAAACCGGGCGGAAAGACAATCAGCCTGTCCACCCGGTCCGCTCCACGATTCCGCAACCCGGCACAGCCATGCCGCGGCGGATCAATCCCGCTCGTAGATCGAGCCGGACCGGCTCGCGAACAGCTCCGTGTACACCTTCTCCGCGTACGCGTCGGTCATCCCCGCGATATAATCCGCGGCCAGCCGCTCCCACGGCCACGAACCCTTCTGCCGCTCATAGCTCTCCACCCAGTCGGGCGGCAGCAGCAGCTTCCCCGTCTCGCGGTCCGCGAAGCTTTCCCACAGACGGGTCAGCATGATCTCGCTCCGCTTCTGCAGCCGCTGCACGCGGAAATCTTTGATCAGCGTCACCCACGCGAGCTTCTTCAAAATTTCCATCGTCCGGAGCAGGTCCATGTCTTCCGCGCCGTCGCGCACGAACGTGACGCGCTTCCAGCCCTGGCCGTCGTCGAGGATGCCGACCCGGCTCGCGAACAAGCCGACCCAGCGCGCCTTCATCTCGCGGCGCGTGCGGGAAGGCTCCCGTCCGGTTTCGCGGAACACCGCCGTCCACTGCTCGTAGTAGTCGGCCAGCACCCGCTTGACCATGGCGGTCATCCGCTCCCGGCCGATGCCGTCCCAGGCGCGGTTCGGTCCGGACGGATCGTTCTCGATCTCCTGCACGATCAGCTCCGCCAGCCGGTCGTCCTCGAAGAAGCCGGGACTCATCAAAATTTTGCCGGCGCGGATGCCGTCCTCGATGTCGTGCGTCGAATAGGCGATGTCGTCGCACAGATCCATCAGCTGCGCTTCCAGCGTCGCGCGGCCCTTCGGCATGCCCCACAGCTCCCGCAATCGGCGGATGCCGCCTTCCCACTCCATCTCGTAGACCCCTTTGGCGACGCCGGGCTCGCTCAAGCAGTGCGGATATTTGTTGATCGCGAGCAGCACGGCCGCCGTCAGATCGAGGCCGCTGTCACTGCCGGCGCGCTTCTCAAGGAACATCAGAATGCGGAAGTTCTGCGCATTGCCCTCATACGGCATCCCGTGCCGCTTGCTGAGCAGCCGGTGCAGCACTTCCTCGCCCTTGTGGCCGAACGGCGGATGGCCGAGATCGTGGGCGAGCGCGGCGCATTCGACCACCTCGGGCTCCATCATCAGCCCCGGATGCTCGGGCTTCTGCAGCATCGGATACGACCGGTGCAGCCGCCGCGCCGACTCGCGGGCGATCTGGGACACTTCGAGCGAATGCGTCAGCCGGGTGCGGTAATAGTCCCCGGTGCCCGCCCCGAACACCTGCGATTTCCCCTGCAGCCGCCGGAAGGCGGGAGACTGCACCAGCCGGGCGTAATCCTTCTCGTACTCATCCCGGGCCTCGCTCGTCTGCACTCGGCCGCCTTCGTCCAGCCGGATTTTGCGGATGTCCATCCCTGCCACCTCCCGTGTGCAAAAAAATCCCCCCGCGCTGCATCCTCTTCTCATCATATCGCATTCGTCGGCAAAATGTCAGGTATGCTGACACAAAACACAAACGTTCCCGCATCAAATCCGAACATTCGTGAAAAAGAAAAAGCATGTCCCATATGGGAACATGCGCCGGAACAGAAAAAGCATACGCCGGGCCGGAACAATGCCGCCGCTTCACCCATAGACCGGCCAGACCCGACCGGCCAGACCCGACCGGTCGGACGGCCGATACGGGCGCCGGAACCCGCCGTCAACCGTCGGCCTGCAAGCGCTGCCCAAGCCGGAGCAGCGCGCCCAGCGCGCCGCTGAACTCGCCGTTTTCGACGAAATGCGGCTCTCCGCCGCGGTAGCGGGTATAGGATTCGACCGCCTGGCGCAGCGGGGCGTTGCCGATGAAGGAAGAGCCGATGTACACGACGGTCTTCACACCGTGCGCGGCGGCCGCGTGAACGCACAGCGTCGCCACCGCTTCCCCGACCATGCCGATGACCGAGGCGAGCGCGTCCTCCCGCGAGAGCGTGCCGGCTTCGCCGCTGCCGATCACCGTTCCCGGCAGGACCCGGCCGAAATTGCTGGCCGTCAGCTCGCCGGCGATCGGCGGCTTCAGGCCTTCGTAGATGTGGCTGACCTTCAGGTCGGCCGCGCTCCGGTCGCCCCTGGCCGCCGCCGCGACGATCGCTTCATACTCGTCCAGGCCGGCGAGCAGGCGGGCCAGTCCGACGATCGTCCCGCCGCCGAGGCCCGTGCCGCCGACGCGGAGATGGCGCTCGCCGTCGATGACGTGCACGGACGTGCCCGTGCCGACATTCGCGAGCAGGAACGCGCCGTTGCCGACGGCCGGCGGCAGCAGCCGGCGGATGCCGATGCAGGTCGCTTCGAACTCCGGCATCATCTCCGCCTCCCGGCCGATCAGCGCCGCCAGCTTCGCCCCTTTGCCGCCCGTGATGAGAAGCGGCGCATCCGGGAGTTCCGTCCGCAGCCATTCCGCCGCCTCCGCCAGCCGATCCGAGCGGAACTTGCGCAGCCGGCGGACGCCGTCTTTGACATACGCGATCTTGACCAGCGTCCCGCCCGCGTCAATGCCCGCCGCGCCGCGTCCGCCGCCAGCGGCGCCCTCCGGGGCGCCGAAATCCGCCGCCGCCCGCCATCCCGTCGATTGTGCCGCATCCATTTGCCGTCAAGTCCCCTCTGCATCCAGGCTGTAAAGCGGCGCAGCCGGCCTCTCCCGGATGGTGCGGCCGGCCGCGTCTTTGTCGCGTTGAATTATAGCACGGATCAGACGGGTGTCAAGTTTTGTCGGGATCGGCAGACTTGCCGGACACGCACGCGCCGGCGTCAGACGATGCGGTCCAGCCCGCTGAACTCGGCGATCACCGCCATCAGCTTCGGCGGGATCGGCAGCACGAACTGCATCGCGCCCATCGCGGACAAGCCGCTGCGGTTGTGAACCGTCACGCGGCTCGCATACAGGCGGTATTGATCCGTATCCGCCCGCGGACTCGCGTATTCGACGGCGCTGCCCGACGGGTTGCGGACCGATACCCGGGTTCTTCGTCCCAGCGGCTGAAACGGCACGATGCTCACAATGTCGTCGAACTTGATGTGATAGTTGACGTGCGGCTTGTGAAACACGATTTCGCGCGTCGAGACGGTCAGCCCGTACTCCTGCTTCTTCTGCGAGACCTTCAGTTCCCCTTCCAGTCCCCGCAGTTGAATAAAATCCCGGTTCACGGCAGCTCCTCCCCTCGATTCTCCCAAGCATACCACACGGCGAGAAAATCTGCATGGGAGGGCGCCGTTTTTCTTATGGCCCGGTGAGCGCCGATTTCTCCTCCTCGTAGACGTCCATCGCCGCCTGCAGCGCCTGGCCGGCCGGCACGCGCATGCCGTGGCGCATGAGCGCCGCTTCGAGCGCGCCGAGCGTGAGCAGCACATTGCGCATGCTGCAGCTGTAGCCCATCGTGCCGATGCGCCAGATGCGGCCCTTGAGCGGACCGAACGAACCGGCGATCTCGATGCCGAAGCTATCGAGCAGCATCGACCGCACCGATTCGCCGTCAATGCCATCCGGAATGTTCACGCAGGTGACGACCGGCAGCTTGCAGGACGGGTCGCCGAACAGCGTCAGCCCCATGGCCGAGAGGCCGGCCGTCAGCGCCCGCTCGTGCAGCCGGTGCCGTCTGAACCGCGCTTCCAGCCCCTCTTCCAGCGCGATGCGGACCCCTTCGTGCAGGCCGTAGAGCATCGCGGTCATCTCGGTGTGATGGTTGAGGCGCTCCGGTCCCCAGTAGTCCTGGAGCTGGCACAGATCGAGATAGTTGCTCCGGATGAACGGCCGTCCGGATTCGCCCGCATCTTCGGGGCGCAGTCCGCGCTCAATCCGCTTGCGCCCGGCGAGCAGCCGCTCGACGCGCGCGTTGTACGTGAGCGGCGCCATGCCGCTCGGCACGGACAGACATTTCTGCGTGCCGCCCACCACGGCGTCCAGCAGCCAGTCGTCGGTGTTGACCGGCGCGCCGCCGATCGTTGCGACGGCGTCGACGACGAGCAGCGCGTCGTGCTCCCGGCATGCCGCGCCGATGCCGTCCATCGGCTGCATGCGGCCGGTCGACGTCTCGCCGTGCACGAGCGCGACGACCTTCGGCCTGTGCCGCCGGATCGCGCGGATGATCTCCTCCGGATCGAACGCCGTGCCCCATTCCCGCTCGATCACCGCAACGTCCGCGCCGTACCGCTCCGCGATCTCGTGCAGCAGATGGCCGAAACGGCCGCAGATCGGCACGAGCACGCGGTCGCCCGGCTCGATGACGCCGGCGAGCACCGCCTCCAGCCCGGCCCGGGACGTGCCGTCCACCGGATACGCCTGCCGGTTCGACGTGCGGAACAGCCGGCGCAGCAGCTCCATCGTCTCGTTCATCATCGCCGTGAACGCCGGATCGAACTGGCCGAGGATCGGGTACGACATCGCGCGGAGCACGCGCGGGTCCGCCTCGACCGGCCCCGGCGTCATGATCGTCCGCGGCGGCGGCGGCCAGAACGGATGCGCGCTCATGGGCATTTCTCCTCATAGGCCAGCTCGTACAGCAGCTCCGCCAGCACGGCCGTGCCGAGGGCGAGATCCTCCGGCGCCGTATATTCGTCCGGCGAGTGGCTGACGCCGCCGCGGCTCGGCACGAACAGCATGGCCGTCGGGCAGACGGAGCGGAACATCTGCGCGTCGTGGCCGGCGCCGCTCATCATGCGCCGGTACGGAATGCCCCGGGTCGTGCAGATCCGCTCCAGCCGGCCCGCGAGCACGGAATCCATCGGCGCCGGCCGCGTATGCAGCACGGAGCGGACCCGGATCTTCAGCCCGCGCCGCTCCGCGATCAGCCGGAACGTGCCGAGCACGGCGTCGCAGAAGCCGGTGAGCAGCGTCTCGGACATATGGCGGATATCGAGCGTGAATTCGACCGAGCCGGGGATGACGTTCGGCACGTTCGGGTCGCTCGCGATGCTGCCGACCGTCGCGACGAGCGGTTCGCCCGCCTTCTGCGCCGCGCGCTCGAGGAACGCGATCATCTCCGCCGCGCCCGCCATCGCGTCGCGCCGCAGCGTCATCGGCGTCGTGCCGGCATGGTTCGCCTCCCCGGCCACGGTGACGACATACCGGCGCTGGCCGGCGATCGTCTCGACGATGCCGATCCGCTCGCCGAACCGCTCGAGCGTCATGCCCTGCTCGATGTGCACTTCCACGAACGCGCTCAGATCGGTGCGCTTCGCGGACGGCATCTCCCCTTGCCGCTCGGCCCGGCCGAATCCGGCCGCTTCCATCGCTTCGCGCATCGTCACCCCGTGCGCATCGACGAGGCCGTCCGCCTGCTCCGGGGTGAACGCGCCGCTGACATTGCCCGAGCCCCAGTAAGCGAGCGGAAACCGGCTGCCTTCCTCCTCGCAGAACGAGACGACCTCGATCGGGCGGCTCGGCGGCCCGAACGTCTCGCGCAAATACCGGACGGCGGTCAGCGAGGCGACGATGCCGTACGCGCCGTCGTACTTTCCGCCGCTGCGCACCGTGTCGACGTGCGAGCCGGTCAGCACGACGCCGGATTCGGCTCCCTGTCCGGCCAGCCGGCCGAACAGATTGCCGACGCAGTCGTAGCGCACCGCCAGGCCGGCTTCCGCCATCCGCCGCTCCAGCAGCTTCTGCGCTTCCAGCCAGGATGGCGTGTACAAGAGCCGCGTCACGCCGCCGTCCCGTTCCGCACCGCACTGCGCCAATTCATCCAGCAGCCTGACGACCGATTCCGCGAATTCGGTCTGCAGATCCAGCTTCAGCATGGTGACGCACTCCTCTCCTCAAGATAAAAAATCAAACCGGTCGTCCCGGCGGATCAAGCGGACGGCCGAACCTGCGCGCCATGGCGCGGCTCGGCGACACCGCGCGCTTCCGCGTACACGAGCCGCCCGCGGACGTAGGTCTCCTTCACCTTGCACCCGAACGCGCGGCCAATGTAGGGACTGTGCTTGTGTCGCTGCAGCAATTGATCCCGCTGCAGCACGTAGCTGCGGTTCAGATCGACGACGGCGAAGTCCGCATCGAAGCCTTCCGCGATCCGGCCCTTCGCCGGCAGTCTGAACCGCTTTGCCGGCCCGTCGGCGAGCAGCCCGGCGATCGCGGGCAGCGCGAGGCCGCGCCGGACGCCTTCACCGACCATCAGCTCCAGGCTGCTCTGCGCCCCTGCGATGCCGCCCCAGATGTCGAAGAACGTCCGGTCCGGGCCGAGCTGCTTCCATTCCCCCGGGCAGGGCGCGTGGTCGGAGGATATCAGGTCGACATGCCCCTCGGCAACCATCCGCCACATCCGCTCCCGCTCCGCCTCGCCGCGCAGGGGCGGCGCGCATTTCGCGGCCGGACCGATCCGCTCCAGATCCTCCTCCGTAAGCAGCAGATAATGCGGACAGGTCTCCGCCGAGACGTCGACGCCGCGCCGTTTCGCCGCGTCGATCAGGAGCAGCGCATCGGCCGTGCTGATGTGGACGAAATGGAGCCGGCAGCCGGTGCGCTCGGCGAAGAAGAGCGCGCGGTGCACCGCTTCGAGCTCCGCTTCCGGCGGGCGCGAAGCGGCGTAATCCCGCGCGGACACGCATCCGGCCGCCTTGAGGCGCGCCGCCAGCCCGGACGTGATCGCATCGTTCTCGGCGTGAACGGCAAGCAGCCCGCCCAGTTCCGCGATCCGGGCCATGCCTTCGTACAGCGTCCAGTCGTCGACGGCCCGGAACCGCTCCTCTTCCACACCGCCCGGATCGGACATGAACGCCTTGAACGCGACGGCGCCGGCGGCGGCCTGTTCCGGGAGATCGCGCACATGCCCGGGCATAAGGCCGCCCCATAAGCCGTAATCGACGGCCGAGCGGCCGCGGGCGATCTCCGCCTTCATGCGCAGCACATCCGCGGTGACCGCCGGCGGGATGCCGTTCAACGGCATGTCGAGGTACGTCGTGCAGCCGCCGGCCGCCAGCGCGGCCGAACCGGTCTCGAACCCTTCCCAATGGCCGTTGCCCGGCTCGTTCAGATGGACATGGACATCGATCATCCCCGGCAGCACATGGCATCCCCGCGCGTCCGCCGCAGCCTCCGCGTCTCCGGGATCCAGGCCGGCCGCCAGCTCCGCGATCTTCCCGTCGCGGACGCCGATGTCCAGCCGCTCGACGGCATCCGGCAGCACGACCATGCCGCCGTGCACGATGAGATCGAATCGCTTCACGCTCCGTCCTCCTAACTGCCGCGATACGTGCTGTACCCGCCCGGAGCGGCCAGCAGCGGCACGTGATAATGGGCGTTCGGATCGCCGATCCGGAACCGGACCGGCACCTCGGTCAGAAAGCCGATGTCCGCCGAAACCGCGCGGAAATAATCGCCCGCGTGAAATACGAGCTCGTAGACGCCCGCCCGCATCTCCTCTCCCGCAAGGAGCGGTTCATCCGTCCGGCCGTCCGCGTTCGTCGCCGCTTCCCGGATCCGTTCGCGGGACGGTGCGCCGCCTTCGCCCAGCCGGTACAGCTCGATTCGCATGCCGGCGGCGGGGCGGCCCCGCATCAGGTCGAGCACATGGGTCGTCAGCCGGCCGGACCGCCCGCCGGCGCCCGTTCCGTCGGCCTCCTCCACCAGATCGGCCAAGCGGAACGCGGCGATCCGCCCGATCTGCCGCAGCGCCTCCTCGCGCTCCTCTTCCGCGCTCCGGCCGACCCTCGCCCGCATGGCGGCGACGATCTCCGCCTTCGACTTGCCGCGCACCGCCAGAATGAACGGAAAGCCGAACTTTGCCGCGTAAGCCCGGTTCAACGCGGACAGTTCCTCGTACTCCGCCGGCGTCAGCCGGTCGAGCCCGGCTCCCTGCTGCTCGCGCGTCGACGCGTCCGACATCGCGAGCTTGCCGCCGAGGTCGGGATGCGCCTTGATCAGCGCCATCTGCCGCTCATCCGGCGCCTCCCGCACCGCCCGCAGCATCGCGTCGAGCAGCGCGCGGGTCGACGTGAACGGCCGCGATTCCCACGCCGCCTCGGCCACCCAGGGCGAATGCTCGAATACCGCGCCGAAACAGGCGACGAACGCGTCCCGGTCCAGCGCGTTGATCTTGGTGACGGACAAGCGCCGCGTCATGACCAATACCCCGCATGGACGGCGACCGTCTCCGCCTCCACTTCGGGGAACGGGCCGATCACCTCGATCGGCCGGCGCCCGGCCCCGAAGACGATCCGGCACGGCAGATCGAGCGTCAGGTTGCGCTCGTCGCCGCCCGTCAGCTCGGCGAGCCGCCGCTCGCTGATGCCGTAGACGACCCGGCCGATGCCGGACCAATAGATGGCGCCCGCGCACATCGCGCACGGCTCGGCGGTCGTGTAGAGCGTGCACTCCC
>Ga0065720_1020997_pt1 | contig 11890 bp, 7 predicted proteins | sample Thericmetagenome_FD_59107 | JGI IMG/M metagenome (GOLD analysis project Ga0065720, IMG submission 59107) | Thermophilic microbial communities from the Joint Bioenergy Institute, California, USA of rice/straw/compost enrichment - eDNA_2 v2... | ecosystem: Engineered > Solid waste > Grass >... | reverse complement strand
GTCCCCGACCTGGTGCCCGACGGACCGGTGCGCGGCAGCGTCGTGGAGTCGCTGGTGGCCGAGACCGCGCGCCGCGCCGAAGCCGACGACCCCACCGCGCTGGACGCGCTGACCAGCGCCGGGGAGTGGCTGGGCCGCGCCGCGGCGACCCTGGTCAACCTGCTCAACCCCAGCGCCATCATCCTCGGCGGCTACTTCGTGCCGCTGTCGCCCTGGCTGCTGCCGCCGTGCCGCGAGGCGATGGCCGCGCACTCCTTCGCCCCCGACAGCGGCAACTGCCGCATCGAGCCCTCCACCCTGGGGCTGAGCGCCGCGGCCCGCGGCGGGGCCATGGCCCTCATCGACGCCCTGGACACCGGCGCGCTCCCCCTGCCCCCGGGCAGCAACGCGGCCTGAGCCGCAGCAGCCGTGGCGCCGCCTCGGGCGCGGTCCGTCCTGCGGTCGAGGTCGGGCGTCTCACCAGGGCTCTGCCGGGGGCTGCCCGACCGGTACCCCGTTCTCCGGACAGCGGGTGGTGTTCTCGGCACGGGCTCGGACCGCCTGGGTGATCCTGCGGGCCAGCCGGGGGACGGTGTGCTCGTGGATTAGGGGCGGTGTCGCAGAACTCGTGGCCGGTCAGTCCGGCCGGATCGAGGACGATCGCGTCGAGCTGCCTGCGCTCCAGCGGGCCGCAGTCGAAGACGAAGAGCTGCTTGTCCCCCTCGAGGGGGCGGGGGCCCGGTCGACGACGAGCAGCCTGCCCAGAGGAGGGGCGATGCCCAGCTCCTCACGGGCCTCACGCTGCGCCGCCTGGCGGGGAGTCTCGCCGTTCTCGACATCCCCCGGGGAGTTAGCGACCACCACACGGTGGACAGCGACATTTGCCGGTCCGAAAGACGTCCACAGGTCGCCACGGTCTTCCCCAGTCCCAGAGCCACCCGCTCGGACTCTTCCAGGTAGTCACGGGCAGCCCGGCGGTCTCCCTCGCGTGCTGCGGCAGCGGCACCGGGGGGCAGGAGAGTTCCGTGAACGGAGAGCTCTCCGGGGGACGACCAGTCCATCTCTCCCGAAGACAGGAAGCGGCCTGTTCAGCCGTCTCCACCGAGGTTGCGCCCTGTCCACAGGAGTGGAGCGAATGCACACCTGATCGGAGCAGCGAACCTATGACGAGGGTGTTCGCAGATCGCTGCGCTGCCTGGAGTCCGCGCTCTGCCGCAATCCAAGCCGGGTCGGTCTCTCCGAGCTCCGTCAGAATCACCGCTGCCGCTTGTGCGCTCAGAGCCGACAGTTGCTCCGCTTGAAGCAGTTCTTTTCCTTGAAGCACGCGAACCGCGGTGTGAGCGCAGAGAAGAAGGTCAGGCAGAGATCTGAGCACCCTGTGGTACCGGAAACACTGGTAAGCGGCCGTGACCGCTTCAACTTCGCGACGAAGTTCTAAGAGGTCTGGTTGTTCGACAGCCCGCTGAAAACCCGGGGGCAAGAGGATGAGACAGCGGTAGTCCGTGAGTACCGCACGGATTCGCGCCACATCCCCGTCCCGCCTCGTCGAAGGTGCTTCGGCGTCTTCTTCGCCGACCAGATCAAAGACCGGGACACCGAGGGCTTCTGCCAGGGAACGGACGGCCGACAGACGGTCCGGTGCGGCACGATCGTTCTCGACCCTCCCGAGCCAGTCCGCAGTACGTCCCACCAGGACGGCCAAGCACTTCCTGGGACACCCCGCGCCGCTTTCGGTACCAGGCCCCACGGCGCCCCGCACTCATTCCTGAAGGGATCAGGTCTCCTCCCTCCAGAAGACGACCCCGGAATACATTTCCGGGTTTCTCCGACGTAGAGGGGCTAACGTCATGGTGAGTCCAGTCATTCGCCCAGGGGTGCGAATGAACGTAGCTGTCGACTGTGGCCTGAGAGGACTGTCGTCCCCCAGAGACGGATTCGATGTGGTGGAGCGCAAGGGGACAGGTCATCCGGACTCTCTTGCCGACATCATCGCAGAGGCGTTCTCCCGGCGCTACTCACTTCTGGGGTCGGAACGGTTCGAAACTGTCCCGACCTCTTCCGGGGCCGCAGTCCTTCCCGGCCCCTCCTGCACCGCAAACGCACGCGGGGCCGCTGGGCCGCCGACCGGGCGAGTCGCTGTGCGGCCCGCACCCGCCCCCTGCCGGATGCGGGTGCCCCGGCCGTCCGCGCGGCGGCCCCGTCCCACCGCAAACCCGACTCTGCCGACAAAGGACACCGAAGGGAAATCCATACACGAAGCAGTGATTGTCTTTGGCTTCCCCGGCTAGGGGGCCGCACGGATTCCGATCCTGCTTCTCGCCTTTGGAGGCGCTTGTGATGCAGATGCAGATGCTGCAGATGGCCCAGCGCAACACGGTGGTGCGCGGGCTGCACGACCTGGGCCTGGCCGCCTGGTTCGGCGGGTCCCTGATGGGGGCGGTCGGTCTGAACAAAGCCGCGGACCAGGAGTCCAGAGGGCTCGACGAGTCGATCCGCATCTCCGGCGCGGGATGGGACAAGTGGGCACCGCTCAACCTCGCCGCGATCGGCGCGCACCTGCTGGGCGGCGCCGGGCTGCTGGGCGCCAACCGGGACCGGGTGATGTACCAGAAGGGCGTGCGCATCTCGACCCTCGCCAAGACCGCGGTGACCGCCGCGGCGCTAGGCGCCACCGCCTACTCCCGGAAGCTGGGACGGCAGGCTGAGGAGGCCGTCACCTCGCCCGAGCCGATGGACGGCTCCTCCTCCGCGCACAACCCCGAGATGCTGGAGGAGACCTCGCGCAAACTGCGGGTGGCGCAGTGGGCGGTCCCCGCCCTGACCGGAGTCCTGGTCATCCTCAACGCCCTGCACGGGGAGCAGCAGAAGGCCGGTCAGCAGAAGCTGGGCTTCCTGCGGACGGTGGGCTCCCGGCTCGGCACGGGCTCCCGGTCCGGCCTGGGGTCGCGCCTGGGGCTGGGCACGGCGTGACCGCCGCGGGTGGGCGGTGCCCGGCCGGGCACCGCCCACCCGTCTTCAGGAGAAGTCGTCCCGGGCCAGGGCGGCGCCGGTCGTCTCGAGCACCGCGTAGAGGTCGTGCCTGTGGGACAGGTCGGCCACCGGGACGCGGACCTCGGTGAAGCGGAACGGGTCGGCCGCGGCCGCCAAGCAGTGCCGGCCACGGGGGCCGCCGATCGGGGTGTCCGGGTACAGGGACAGCGTTGCCGCCCGGGCGGCGTCGACCGACAGCACCACCTGCTCGGGGCCTGCCGAGAAGTCGACATCCAGGAAGAACGCCCACGCCGCGGGCTCGGTGGAGCGCGCCGCGTCGCCGCGTTCCTTCGCCGTGGCGCCCAGCACCACCCCGTGGTACTCGTCGTGGTCGGCGGCCTGGCCCCGCGCCGCGGCCCGATCGTCTCGCCCGCGACCTGGAAAGTCCCAGAGCCCAGCGCCGCGACGGGGAAGCCCACGCGGACCCGGCCCGTCTCGCGGGGTTCCGGGGCCGCCCGGGCGAACCCCTGGAGTCTGCGCGGCGGTCGCGGCCGGCCTGTAGGGCTGGGCGGGGGCCGCCGTCGGCTCCTGACCGGGCGCGGCGCCCACACCGCTGCCCGGGGTTCCGGTCACTCCCGGGCGGCGGTGTGGGCGACGGCCGCCGGCAGTCGGGGGTCGGCGGCCGACCAGGCCTCGTCGGGACCGGTCAGGACGCCCGCCTCACGCAGCCGCGCCCAGACCCGGTCGGGGACCTGGGGGAGGTCCACGGCCGCCACGCGGTCCAGGCGGTCGGGCGCGTGGGCGAGCGCGTTGGCCACGGCCTGCTCGCAGTCGGGGCCGAGCAGCAGGACCAGCGCCGCGGCGTCGCGCAGCGCCTCGGACCACAGCGCCGTGCTGTCCACGCCGCGGGGGCTGCCCATCAGGCACAGCGGGACGGGCCAGTCGGGGCGGTGCACGGCCCGGCTGACGGTGAGCTCCACGGTGACGGGCGTGTGCGGGTCCGCCGGGTAGTCCATGCACAGCAGGGCTCCCCGGTCCCCGGTGAGCGCGGCGACGAAGGCGCGTTCCCGTTCCAGGGTGGCCGCGACGACCACGATCTTGCGGGCTCCGCTGCGGTCGTGGTCGGGGTCGATCCCGACCAGCCCGGCCTCGGCCAGGTCCTGGCAGACCTTGGCGACCAGGCCGAGGGGCAGGCCGGTCTCGGCCGCGATCTCGGCCAGTACCGCGGGGCCGCGGTGCAGTCGGGCGACGACGGCGGGGGTGGCGGGGCTGGGGCACAGGGAGTGCGCGTGGGTGACCGCGTGCCCGAGGGCGTCGGTGGTCTCGGTCAGGCGCAGGGTCTCGGTGTGCCGCAGGGGGCGCTGGGACCAGCGGGCGGGAAGGCCCAGGAGGGGGCGGAGGCTGCTGGCGGGGACGGTCACGGGGGTTCCTCCGGGAGGGGGCGAGCCGTCCATAGTGTTGCCGCATCGGACGGGGCGTTCAACCCGGGGCGCGCAGGCCGAACGCCGGGGGATCCGGATGCGGCCCCCCAAGGAATCTGAAATCATCCCGGGGTATCCCTCAAACCCCTGGGACACAGGGGTTCCACAACCGTCCTGTGTTTTGGAGACCGTTCACATGCCCCCCTTGTCACCCCGGGTGCTGATCGTCGGGGCCGGACAGTCCGGCCTCTTCCTCGGACACCGTCTGCTCGACCTGGGCTTCCGGGTCGAGTTGATCACCAACCAGACCTCCCTGGAGATCCGGGAGAGTCCGGCCTCGGTCACCCAGTTCGCCGCCCCGTCCACGCGGGCCCTGGAGGAGCAGGCCGGGCTGGACCTGTGGCGGGAACAGGCACCGCGGTTCGAACGGGTCCGCCTGTCGATGATCCCCCCGCAGGGGGACGTCTTCCGCTTCTCCGGGCGTCTGGGCGCCTCCCCCATCGGTGAGCGGATCGGCGAGCACGCGGTCAGCGTGGACCGGCGCATCAAGATGGCCGACTGGTTGGAGTACCTGGAGGACAAGGGCGCCAAGGTCCACATCCAGACCGCCACCCTGGCCGACCTCAAGTACTACATCAGGATGTACGACCTGGTGGTGGTGGCCGTGGGCGCCGACCAGCTCGGCGACCTGTTCCACGTCGACCGGAGCCGCTTCTCCGGCGCGCACGAGCGGGTGATGGTCCAGGCGATCCTCGACGGGGTCGCCTGGGAGGGCGACCGGCAGCTCGACGTCTACACCTCCCCCCACGGCGAGGTGTTCCTGACCCCGTTCCTGACCTCCCAGGGCGAGGCGACCAGTGTGACGATGCTGAGCACCCCGGGCGGTTCGCTGGACGCCGGGGGGATGGCCGGCCGCAGCCCTGGGCCGCTGCTGGCGGGGATGCAGACCCTGCTGCGCGAGCACCTGCCCGAGGTCTACGAGCGCATCGCCCACCTGGGGGTCGACGACCTGGTGGGCGGCGCCAAGGACATCACGTACTCGAAGTTCACCCCGATGGTGCGCAAGCCGGTCGCCTTCCTCGACGGCGTCCCCATGCTGGGCATGGCCGACGTGGTCGTCACCTCCGACCCGATCACCGGGCAGGGCTGGGCGAACTCGACCTTCTGCGCCCAGGTCTACGCGGACGCGATCGCCGAGCGCGCCCACTCGGGCAAGCCGTTCGACGCGGAGTTCATGGAGAACGCGTTCGACAAGTTCTACCAGGAGCGGGGGCGCCACAGTGCGGTCCTGGCCGACATGGTGCACAACTTCTGGCGGGGGACGCTGCCGCCCCACTTCAACGACCTGCTCGGGGCGGTCGTGCACTACCCGGAGGTCGCCGACCGGTGGATCAGCGGCTTCAACGACCCGGCCGACTACGAGCGGTGGATGTTCGACCCGCAGGCCGCGCGGGACTACATCGCCAAGGTCGCCGCCAGGGCCGGAAGCTGAGCGGGACCGTTCTCCCGGGGCCGCTCCGGTATCGGCCGAAACCGGAGCGGCCCCGTTTTCTCACGGGTAAACCATGAGAAAAGTCAAATTTGTCCCTTATGGCACAAAAGCTAATCATTGGTAAAGTTCTGAGTCATGGATTATGTGAAAAACCGGATGCGGATCCTCGCGGGAACCGCATCCGGTTTTTCGCGCGCGCCTGCGTCTTCCCTGGTGGGAGGCGCTTCTCGGCCGCCCATGACCTCGCTCCCCCGATCGAGTCCCACTCGATGGTTTTTCCCCACCAAGAAGAGGTTATGTCTTGACCGAAAACAAGGCGAACAGCAAGCTGTACAGCCACTGGTGGATGAGCAAGGGCTACACCGCCGGTGTCATCTGGTTCAGCCACGCCTTCGCATGGCAGGTCCCCAACAGCCTCCTGCACCGCAACCACCGCGACAACGTCGGCCCGTCCCACCTGACCGTCGGCCCGGGCAACGGCTACTTCCTGAGCAAACTCCCCAAGGACACCCCGCTGCGCACCCTGCACCTGCTCGACCTCAACCCGGCCTGCCTGGAGATCACCCGCAAGCGCCTCAGCGGCCGGTTCGACATCCGCACCACCGAGCAGGACGCCCTCAAGCCGTGGCCGGTGGAGCCGGAGAGCCTCGACTCGGTCGACTCCCACATGATGCTGCACACCGTGCGCGGCAAGGACATGTGGGACAAGGAGCCGCTGATGGCCGAGGCGGCCCGCGCCCTCAAGCCCGGCGGCCGCTTCTTCGGCTGCACCGTCCTCGGCAAGGGCGACGAGCTGCGCATCAACGCCCTGGCGCGCAGGCTCCTCGACCTCTACAACAGCCAGGAGAACACCTTCTGCAACCTCGGCGACTCGCCGGAGGACCTGAGGAAGGTCCTGGAGAAGCACTTCTCCACGGTCGACTTCCAGGTGGTCGGCACCGTGGGCGTGTGGGTGGCGACCAAGTAGCAGACGTCGGGGCGGCCGACTTCCGCACCGCCGGCCGCCCCTGCCCACACACCGCGGACTCGTCCCCCGGCTCCTCACTCCAAGCACCACCACACGTCACTTCCGTCCAGGTCTCTGCACAACCGTTCACGTGACGAGGTTTTGTCGTGCCTGAAAACAGTCAGTCCCCCCGTCCGTCACGACCGCTCATCGCGATCACCGGTATCGGATGCCGACTGCCCGGGGGCATCGACTCCCCCACCGCCCTGTGGGACGCCATGGTCAAGGGCGAGTCCGTCCTCTCCCCGATCCCGGGCGAACGCTGGGAACGGATGCGCTCGCAGCTCCACCCCGACCAGCGCCCGGAACAGCCGTGGACCGCCGGGACGATCGACGACATCGAGGCCTTCGACCACCAGGCGTTCTCCATCCCCGCCCATGAAGCCGCACAGCTCGACCCGCAGCAGCGCATGATCCTGGAAGTCGTCGTCGAGGCGCTGAACGACGCGGGTCTTCCCCCCTCCTCGCTGGCCGGGAGCCGGACCGGGGTGTGGAGCGGATCGGCCTGCTTCGACCAGGGGCTGATGACCCTACAGCCCGGACGGTTCCAGCGGATGACGACCATGGCCGGGGCAGCCATGGCGATGCTGGCCAACCGCGTCTCCTACCACCTCGACCTGCGCGGGCCGTCCATGAACGTCGACACCGCCTGCTCCGCCTCGGGAACCGCCCTGCACCTGGCCCGCCAGTCCCTGCTCCTGGGAGAGGTCGACACCGCCATCGTCATCGGCGTCAACCTCATGCAGTTCTCCGGCATCACCGCGGGCTTCGTCGACGGCGGGGTGATCGCCGCCGACGGGATGTGCCGCCCCTTCGACGAGGACGGCGAGGGATACGTGCGCGCCGAGGCGACCGCGGTCCTCGTGCTGCGCCGCCTGGACGACGCGCAGGAGTCCCGCGACCGCGTCTACGCGCTCGTCCGCGGCTCGGCCGCCAACTGCGACGGCTACTCGCCCGCGGGCCTGTACGCCCCCAACCCGTCGGTCCACCGGGACCTGCTGAAGGACGCCTACGCCGACGCGGGCATGGACCCCGCCCACGTCGACTACGTGCAGTGCCACGGCACCGGCACCAAGGCCGGGGACTCCTCCGAGGGCCGCGCCCTGGCCCGCGTCCTCACCCCGGGCCGCGAGGGGCCGCTGGCCATCGGCTCGGTCAAGTCCCTGGTCGGCCACACCGAGGGGGCCTCCGGCGTGGTCGGGGTGATCGCGGCCGCGCTGGCCGTGTACCACGCCACCATCCCGCCCACCGCGTGCCACGAGACGCTCCGCTCCACCCTCAGGCGGCTCCCGCTGCGGGTGCCCACCGAGCCGGAGCCGTGGCCGCAGACCGGACGGCCGCGCACCGCGGGGGTGAGCGCCTTCGGACTGGGCGGCTCCAACATCCACATCGTCCTGGAGCAGGCCCCCGAACCCGCGCCCGAGGAGGAGGACGGCACGGCCGCCCGCCCGCGCCTCGTCCCCCTCAGCGCGCTGTCGGAGGCCCGGCTGCGCGACCTCGCCCAGGCGTGGGCGCCGGTCCTGGCCGACAGCACCGACCTGGGCCGGGTGGCCTCGACCGCGCAGCACCGCCGCGACCACCACCCGGTGCGCGCCGCCGTCGTCGCCGAGCACCCGCAGCAGGCCGCCGCGGCCCTGCTGGCCCTGGGCGAGGGCCGCTCCCACCCCGCCCTGGTCGGCCCGGCCGCCGCACCCCCCAAACCGGGGCGGTTGGTGTGGATGTTCGCCGGGCAGGGCTCCCAGCACGCCGCCATGGCCCGCGCCTGCCACGCCGAACTGCCGGTGTTCCGCGAGGCGATGGAGGAGGCGCGCGCGGCCCTGGCCGCGCACCTGGGACGGCAGCCGTGGCGTCCGGGCGAGCCGATCCCCGACTTCGAGACCGCCCAGCACGCCATCTGGCTCACCCAGGTCGCCCAGGCCGCGACCTGGCGGCACTGGGGGCACACCCCCGACGTGGTCATCGGCCACTCCCTGGGCGAGGTGGCCGCCGCCCACGCCGCCGGCGCCCTGTCCCTGGACGACGCCGCCCGGGTGGTGGCCGCGCGCAGCGCCCTGCTGGCCGAGCTCGAACCGGTGGGAGGCCTGCTGGTCACCGACCTGACCGCCGAGCGCGCAGAGGAGGTCATCGCCGAGCACGGCCTGGTCGGCACGCTGGTGGCGGCGGCCTACAACGCCCCCGACACCACTGTGCTCAGCGGCCCCGAGGAGCCCTTGGAGGAGCTGCGCGCCGCCCTGGAGGCCCGGGGGGTGTTCGCCCGCCGCGTGCCCAACGACGTGCCCGCCCACTCCCCCAGCGTGGCCCCGCTCACCGGGCGCCTGGCCGCCGCCCTGGACGGCATCGCCCCCCGCAGCAGCGACGTGGTCTTCTGCTCCACGGCCGAGGCCGCCGTGGTCGACGGCGCAGCACTGGACGCCGCCTACTGGGCGCGGCAGTTGCGCTCGCCCGTGCGCTTCACCGACGCCCTGGCGCGGGCGGTGGACGACGGTGCGACAGTGCTGGAGCTGGGCGGACGCTCCACCCTGGGCCGTCCCGCCACCGCGGTCCTGGCCGCTGCGGGCACGGACGCGGCCGTGGTGGCCGCGGGCGACGCCGACCGCGGCGACCACGCCGCGCTGCTGGACCAACTGGCCGCCCTGCACCTGCGCGGCCGCTCCCCCGCCCGCTGGCCCGAGCCGGTGCGCTCCCCGGTGCGGCTGCCGGTGCGCTGGGACCACGGCCAGTTGTCCGACGCCACCGCGGCCGCCCCCACGCTGGCCGAGGCCCTCGCCGCGCCGGAGCCCGACCCGGCCGCGGTCCTGGAGGCCCTGGTGCACCTGGTCGCCGACACCGTGGGCATCACCCCCCAGGAGGTGGACGCGGAGCGCTCCCCGATCGACATGGGCCTGTCCTCGGTCGCGATGATCGGGCTGCGCGACCTCTTCCACGAGGCGCATCCGGCTCTGTCGAACTTCGGGGTGCGGCTGCTGTTCGACCCCTCCGTCAGCATCACCCGGCTCGCCGAGGCCATCATCGACCACTGCCGCGGCGTGCCCGCCGCCTGACCCGGGGCATCCCGGTCCCCCGGCCCCGTGCCCTGTCGGCGCGGGGCCGTTCCGCTCCCGTGCCGCGGCGTACCCGCTCCGGTGCGGCCCGCCGCACGGGCCCGGACAGGGCTGCGGCCCGCACCGGGGGCAGAGTGCGGGCCGCAGGTCCGGGTGGTCGGGGCGGCTCCCGGCCCGACCCGGGCGGGGCGGGCCGGGAGTCAGGGTCAGGAGCAGGACTCGCCGTTGAGGGTGAACTCGCTGGGAGCCGTGCCCGGGGCGGTGGAGCCGAGGAATCCGAAGCTCGCGGTGCCGCCGGGGGCGATGGTGCTGTTCCAGCCCGCGTCGCGGGCGGTCACGTCCGCTCCGGTCTGGGTGAGCTGGGTGTTCCACGCGTGTGCGATCTGCTGGTCGCCGGGGAAGGTCCACTTCAGCTCCCAGCCGCTGATCGCGCTGTCACCGGTGTTGGTGATCGTCACCTCGCCCTGGAAGCCGTTGCCCCACTGGTTGACGACCTGGTAGGAGACCGCGCAGGAGGCGTCCTCGCCGGGGCCCTCGGGCTCCTCGGGCTCTTCGGGTTCCTCGGGTTCCTCGGGTTCTTCGGGTTCCTCGGGCTCCTCCGGCTCCTCGGGTTCCTCGCCGGGCTGGCCGGTCAGGTCGCCGACGACGACGCCGCGGCCGTTGGTGCCGATGTAGACGCGGCCGTAGACGTCGGGGTCGCCGGTGATGGCCGCGCCGGTCCAGGCCCACTGGTGCTGGTCGTCGTTGATGCGCACCCAGGTCTGCCCGGCGTCATCGGAGCGGAAGATGCCCCGCACCCCGTTGATCTTGGACGAGGTGTAGACGGCCGGGTAGCTCTTGCCGGGGGCGGGCTTGCCGAAGCCGACCACGTCGCCCTCGTCCACGTCGCCGAGGCGGGTGAAGGTGGCCCCGGAGTCGGTGGAGCGCCACATGCCGTAGGTGCTGTTGGCCTCGCCGCCGGCCAGCCAGATGTCGCCCTCGTGGCCGGGCACCGCGGCGAAGCGGACGTTGCCCCGGGCGGGCAGGCCGGTGGCCGCGGACTCGGTGAACGTCGCACCGCCGTCGGTGCTGGTGTAGAACGTGCCGTTCGCGAAGGCGTAGAACTTGTCCGGGTCGACCCGGTCGGCCTCCACGCGCGCCCCGGCGGGCACGCCGGTCGAGGCGGTCCACGACGAGCCGAGCGTGGTGGAGTAGTGCACGCCCGTGCCGTCGGGGCTCCACACGATCCGTGAGCCGTCGGCGTTCACCGCCACGGTGCCCGGCCCGGTGACCCCGGGGGGCTGCTGTCCGGCCCACCAGCTCGACCCGCCGTCGGTGGAGATGCCGATGTGGGAGTCGACCTCGCCGGAGACGGCCTCACCGACCCGGGCCATGGTGGCGGGGGCCAGTTCGGCGAAGTCGATGCTGCGGGTGGTGCCGTGGAAGGGCGTGTCGAACATCGCGTCGGGGACGACGTCGATGTCCTCGTGCACGAACCCGCCGATGTCGCCCAGCGCGGAGACCAGCTCGGTGGCGCCGGGCGGCGCGGCGAGGTCCTGCACCGCGGTCTCCTCGATGCCCTGGGCGCGGACCTTGATGTGGACGGTGCCGCCGGAGTCCCAGTCGGTGAGGTTGTCGCTGCCGTAGACGGTGGCGCCGGTGCCGTACAGCACGCGGTCGGAGTCGAACGGGTCGATCTCGAACGCCTGCGTCATCCAACCGAGCTTGGGACTGACCTCGGGGGGCCGGTCCGGGTTGTTGAAGTGCAGCCACGGCGCCCCGGAGATGTCGTGGTCGTAGCGCAGGGTGCGGTTGGGGTAGCCGCTGAACTCCCAGATGCGGCTCCAGGTCTCGCCGCGGTCGGTGGAACGCCACACCTGGATGTCGGGCCACCACAGGATCTGGCTGACCACCATGATCGTGTCGGGGTCCTGCCGGTCGACGGTCAGGCCGCTGAAGCCGTACTCGAAGCCGTCGGGGTCGGCCGGGGGGATGTCGGTCC
>Ga0065720_1005108_pt1 | contig 11892 bp, 4 predicted proteins | sample Thericmetagenome_FD_59107 | JGI IMG/M metagenome (GOLD analysis project Ga0065720, IMG submission 59107) | Thermophilic microbial communities from the Joint Bioenergy Institute, California, USA of rice/straw/compost enrichment - eDNA_2 v2... | ecosystem: Engineered > Solid waste > Grass >... | reverse complement strand
CCACCGAGATCTACACTCTTTCCCTACACGACGCTCTTCCGATCTTTGTCAAAGTTCTCAAAGATCTTCCCTTAAAGTCTACGAACTCACAGGATTCATCTAACATGGCTATGAAATACTGAGTATTCGTGATCGCTTCCTTTATCGCAGACTCATCAATCCTCAAAAATAGCTCAATGAACTGATCTCTTTGATCTATGAATGATTTTGTGTGTTTTGACAAATATCCAAGCAAGCCAATCCCAATAGCACTTATCATTATAGCAGCCGCTATTGAAAGATGTATCCCTTTCTCTAGTTTCAGATCCGTGTCTTGATGGAGAATATCTGCTAATTTCCCACCAACTGTCAGAGGGCCATTCGTCAATGTGGATATAAAAAATTGAACGTCAGGATTAATGCTATAGTCTTGGAAAGGAGATTGACTTCCAACTTTCACTCCTTTACCTACAACAAGACTCGAATAATCAAAGAAATTGAGGTTGACTATCTCATCATTCATTGGGATTGGAATCTTCAAGTCATAAATATCTTGCTCAAGGTTTTCATCAATATTGACTAGACTCAGTCTAAGCTGATTATTAGAATTGTGAATAAGTTTAGAGAATGTTGGATAGAAAAGTAGGGCAATAAATTGAACCATAGGGACCCCAGCAAAGGCATAGCGATCAATCGCGATCAAGCCTTGATGAAACCCGACTAAAAATTTGGAACCAAGCTCCATTGAAACAAACGAATACATGGAAGTGTAAGAATTCTGAATGATGTCTGAATTGGCCATTGCCAATTTAAGATTCTTATACATTGTAACTAGCACTATAATCAAGAATATCAAACTTATTGCACTAGAGACCAAAATCAAGCTGTAAAATAATTTAAAGAATCTGGGAAGCTTGACTGAATAGATGGCTTCTTCTAATATCTTGTTTGAGTTTCTGTTCAGTTGTGAGGATATCGAGCAAGTATCTTCCTCTGCTGCATTAGCTATATTAGGTAAGGGGTTTTCTAACTCGATTCTAGTAAATGACGAGTTTTCTTCTTGAATATTATTTGAAGCAAGAATACTGAGGTGACTCTTCTTCACAACTTGCTCAGAAGAACTTACTTCACTCTGAATCAATTTTTGAACAAATGCCTTTAGATATTTGAATTTTTCGAGATTGTTTGAATTTGGCAAGACATTTTTCTTAGCAAGATTTAACTCAAGTCTCTTAGCTGGAATATCTGTTTCAAGGGGATCTTCTTTACTAATTCTCCGAAGCTCTATTATTTCAAACTCAAAGACAACAATTTCCATATACCAAAAAAAGGTTTTCTTTTTACATTCTCCAGAAACTTTAACTCTGTTTGTCCCCGAATATAGTGTCATTTCCATTTTCTTTTGTTCAGATAGCATCTGAGTCATGGCATTCCACAACCCTTCTAGATCTTTTTTTAGTGTATTGTGTGGAATTGAGCATTTTTGCGTAATAGATTCTTTTTCTTGCTTTCTAGTAAGGAATTGGTCAATATTTTGTAAGGGAATGTTATTCAATCCTAAAATTTCTCCAATCCTTTGACTCCAGGCTTCAATCAGCCCCGATGGCCGAACGATAAGAAATTCTCTTTCCAGTTGAAGAGGTTTGGCAATTCCGACATATTGAAATTCATTTTGAATATAAGGGTGCACTGAAGCATAGGAATAGACAGGGATAGAAAATCCAGCTGCTGCTTTGACATAGCCTATTGTCTTGGTATTTATTGTACTTGGTAATTTGTGTTTATGAAGAATACTTGTAAATGCTGCGCTATGCCCTTCTTGAATGAAAGGAGGCCACAAGTTAAATAAGCTTGAGCCTATACATTTTTCTTGCTGGTACCCAAGAGCAGAGATATTTTTAGATACATATCTGATAGCCCCAAGATCCTTTTTAGAAAAAGCCACAATAACTACAACATTGTTTTTGTCATCTATATTATCTTCTGTAATAATCTGATTAACTTCCTTCTTCATATGTTGTTTGTCAAAAATTCTCATAATTTTAGATAAGATCTGCTCAGCTTTCCAAGGAGCATTCCTGACTTGGTGTAGATATGTGGAATAAATAGGAGCAATTATACTAAGATGCTGTACAAAATTTGCACTGAAATGGCTCCATAGTTGTTTCAATTGTTCATCTAATTTCTCAATTTTACTGCTTATAGTAACAAGTTCGTTCACAGAAAGATTTGGCTCACTATACTTTTTCCAAAATTTGATATATTCATTTGAGATCTCTGAGATCATGCTGGTAATTTCAGAAAGCTGAGATTCATATTGTACAATAGGCTGAACATTAATAACATCCTTATTCTGTTGATCCCAAAAGACATTGATTAAATTATCCACTGTGTCCAACAGATAGTCAAATACAGCTTTATCAATGATCCCAAGTTCTTCTTTTTTGATGGAAACTAGATAGTACAAAGCAATACCAAATTCGTCCCTTTTAAGCATTTCACTAGCCAACAAAAGCTTTGCATTGTTTGAGAATTTTCTGCTAATATGTGACCTCATATTCTCAAGGAGCAAGCTATACAACACTTGTTCTTGCTCTTTGTACAAGTCGAATATGGTATGTCCATGCTGTTCCATACTTGGATTTTGTTTATATCACTATCTGATTGGGACTTGATCATTCTATTTGTGAGGAAAACTGGCTAGAATTAGCAAAGTATATTTTATCAAAAGGGCATTTTTGGGGTAGCCCATTAACAGATATGAATCCTGGGAAATTTTTAATTTTTCGATGAGATAGAGGATAGCATATTCACCAATATGTTTTTTTCCACTTTGAATAGTTAATCCTCCAGAAGCAATTACATTGGTAATTGTAAAATATAATCTGTATAAATCTCGATCAGAGTTAATAAAATCCGGGTTTCGTGCAAGATTTAAGGAATTTATATTCTCAATATATCGCCATGAAAATATGATGACAAAAGGAGTAAATATAATTTGTAAGCAGATTAAAACAGCAGGGTTCACTTCATCTTGGCTCTTTATTATGGAGGATATCAGACCTGAAAAAGCTATTGAAGTTTGGATGCTTGCCATGGCTGTACAAAATTTCAGAGCTTTTAATTCATAAAATGCTAGATCTCTGCATAGTAAAATAACTCTTGTTATTAACAATAAAGATGTTAATATGACAACAGCAATTTTGATCTTTGAATTATTTTCAAACCCTGCAGTAAATATAATAAAGATGATTCTTGTACAAGTTCCCAGAGTTTGAAAATAGGGGTTCCTTGAGGCAAAGAAATTATGACCTCGAAAAGGTCCGAAGCTGGATACGCTCCAAACTAAAGCAATTATTGTTGAAACAGCTACTAAAATTATATGAACAACCCTGGATCCAGTTTCTGGAAGCAGAAAATCAGGTGGGATATTGGAGGATTGATTATATGAGGCTACTTTGAGCAAACAATAACATGAAATCCAGTATATGAATCCGATATGGACTTGAGGTACTAGATTTCTAGAAATGCGAGACAGAGTTGTGAAACTCTTTTTCGTAAAAATTCCATGTATGGTCATTAGCAGTGATATGGCAATTAGGAAGTGCAAGATGTAAATAAATATTATAACACTTTGAAATTTCTGAGATCCGAATTGTAGCAATTTATCATGGATGGAGAGAATTGAGATGAGTTGGCTAAGGGATTGCATAAAATCACTGTGGTTTGTACTTGTAATATAAGAAAACTGGAACCAAAGAATAATGCTGCAAAGCTGTATTTCTGAGAACAAATAAGGCAAAACTTGAAGGATGGTCGAGGAATCTTCTGGCCATAAATGAGCATAAATCAGGTACTCAATAAATGACTTAGCTCTCATTCTCTTTTCGTTTTTCTTTGTATGTTTCATTGATTAATTGGATTTTATTATCTTATTATTCGCGATCCTAACATAAGTTAAATGAGGAGCAAGAAGCCCAATCAGTGTTCTGAAAGGTCAAAATTTTTTTCCCCTTTCTATATTAGATCTTCCTTTCACTTGTCTATAGTGTTAGCTATATCTTAAGCACCATTTTCTTTATAGCTTAACTTGAAGTTGCCAAAATCGAAAGAAAGCTAAAGTAAAGCCAAAGCATCCGGGTGTTGTCACTCCTATGAACTCATTTTTTGGACACGTAAAGCAGCTTATGTTATCTAAATCATGAGTTTCGAACTTTCGGTAAGCACCAAATTTGATAAAATGATGAATTTATTATCAATGAGTCAGGTATAATGACAGATGATCTTACTCTATGTGCCAGAGAGCATAGATGAAAAGGGTTTAGCATTCTTTCTCAGAATACAAAATTTTTAAAAAAATATGGGAGAGACTAATCACACTTATGCCATATATTACTAGTTGCTGAGTTGATGATTAGGTCATTGAACATCATTTTAGACCTAGTTAATCTTAGGTGGAATGTAGGTTTCCAGCAATGATCAACTTGGTTTTTCTTAAGTAATTTATTAAATTAATTGAACAATAGTATTTAAGAACAATAACTTTTCCATCGTGATTGACTTAAGCGATTCCTAAGGAAAACAGATAAGCAATTGATAAATTTATATAAAGGATAGATTAATGGAATATAAATAGGGTTCTTATTTAGATATTGATTTTAGAAATCTTTCGAAGATAGTTACTAAGGAGTTTATTTTTGGTATAGCACTTATAAGGAATCATTCTGATAAACTTACGCCAGATGATCATTTCTCTTTCTAGATTTATCTTCACGTTCTTGAAGAAGAGGAGTCCCAGGGAGCAATAGACAAAGATCAAGCTAATAATTAACTTATTTAGGCTTGAATGATAGCTCGCAACATAAAGTCTTTGGTTCTCTTGAATCCCAGATTTTACAGAATCATATACTGGAAGGAGGTAAAAGAATGTTGCAATCTCAATTTGTGGCAGGATATTGAAGGAGAGTGCAGTGATTTGATCAGAAAAGGTTCTAGGAGAATTGTCAAAGAAATCTTTAGCTATCCGCACAGCTGAAGTGATCTCCTTATTGACCCCAACTATTCCTCTAGTCATGGCAGAGTTTGCGATATAAGGACAGAATGTTTGGTCAAAGTTTTGTGTAAGGTTGTACTTGCACAAATCTTTCTTGATGAGATCTGTCAAAGTTTCATTATAACTATAATAATCCATGACTTCCCCAAAGAACAGATCGCTATTCACTAGTTCAGAATAGAGGTTCTCAAAATGTGATCCTGAAGATTGTCCTGCAATAATCCCTGATCCATTTAGTGTTATGTATTGATAGAGATTGTCAAGGATGAGATAATACCGAAAGGAGAGCTTATTCATGGCATATTCATAGTCTGCTTGTTGAAAAAATTTACTGTTGTGCTTTTGTTGGAAAATAAGCATTAGCAAGAATCCTAAAATCATCAGTATAATTAGGAATAAAGAGGTCAATCCTAAGGTAATAATATTTTTATTTAAATTATGCATATTAGCAGATTTCTTTCTGAAATTTTTGGCAAAAGCTTTTGTGGAATTTGTCTTAAGAGATCTTTTTCGTTTGGACTCTAGAAGATCTGGACCTTCCTCAACTTTTGACCTGAAGCTTCGGACATTATAAATGACTTCTTGAATGATCGATTCATCAATTCTCAGGAAGATCTCAATGAATTGATTCCTTTGATTAACAAAGACTTTTGTCTTTGTTAATAAATATCCCAGCAAAATGAATCCTAAAAAGCAAATAATAAGATCAAAAGCAACAGAAAGCTTAATTCCTTTAGATAACTTCAAGTCTGTATCTTCATACAGGATCTTTGCTAGTTGTTCTCCAATTATTATGGGATAGTTCATTAACGTAGACTGAAAGAATTGAATATCCGTATTAGCTGTGTAATCTTGGAAAGGAAACTGATTAGCGAGTTTTAGTCCAATATTGATTATCATATTTGAGTAGTCAAAGAATGTCATCTTCACTATTCCACTATCCATTTGAATTGGCACAGTTTGTTCATAAATTTCACGCTCAAGTGTTTCATCTATGGTGTTCAAGCTAAGCCAGAACCAATTGTTTGTTTCCTGAAGGTTGGTGGATACTTCAGGAAAATATGCAGGAACAAGATATTGAACAAATGGGACTCCAGCGAAAGAAAACCGAGTGCTTGGAATCAAACCTTCATTTGAGCTCGTTAGTACCCTGGATGTTATATCGAAAGCAACAAATGCATTCAGATTTCCATATGAATTCTGGATTATATTAGCATTAGCCTTTGCTAGGTTCAGGTTCTTATTCATTTTGATGAGGATTATTATCAAGAAGATTAGGCTCATAATCACAAATCCAAGTATGAGAAAGTAGTAGCATTGTAGGAATTTGGGTAACTTGACAGAATAAATAGCTTCTTCAAGTAACTTACTGGAGTTTCTGTTGATTTGTGAAGACATTGAATAGGTGTCATCATCAGCAATATTAGCTAATGGTATGCCTAATTCTTCTTTGATAAATGACAAGCCTTCTTCTTGGACTTCACGGCCAGATGAAATGCTTTTGCCGATCTTTTTAAGGGATAGTACTGAGGGATATATTTTATGTTCATCCCTTTTCTGAGCTAGAGTATTCAAGTATTTAAATCTTTCAGTTTTGTTGCTTGTAGTTTTTACTTTTTCAATAACATTTGAATGAACCGCTTCGATGGGGATGGTCTCAGTTTCAAATGGGTCTTCTTTGTTGATTAACTGAACTTCCAGTATTTCAAGATCAAATATCACCACCTCTACACTTGAAAAGAAAGTTGCTTTGTTAATGTCTGCTGACACTCTGATTCTCTTGGTCTCAGAAAAAAGAACTATGGCTTCATCTTTCTGGTGGGATAGAAGCTGAGTCATAGTCGTGCTATAGCCTTTAGCTTCTTCTGATCTTTCTCTGATCTTCTTTGCAAAGGATAATAAGATAAATTTCTTCAGTTCATTCGTTTTGTTTAAAGAAAGAATTTGTTCAATGTTTTTTAACGGTGCCCCTGAAAGTCCCAATAATTCTCCAATCTTTTGGCTCCAAACTTCAATTGTCCCAGAGGGTCTAACCACTAGAAATTCTTTTTCAAAGAGCAATGGTTTTGCAACTCCCACATATTGGAATTCATTCTGAATATAAGGATGTACGGAGGCATAAGCATAGGCAGGCACATAAAAGCCAGCTGCTGCTTTGAGATAGCCTATTCTCTTAATATTGGTAGAACTAAGTAGCTGCTCTTTCTCTAAAATATTTGCAAAAATCGATGTGTGGCCTTCCTGCATGAAAGGAGGCCACAAATCAAATAAGCTTAAGCCCATGCATTTTTCTGGTTGATATCCAAGAGCTGAGATATTCTTGGACACATACCTTATAGTCCCAAGATTTTGTTTTGAAAAAGCAATGATGACTACAATGTTACTTTTGTCCTCAATGTTATCTTCTGTTATAATTTCATTGATTACGTTCTTCTTTTGTTTCTCAAATTGAAAGGCCTTGGATAATATCTTCTCTGCTTTCCAAGGAGCGTTTCTGATTTGATGCAGATAATACGAATAAGTGGGAGCAATATTGCTAATGTGCTTTCCAAAGGTGTCGCTAAAAGTATTCCATAGCAATTGGAGTTGATCATCTGATTTCTCAATTCGATGGCTTATGGCAATCAGTTCACCCATATGTGGTTTCGGTTCTCCATACTTTTTCCAGAAATTGATATACTCAGTTGAAATGTTCAAAATCATGTTGATAATCTTGTTGTATTGGGATTCATATTGTACAATAGATTGTACGCTTATGACATCTGTCTTGGGCTGATTATAGTATAAAACAATCAGCTCTTCAGTAGTTTCCAAAAGATAGTCAACTATGGCTTTGTCAATGATTCCAAGTTCTTTTTTCTTGATTGAAAGAAGGTAATACAATGCAATTCCGAATTCGTCTTTCTCCACCATTTCATTAGCTAATAAGAGTTTCACTCGAAATGATCTTTTCTTATTAGCATATGATTTCATGTTCTCAAGGAGGTAATTAAGAAGAAGCTCTTCTTGTTGTTTATAGAGCTCAAAAATATTCTTTTCACTGTTGTTGCTCAAATGCTGCTTATATATATCTGGATAATTGATAATTTTTCCCATGAAGTAAAGAATGGAAGGTTGGCCTACTCTTGGTTTACCATTTTGGATAGTTAGCCTGCCACAATCAATCACATTCTTTATAGCAAAATATTGTCGATAAACGTCTTCATCACTTTGAAGAAGATTTGAGTCCCGCCCCAAATATGAGAGAATGGCATTCTCAATATATCTCCAGAGAAAAATAATAACAAAAGGAGTAAATAACACTTGAAAATACACTAGTGTTGAGGGCTTGAGCTCTTCTGAGTCCTTTATTATAGTCAATATGAACCCCGACAAAGATAATGAAGCCTGGATTCCTGTCATCATGGCACAGAACTTTAATGGTCTCAATTCATAAAATGATAGCTGTTTGCATAAAAAAATTAATCTAACAATTAAAATAAGAGATGACAAGAGGGAAACGATAACCCTCATCCCAGGTTTGCTCTCAAAACCCGCTGTAAAAATGATAAAGATGAATCTCGTGCAAGTTCCTAGAATCTGAAAAGAAGGGCTACGTGAAGCAAATAAGTTCCGACCGCGCAGAGGCCCAAAGCTACATGCACTCCATCCTAATGCAAGGATGGTGGAAAAAACAACCAAAATAATATGAGCAGTTCGCGCCCCGATGCCATAGCTGATGATAGTAGAGTTAATGTCATCAGGTCGATTTGGAGCTATAACTCTTAGTAAGCAATAGCTTGAAATCCAATACATTACACCAACGTGAATTTGAGCTAGAAGAGTAATAGTCGTCTTGTATAATGCGTTCAGCTCCCTTTTCTTAAGGAAATTATGTATTATTCCCATCAATAGCAAAAAAAAGAGGAAATGAAGAAAGTAAGATGTAGACTCGATAAATTCAGATCCAGACTGAATCAGCACATCATGGAGAGAGATGATTTCTGATAATCTCTTGAGAAATCTGGTGAGGCCATTGTAGCTTGGGTTCGAAATATAAGTGAACTGAAACCAGAGAATAATGCTGCAAAGCTGGATTTCTGAACATAAATAACACAATATCTGAAGAATATTTGAGGAGTTCTCTGGCCATAAATGGGTACTGATCAAGTAATCAACTAAGGACTTGGTTTTTTTGGGACTTTCTTTAGCTAACATATTTTTCATCAATTAAAGAGAATTTAATTATTTTTGCCCTAAATAAATTGATTGTCTTTGAATAGTGCTTAAAACTAAAAAAGAAACTTAAAAGTCCAGAAGCACTTCCTATTTCAGCACTCAAAATGATTTTCATGATTTTCAGACTGTGAACTAATAGGAAACAATACGATGAAATCTGAGTCTTCTCGCTCAATGACCAGATGAAATAGAAAGGCATCAAATTTGAAGCTTGGATTTTCACTGCTCTTGAAGAAGAGCTCTCCTATTAAATTCAATTTTCTTCTTTGAAATTATTAATTGTAAATTAAATCTGTATTTGAATTCAAAAAATTTCTTATCTGAGAAGTACATTCAGGCCATGAATCATGGCGAGATCGTTATGAATTAGATTGAAAGAGGTGGGATTATCGGGTTATATTATGCATTGATTGACTGACCGCTAGAGGTAAGATTCAAGGGACTGTTGCTCTGAGTTCCGATATTTAACAGACCACATAATTCCTCCTTAACTTGCCGAAAGTGCCTTAAATATTGTATCGAGCGAAAGATTAGTGGAGTTTAGTCAAATCAGTAACTAATTCAATAATTGTATTATTTTATTAAATAATTTGAGGCATTCTAGCTTCTAGTAAACTTAGAAATAAGTTGGAAATTTGTTATTACAACAGGAGATCTTATCTGAAATTTTGAATATTCAAGATGTTGGAAACATACCTACTCATATTGGTGCTTCGACTAAAAATTATGAATAATCATCAAATATTGCCTATTATATTGGCATTCTTTTACTTTAAGACTTATTGAATTAACTACCTTTAGTGAATTGCAGTAGTTAAACAGTTTTTACTAGAAAACAAAGATATGTACACAATTGTTAACCTAATATTGCCATAAGGAGGACTATAAGGTAAAAAACTGTTTCAATCATCTCCTTATTCACTAGAAACTTTTGCTGTTAACATGATTTCTTTGAGATCATGTAGATGGACATGAAAATAATTTATAGACGAACGTTAGAAATCTTTTTAAGATGGTTGCGTAGTAATTTATTTTGAGCATAACACCTATAAGGAATCATCCTGATGAACTTTCTCCAAGTAATCATTTCTCCTTCAAGATTTATCTTCACATTCTTGAAGAAGAGGAGCCCTAAGAAGCAATAGACAAAGATCAGGGCCATAATTAATTTAATCAGGTTCGAATGATAGCTTGAAGTAAAACGTCTCTGATTCTCTCTTATCCCAGATTTTACAGACTCATAAATCGGAAGTAAATAAGAGAATGATGCGATCTCAATTTGTGGCAAGCTACTGATAGAGAGTGCAGTGACTTGATCAGCAAATGTTCGAGGAGAATTGTCAAAGAAATCTTTAGCTGTGCGTACTGCTGAGGCAATCTCCTTGTTAACACCAACTACGCCTCTAGTCATTGCAGAGCTTGCAATAGTAATACAAAAACTCTTGGCTAAACTAGGCCTGAGGTTGTACTGACATAAGTCACCCTTGATAAGATCAGCTAAAGTCTCATTAAAACTATAATAATCCATGAGTTCTCCAAAGAACTGATCACTGTTCACTAGCTCATTAAAGAGATTTTCAAAGTAAGTTCCTAATGGTTGCCCTGCAATTATGCCTGATCCATTGTAAATGATATATTGTAAGAGGTTATCCACTATCGTATTATATCTATTCGAGAGCTGATTCATTGCATACTCATGCTGAGCTTGGATTCGAAATGTGTTGTTTTGCTTTTCTTGGAAAATAACCATGATAGCAATTCCCAGAATCATCAATAGAATGAGAGTTAATGATATAATAGTTAGAGCATGGATCTTTGAATTCACTTTCTTCATATTAATAGTTTTCTTTCTAATCTGTTTGGCACTCCCACTATGAAACAAAATTTTCTTCCATTCTTTTCCCTTAGACTCAATAGGATTCAAGGAATTCTCGAACCTTAACTTAAAGTTTTGAGCAGATTTGAGCGTTTCTTGGATTACTTCCTCATCTATTTTCGAAAATATCTCAAAGAATTGGTTTCTTTGCCTAATTAAAACTTTGATAAATTCGAATAGGTAAGACAGCAAAGCCACGCCAAAGATAGAAATAGCAATAGCAGCAGCAATAGAGACTTTGATTCCCTTAGATAGCTTTAAGTCAGTATCTTGACGGAGGATATTTATTAATGATTCCCCAACCACTATAGGTTGATCCATCAATGTTGAATGGAAAAACTGAATATCAGGATTAATTGTATAATCTTGGAAAGGATACTGCTTAGAAATTTTCAATCCCATTGTGGTTACGAGGTTTGAGTAATCAAAGAAATTGAGATCTAATGCTATATTATTCATCTGGACAGGAATTTTCAATTTATAGATAGCTTCCTCAAGCTCTGGATCTATGTTGTTCAAGCTCATCCTAACTTCGGTATTCGACCGATATAATTTCCTGCATATTTCCGGAAATAAAAAGGGCACAAGGTATTGAAGAGCTGGAAAGCCGGAGAAAGTATAACGGGTTCGGCTAACTAAGCCTTCAATTTCAGCTGTTAGGAGTTGAGATGTTGCATCGAAACTAATCAATGAATTTATGGCGTCAGCGGAATTCTCAATGATATTTGTATTGGACTCTGCCAAACGAAAGTTCTTATCTTGTTAG
>Ga0065720_1004422_pt1 | contig 11894 bp, 9 predicted proteins | sample Thericmetagenome_FD_59107 | JGI IMG/M metagenome (GOLD analysis project Ga0065720, IMG submission 59107) | Thermophilic microbial communities from the Joint Bioenergy Institute, California, USA of rice/straw/compost enrichment - eDNA_2 v2... | ecosystem: Engineered > Solid waste > Grass >... | reverse complement strand
CTGGAAGAAGAAGAGCAGCGCCATCTCGATCAAGCCGCCCGCGAAAGCCATCAGCCCGATCGCAAGCGTCAACACGCCGAGCACCCGGAACATGCGTGCCATATCAATATCCCCCTCTCGTTGCCACGGATCCCATAACCTATCGTCCATTATAGCGCCGCTTGCCGCCGGAGTAAACCGGGAACCTTGACGATTCGGCGAACTTTTCGTCCGCCACGCGCCGGTCCCCGTTAGCATGCCCTTCGGAACGCGGCTTCATGTATGCGCCCCGGGGATAATGGCAATACATTTGAGTATGCGATAGATTCTATGAACTCTACCAAGGGCATAGAGATAAAACAAGCGACTTATTTTGTTGGGAGGTTGTGGGTTTATGGCGGCAGTCAGACAAGACGCATGGACACCGGAGGACGATCTCATTTTGGCCGAAGTGACGCTTCGCCATATTCGGGAAGGAAGCACGCAGCTTGCGGCATTTGAGGAAGTGGGGGAGCGGATCGGGAGGACGAGCGCGGCTTGCGGGTTCCGCTGGAACAGCTGCGTGCGCAAACGCTATGAGGAAGCGATTCAGCTCGCCAAGCAGCAGCGGCAGAAGCGGAACCAGATGAAGAAGGCCGGCTCCGGGCAGCAGCTGCCGCCTCAGGGCGACCAGAGCGAACAGGCCGGGCGGATCGCGGCGGGCGTCGAGGAACCGCTGTCATTCGATGCGATCATCCGGCATTTGCGCGGCTGGCGCAACGCCTATCAGGACGCGGTGCGCCAGATCAAGTCGCTCGAGAAAGAGTTGAAGGAGCGGGATGAGGAAATCCAGGAACTCCGCGCCAAAAACGAACAGCTGATCCGCGACATCACGAATACCAAGAGCGAATACCGCGCCGTAAACGACGACTACAGGACGCTGATCCAGATCATGGACCGGGCGCGGCGGCTGGCGGTGCTGGAGGAAGGGGAAGAAGGGAAGCCAAGGTTCAAGATGGACGCGAACGGCAATCTCGAGCGCATCGAATAAGCAGGCGCCCGCGGGCGCATCCCGAGGCATGACGGCGACCGGGCCGGGACATGCCTTTTATCGTTTTCGGGAGGATGATACAATGATCCCGAAAGCGATGGGAGGGATTGGCATGCTGGTCGAGATCGCGGGCGGCGGCGCCATCGGTCTGGCCTGGGCGGTGCGGCTGGCCGCCGCCGGCGTCGGGACGCGGCTGTGGACGCGGACGCGGGAGCAGGCCGCGCTGATCCGCGAGGGAGGCGCAACGCTGGCCGTTGGCGACGGGATGGTGCGCGCGGCGCCGGATGCGCGTCCGGCCGAACCGGAAGCCGCGGCGGAGGCGGCTGCGGCGGACGCCGGCCTGGAGCGGTGGATCATCGCGGCGATGAAATCGCACCAGCTTACCGGGGAATCCGCCGTCCGCTTCTTGCGGACGCTCGCCGGCGTGGAACGTGCGCCGGTCATCTGCCTGGCCAACGGCATCGGACATATGGAATATCTCGCATCCCGCATGCCGGAGATGCCGCTCCTTCATGCCGTCACGACGGAAGGCGCGCTGCGCGAAGGGCCGGCTGCCGTCCGCCTGACCGGAGAAGGCCGGACCGTGATCGGCATGCATCCCGCGATCGGCAGAAAACGCCAAATTTTGTTGGTTGACACGCTCTCCGCGGCAGGAATTGCGGCGGTCTTGTCGAACAACATCATGGATCATGTGTACGGCAAACTGCTCGTGAATGCGGTCGTCAATCCGCTCACCGCGCTCTTCCGCGTGAAGAACGGAGAGCTGCCCGGGGATCCCGTCCGGCGCAGGCTCATGAGGGCGCTCTTTCACGAGACGCTCGCGGTGCTCAAGGCAGCCGGCATGCGGACGGACGGCGGAGAATGGGACAGGCTGCTCGACGTCATCCGGCGGACGGCGGACAACCGGTCTTCCATGCTTGTGGACGTCGAGGCGGGCAGGCCGACGGAAATTGACGCAATCAACGGCGGGGTCGCCCGGCTGGCCCGAAAAGCCGGCATCGCTGCGCCGCTCAATGAGGCGGTGGCAGCCCTGGTCGGTGCGATCGGTCCGAATGAGCCGGGGGGAGGCTTGGAGCCATGGGAGCATTATGGGAAGTCGTGAAGCAGGCTTACGGCTATTTGTCCGTTCTTCCGTTTATTCCGTTCGCTGCCGTCTATATCGGCACGTACCTTTATTCAAGGGACCGGAAGCAGTCGATTCAGCTTGCCATTGACGTGACGATGGTATTCCTGATCGGCAGCGTCTCCGGGCTGTTCAATCAACTGTTCGGCGGTTCGTTCGGATTTTACGGCATTCTGCTGGTCATGCTGATCGGCGCCGGACTGCTCGGCAACCTGCAGCACCGGACCAAGGGCAGGTTTGATCCTGTCCGCATCGTCCGGGTCGTCTGGCGGGTCGGCTTCTTCGTCCTGGCCGTCCTGTACATCATCTTTCTGATTGTCGGTCTCATTCGATCGATTGTTCAAGTATGAAGCCTCCGGATAAACGGAGGTTTTTTTTGATGCGGTCCCGTCTTCCCGGACAGCCGTTTTCCTGATACAGTGTGGATGGGTTATAATTTTGACGGTTGTTGCGCGCGTTGGTACAATCAGATGTAAACATTCACAAGCGGAGTGAGCGCGAGGAGGAACGGACGCATCCATGCACGTTCACTGTTTGACGAATTCGATCAGTTCGCCCGTCAGCGAAGCCTATGTTCGGGGAACTGATCCGGAGCTCGCCGCCCTGTTCGGCGGTCATGCCGGCGATCCGGAGGCTTGGCGCCGGAGGGCGGAGCGGCTCGAGAGGCATCGTCACGACCGCGCTGACGCGACGCGGGTCGCGGAGGCGCTTGCGGCATACAACAGGCGCATCGGCGCTTCAGGCAGGGCGCTGGCGAACATCGACCGGCTGGCGGCCGGGGCGCTGGCCGTCGTCGGCGGTCAGCAGGCCGGGCTGTTCACGGGGCCTGTCCTGGTCATTTACAAGGCGCTGTCCATCATTCATGCGGCGCGATGGGCGGAAGAGAAGACGGGACGCCCGGTGGTGCCCGTGTTCTGGATTGCCGGCGAAGACCACGACTGGCAGGAGGCGAATCACGCCTACATCGTATCGCGCGAGACGGGACTTGTGCGGATTGCGGTTGAACGGGAAGAACACCCGCGGACTTCGGTCAGCCGGACGAAGCTCGGCCGTGAGCGGATCGAGGGCGCGATCCGGTCGCTGGCCGCGTCGCTTCCCGATTCCGAGTTCAAGCCCGCGCTTCTCGACAGGATCGAAGCGTCGGCCGCGCGAGCGGAGACGCTGTCCGACTGGTTCGGCGCGCTGATGGCGGACCTGTTCGCCGAAGACGGTCTCATTCTGATGGATGCGGACGATCCGGCGATCCGGGCCGTCGAGGCGCCGATGTTCCGGCGGATGGTCGCCGAGAACGACGGGCTCGCATCGGCGTTCGCTTCGGCGGAGGAGAAGCTCAAGCGGCTCGGCTATGCCGTGCAGGCGGAGCTGCAGCCGAGCGGCGCGAACCTGTTCCTGTTCCGCGACGAGCGGTTCGGCGGCATCGGACCGGGCGCCCCGGCGGGCGAGCGGGTCATGCTTTACCGGGACGGCGAGAACTTCATCGACAAGCGGCGCACCTTTGCGCTTGGCCGCGGCGAGCTGGAGAGGCTCGCGCTGGAAGCACCGTATCTGTTCAGCAACAACGTGCTGACGCGGCCGCTGATGCAGGATTACGTGCTGCCGGTGCTGGCGACGGTGCTCGGACAGGGCGAGATCGCGTATTGGGCGCAGGTCGGCGATGCGTTCCGCGCATTCGGGATGGAGATGCCGATTATCGTCCCGCGGATGTCGTTCACGGTGACGGACGGCGCGATCCGCAAGCGGATGGAGATGTTCGGGCTGACGATGGACGATGTAAGCGAGCGGCTGGAGGAACGGAAGCGGGCCTGGCTCGCGGCGCACGACAGCCTGCCGGTGGAGCGGCTGTTCGCGGAGGCGGCGCGGCGGTTTGACGCCCTGTACGACCCGCTGATCGCGGAACTTGCCGCCGCTGACAGCGGCCTCGGTCCGCTCGGGCAGAAGAACAAGGAGAAAATCCGCGAACAGATCCGCTGGCTCGAGCAGAAGGCGCTGGAATCGCGCAACCGGCGGTACGAAGCCGACATCCGGCGGTTCGACCGCATCGGCGATTGGCTGGCGCCGGGCGGCCGGCAGCAGGAGCGGGTGCTCAATATGGCGGCGATGTGGAACGCCTGGGGCGGCGGCTGGCTGGAAGCGCTGCGTGCGGTGCCGTTTCATCCGCTCGGGGGCCATTATCGCATTGATTTGTGAGCCATAACTACAAGGGGCCGGCAGAATCGGCGCCGTGAAGGAGGTTGCCCCGTTGGGCGTTGTGGAGAGAAGCGTCATTACCGACATCCGGCTTGCGCCGGAAGGACATCTGAAGATCGACTGGGCGGCGGCGCATATGCCGGTGTTGAACCGCATCCGGGAGCGGTTCGAGCGGGAGAAGCCGTTCGCCGGACTCAAGGTCGCGATCTCGCTCCACCTGGAGGCGAAGACGGCCTATCTCGCGAAAGTGATTGCCGCCGGCGGCGCGGAAGTGGCGATCACGGGCAGCAACCCGCTGTCGACGCAGGATGATGTCTGCGCCGCGCTGGTGGAAGACGGCATTGCGGTTTTTGCGAAATACAACCCGGGGCCGGAAGAGTATAAAGAACTGCTCGTCAAGACGCTTGAGACGAAGCCGGACCTCATCATCGACGACGGCGGCGATCTCGTCGCCATCCTGCACGCCGAGCGGCAAGATTTGCTTGCGAACGTGCGCGGCGGCGCGGAGGAGACGACGACGGGCATCCTGCGCCTGAAGGCGATGGAGCGGGACGGCGCCCTCCGGTTCCCGATGGTGGCCGTCAACGACGCCTATTGCAAATATCTGTTCGACAACCGGTACGGCACGGGTCAGTCCGTGTTCGACGGCATCAACCGGACGACGAACCTCGTCGTTGCGGGCAAGACGGTCGTCGTATCCGGATACGGCTGGTGCGGCAAAGGCGTCGCGATGCGGGCGAAAGGGCTCGGCGCAAATGTCGTCGTCACCGAGGTCGACGCCATTCGCGCGGTCGAAGCCTATATGGACGGTTTCGCCGTGATGCCGATGCTGGAGGCGGCGAAAATCGGCGATATTTTCATTACCGTGACGGGGAACCGCGACGTCATCCGCGGCGAGCACTACGCCGTGATGAAAGACGGCGCTCTGCTTGCGAACGCCGGTCATTTCGATGTCGAAGTGAACAAGCCGGATCTTGAGGCGCTGTCCGTGAGCAAGCGCACGGTGCGCAAGAATATCGAGGAATTCCGGCTCAAGGACGGCCGCCGGCTGTACCTGCTGGCGGAAGGACGGCTCGTCAATCTGGCGGCGGGCGACGGCCATCCGGCCGAGATCATGGACATGACGTTCGCCCTGCAGGCGATGGCGTTGAAGTATGTGAACGAGGCGCACGAGTCAATCGGCCGCCGCGTCGTGAACGTGCCGTACGAAATCGACGAGCAGGTGGCAAGGCTGAAACTCGAATCGCTGGGCGCGGCGATCGACCGGCTCAGCGACGATCAGAAACGGTATCTGGAAAGCTGGCAGGAGCATTGAAAATCCTGCACAGCGCGATCGGTCGGGACATGGTTCCCGGCCGTTTTTTGCTTGGTCGGAACGCGGTCCCGCGGTGTGGAGCAGGACGGCCGGATTTCGGCCGAAATGGACAAAACAGACGAAAACATTTCGCTTATATTTCTGAAATCAGTCAAAATCGCAGAAAATCCGGAGATGATCCGCCGCGTCCCAGCCCGGAGCAACCGCAGTTTCCCTGAAAGACGGCACCGGCCGCCCCGGTTTTCTTAACCTCATAAAATATTAATTTCGAAAATGGCTAACGGCAGCAGGAATCTGCTGTCAGGTGGCGAATAGAACATGCTAAGTGGTGGAAAGTGGGGCATAGTGGGAGACTTGGGGGAAGGAGTGGAGCGGCCGAATGTTCATGGGTGAATACCAACATTCCATAGACGACAAGGGCCGTCTCACGATTCCTTCCAAGTTCCGCGAACATCTCGGCGTGAAATTCATCGTCACCCGCGGCCTCGACAACTGCCTGTTCGTCTATCCGTCCGCCGAGTGGAGCGTGCTCGAGCAGAAGCTCAAGTCGCTGCCGCTCATGAAGTCGGATGCCCGCGCGTTCGCCCGGTTCTTTTTCTCCGGGGCGGTCGAATGCGAGCTGGACAGACAGGGCAGGGTAAATCTGCCGAATCATCTGATCGACTACGCCAAGCTCGAGAAGGAATGCGTCGTGATCGGCGTATCCAACCGCGTGGAAATCTGGAGCAAGGCGGCATGGGAAGGCTACTATCGGCAGTCTGAAGAGGCGTTCAACGAAATCGCCGAGAAGCTGGTCGACTTCGACTTCAATCTGTAGCCGGCCGGACTCGGACGAACATGCCCCGGGAGGAAAGACCTTTGTTTCATCATGTGACGGTGCTGCTTGAAGAAGCCGTGAACGGCCTCAAGGTGAAGCCGGACGGCATATACGTCGATTGCACGCTCGGCGGAGCCGGCCACAGCGAGTTGATCGCTTCGCGGCTCGGCGAAGGAGGCCGCCTGATCGCCTTCGACCAGGATGAGTCGGCGATCGAACATGCACGCGGGCGGCTCGCGCCATACATGGACCGTGTCACGCTGATCCGGAGCAATTTCCGCCACCTCGAGGAAAAGCTCCTGGAAACCGGTGTCCCGACACGCGAAGGCGTGCCGCAGGTGGACGGCATCCTGTTCGACCTCGGCGTCTCCAGCCCGCAGCTGGATGAAGCCGAGCGGGGGTTCGGCTATCGGCACGACGCGCCGCTCGACATGCGGATGGATCGCACGTCCGGCCTGACGGCGGCGGACATCGTCAACGGATGGGACGAGCGGGAAATCGCGGACATCCTCGACCGCTACGGCGAGGAGCGGTTCGCCCGGAGAATCGCGAAGGCGATCGTCGAAGCCCGCAAGCGGCGCCCGATCGCCACGACCGGCGAACTGGCCGAGCTTGTGAAGGAGGCGATCCCCGCGGCGGCGCGGCGGACGGGCGGCCATCCGGCGCGGCGTTCATTCCAGGCGCTCCGGATCGCGGTGAACGACGAGCTGGGCGCAGAGGAAGACGCGCTTCATCAGGCGGTCGCCTGCCTGAAACCAGGCGGACGGGTCGCGGTCATCACGTTTCACTCGCTGGAAGACCGAATCTGCAAGCAGATTTTTGCGAAATATGTCCAGTCCTGCACCTGCCCGCCGGATTTTCCGATGTGCGTCTGCGGCGCGAGCAGCACCCTGCGGCTGGTCAACCGGAAACCGATCGAACCCGGAGCGGAAGAAATCGCGGCGAATCCGCGGGCGCGTTCGGCGAAGCTGCGGATCGCGGAGAAGCTGCCGCCCGGACCGTGAAATACGTGAATTGCGATCTGAACAAGCAAGGGGGATTGACAATGGCCTACATGCACGGCAACCTGGCCATGAAGCCGAACAAGCGGCCGGAACATAACGCTTCCGCCCAGGAAAGGCGGAAGACGGTCATCCGGCGCAAGCCGCTGCCCGTCCAGGAGAAGCTGCTGTATCTGTTCACCGTTGTCGTCTGCGTCATTACGGCCAGCGTCATCATTTTTCGATATGCGGAAATTTATCGCATGAATCTTGAAATCCGCGAACTGACGCAGCGTTACGAGCAATTGAATGTGCAGATCAAAGAACTGGAGCGGAAAGTGGAGACGCTCAGCGACCCGAACGAGATTACGGAGAAAGCGCTCGAGCTCGGCATGGTCTATCCGGAGTTCGATGACGTCATTTCGTTGCAAGTCAGCGGCGAATCGGCGCGCACGGCGATGAAAGATTAGGGTGATCACGTGATCAGGCGCATCAAGCTGAGATCCCTGGCGATCGGGGGGGTTATGACCCTCCTGTTTGTCGTTCTCGTCATCCGTATCTATGTCGTCCAGGTCGTACATGCCGAGTTCTGGCTTGCAAAAGCGAAGGAGACGTGGTCGGCATCCGAGAAGATCCCGGCGGTGCGCGGCAAGATTACCGACCGGGACGGCAATGTGCTCGCCATGGATGTCGCCGGCTATACCGTGGCGGTCAGCCCGGAGGTGCTGAACAAGCTCGGCATTGTCGACGAAGTCGTGGACAAGCTGCATGAGCTGCTCGGCAAGCCGAGGGACGAACTGTACGAAATTGCGACGAAGCGCAACGCGGAAGGCAAGTTCTACCGCCAGCGCGAAGTGCGCAATGAAGGCTGGAAGATCGACAAGGAACTGGCCGACCAGATCTCGGCTTACCGCGAAGAGCTGAGGAACAGGATCGGGGAGAAAGAAGTCGGCATCTACCTGCTCGAAGAGCAGAAACGCTTCTATCCGAAAAATTCGCTGGCCGCGCATGTGATCGGCTATGTGAACAAGGCCGGCGAAGCGATGAACGGCATCGAGCTGTCGCTGGACGAGCTGCTGCGCGGCAAGGACGGCCGCATCAAGTACGAGCGCGACGGCAACCGCGTGCAGATTCAGAACGGGCATGTTGAAATCGATCCGGTCGTGCACGGCAAGAACGTGCAGTTGACGATTGATGCGGACATCCAGTATTACCTGGAGAAAGCGATCAAGGATACCTACGACAAGTATCAACCGAAGAGCATCACAGCGATCGCGGCGGATCCGAAAACGATGAAAATTCTCGGCATGGCGTCGCTGCCGTCCTACAATCCGAACGAGTATTGGGAGACGAAACCGGGCGCCGATTTCGACTACGCGATCAAGGGATTGTACGAACCGGGCTCGACGTTCAAGATCGTGACGCTGGCCGCGGCGGTCGAGGAAGGCGTATTCGATCCGAACGAAACCTACATGTCCGGCAGCATCCGGGTCGCCGACCAGACGATCCGCGACCACAAGCGCGAGGGCTGGGGCGAGATCACGATGCTGGAGGGGCTCAAAAAGTCCAGCAACGTCGCGTTCGTCAAACTCGGCTACGAGAAAATGGAAACCTCCACGCTAAAACGGTACATCGACGCGTTCGGCTTCGGCCAGCCGACGGGCATTCCGCTCAAGGGCGAACTGTCCGGCATGGTTGCGCCGCGCTACGCAACGGAATGGGCGACGCTCACCTTCGGCCAGGGACGGGTGCAGGTGACGCCGATCCAGCAGGTGGCGGCGGTTGCGGCCATCGCGAACGGCGGCGTGCTGATGCAGCCGCAGCTCGTGGAGAAGATCGAGGATCCGTCGGACGGCAAGGTGCAGCGCGTCGAACCGAAGGCGGTGCGCCGGGTCATCTCCGAAGAGACGGCGCGAAAAGTCGGTGAATATCTCGAACAGGTCGTCGCCGACGGAACGGGGCAGAACGCGTTCATCGAAGGCTACCGCGTCGCGGGCAAGACCGGCACGGCGCAGAAAGTCGTGAACGGGCAATACGAAGAAGGCAAGTACATCGTCTCCTTCATCGGGTATGCGCCGGTCGAAGACCCGAAGATCGTCGTCTACGTCGTCGTCGACGAACCGAACGACCCGTATGCGGGCGGCGGTTCGGTGGCGGCCCCGGTGTTCAAGGAAATTACGCTGCAAAGCCTGCGCCATCTGGGCATCGGTCCGTCGAACGCGGTGAAGGCGCTGAACACGGGCACGCGCAATGAGAAGGTGATTGCGGTGCCCGACGTGACAGAGCTCGCCGTATCGCAAGCCCGCGAGGAGCTGCGGGCGCGCTCGCTCAATCTCGAAGTGGTGGGCGAGGGCACGACGGTGCTCCAGCAAATTCCGCAGCCGGGCACGAACATGTCGCTGTCGCAGCGGATCTATCTCATCACGGAGGAGCGGAGCAAGCTGCAGGTGCCCGACCTGACCGGGCTGCCGCTCCGCGACGCGCTCGAGATCTGTTCGCTGCTCGAGCTGAGCTGCCGCATCGAAGGCGAAGGTTTCGTTACCGCGCAGTCGCTGTCGGAAGAAGCCGGCGGACGGGTGCTGAGCCTGAAGCTCGAGCCGCCGGGAACGCCGGCCGTGCTTCCCGACGGCGCCGCCTCGGACGGAGGCGAAGCGGAGGAAGATGGATCGTCCGGAGAGGAAGGCGCATCGTCCGAAGCGGACGGCGAGCGGCAAGGCGAAACGGAGGATTCCGGCGACGGCGGAGGGGGATGAGGCCTGTTCTACTCGCGGACTCGTCCGAATAGGCTGTGAGAGAAGCGGTCCCACGCTTCGAATTCCGCCCGTTCGGAGGAGATCGGCATGCGCAACCGGATATCGGGCCTCACGGTCAGGCGGCGGCTGTTCCAGATTCTGCTCGGCGGAATCGCCCTGTTCCTGGCGCTCATCATCCGGCTCGGATACGTACAGCTTTGGGAAGGCGGGGAACTGGCCGCCCGCGCGGAAGAATCTTGGCGGCGGAACATTCCCGTCACGGCAAAGCGCGGCGAGATATTGGACCGAAACGGCGTCCGGCTCGCCTACAACATCAGTTCGCCGACGGTCATGGCCATTCCGGCGCAGATCGAAAATCCCGGTGAGACGGCCGAACGGCTGGCGCTCGCCCTGGACATGAAGAAGGAAGACGTCTACCGGCTCGTGACGAAGCGCGAGCTGATCGTCCGCATCCAGCCGGGAGGACGGAAAATTTCGGCGGAGAAGGCGGCGGAAATCCGCGACATGAACCTGCCGGGCATCGTTGTCGCCGAGGATAACAAGCGGTATTATCCATACGGCAGTCTTGCGGCGCATGTGCTCGGCTTCACCGGCATCGACAACCAGGGTTTGACCGGCGTCGAACTGTCGTATGACAAAATGCTGAGCGGCATTTCCGGCAGCGTATCCTTCCTGTCGGATGCGGGAGGCCGCAGAATGCCGGGGTCTTCCGATACGTACAGCGAGCCGAAGGACGGACTCCATCTGCAGCTTACCATCGACTACATGATCCAGACGATCATCGAGCGCGAACTGGACGACGCGATGGTCCGGCTCCAGCCGAACGCCGCGCTTGCGATCGCGATGAATCCGAACACGGGCGAAATTCTCGGCATGGCGAGCCGGCCGACGTACGAGCCGGACCGATACCGGGAAGTGCCGTCCGAAGTGTATAACCGGAACCTGCCGATCTGGATGACCTACGAGCCCGGCTCCACGTTCAAGATCATCACGCTGGCCGCGGCGCTCGAGGAAGGGAAGGTCGATCTGCTGGGCGAGCGGTTCCACGACCCGGGCGCGATCGAGGTCGGCGGCGCGCGGCTCCGCTGCTGGAAAAAAGGCGGCCACGGCAGCCAGACGTTCCTCGAAGTGGTGGAAAATTCGTGCAACCCCGGCTTTGTGACGCTCGGACAGCGGCTGGGCAAAGACGTGCTGTTCCAATACATCCGCAACTTCGGCTTCGGCACGAAAACCGGCATCGATCTGAGGGGCGAAGAGAACGGCATCCTGTTCAAGCCGGAACGCGTCGGTCCGGTCGAGCTGGCGACGACGTCGTTCGGACAGGGGGTGTCGGTGACGCCGATCCAGCAGGTCGCGGCGATCTCGGCGGCGATCAACGGCGGCACGCTGTACCGGCCGCATGTCGCGAAGGCGCTCATCCAACCCGATACCGGTGAAATCGTGCAGCAATTCGAGCCGGAGGCGGTGCGGCGGGTCATCTCGCCGGAGACGTCGGACAAAATCCGGGAAGCGCTCGAAAGCGTGGTGGCGCGGGGAACGGGCCGCAACGCCTTCATCGACGGCTACCGGGTCGGCGGCAAGACGGGCACGGCGCAGAAAGTGGTGAACGGCCGGTATTCGCCGACCGAGCATATCGTCTCGTTCATCGGCTTCGCGCCGGCGGACGATCCGCAGATCGTCGTCTATGTCGCCGTCGACAACCCGCGCGGC
>Ga0065720_1020996_pt1 | contig 11896 bp, 13 predicted proteins | sample Thericmetagenome_FD_59107 | JGI IMG/M metagenome (GOLD analysis project Ga0065720, IMG submission 59107) | Thermophilic microbial communities from the Joint Bioenergy Institute, California, USA of rice/straw/compost enrichment - eDNA_2 v2... | ecosystem: Engineered > Solid waste > Grass >... | reverse complement strand
GGGCATCGTCGGCCTGATTGCGATCCAGACCGTCATCAACATCGGCGGCGTCATCGGAGCGCTGCCGATCACAGGGGTTACCCTGCCGTTCATCAGCTACGGCGGCTCGTCGCTGGCCGCCACGCTGATGGCGATGGGCGTCCTGCTCAGCATCTCGCGGGAGCTGAGCAAACAGGAAAAAATCAAAAGCGAAAGCGGCGTCCATGCCGCCGATATGTGACGAGGCTGCCCGCAGGCTTACGAGCCGGCGGCGCAGCCTCGCTGGCCGTTTACGGGGACAGCCTCTCCCGGACGGCTATGCCTGCAGCACCTCGTCGCGGAACGCTACCCCTTCCACTTTCACATTTACCTCGGCGACCTTAAGTCCGGTCATCGATTCCACCGCTTCTTTTACATTCGCCTGCAAGGCGCGGCACACCTCGTGGATCCTGCTGCCGTAACGGACGGTGATGCGCAGATCGATCGCCGCTTCGACGGTGCCCACTTCGACGGAGACACCTTTGTGCGCGTTTTTTCCGCTGATTCGCCTGGCGATGCCTTCCGACAGGCCGCCGGACAAGGACGCCACGCCATCCGTTTCGAGCGCCGCTTTTTTCGATATGGAGGCTACCACATCGTCGGAAATGAGGATTGCGCCGTATTCGTTTTCCGTCATCTTGCCGTCACCCCGCTACCCGGAATTTTCGCCGCGCCCGGCAACGTGCGCCCTGTATTTGCAGCCCTATATATGTAATGGTACGTCGGGCTTATGCAAATATTCCCGCGGCCTACAGACATTTCACCAGACCGCCGTCGACGAGCACCGTTGAACCGGTGATGTAGGTGTTGCGTCCTGACAAGAGGTAAGCGGCCATGTCGGCAAATTCCTCGGGCTTGCCGTACCGGCCGAGGGGTATGTCCCGCACGGCCTCGCGTCTGATTTCCTCAAGGCTGCGGCCTTCCCGCTCCGCCTTGAGCTGATCCAGTTCGTTCAGCCGGTCGGTCTGAATCCTTCCCGGGCATAGCGTGTTGAGCAGGATGCCGTCGGCGGCGAGTTCCAGTGCAAGCGTCTTTATCAGGCCCGCCACCCCGGCGCGAAACACGTTGGACAGGAGAAGGCCGGGAATCGGCACTTTGACCGACGATGAAGCGACGGCCACGATCCGGCCGCCATGTTCCTTCATGAGCGGATAAAAGCCGCGCACGAGCCGGACTACGCTCATCAGATGCGTTTGAAACGACTTTTCCCACTGTTCGTCGGAAAGCGAAAGCAATCCGCCGCCCGGAGGACCGCCCGCATTGCAGACCAGACCGTCGACGCGGCCAAACTCGCGGCGCACCGTCTCCGTAAGCCGGTCGATGTCTTCTTTCTTGCCGACATCCGCCTGAACGGCGGTTGCCTGAGTCCCGTACTTGCGATGCAAATCTTCGGCGACGCCGCGGACCGCCGACTCTTCCCGGCTGCACAGCACGAGGCGGGCGCCCTCCTCGGCCAGCTTCTCGGCGATCGCCCTGCCGAGGCCGCGGCTGGAGGCGGTCACGACCATGATCTTTCCGTTCAGTTGCAAATCCATGGCGATATCTCCTTTTCTGCGCAAATTTTCTATATTCGTGAAAAGACGCATACGCGCACCTTCGGCAAAGGAGCGCGTATGCGCCTGGTCTTGAAGCCGCGGCATTCGCAGCGTCCGCCGCCCTCCCGCGTCATTCCCGGTCCTGTTCCCAGTCCTGCTCGCGGTTGAGCGCCTCGTACAGCTCGGCCAGATTTCGTTCGAGCCTGCTGATGATCGCCCTGCCGTCTTCCTTCCGGATCAAGCCGACCCGGACGGCGAAGTCGATTTCCCTGGAAAACCCGTACATTTGCGTGTCCAGCACTTCTTCATACAGCGGACAACGCCTGTTGGTCAGCGTTTCCATTTGTACTTCGATCAATTTTTCGATTTTATCGGCATCTTCCTGAAGAAGAGAAAGCGCTTTGGCGGACAAATCGATCGATATGTCGGTCGAAGACATCGCAACCCCTCCGGCTCTTGTGCATCAAGCGTGGTTATATCAACTAGTGTAGTCGAAAACGAAGCTTTGCACAAGAGCGGCGGGTTCCGCAACCGCCGCCATTATTCGGCCAATTTGACGTTCAGGGAGTGCTTTCGGAACACCTCGAGCATCGCGCTTTTGGCTTCATCCGCATCCGGACCGTGCACGTGCAGCTCGTACTCGCTGGACTCGACGAGGGTTGTGAACAAGCCGAGAATGCTTTTGACGTCGATGTACTTGTTGTCGTATTTCAGCACGATGGACGAGGTGAAACGGCTTGCCGCTTGCGAGATTTCCACAATTGCCGCGTTCTTGTCTGACACCGGTTATCCCTCCCATGATCGGTACCGCTGACGGACCGTTCTAAATTCCATGATACCTTGGAAAATATATGCATGGCAAGGGATGATCTTACATTACCGCAAATTTTCCGGATTCAGCGGCTCAAGCTCCGGAATCACGAAACGTCCGTCCTTGCGGATCAGCACGTCATCGAACCAGATTTCACCGCCCCCGTATTCGGGACGCTGAATGAGCACCAGATCCCAATGCACCGCCGAGCGGTTCCCGTTGTCCGCTTCCTCGTACGCCTGCCCCGGCGTGAAATGCAGGCTGCCGTCGATTTTTTCATCGAACAGAATGTCCTTCATCGGCTTTTGGATATGGGGATTGAAGCCGATGCTGAATTCCCCGATATAGCGGGCGCCTTCGTCGGTGTCGAGAATCTCGTTCAGACGTTTGCTGTCGCTCGACGAGGCTTCCACGATTTTGCCGTTTTCAAAACGCAGCCGGATGTTCTCGAAGGATACCCCGTTGTAAACCGACGGCACATTGTAGGTGATCGTGCCGTTAACCGAATCGCGGACGGGCGCGGTGTACACCTCCCCGTCGGGAATGTTGCGGTGCCCGTCGCATTTGACCGCGGAAATGCCCCGGATGGAAAAGGTCAAATCGGTGCCCGGCCCGGTGATGCGCACGCGATCGGTGCGTTCCATCAGATCTTTAAGCGGATCCATCGCCCTCGACATTTTGGCGTAATCGAGGTTGCACACGCGGAAATAAAAATCTTCGAACGCCTCGGTGCTCATTCCGGCAAGCTGCGCCATCGACGGATTGGGATAACGCAGAACGACCCATTTTGTCTTTTTGACGCGCTGCTCCAAATGGACCGGCTTGCGGTAAAGATGGTTGTACAGCCTCATTTTGTCTGCCGGCACGTCGGCCAGTTCGCTGATGTTTTCGCCGGAGCGCACGGCGATGTAGGCATGCATTCTGGACATGCGGGCGAGATCGATCTCCGCCCACTCTTTCATGTGCTCTTCCGTCGCTCCCATCAAAATGCCGCGCAGCACGGCGTTGTCGCTAAGCTCGACGTAGGGCCGTGCGCCTCTTGCGACGGCCGCCTCCACCAGGCATTTGGCCAGTTCCCGCTCGGAGCCGATGATGTCGATCAGAATGTTTTCCCCCGCTTTGAGATCGACGGAATAGCCGATCAAATTTTCGGCAAGCTGACGCAAACGCGGATCCCTCAAGTCTGCCGTCTCCTTCCGTGACATATTCCAGGCCCCCGAAGGGCCGGTCACTGCTACGTATTATAACCGTTTTCTTCGTCCGGATGATAGATCCGGATCTGATTTTTTCCCGAATTTTTGGCATGGTACAGCGCCAAGTCCGCACGGTGAAACAGCGTGTCGACGGAGATGGACCGCTCGTCCCGTCTCCAGTCGGCCACGCCGCAGGAAATCGTCACTTTCGGAAACGTCTCGTTCGAGACGGAGCGGCAGATGCGCTCCGCCACATTGCAGGTGCTGTCCGAATCCATTCGCGGCAAATAGACGGCGAGTTCCTCGCCCCCCCATCTGGCGGCGATATCGGTTTCACGGATGCAGGATGAGATGATTTTCGCCACTTGAATCAGCACTTTGTCGCCCATCAGATGGCCGAACGTATCGTTGATCTGCTTAAAATTGTCAATGTCGACGACGATCAGCGAACCGCACGGGTCTTTCTTTTGAAATTGCCGGATTTGTTCATACAAATAATGCCTGACAAACAAGCCGGAGAGCTGGTCGGTGATCACCATGCGCCGCATCTCGGCGTGCAGGCTGGCGTTGATCAGCGCCGGTCCGATATGGTCGGAAAGCACTTGCAGCAATTGGGAATGCTCATATGTAAAGAAATTGGGTTCCCGGTGCACGAGCAAAATGGCGCCCACCGTTTCGCCGCTCGCAATCAGCGGCGAACCGATCAGCGAACGCGCCTTGGTTAAGTGCATCAATTTCGATTCGACATGTTTGCCGGCAGCGTAATCGGGAATAATGACGGGTTCTCGGGATCGGAAAATCATGCCGGCGAATCCGTAAGACAGATCGACCGTCTCGTTGACCAACAATTCCGCGTTGCTGGCCCGCACAACCAAATGGCGTTTGGCGTTGTCGACTTGCAGCAAACAACAGTAATCGGCGGAAAAAATGGAGAGCAGTTCGTTGGAGGCGAATTGGAGCACTTCTCCGATCTGCAGGTTTCGGTTTAGTCGTATCGTAATCTCGTTGATGATTCTTAGATCCTTCACGCGCGCGGCGGACTGCTCGTAAAGCCTGGCGAATTCAAAAGCCATGCCGGCCGTTTCGGCCAGCAGGGCTGTAAACGAGGCGTCCTCTTCATCCAGGCGGTTGGCGGCGACGATATGAATGATGCCGTAAATACCCTGCCTGCCTTTCAGAGGCGCGGCAATTTCCCGAATCGTCCAGCTTTCGGCAGGTTCGCCGGCGCGGACGGTCAGCGTCCTGCCTTCGACGTAAGCGCGGCTGCACAGATCGATGTAAGGCCGGCGGATAACCAGCGGCTTTACCGGCCCCTCCACGCCCCCCACATCCTGCGTCAGCAACAAATGGCAACGCTCTCCGGCAAACTCCCGATTCATCCATTGCAGCGCTTCCTTCAGCACATCGGCCGCATTGGTCTTCCCCACAAATGCGCGGACCATCTCCAGCTTCAGAGGCAGCCGTCCCTGGACGCGCACGGCGGCCGCGAATCCGATCTCGTCCCCGAATGAGGCGAGCACTTCGGAAAACATCCCGGCGACATCGCTTCCGGGCAGCCGTTGCGGCAAAACCATCCCGAGCCAGAAACGGCGTTCGCCCGCTTCCACAGGAGCGGCTGCGGAGCGGCGCGAAGCTTCAAATCGACGCGAAACGAGCGAGCGCGCGATCGCGTCGTCCGCGCCGCATATTGCAGCCGCTTCGGACCAACTCATTCCCGGCCTGACGCCGGGAGCGGCGGCCGCATTGCCAGCGTCCGGTATGGCAAATTCGCTGGCGGCCACAATCCCGTCCTCATCGATCAAAACCAGCAAAGCGCCGCCTTTTACGGCAAAACGCCGGCACGCCGAATGAACCCAAGCCCGGAATATCTCCCGCAAATCGGTCCCGGCCCCGCCGGCTGACGGATGTTCCATACGGGTTGCTCCTTTGGAATATTCAGGCATATTTAAAACGGCAAACGTTCCGTATTGCCGCGTCGATACGTTTACGCCATATGCCGCTTCATCAACGCCATCATACTATAATTAAAGAAGAAAATTCAATCGTTTCTTGACACGGCCCTTCCGGTTCTTATAAAATAAGATGTCGAGTACCGAGAACGGCTTGTGTCACCCTCACTGGTTTTGCAGCTGCGGGCAGCGGCTGATTTTTCCCGCGGCAGGCGTTTCTTGCAAGCGCGACGCAAAACCAGGCACAGCAACTGCTTCGCGTACCGAATCCGATTTTTGCGTCAATTTCAATTTATTACTCAGAAGGAGCAGATCAGTGCATGGCCCGATATACTGGACCGCAGTATAAATTGAGCCGGCGTCTCGGCATTTCGCTGAGCGGCACCGGCAAAGAATTGAAACGCCCCTATCCGCCTGGACAGCACGGACCGGGGCAGCGCAGAAAACTGAGCGGTTACGGCGTCCAGCTGCAGGAGAAGCAAAAACTGCGCCACATGTACGGCTTGAGTGAAAAACAATTCCATAACTTGTACCTTCGGGCATCCAAGATGAAGGGCATCGTCGGCGAAAACTTCATGATCCTTCTGGAAAGCCGGCTGGACAACCTCGTCTACCGCTTCGGCTTGGCCAACTCCCGCGCCGGCGCGCGCCAATTGGTGGCGCACGGCCATGTGACGGTCAACGGCAAAAAGGTGGACATCCCCTCCTATACGTGCCAACCGGGCGACGTAATCGGGCTTCGCGAACGCAGCCGCAATCTGAAATCGATCAAAGAAGCGCTGGCGAACCGAAATTATCTTCATCCTTATCTCGAATTCGACGAGAATGCGATGGAAGGCAAATACGTCCGGTTGCCCGAGCGTTCGGAGCTGCCTCAGGAAATCGACGAAAAACAAATTGTCGAGTTCTACAGCCGTTAAACATCGCCGCCGATGTGCGCGATGCAAAAAAAAAGGATCGTTCCGCAAAAACGCCGGAACGGTCCTTTTTACGTTGTACGGCTTTCGCGGGCGGGGCGGCAGACAATCGGGATTAAACGAGTGACAACGGCCCGCTTCAACCGATTTTTGTCCAAGGATTCCGAAGCGTCATCGGCGCAGGCCGTTAGTACGTCGAGCAACGCCATCCCGGCCACTTCGACGGCCAATTTTTCGTTCTGAACGACGTAGTAGGCCGCCTGGTACGCGTAGATTTCATACTCCCTCAGCTTGTCGGCCGGAAGAAGCCGGCCGCGTTTCGAGTTCAATCCGATCCCTCCCGCGGCGCGACGTACAGATTGTTCAGGCGCAGCAGGGCCAGCTCTTCTTCCTCATGAGCGGCCGCTCCGGCAAGCTCCACCCTTCCGGAATAAAGGAGGGCGCCGCTTGACAAATCGATGGCGGCAACGACATGACGGCTGCCGTTTTTCATGAGCAGAAAGGCGATCCCGTCCGCGACGTACGCCGTTTTGATTTCCTTTCCGCCCAGCGATCCCGCCTTGGCCGATTGTTCCGGCGGGAGACTCGTCCCTCCGCGGGCGGGCAAAAGCCGCCATCTTGCCGTCTGTTCGTCATGAATCAGCACCGCGAATTGATCGTCCGCCGCATAAACGGCAACCTTTTCCCCTTCTTTTTGATCGATCGGAATTTCCGCCAATTTGGAAATGCTTCCGGAAGCATAATGATATCGATGGAAACTTATTTTCCGCGCCGCTCCGGTTTCCGGGTCCGTTTTCGTGACCGCCATCGCCAGGGCATCCCCCGAGGAAGACGGAAACGCAGTGATGTACCGGCCGCCGCCGTTCTCAGGCCCGTCCTCTTCCCCGCTCAAAATCACTTTTTCGATCAGCCGTCCGTTCATGTCCAAAATATAATCGGCATACCGGTCATACCCGATTTGAATGATCAAATGCAGCTTTTCACCAATGCGCGCCACATCCTGCACATATCCTCCCGCGGCCGCGGAAGTCTGATCGAGGAGCACATCATAGCGCCGCACTTCCCCGCCGGACAGAGAGAGCATTTCAATCGTCGCCGCCAAATCCCAGGCGGAGGGGCCCCTTTGATACAACTTGGCATCCGCAAATATGAGCCATTCCCGATCTTTGTGCAGGTTATTCAGCGCCCAGGCATAGCGGGGCTTGCCCCGCATAAAACGGCGATGCTCGCGAATCAGCGCGGCGATTTCCGGATCCGCATCGGCAAGTCTGACACGCTCCCGCCATTTATGGAAAATCGACCGATCCCGATCGTAATCGCTGCCCTGCGCACTTACCGCCAAAAATTGGGAGAACATTCTGCCGCCGTAAGAACCGCTGAGCCGGATTCTGTCGCCGATCGCGCCGTCACCCTGCACGGCCGCCAGCCTGAACTCCGGCAGACGATCGGACGCACCGTACGCGTAATACGATCCGATGCCGGCAACGGCAAAAAGGACCAAAACGATGGAAAGCAGATAACGTTTCACCCGAATCTCTCCCTATACCGAAACTTTTTTGGCGAGCAGCCGGTTGCCAAGCCATACCGACAATGCGGCCGTCACTCCCCATACGGCCACGACAAGGACAAGCATCTCCCCCGGATACAACCAGCGATAATAACCGGCGAGCAGCTTAAACGTGGCGAAGGCCAGCGCCGCCCCGCAAACCGAAAGATAGCCGGCCGCCAGGATGATGCCGTACGGCGGCCGGTAGCTTCGTTCCAGCAAGATCGCCGCAAACACGACGAGCAGTGCGACTATCCCCATTCCGTACGAAACAAGGAACTGATCGGGACTCGCGGGCAGCAATACGGGCAGCGCCCGGTTGGCGGAAATCACATCGGAAAAGTGCGACGGCGCCCGCAGGTCGCCGGGCACGATCAGCCGAAACAGCGCATCCTGCAGAACCAAAAGCAGCAATTGAAAGGAGAGAAGCGTGAAAATAAACACCAGAATGGCGGACAATTTTGCCCAATACAAATGAGAGCGCGGACCCGGCAGCATCAATAATCGGTAGATAAAAGTCCCTTTGCCGAACCAGTCGCGGTACCAAATGATAAACACATAAAGCAGGAGAGCGGCGATGCACAGCAGAATGGGTGCGGCATACCAGGTTTGAATGCGAAACATCGTTTCCGCGAAGGTCATTTTGCCGCTTGGAAACAAGGCGCTTTGTCCGTGCAAATACTCGATGTTGTGCATTTGTCTGCGTCTGGCAAGCTCGCTGGTTGCGGCCGCGATCACGGCCAAGATTTGCACCGCCGCCGTCACGGCCATGAGACCGAAAAGGACGTGGCGAAAGCGGCGAATCTCCATATGCGTCAGTTTCAAATAATCGCTCATTCCCGGTACACCTCTCTCATGACGTCGACGATCGACATGCCTTGCTCAAGACGCGTCTGTTCGCAGTAAAACTCCTTCGCGATGATCCCGTCTTTGAGCAGCAAAACTTTGTCGATCAAATGCTCCATTTCCCCGATCTCGTGCGTGGTGACCAGCACGCCCCGGTTTTCCACGAGCTCGCTGGAGAACACGTCGGCAATCATCTCCCGGCTGAACAGGTCGATGCCGGAAAACGGTTCGTCCATGAGCACGTAATCCGTATTTTGGGCGAGACCGAGCACAAGATTGAACTTGGCTGCCGTTCCTTTGGAAAGATTCGCGATTCTCTCCGACGCATCCAACCGAAAAAAGCGCATCAGCTCTTCCGCCCGCCCGCCGTTCCAGCCGTCCCGGTAGAAATCGGACATAAATTGCAGCGCCTCCGACATCCTTAGCGAGACGGGCATCGTCAAATGATCCGGAATAAACGAAACCTTGGCGCGGACGGAACGGCTGATTGGCTGGCCGTCGATGCGCACCTCGCCTCCGTCCGCCGGAACCAGCCCCATGATCGCTTTCAGAACGGTGGATTTCCCCGAGCCGTTAAGTCCGGCCAAACACGCGATCTGCCCTTTCTCGACTTTAAAAGTTACGCTTTTTAACACTTGCCGGCGATATCGTTTGCTGAGTTCGATCACTTCAATCATGACCTTCCCCTTCTCCCGATCTGGCTTCGGTTTCGCCCAATTTTGCCCTCAGCAGTTCCATGAGTTCCTCTGCGGAGACATGCAGATTTTTGACCGAATTCACAAAAAGATCCACGGCCTCATTCATCAGCTCGGAACGAATGGCTTTGAGCACTTCTCCATTGGACGTAATCCGGCTGGGACTGTTTCCCTCGGTTACGATCAACCCCTGTTCCTCCATTTCCCGGTAAGCCCGCTGTGCCGTGTTCGGATTGATTTTGGCGAGCATCGCCAGCTCCCTTCGCGATGGAATGACCTGTCCCGCCGCAATCCGTCCTTCGACGATCCATTCCTTGAAATGGCGGACCACCTGCAAATACACCGGATCGCGATTGTTGAATTTAAAATCAGGCCATGACCCGTCCCGCATCCGCCCGAAAGTCCGGCGGTCTGCCCCGTCGTCCGTGCTCATGCCGCATCCCTCCATCCGGCTGCGGATTAGTGTATGTATGAATTAGTTCATACACTTTAAGTGTATTATGCCCTTCATACACTTCATTTGTCAAGCAGACCGCAAAAATACGAACATTTCTTCTTTAATAAAAAAATAGCCGCCGCTGAGCGGTGGCTTCCGATGATTTATCGGCGTTTTTGTTCGCCGGTTCGCAGTCATGTCAGTTTGATTTTGGCGAATTTGCGCTTGCCGACCTGCACGACGTCGCCGTCCGCCGGGGCATAATCGGCGTTCGGATCGGTGATTTTCCGTTCGTTGACGCGAACGGCCCCCTGCTGGATGCTTCTTCTCGCCTCCCCGTTGGAAGCCGCCATGCCCAGTTCCACCAGCAGATTGATCAGCCGGATGCGGCCGCCTTCCAACTTACCCGCGGCAATCTCCTTCTCCTCGATTTCATCCGGCAGCGCGCGCTGCTGAAACACGGTGACAAAATGCCTTTCGGCTTCTTCCGCCGCTTCGGCGCCGTGATACATGCGGACAAAAGTGCGGGCCAGCCTCATTTTGGCGTCGCGCGGATGCACGCTCCCGCCGGCGAGCCCCGCCTTCAGGGCGGCGAGCTCTTCGTTGCTGATGTCCGTCGCGAGCTCGTAATATTTCAGCATGAGCTCGTCGGGAATGGACATCGCCTTGCCGTAGATTTCGTTCGGGTCCTCGTCGATGCCGATGTAGTTGCCGAGGCTTTTGCTCATCTTCTGCACGCCGTCGAGCCCTTCCAGCAAAGGCAGGGTCATGATCACCTGGGAAGGAACGCCGTATTCTTTCTGCAGCGTCCGCCCCATCAGCAGATTAAACTTCTGATCCGTTCCGCCGATTTCGATGTCCGATTTGAGCACCACCGAATCGTAGCCCTGCATGAGGGGATAGAAAAATTCATGGATATGAATCGGCTGTTCCGCGGCGTACCGTTTGCTGAAATCGTCCCGCTCCAGCATGCGCGCCACCGTCACCTTCGCCGCCAGTGCGACGACGTCGGCGAAGTTCAGTTTGGCCAGCCACTCCGAATTGTAGTAGACCGTCGTTTTTTCAGGCTTCAAAATCTTGAAAATTTGCTTTTGGTAAGTTTCCGCGTTTTTCAACACTTCTTCCCGGCTGAGCTGCTTGCGCGTCTCCGACTTGCCCGTCGGATCGCCGATCATGCCGGTGAAGTCGCCGATGATGAGCTGCACCTCATGGCCCAGCTCCTGAAATTGGCGCAGCTTTTGCAGGGTGATGGTGTGGCCGACGTGGATGTCCGGGGAGGACGGGTCCATGCCGAGCTTGATTTTGAGCGGTTTTTTCGTAACGACCGATTCCGCAATCAGCCGCTTCAGCTGATCCTCGGGCACGATTTCCACGGTCCCCCTGCTGATGATTTCCCACTGGCGCTCCGCCTCACGCCGCTCTTCGTCCGTCAATTTCAAATCTTCCATTCAAAGCTCCTCCTTGCTTCCATCGTGGTTGATACTATCCCGCGCAGTTTGGGGCGCCGGATTGGCTGCTTTGGACGGTCTTCCGGGGCGTTTTGTATCAAATTCCATAAAAATCGCTTGCCGGGGCGGCCTGCGTCCGCGTTTTGCGCGATATTTCATACAAAATTGCCATTTCGACCGATCTTTCGAGCCGGCTCAACCGGCCGCAAAAAAACAGAGCCCCTCTCCGTAAGGGACGGGAAGGCTCTGTTTGCCCGCGGTACCACCCTATCTTAACGCGGAGACGCGAATAATGTATAAACCCGGCGCGTCCGCGCTCGCTTCATTGGCATAACGGCATCGGCCGGTGCGGAGCTACTGTTCCGAAGCGCGGGATGACGCCGGCCTTCCGGCGGCGATGAACCGGATTCCTTCGCGTCCGGTCCGTCCCGTTAAAGCTTGCAGAGGTTCGCCCCGACAGCTCCAGGCGGTAATTCGACGCAGCGCTGCGCGCCGGCTTGCA
>Ga0065720_1003877_pt1 | contig 11896 bp, 11 predicted proteins | sample Thericmetagenome_FD_59107 | JGI IMG/M metagenome (GOLD analysis project Ga0065720, IMG submission 59107) | Thermophilic microbial communities from the Joint Bioenergy Institute, California, USA of rice/straw/compost enrichment - eDNA_2 v2... | ecosystem: Engineered > Solid waste > Grass >... | reverse complement strand
CCCGGCGGTGCCGAGGTAGGCGGCCTTGAGCCGGGGGTCGTCGCGCAGCTCGGCGGCGGGCGCGCGGGCGGTCACCCGGCCCTGTTCGATCAGGTACGCGGTGGTGGCGAGGCTCAGCGCGAGCGCGGTGTCCTGCTCGACGAGGAGCACCGAGATCTCCCGCGCGGCGAACACCTCGCGCAGCACCGCGAAGATCCGCCGCACCAGCTTCGGCGCGAGGCCCATCGACGGCTCGTCGATGAGCAGCGTGCGCGGGGCCATGAGCAGGGAGCGGGCGATCGCGAGCATCTGCTGCTCGCCGCCGGACAGGTACTGCACCCGCCCGCCGGACCGCTCGGCGAGCACCGGGAACAGGTCGTACACCTCGTCGAGGGTGACCGGCGCCGCGCCGCGGCGCCGCCCGACCCGCAGCCCGAGCTCGAGGTTCTCCCGCACGGTCATGGTGGCGAACACGCCCCGCCCCTCCGGGACGAGCACCACCCCGTGCCGCAGCACCCGCTCCCGGGTGGGCAGCCGGGTGACGTCCACGCCGTCGGCGAGCACCCGGCCCGCCCGCGGGGCGACGGGCCCGGCGATCGCCTTGAGCAGCGACGACTTGCCGGCGCCGTTCGCGCCGATCAGCGCGGTGACCTCGCCGCGCGGCACCTCCAGGTCGACCGCCTGCACCGCGCGGATCACGCCGTAGGCGACGTCGAGTCCGCGGGTCTGGAGCGCGGGTTCAGACGCCAAGGTAGATCTCCTGGACGATCGGGTCGGCCGCGACCTCGGCCGGGCCGCCGGTGGCGACGACCCGGCCGAAGTTCAGCACGACGATCTGGTCGCTCACCGCCATCACGAAGCCGACGTTGTGCTCGATCACCATCACCGTGGTGCCGTCGCGGCGCAGGTCCGCCACGAGCCCGACGAGCCGGTCCCGCTCGGCGGCGGTCGCCCCCGCCGACGGCTCGTCGAGCAGCAGCAGCCGCGGCCCGGTCATCAGCGCCCGGGCGACCTCGACCATGCGCTGGGCGAGCAGCGGCAGCTCGGTGCACCGCCGGTCGGCGGCCGCGGCGAGGCCCAGCCGGTCGAGCAGCTCGTCCGCGCGCCGCCGCGCCGCCCGCGAGCCGAGCCCGGACCGTACGGCGAGCAGCGACTCGTACACGGTCAGCCCGGCGAACATGCGGATGCTCTGGAAGGTGCGCACCATGCCGAGCCGGGCGATGCGCTGCGGGGCCATGCGGTCCACCCGCCGCCCGGCGAAGACCACCTCGCCGGTGTCCGGCCGGGCGAACCCGGTGAGGCAGTTGAACAGCGTGGTCTTGCCCGCGCCGTTGGGCCCGATGAGCGCGGTCACCGAGCCCTCCGGCACGGTCAGGTGCACGTCGTCGAGGGCGGCGAGGCCTCCGAAGCGCTTGCCGACGCCGCGCACCTGAAGCAGGGGGCCGCCGGTCACGAGTCCGCGGGGACGAAGCCGGAGCCGGTGAGCCGGACGAAGAAGAACNTGTTCGCGAGGAACGCGCCGCCGCCNGCGTTGTCGAAGCAGATCGACAGGCAGGGGGAGGTCTGCGCGTCGATCGCNGCCTTGATCTTCGCCCGGTCGGTGGTGGTNCCGGCGTCGGTCATCGCCTTCGCGACGAGCTTGAGCGCGTCGTAGCCGAAGCCGGTGTAGGTGGGGTCGTCGAGCCTCTTGCCGTTGAGCGACTCGTAGGAGTCGAGGAACGCCTTGAACGACGGCACGTCCCCGCTCGACTGCGGCGTCGAGGCGATCAGGCCCTCGGCGGCGCCGCCGGACAGCTCGATGAGCCGCTGCGAGGTGAGCTGGCTCACCGGGTCGAAGAACGGTGCGTCGAGGCCCTTCGCCCGCGCCTGCTGCATGAACCGGGCCGCGTCCTCGATGGTGAAGAACGGGAACACCGCGTCCGGCCGCGCCTCGATCACCTTGCTGATCTGCGGGCCGTAGTCGGTGGTGCCCTTCGCCACGCCGATCTCGGTGAGCGTGTAGCCGCCCTCCTTGACGACCTTGGCGATGTTCGGCCGCTGGAACGCCACGTATCCGTTGTCCTGGTCGTAGACCATGACGAGGTTCGTCATGCCCTTGTCCTTGAGGTGCCTGAGCGTGGCCTCGACCTGGGCGAGCGGGTCGGTGGTCATCGTGTAGCAGAAGCCCTTGCCGTTGTTCTTCGCCTCCGGCGGGCCGGACTGGGCGGATACGGCGGGGATGCCGTCGCTGTTCGCGGCGGCGCAGGCGGCGTTGAAGTTCGGCTGGTACGTCGGCGGGATCACGACGGGCACGGCGGAGTCGGCGGCGAACCGCCGTACCAGGGTGGTGGACTGGGCGTTGTCCGAGGCGTTGTCCTCCACCTTGAGTTCCAGCCGCTTGCCGAGCACCCCGCCGGCGGCGTTGATCTCGTGCTGGGCGACCTTGAGTCCTTCGAGTACGGCCTGGCCGTAGAACGCTCCACTGCCGGTGAGCATCTCCACGACGCCGACGGTCACGGTGTCGGCGCCGCCGGGGGAGGATTCGCCGCCGCCCGCCTCGCCGCAGGCGGACAGCGTCGCGGACAGGGTGAGGGCGAGGGCGGCCGAGACGGCCGTGGTGAGCTTCCGCTGGGACACGACAAACCCCTCCTGGAGTTCGCGGGGGGTGCGGGCGGCGCCCGCCTGAAGGGCGATTTATGTATACGGAGTTCCTGTTTCAGGCGAATGACGTCGTATTACCTGCTCGTATATTCGCTGGCCACGAGCGATCCCTGGCCGTCCAGCGCCGAGCCTTCTGTATACACGGATGCGGTGACGGCGATCGATCGCGGCGGCAGCCCGGCCCGCCGCGCCGCGTCGGCGACGAGCGCGTCCCACCACCCGCCCTCGGCCGGCTCGTGCCACGGCGGCAGCAGCAGGCGCAGCGGCCGGGCCGTACGGGCGGCGTGCCAGGCGGCGAGCGTCACGTCGAGGATCGCCGCCGCCATGGGCTCGCCGTCCACCAGCGCCCACGGCTCGTCCACGGCGAGCTCGCGGGGCCGCACCACCAGCGCCGCGGCCTCGTGCCACGCCAGCGCGCGATGCGCGGCGGCCACCCGCTCCGGATCCGGCACCAGCGTCCGGTTCGGGTCGAGCACCCGGGTGCGGCGCTCGAGCAGCAGCCACCGCGCGTGCCCGTAGGTGCGGTGCAGCATGGCGGCGGCGGCGAGCGCCTCCGGGAGGTAGACCTCCTCGTCGCAGGGCCGGGTGAGCGTGAGAACAGGGGTCACGCGGGATCTCCTTCGCGCTAGGTGGATGGGTGCGGCGGCCCGCGGCCGCGGAGCCGGGGCGCCGCGGCGGGCCGATCGCCGGAACCGGCGCCCCGGGCCCGGCCGGCGAGCGCCCGGCACCGGGGGAGTGGTGGGGAGTGGGACGGTGCGTCAGGCGGCGTCGCCGGCCGGGTCGTCAGGGGTGTCGAGGGTGGTGTCGAGGTCGGCCGTGAGCAGCGCGTTGAGCAGCACGTTCGCGCCCGCGACGAGGTGCTCGGGCCGGGTGCGCTCCCGGGGCGAGTGGCTCACCCCGGCCACGCTCGGCACGAACGCCATGCCGACCGGGCCGAGCCGGGCCATCACCTGGGCGTCGTGCCCGGCGCCGCTCGGCAGGTCGAGGCGGGGCAGGCCGAGCGCGTCGGCGGCGGCCGCGAACGCGCCCGCCAGGCGCGGGTCGGTGGGCACCGCCGGGACCGAGGGGCCGCGGCGCACCTCGACGTGCGTCCCGGTGCGCGCCGCCACGCCCGCCGCCGCCTCCCGCAGCAGCTCGATCGCCCGGTCCACCCGGGCGTCGTCGGCGTCGCGGATGTCCACGGTGAGCGTCGCCGCGCCCGGCACCACGTTCCACACGCCCGGCGCCGCGCTGATCTGCCCGGCGGTGGCGACCCGCACGTGCCCGTCGCGGCCGAGCCGCTGTACGGCGAGCACGAGCTCGGCCGCGGCCACGAGCGCGTCGCGCCGCGCCCGCATCGGCGTGGTGCCCGCGTGGTTCGCCACCCCGGTGACGTGGACGTCCACGTTGGCCCGCCCGGTGACGCCGGTGACCACGCCGACGACGGCGGGCGCGGCGTCGAGCACGGGCCCCTGCTCGATGTGGAGTTCGAGGAACGCGGCGAGCGGCTCGCGCCAGGCGGCCGCGGCGATGCGGCCGGGGTCGCCGCCGGAGGCGGCGATGCGCTCGCCGAGCGGCACCCCCTCGGCGTCGGGGACGGCGAGGTCGTGGTCGGTGAGCAGCCCGGCGATCGCCTGCGAGCCGACCATGCCGGGCGTGCCGCGCGCGCCCTCCTCGTTGCTGAACGCGACGACGACCAGGTCGTGGCGGAGCCGTACCCCGGCCCGGGCGAGCGCGTCGGCGACCTCGACCGCCGCGACCACCCCGTACGCGCCGTCGAGCGGCCCGGCCTCGACCACGCTGTCGAGGTGGCTGCCGATCGCGAGCAGGCCGCGGGCGCCGCCGCCCGGCCTGCGGCCGAGCAGGTTGCCCGCCGGGTCCACGCTCGGCTCCAGGCCCGCCTCGGCCATCCACCCGGCGACGAGCTCGCGGGCGCGCACGTCCTCCGGCGAGTACGCCAGCCGGGTCACGCCGCCGCCGGGCAGCCCGCCGATCCGGGCGAGGGCGGCGAGGCGGTCGAGCAGGCGGCGGCCGTCGACCGCGGCGAGCAGGCCGGCCGCCGCGGTCACCGCGGCCCGCCCGCGGCCTCGGCGCCGGCGGATCCGGCGGCGGATCCGGCGGCGGCGGAATCGGCGGCGGATCCGGCGGCGCGGAGCGCGGCCTGGTAGGCCCGCCACCCGCCGTAGCCGGAGATGTCGACCAGCCTGTCCCCGGCGGCGACCCGCTCGGGCTGCAGGTGCATCGCGTTCACGACCGTCCCGTCGTCGAGGACGATCGCGCCGAGCTCCAGCTCCGCGGGCTCCTCCGGCAGCAGCGCGTCGTAGAGCATCTCCTCCGGCATCTCGTACAGCTCGCCCTCGATCGAGGCGCCGTTCTCCCGGACGGGCAGCAGCCCGGGGAACTCGTCGCGGACGGCGAAGAAGCGGTAGCAGGGGGCGGTGCGGGCGGCGCCGAGGAAGGCGGCTCCGGCGATCGTGGCGTGGTCCTTCTGGCCCGACATCGCCGTGCCGTTCAAGAACATCCGTCGCATCGAGGCTCCTGGGGGAGGTGGGGATGCTCGGAGCGTATACACGAATNACGCCCGAAATCTCCCCCAAAANGGNTATATACGCAGGTTTTACAGCCGGGTCACACCCGCGAAACACCGGGAAAGCGGCGGCAACGTATACATGANCCACCCCCATCGGCAGCTTCGGAGGAGCCCNCCATGTCGCGATCCCGCCGCCTCGTCGCCGGCCTGCTCGTCGTCGGCGCCGCCCTCCTCGGCACCGCCTGCACGGTGCCCGAGGACGAACCGGGCGCCGCCCCGGACACGCCCGCCCTCCAGCAGAAGACGATCGGCNTCAGCTTCCCCAAGTACTCCGTCCAGGCCGGCCCCACCCTGGAGATCGAGATCGCNANGCAGGAGGCGGAGANGCAGGGCTACACCCTGCTCGTCGACGACCCNGGGCAGGACCAGAACAAGCAGATCGGCGTCGTGGAGACCTGGATCCAGCAGGGCGTCGGCACGATCGTCATCCAGCCGAACGCGCCGGAGGTCTTCGAGGACATCGCCCGCCGCGCCCGCGCCAAGGGCATCAAGTGGATCGTCTACGCCAACAAGATGGACAACCAGGACGCCACCCTCGGCTTCGACCACATCCAGGGCGGCGCGCTCATCGCCAGGCAGGCCGCCGACTTCATCAACGAGAAACTCGACGGCGAGGCGAAGGTGGCGATCCTCACCTACCAGGCGGGCCCGTGGGCGCGCACCCGGCAGCAGGGCATCGAGGACGAGCTGCTCAAGCAGGCCCCCGGCGCGAAGATCGTGGCCCGGCAGGACGCGCTGTCGGTGACCGACGGGGCGCAGGTGATGGGCCCGATCCTGCAGGCCCACCCGGACATCAACGTGGTGCTCGCGATCGAGGAGGACGCCGCCGAGGGCGCCTACCAGACCGCCGTCGACAACGGAAAGCCGAAGAACGACCCGAAGATGTTCTTCGCCGGCATCGACGGCACGGTCGGCGTGTTCAAGTACCTCAAGGCCGGCGACACCTCCTACCGCGCCTCGGCCGCGCTCGACCTCGCCGCCGTCGGCCGCGGCTTCGTCGAGCTGCCCAAGCGGCTGTGGGCGGGCCAGAGCGGCGACTACACGGTCCCGTTCGAGCTCGTCACCAGCGAGACGCCGGAGCTCGCCGACAAGTACCTGAAGCTGTACGGCGAGGGCTGACCGCATGCCGTTCGAGACCCGCGGCCTGGTGAAGTCCTACAACGGCGTCACCGTGCTGCACGGGGTGGACCTGCGCGTCGCCGACGGCGAGGTGCACGCCCTGCTCGGCGCGAACGGCGCCGGCAAGTCGACGCTGATCAAATGCGTGTCCGGGGCGGTCGCCCCGGACCGCGGCGAGATCGTGATCGACGGCCGGAGCCACCGCGCGCTCACCCCGCGCGGCGCCCGCGAGGCCGGCGTCGCCGTCATCTACCAGGACCTCAGCCTCGCCACCAGCCTCGACGTGGCCGACAACGTGTTCCTCGGCCGGGAGCTGCGCCGCGGCCCGTTCATCCGGCACGCCGAGCAGCGCGCGGTGACCCGCCGCTGGCTGCGCCGGCTGAAGGCCCCGTTCGAGCCCACCACGCCGCTGTCCGAGCTCGGCAACGCCGACCTGCAGGTCGTGGAGATCATCAAGGCGCTCAACGCGCGCCCCAAGGTGCTTATCCTCGACGAGCCGACCGCCGCGCTCAGCGAGGTCGAGGCGGCGGCGCTCGCCGTACAGGTCCGCCGGCTCAAGGAGACCGGCCTGCCCATCCTGTACGTCACCCACCGGCTGGGGGAGGCGCTCGACCTCGCCGACCGGGTCACCGTGCTGTCGGGCGGCCGGGTCGCGCTGAGCGCGCGGATCTCCGAGGTGACCCGCGCCGACCTCGTCGCCGCGATCGCCGGGCGGCGCGTCGACCGCCCGGCCCGGCCTGAGCCGGTGCCCCCCGGCGAGCCGCTGCTCACCGCCGAGGGGCTCGTCGCCGACGGGGTCGGGCCGCTCGACCTCCAGCTGCGCCGCGGCGAGGTGACCGGCGTGTACGGCCTGCTCGGCTCGGGCCGTACCGAGCTGTGCGAGACCCTCGCCGGGGCCCGGCGGACCCACCGCGGCCGGGTCGCCCTCGCCGGGCGGCCGCTCACCGGCGGGCCCGCCCGGCGGGTCGCCGCGGGCGTCGCGCTCGTCCCCGCCGACCGGCTGCGCCGCGGCGTCTTCGCCACCCTGCCCACCCGGGACAACGTGCTGCTCCCCTCCTACACCCGCCTCGCCCGCGGGCCGCTGCGGCGCCGCGCCCGCGAGCTCGCCGTGTTCCGCGCGGCAGCGGGCGACCTGCGGCTGCGGCCGGACCGCCCGGACGTCGAGGCCCGCACGCTCTCCGGCGGCAACCAGCAGAAGCTCGTGGTCGCCCGGTGGCTGCACGCCCCGCACCGGTGCCGGGTGCTGCTCCTCGACGAGCCCACCCAGGGGGTCGACGTGGGCGCGCGGGCCGAGCTCTACCGCGCCGTGCGCGCCGCCGCCCGCGACGGCCGGGCCGTGCTCGTCACCAGCTCCGAGCCCGAGGAGCTGGTGCAGGTGGCCGACCGGGTGCTCGTGCTCGCCCACGGGCGGGTCGCCGCCGAGCTGCGCGGCGGCGACGTCACCGAGTCCCGGATGCTCGAACTCGCGCATCTCGACGAAGAGGAAGCATGATGCGGCTCCGCCGGCTGACCCAGGCCGACAACATCATCATCAACGCGCTCGCGGTCGCGCTCATCGTGCTCGCGGGCTGGTTCGCGTTCCGCTCCCCGGCGTTCCTCACCCTCGGCAATTTGAAGATCGTGCTGGTGAACAGCTCGATCCTCGCGGTGGTCGCGGCCGGCCTCACCCTGCTCATCATCGCCGGCAAGGCCGACCTGTCGATCGGCTCGGTGATCGGGTTCAGCAGCGTGATGGCCGCGCTCTCGGCGAACCCGTGGGGCTGGCACCCGCTCGCCTCGATGCTGTTCGCCATCGCCTGCGGCGCGGCGGTCGGCGCGGTGAACGGCCTGCTCTGCGGCGTGCTCGGGCTCAACCCGATCATCGTCACGCTCGGCATGATGACCGCGCTGCGCGGCCTCACCCAGCTGATCCGGCAGAACCCGGTGAACGGGCTCGGCGGCGAGTACCGCATGCTCGGCGCCGGGGAGATCGCCGGGGTGCCGGTGCTCGCGGTCGTCGCCGGGGCGGTGTTCCTGCTCGCCGCGGTCGTGCTCTACCTCACCCCGTGGGGGCGGCACACCTACGCGATCGGCGTGAGCGGGCAGTCCGCGTTCCTCTCCGCGCTGCCGGTGCGCCGCCTGCCGTTCCTGCTGTACGTGGCGGCGGGCGCGGCCTCCGGCCTCGCCGGGGTGATGCTCGCCGCCCGGCTCAACGGCACCGACCCGGGCAGCGCCGGGGTCGGCATGGAGTTCGCCGCGCTCACCGTGGTGCTGCTCGGCGGCGTCGCGTTCGACGGCGGCCGCGGCAAGATCGCCGGCGTGCTGCTCGCCGTGCTCTTCCTCGGCGTGCTCGACAACGGGCTCATCCTGCTCAACGTCGACCAGCACCTCAAGGAGGTCATCCAGGGGCTCGCGCTGGTGCTCGCGGCCGGCCTCGACGTGCTCGGCACCCGGATCGCCGCGCGGGTGCAGGCCGCCCGGCGCGTCGCCGGCCGTACCGCGCCGCCCTCCGGCCCGCTGCTAGCATCGGCAGAGCAGGTCCGCCTAACGAGGGAAATGTGAGCCCGCAGTCATCCGGACGCCGGTCGCACGGGGAGACCACCTACCTACGGCTCCGCAAGGAGCTGGTCGACGGCACGATCCCGCCCGGCACCCGCCTGCTGGAGAGCGAGATCGGCGAGCGCCTCGGCGTCAGCCGTACCCCGGTGCGCGAGGCCCTGCGCCGCCTGGAGAGCGACGGCTTCGTGCAGCGGCTCGGCCCCAACAAGATCGTCGCCACGCCGATGGGCCCCGACGACATCGGCGACATCGGCCTGCTCCGGGTCGAGATCGACGGCCTCGCCGCCCGGCTCGCCGCCACCCGCGCCACGCCGGACGACTGGGCGCGCATCCGGGAGCGCATCGACGCCCTGCTCGACATCAAGGAGGGCGACGACGAGGCGCTCTCCCTCGCCCACTCGAAGATCCACCGGGCCGTGTACGCGGCCGGTTTCGGGCCGCGCATGGCCTTCTTCGTGGAGAACCACATCCTCCCGTACGTCGAGCTCACCACGAACGCCGGCTCCGGCAGGGTGACCCCGGCCTCGGTGCACCGGTCCCACCTGACGTTGCTGCGCGCGCTCTCCAGCGGCGACCTGGAACGCGCCGTCGTCGCCGCCCGGCGGCACGCCGGGGCCGGCGCCCGCGCGGCCAAGGCCGTCCGGGCCGCGCGGCGCGCCTCGAACGGGCGGTGACCGGCACCGCCGGGGCGTCCGGCGGCCGTGCCGTACCGTCCGCGCGTGGTCGCGGCCGGGCGAGGTGAGCCGCGGCGTCAGTGTCGTTCGCGTCAGAGCCGTTTGCCGAAGAAGACACATCCGGCGTCGTCGGCGTAGTGGCCGAAGCCGGCGATCGGCGTGTAGCCGGATCTGCGGTACAGCTCGATCGCCTCGGGCTGCCGCAGGCCTGTGAAGAGGATGACGGCCTCATGGCCCGCCTTGCGCACCCTCTCCTCGATCTCGGTGAGGAGGCGGCGGGCGAGGCCGCGCCGCCGCAGCTCGGGGATGACGAGCACGCGTTTCACCTCGGCCGTCCTGGTCGTGCCGAGCCGGTCCACCCCGGCCGACCGCCAGGAGCCGCTCGCCACGGGACGGTCGTCGATGTAGCCGACGAGGACCTCGCCCCTGGGTGGCCGGAAATCGTCCGGGTCCACAGGCGCCTTGTCGGGCCCGCCGTACCTTTCCACGTAGAACCGCTGCAGGGACTCCCTGAGCGCGACGGCGTCGGGATGGTCGTAGTCGACCCGCCTGATCTCCATGCCGATCCATATACCGGGCGGGGCGATCCGCCGGGACGTCGGCCCCTCACCCGAGCGCGACCGCCGTGCGGCGCCAGGTGCCGTCAGTCGCGCGAGGTGCCCCGCGGAGGCGCCGAAGGCGGGTTCGGGCTCCAGGGGATGACGAGCAGCGCGAGCGCGACGAGGGCGGCGGCGCTCCACAGCAGCGTGGTCGTGCCCGCCGCGGCCAGGACCGTGCCGCCCGCGAGGCTGCCGAGCGCCACGGAGGCGTTGAAGGTGCCGACGTACTGCCCGGTGACCCGCTCGACCCGGTCCGGGGCCGCGCGGCTGAGCCAGATCTGGCCGCTCACCGACATGCCACCCGGGGCGCGCTCGGCGAGCGCCTCGGCGAGCTCCGCCGCGCGGGGGTGGATCGCGTTCCAGATCGGGAAGTAGTCGAGCTCGCGGATCTGCCGGGCGGCCGCCTCGGCGAGCTCGGGCCGCCCGTGACCGGCGTTGACCGCGAAGAGCCCGGAGAGCGCGTCGAGGTACCGGCGTCCCTTGTCGTCCCAGAAGTAGGCGCCCTCGGCGCGGGTCACGACCGGTACCTCCGCGCCCGCGAGCAGCGGCGCGTGGTCGGTGAAGTGCAGCCAGAGGTGATCACGGGCCTTCGCCCGCGCGCCGTCGGCGGTGGTGTCGTCGCCCATGTGCTCCCCACTCCTGTGCGGCCCGGCCGGGCGCGTGCGGGCACGGCGAACCGGACGGGCGGCGCGATGGTCTCGGTCATGCGGCCACCGCTTCGCCCGCGCCGCGCCGGGCGTGCCGTACCGGCCGCTCGGGACGGGCGGGAACGCCCCCGCGGTACGGCTCGGCGGCCGCGCGGCGGCGGTGGTGACCGCGGTATCGCGATTGGAGATGTGCTGAGAGATGTGCTGAGAGGTGGTGCGGTGTGACGCGGCGGACGCGCGGCTCCGCCGTCCGGGCTACCGCGTCGCGGACCGGGTGGCGTCCGGCCGGGCCGGCCGTTCCGGCCCGGCGGCCCGGCAGCCCGGTCCGGTCGCCGCGGGGCGCCCGGGGTGTTGCCTGGCCATGCGCTGCCTCCTGACGGCTGCGGAGGTGACCGCCGGACGCGGGGCGTCGGCGGCCCGGCGGCTCCGGTGGATGGCACCGCTCGGTCGGTGGATGCCTGAAGCATATCCCGATAGAACCTACTTTACATAGGGGGAATGGGGTACTGGTTTCCGTGAGCACTTGCGCACGGAATGTGGAAATCAGGCGATGTGGGGCGCGATCGGCGCACAAGGGGGATTCAGGGTAATTCGCGACATCCGCGTCGTTCGCGGGGGTTTCGCGCGAATCGGCGCGCGGGCCGGGCCGCGGCCGCGCCGCGGCGGGCGAGGCCGGTCTGAGGCGTACCACGGAGGCCGCGGGGACCAGGAGGGTGCGGAGGCCAAGAGGGCGCGGAGGACATGGAGCCGCGGCGGAACGGAGGAAACGAAAGCGCCCCCGCCGCGCGCGCCGCGGTCGAGGGACGGAAGGGAGGTGGTGGGCGATACTGGGATTGAACCAGTGACCTCTACCGTGTCAAGGTAGCGCTCTCCCACTGAGCTAATCGCCCGGGTGAGGTGGAGACGGGATTTGAACCCGTGTACGCGGCTTTGCAGGCCGCTGCCTCGCCTCTCGGCCACTCCACCGAGGAGGCCCTGTCAGCGCTAACCGAAAGACCTCTCCGAGCGGACGACGGGATTCGAACCCGCGACCCTCACCTTGGCAAGGTGATGCTCTACCAACTGAGCCACGTCCGCATGTCGCCCGCGGGGGGTTCGCCCTGCGGTGACTCTGAAACTGTAGCGGGTTTT
>Ga0065720_1020995_pt1 | contig 11897 bp, 7 predicted proteins | sample Thericmetagenome_FD_59107 | JGI IMG/M metagenome (GOLD analysis project Ga0065720, IMG submission 59107) | Thermophilic microbial communities from the Joint Bioenergy Institute, California, USA of rice/straw/compost enrichment - eDNA_2 v2... | ecosystem: Engineered > Solid waste > Grass >... | reverse complement strand
AAAAAAAAAAAAAAACACAAGACCCGATTATCGGGGTCGTGAATACCATCGTGTCATTAAGCTACCAGAAGAACCCAAGAGTCATCATAACCGTTCCCTGAAACTCCAAAAAAACGGTCCAACACCTCGATCCCGATCCTCCGCTTACTGACCGCCACGGAGACGCAGCACCAGGTGGAGGGTGCTCTCCTTCTGGATATTGTAGTCGGACAAGGTCCGACCATCCTCTAGCTGCTTACCCGCAAAGATCAGGCGCTGCTGATCCGGAGGGATGCCCTCCTTGTCCTGGATCTTGGCCTTCACGTTCTCGATCGTGTCGGAAGACTCAACCTCCAACGTGATCGTCTTGCCCGTAAGAGTCTTGACGAAGATTTGCATACCACCACGGAGACGCAGGACAAGGTGGAGGGTGCTCTCCTTCTGGATATTGTAATCAGACAGAGTGCGGCCGTCCTCCAACTGCTTGCCGGCGAAGATGAGACGCTGCTGGTCTGGAGGGATGCCCTCCTTGTCCTGGATCTTGGCCTTCACGTTCTCGATCGTGTCGGAGCTCTCGACCTCGAGAGTGATGGTCTTGCCGGTGAGGGTCTTGACGAAGATCTGCATACCACCGCGCAGGCGGAGGACGAGGTGGAGAGTGGACTCCTTCTGGATGTTGTAATCAGAGAGAGTCCGGCCATCCTCGAGCTGCTTGCCGGCGAAGATGAGGCGCTGCTGGTCCGGAGGAATGCCCTCCTTGTCCTGAATCTTGGCCTTGACGTTCTCAATAGTATCCGACGACTCCACCTCAAGGGTGATGGTCTTGCCGGTCACTGGGAAATGTTAGCATCGATGTCCAGTCGGTTGAAAGGCAGCGACAGTGAGGGGTGACCTACGAGTCTTGACGAAGATCTGCATGGTGGGCAACTGGTATAAGCTTCTCAAGATGATTCGATATGGTTGTTGTTCTCTATGGGCAGCCTGATGGCTAGAGTAAGACTCTGTGAGGTTTTTGTGGAGAGATGGTAATGGAAAAGGATGATGGAGGAGGAAGAGTGCAAGCGGTCAGGTTAAATACTGGGAATGAAAGGCAGCCACACGGGCAGGCAGCCTGAGCAGGGCGGGGTGGCTGTGTGAATGCGTCAGGAAGCGCAATCACGGTTCGTCAGCCAATGCAGGGGAGGCCAGGAAGGGAAGGATAAGGAAGCCACCAGAATGGACCAGTCACTGCCAGTCAGGTGGATGGTGGGAGGTGGGGCCAGGTTCTGGTCTTTCCAGTATTGCCGCCATGCAGTGGCTTTGGTCCACAGTGCTTTTTTTCTTGCCACCTCTGATGGGGAGGCCAAACAAAGTTCCCGAACTTGGGACCTTTTGCACATGCTTTCAAAGCTTCCAAGACATGGAATGACATGTACACTTAAAATTTGCTGTGTGACAACATCGCTTGCAAAGATACTCCTCTTTTGAAGTCGGTTCCTGGTGTCTCGTGCCAACGCATTTTACACAGTAGAGGCTGGTTACCTTTCTTGGCTTCCCCGCACTTGGTGAGATGCCAGACCCTGTGACGTGGTCGGCAAACGCAGCTATCGATGGCATCAGCCATCACAGAGGCTAAAAAACATGTCAGATCGGAAGCTTCGCGTCTGCCATTGTGACAGCGACTCTGAGGACCTCCACCAAGTTCCAGTCAGCTTCTCCCGTCTGCTAGCATCACCAGTTGTGCCCAGCTGTGCTGGGCGGAGTCAGCGAAGCTGACGCGGGAAGGATGATAATGGTTCCTGCCACCGGGCAACGCCGAGCGGGGGCTATCGTCTACCGCCAACCACAGCCATCAGAGCCCTCGGCACAGTTTTAGCCCGATTCTCTTCACGATTCATCATCCATTTGAGTGCATAACATTTTAAGAGGAGATAAAGTTTTCAACATGGAAGTCTTGATCATTCAAGCTTTTTCGAAGTCAGCATTATCATCAGTGATTACATCGTTGTTGTTATCAGCGGCTATCAAGGTTCCCTCTCCACAGCAGCGCACACGCCGATCTCCACTTTCCCCAAAGTCGGGCCTGTCCCGAACTTTCCCATCACCTGAGTACGATGACCTTACGGGTGATGACACCACACTTGCAAATCGACAGCGAACCTGTATACTGGCCTTGGCTACACGGTTCTTCCCATTGACTCTCAGACCACTCTCGAAGAAAGCACGTTGAGCATTATCACACTCAAGACAGAGCGATCTTTGCCCTCTGGATGCCAAGCCTAACCCAGCCGCTCCAACCGACGTCATCACCCCATCTTGCTGAGGGTCCCACAGGGCGGTGAGACCCCTATCATCGCATGTTGCAGAGCCCCCATCAGGCCAGTTCAGACCGAATAAGAACAAGAGATTTGGGCTCATATAGGCGATTTCGATGTCGCGATGAAAAGCTGGAATTCAATAGGTAAAATAGCAAGGTTCATTTTTCCTCCTTTTTTTTTCTTTCAAAAATACACCCACTTCAGGACCTGGAATAACGCGAACGAGTCAAAAGAAGTGCTCCATGAAGTCAAACCGGCTCAACAGTTGGGCACTGCAGGCTTGATCTTGCAATTCAGAATGGGATGATAGAAATTCTCAATGCTAAGTTTTCTTTTTTTTGTTTATCCATTTAGGCAACCAGCATAACAGTAGTTGTTAGCATTATACGATCAGCTACAATCAGTACTGATCATAAAATATGGACCAAGAGCCACCAATCCAAATGATATTCCTTGGGTACTACTAAGCATTCGGCAAAAGAGACTCCCTCCAGTTTCTAGTTCACTGGTTCATCTGGCCATCAGAGTTTTCGGGAACAGATGCTCGTTGTCCACAAGCTTAGCTGAAAAATCGAGACAAAGTAGTGATCCTAGAACATTTCACAACATAACTAAGGTAAAATCAAAGGTTGGGACTATATCTGCTTGGGTGCCAGGCCTTATCGTTCGCGAATATCAAAAAGACCGGAGCCCTTCACTCAGCATCCAGCTTCATGAAGCTTAGGCGCTGGATAATGGGTTGTTTTATATATTTCTGTCTAGGTATTAGTGCCACAGTGCCTCAACTTGCAGTTGTTGAGGACGATGGTCTGGTTTTACATGTCAAGATGTTGGGAGCCCACGATGCTCTGCTTAATGTCTAAACAGGCAGGCTGCCCAGTTGACTTTATCTGCCGGTGCTCTTTTCAACACACACGTGAGTATCAGATCTTTTGGCAGAAACGGGGGTTCTTTGAAAAGTATTCTGTAGACGTCGTAGCATCCACTAGTATGTAAATGGAACCGTTATTCCTCAGATGCAGTAACAGCACGTACAGATTGCTAAATTTTTGCCAATCACACAAAGCTTGATAATATTTGAGTGAGAATCGTTGGAGTTTGCGAGCCAGGAGGCCCCGCCTCCGCTTTGCCAAGTCTTGGCACAAAGACTTGGCAGGGGCTGGTTGGAGTGCACGAACCACAGAGCATGTTTAAGCTTCAACTCCTTCCCCACACAAAGAGCATGGCAACTGTCCACCTACCAAAATCACAAAGTTGCGACGACCAAGCCGATGATCCGACAAAAGACAAGGCCGCCTTGATTGTTTGCAGCCGAGATTCCAAAACGGCCGCTTTCATCATGCTTATGAGCACTTACAAGGCTGTCATCATGTCATCTGATGAGGTCGAGTGAGCTTGTCTTTTGGCCTACGGCGTCTTTCACTTTGTCCTCTTCTTCTTCGTCATGATGCCTTTCTACGGACGGAGGATCCCGAGTTCCTACATGCGTATCCTACAATACCCCACGTCAATGAAACGCAACGTCCGCATCTTGGCTAGGAAAATTACTATGGATAATTAGCGACACCTGCAAACTTTTCAAAACCTCTTCACTCAGTCCAGCTAAGATCTGGAGTGGTATTGGGCTCCGCCCTGGATGTCCTCCGTGATAGTACTGATGTCAGCACATTTTCCAAATGGGATGACAAGAGCAACAAGCTCTTCACCCGAACACAGAACCACAACGTCGGAATTGTCTGGAAAATGAAGATCAGATGCTTTCAGGCATCGGATTGCAGAGTGCCTCTTTTTTCTTTCTTTCTTTCTTTTTTTCTTTTCTCTCCTCCTCATAGGCCGTGTCGCGAGGGGTGACTTTGGCGCGAGGGTGGTAGTCTGTGCTGCATGTAACACTCCGAGTTTCAAGTGAAACACCCAAAGCTCGCCTGCACCACCAGCCTTGCGAACCCTCCAATCGCTTCATCGGCGTCATCACCGCATGAACCAGAGACAGTGGAAGGCTTGTTTGAGCAAACGCTGTACTATTCCCTGTTGAGCAGTCAACGACCACGGGACAAATACATCACACAGCAAGACGCCGTGGGGGGCCTCTAGGGGGAGCTTGGGTATTAGCGTCATTTCTCCGTGGCAAATCTTGCCTCCGGCTTCCGGGCGGCAACCCGGTCTGAGATCCTGAGAACAGACGGATCCTCCCTCGCGCCCATCTTCATCCCTCACTGGCCACTCAGCTGCCGGTCCTACCCTGAAGTTTATTGGCCCCTTGTTTCTCCCCCACACGACACTTCTTCCGTCCTTCGTTTGCGAGCCGAGACGGCCGGGCAAGTCGCGTGACGGCTCCTCCTCTGTCTCTCTCTCCCTTTGCTCTGCCTCTACACACCAATTTTCTCATCACCACTCTCGCTGTCTACTGTTTGGTGGGCAGGTCACCGCGTGGCCCGGGATCGTGTCACTGCCATGTTGTCCTAGTCTTGATATCTTGATTGTGTTCATTTCGTAATCGCCCCATTGATTGGGCCGTTCTCTTCGATTCTGACCGTCCATTATTTTTGAGTCCATAATGGCGGTTGAGGGCGCGACGCAGGCCCTCGTCGCCGCCTTCTTTTTGTAAGTTGTTCCCCCCTAGAGCTGACAGCTTGACCAGGTTTTGCTGACCTTCCCCAGTGGTATTGTCTTAAACGCGGCATCCGCGGCTTTCGTTCTTTACATCAAGGGCCACGATGGCTCCGTCTTTCGGGACAGCCAGAGGCTGGTCCTCGTCTTATTCCTTTGCAGCGCAGCCCTGTGGGCTTTAGTCGACTTTGTTTCCATCCTTCTGAACAACACCACCTCAACGACACCATGCCAGATCGGCGTCATCTTTTCCACCGTCTTCGACCAGCTCGCGAGATTCTCCCTCGAACAATTCCTTTTGTGGGCCATGAATAGTAATTCTAATGGCGCCAAGCTTCCCGTGACCCAGCTGCTCCCACAAGCCGCAGTCGCCCTCAGATTCATCGCCGGCGCTGTCTTCACCGGCTTTACCCGTCCCCAGGTTGACACGTTTTGCGTCGCTACGACGGCTATTACGCCCCTCGGAATCGCCGTTGCCGGGCTCGATGGAGCTATTATTGTGCTCCTCGTCGTTCGCGCTTATTCCCCGGGTGGACTGGCCAGGGAAAACCGGACCGGCAAGGAGGCCGAGGCAGAGCGTGCAAGGGGTGTCATGTCCATCCTGTTGGGGTTGACCGTATGGACAGGGGTAGGTTACGTCTGGTTGTGAGTGTCGAAGGCAAGTGCTGACAGCTTGTAGACAAGTGTTCCGTTGTTAGTTGGACTTGAGAGCATCGCCTTGGCTGTAAGGACGGCTCTTCCTGCCGCAGGCCTTTACATGGTGATCCGTAAGTCCTCATGTCTCTTGACTCTCTAACCCCGCCAGCTGACATCATCAGTGCTTGTGACTTCCAGGGCTGGTACCCTATTTCCGGCGAGGTCTCAGTCAAGGCCACCCGAGGCACCTTCTCCCCGTCGGTTCAACATCACTCGGGATATCGCGACCTCGCACTCGGATTATCCTCCTAGTCGCTATGAGGATCTCAAGGAGGCTGCCATTCGGTCTTCTACGACATTTATTAACCCGAGGGAGGCGCCTGTGGCCAAGGAGGAGACCAGCATTCCGCCGCGTCCAGCTGCACTCGCAGCCACGCGCAACGCTGAGCCGCCAACGCCTCAGAGAAAGAAGGCATTGTTTGGTGGTGGGAAGACGAACACGAAACTGACAATCAGCCGCCCGATCATGCAAGAAGATGCGTCTCAGAATCTGATGAACAGGATACCCGTCATGGATCTCAAGGACGCAGCTGTTGCGGAGAAGGAACGGAGGGAGCGGCGAGGAGATCTGGGCCTCGGGATTGTTCCTTCGAAGACCCCGACGAGTGCAATGTCTCCAGAGGAAGGGGTTCAGCGGGCCACCAGCATCAAGAGGAAGCAGGTTGGCTCTCCTCCGTCGCGCCAGAGCATGTTTCCTGGAGCTCTGCGTCCTGAAGATGTCGGCACTGCCATGACCACGTCGGCACAGCGGTCGCCCGGCGGAGAAGAAGCTCGTCGCAGGTCGCCCAGGCTCTCTTCTAATGATGAGCAGCAGTCGATCACAACTTTCACTGTGGATACGAATCGCCTCACCATCGCCCAAACGGCCGTTTTTACTAAGCCCGACATCCGGCCGTCGAGAACGCTGCCACCTTCTCCTCCGCCAGCGCCGCAGGAGCCAGCAAAGACCCCTCTTCAGCGGAGGCCGACTATTGGGCTACCACAGAACCCGAGGGCACGCGGAGTGCAGGTTCCTCAGGAGTCCGGATCACGGACCAAGACGATCTTGTTCGTGAATAATATTGAGTATAATGATCCGATGGTCGTCCAGTCCATTATCAAGGACGTGAGCCAAAAGGCCCCTAAGGCTCCCCCTGCTTCAGCCCCCGTGCCCGCGCCGGCACCAGCTACGGCTCCGATTACTTCGACTGCTTATAACACGAAGCCTGCCAAAGCAAACCCGATTCCTCCGACGCCCGGCACCTCCGATTCCATCATTAACAGACCGCGTCCCATTCCTCGGAAGAAGGACGTGGATTCCCCAGCCAAGTTTAGCCCTCGCCAGAGCCATAGACGGAGCAAGTCGGCTGGCGCGTTGGTAGCTAGGTCGATTCTTTCATCATCAACTCCAGGGAGTCCAAGTCAACTGCCCCCTCTCCCGCCGCTTCCTCCGAGCACTGTTGTCCCTCCTAGACCGCATCCCAACGACACCAGGAGCATGACGGTCGAAGAGAAGATCACACTGCTCTTCCCAAGCCCTCCGAGCGGCAAGGTAACGAGGAGAAGATCATCTTCAGTTCCCGAAGTCCCATCGATTCCCAAGTCGCCCATCGACATCCCTTCGCCTGTTGATTCCGAACGTCGGACAACGAAAACGTCAGTACGGACGGAGAGCGTCCTGGAGGTTGACGAAATTCCTCGCAAGTCCGCGACGACTCTCCTGAAGACGGCTGGCGAGGCTGCGGCCTCCTCATGGCTCGAGGCCTTCGACGCGAAGGAGAAACCAGCCATTCCCAAGTCTACCGCTGCTCAAGATGGCGGGAAACGCAAATCATCGCCAGTCTTACCAGGCACTACGCTTCCTCCACGTGTTTCGGCGTGGGCAACGACGACAGTGATGACAGAGGATGATGCGACAACTAATTGGAGCGCAGTGCAGTCTCCGGAATTTGCCGTCGGGGTTCCGGTCATCAAAAATATTGGACCCCCTGCCGGGCTCCGGGGATCCGATGGCGGGGCCGTCGCGGCAGAAGATGACGCCCGTAGGAGCGAAACCCTCCCAATCATGCTTGACGCCTCGACTGTTCCCGTGGAAGATATCAAGGGCGAAGAGGGAGAGCAGCCGGCACCGCAAAGTCAGGCGCGCAAGTCGCCAGAGCAAGCGCAATATCAACCAGCCCGTTGGCATCGGCGTGTCGGTGACGAGTGTCCCACTTTCTCGACCCGCAAGGAGAACCGACGGTCTAGGAAGCTGTCTCCGCCCCCTCCTCTGACACTAAAGGCTACCACAACAGCTAGACACAAGATTACCATCCAAGTCGAGCCATCTCCGCCGTCGCCGGTTGAGTCCCCCGAAAAGGCGATCCAAGAATTGCGCGAGAGACTCAGGAAGCTCGAAGAATTTGATCGCAATTCTCCGGGAAGCGCAGCTCGGCGTCTCGCGTTGCTCGAGTCGTTGGAGAAGGAGGTAGGAGAGCAGGTTGAGCACCTGGAGGAGATCAGGCACGATATCGAGCGTGATTCCATCTCGAGTATCAGCACGACGAGCATTTCGGCAACAGCTAGCCAAAGGAGCTCGCTCCGCGATTCGCTCGCGCTGCAATCATCCTCGCGTAGAGCGTCGCGGTTGTCGCGTGTCATGAGGCTCAGGGAGGAGGACCGGATGGAGCGCTCGTCCAACCGCGACTCGGGCAGCCCGCAGATGAGCAGGTGGCAGAAGCGGCTTACCGAGGTGCAGATGGAGTACATGGATGTGCAGCTACTCCGGACGAGCACCGTCAGCTTCTTGCAGGTTGCCCGTGCTCAGCTTACCAGCCCTACGCCCCCTGACTCCGACTCCGACCAGGGTGAGCCCGAGCCGGTGCCTCCTATCCCGGACAAGTTCAAGCAGAGCGCGGAACATCTTCAAAAGGAGGAGCCGAAGAAGGCCGCTTTATTGTGGACGCCACCGGTCAAGGAGTCTGAGCGTCCCCTGGGACTTCTCTGGACGCCCCCTGCTCGCAAGAGCGCCCCTGCCGAAGATGTTACGCTTCCGGGTCTCACTCTCCGCCCGGCGCTCAGGAAGGACTTCGAACCTCTTCGCATCGAAAGCTCCCAACTCTGGCACAAGCCTTGCCAGATTCCTTCCCGACCCTCCTCTGGCCTCTGGCGGCCGATTTGGGCTTCCGCTGCGCCGCCCGCCGAGCCCGTACGCTCGATCAAGTCATCGCCGCAAACAACTACCCAGGAACAGCAACCACAACAGCAGGAGCAGAAGCAAGATCCGCCGAAGCAGCAGCAGAAGCCCCGGCCGTCGACTCTACGGCCGCCACGCCGTACCAAGCGTATCACTATGTTGCCCGACATCCTCGAGAGCCCTGAGCCGTTGCCCGACCGTCGCGATACTCTGGGTATCTTCCAGTTCCCATGGGGCGAGCGTTCCGATACTGCAACGCTGCCGCCCCGGCCCGTGGCTGGTATGAGCATGGGATTCACGGCTATGCCTGGTACAATGACGACTGGTGGCCTGGGTATGGCGCCGGCTACGCATATGCAGATGCAGATGCAGATGCAGGCTGCGTCGACGGGCTTCACTGCCCCCCCGGCTCCTGCGGTTTCCGCCATTGAGCAGTACGGTGAGTCGTTCTTCGACGATTACGATGATGACGCCTTCCTGGACGAGATGCCATCCAATTCGGAGGATGAGGATGACGACAGCGCTGAATTTGACGATTCGACTCTGTGGGAGATTGCCAACCTGCTCAGAACGGACGCTGTGCCGTCGCGCGATAGCCTCTTCCCCTTGCCGGAGTCCACAGCTTTTGGCGACGCAGAGCAGGGCGAGGAGAGCGAGGAAGAGAATTCTCCCCGTGCCCAATCGATCCTCATCGGTCTGGATGAAGCTCCGCAGGCGCTTTCGCTCCCAGAACCGCCACCGAACCGTACCTCCAGCGCGACTGTCACAGTGATGATGGTCGAGGAGAGTACACCCAGCGATCCGAAGCAGCCTGTTCGCAGACCCAGCATCATCGGGTTGCCAGTGAATCCAAAAGCGAACCTGCAAGCTGTCCAGGCGCAGAGCCTACCAACTTCCGAGTCCCAAGCTCAGTTTACCAGCAGCGCCCCTGAACCTGCAGCCCTGACCGTTAGCGCGGGACAAGGATCTGCTGGGTTGTGGGTCCCACCAGAGGAGAAATTCAAGAAAGTCTCTTCTCAGGGCCATCAAGGTCTCTTCGTGCCTCCGTCCCCCGGCTCCAAGGATAAATCCAAGCCTGTCGTCGTCGACGCTGAACCTGCCGCCAAGAACGTCGTCGTCATCCGCAAGCCTCGCTCGGTCGTTGCTGACTTGACGCCGTTGGAATCGAGCAGCCTCTGGACGCCGTGTGTTAGTGAGAAGAAGGTCGAGCGCAACTGGATCGTTTTTAGCACTCGTACTTCTTCTTCGTCGTCTCCTTCCCTTGGCCTGGTTGGTTTGTGGTCTCCGCCGAAGAAAGTTAAGGAGACTGCTTCTGTGACTGGGCTCTTCGTGCCAGGCTCGGTGCTCTTCCGTGGTACCGATCAGGAGCCTATTGCAAAGGATCTTGCGCGCAAAGTCCGCCCAGTTGAGGACAGGCCGTTGGATAGGCTCACGTCAACAAGCCTGTGGTCGCCGACTGCTGTCGTCAAGAAGGTTGAACACGACTGGATCTCAGAGCTTCCGAGGGGGCTTCCTGGTCTTTGGTTGACTCCGAGCAAAGTGAAGGAAGTCAAGTCCGCCAACGGGTTGTTTGTTCCTGGCTCCGTTAAGCATCGCGGCACTGCTGCCGAGCCGATTGCAAAGGAAACTCCGCGGAAGCCACGAGCCGTGGACACCAAGCCCTTGGAGAAGATTACTTCGGCGGATCTCTGGACCCCTAAGCAAACTTCTAAAGACATCGTCGGCAAGAACTGGATCTTCCATTCAACTACGCGCCGTTTCCGGCGTCCGCTTGCCACAGACGCGGACTGGACTGCAGCTCTGAACGAAGCTCTCAAGGCCAGCTATCCCCAGAAGAAGCTCAGGAGAACCGTTGCGAATCCAGCTCAGTGGCAGGCTGCTCTACAGGAGGCTCTTTCGCTCTCGTACCCCCAGAAGCAAACCGAGCCTTTCGACGCAGCCACCCGTCATCCCGTTTTCGCCGCGCGCTCACTGGTCACCCGTTCGCCTTGGTTCCATCCGGCTGCCACGGGCTATACATACGACGTAGCCGCTGTGCATCCCGTGTTCTTCGGCTCTCTGGATATCAGCTCCGTCCAGCTTGTGAACGAGGACGAGGAACTGAGCGTAGAGGCCGTGCACCCTGCTATCGCTTCTTACGCAGCTAGGAAGATCAGGAGACAGAGGAGGCGGGAGAGGAAGGAACTGAGTAGGAGTCGGTCGCGGAGTGGTAGTGGAAGCAGCAGCGAAAAGGAGAGCAGCAAGAGCAAGCATAAGAAGGAGAGAAGCACGACAGAGACCGTTGTCCTCCCCCCTGTTTCGGCCGACATCCAAGCTCGCATCGAGGCTCTTGAGCAGGAGCGACAATTTATCGAACGGGCCGCGCGTGAAGAGTACCGCCGGCGCACTTCCATGATGTCGCAGACCGCTGTTCAAGCTCCTCTCCCCGTCGTGGAAGCCGTTCCCTCACCATCATTCTCTCCTGCCGGAACAACATCCGTTATCCCTGCAGCCACAGAAGCCGTCGAGGCGCTGCAGCGCCGCCTGAGCCTGCACATCCGGCAATCCCTTGCCTTCGCTAAGCCGACCAAGGTTGAGGTAGCAAAGCCCGCCAAAGTCGAGATCATTAAGTCCAGGTCCAAGGCCAGGGAGCCAGTGAAGCTTCAGGAAAAGAAGCCAACTCAGCCCGCTCAGCTCTGGACCCCTCCCAAGCCTACCACTGCCGCACTTCCTAAGACTTCTACCACAACACCAACAGCCGGTCTCTGGTCCCCTAACGCAGACCACAGCCCGTCTGTGGCATTTCCGTCCGAAGAGGAAGACGCCTTCGCGAAGCAGTCGCGCGCGCACAGGCGCAAGCTGCTCCAAAAACGCCAGCGCCGCGTCGAGATTCTTGCCCAGATTGCTGCGATCGAGCAGGGCGTAAACCCGTTCGTAGAGAACTCGGATGAGTGGCGGATGCAGGGGTTGTGGACGAATGGGTTTGGCGGTGCTGTGAGGGAGAAGGAGAGGGGTTGGGGCAGGGAGTGGATCTTAATGGGGGGCAAAAAGGCTAGGGGGGTTGTGCTCAGGTATTGAAGTTAGATGAGGTGTATATTTTCTACGTCTGGATTAGGTTTGGAGTTGCCGTGATGGTTGAGTACACTTTTGAATACCTATATATATATATATATATATATATATAT